>Ga0315274_10000737_pt1 | contig 50722 bp, 38 predicted proteins | sample YL17G02_20_MG_FD_203700 | JGI IMG/M metagenome (GOLD analysis project Ga0315274, IMG submission 203700) | Sediment microbial communities from Yellowstone Lake, YNP, Wyoming, USA - YL17G02_20 | ecosystem: Environmental > Aquatic > Freshwater > Lake > Sediment | place: USA: Wyoming | collected... | reverse complement strand
CTCCTGCCCGCCGGCAGGCAGGTTGCCCCAGGTGGACTGATCCTATGGACGAATTCGGGATGGATTTGGGTGAGGTGATGGAGGTCATCGACACCGCCGAGGTGTTGGTGATCCGCTTCGCCATACTGGACAAGCGGTTGCTGATCGACGCCCGCCACGACGAGGTCGATGGCCCCCTGGTCAAGCTGGTGCCTAAGACCTCCTCCGTGGAGGAGCGCTTTCGCAGCCTGAGGGAGCTGCGCTCCCGCTTCCCGTTGCCCGAGAAGATCGTGTCCTTCAGCTGGCCACGCCAGGTGGAGACCTTTCGCCTCGCCGGCCTGTGGGCGCGCATCGTCGACCGGCTGATCGCTAGTGGCCACGCCGGGGTGAAAGAGCAGTGCGAGGCCATATTCGGCGAGTTGGTGAATGAGGAGAAGGCCGAGGTGATGACGGCCATCCGCGGCGGCCCGAGCTACCAATCGCTTTGGCAGCGCAGAGAGTAGTAGCCAGGGAAGGGAGCATCCCAGGACTTTTCGCCGAGGGGCCGGACGCCGGCCCTCTGTTTGCGCCGGAGGCCCGTTCGCCTCTGGCGAGGCACAGGGTGTGTGATGACAAACAGAATCATTGACCTCAGGAGCGATACCGTCACCTTGCCCACGCCGGCCATGCGCCAGGCCATAGCCGAGGCTGAGCTGGGCGACGACGTCTGGCGCGAGGACCCCACGGTCAATCGCCTGGAGGCCATGGCCGCCGAGAAGCTGGGCAAGGAGGCGGCTCTGCTTACGGCCAGCGGCACCATGAGCAACCTGGTGGCCTTGCTCACTCATTGCCAGCGGGGCGATGAGGTGGTCCTGGGCGATGAGGCCCACATCTTCCACTACGAGGTGGCGGGAGCGGCTGCCCTGGGCGGCCTGGAGCTGCGGACGGCCCCTAACGACAGCCACGGTCGTCTGCACCCCAAAGACGTGGAGGAGGCCATTCGCCTTGTCGACATCCATTACCCGCGGACGGGGCTGGTCTGCCTGGAGAACACCCACAACCGTTGCGGCGGGGCCGTTCTCAGCGAGGCCGACACGGAGGCGGTGGCCCAGGTGGCTCAGCGCTGGGGCATTCCTCTCCACCTGGATGGCGCCCGCATCTTCAATGCTGCCGTGGCCCTGGGGGTGCCAGCGGCCAACCTGGCCCGCCATGTCGACTCGGTGGCCTTCAGCCTGTGCAAGGGCCTGGCCTGTCCGGTCGGCTCACTCCTCTGCGGCAGCGGCGAATTCATCGAGCGGGCGCGCAAGTACCGCAAGATGGTCGGCGGCGGCATGCGCCAGGCGGGCATCATCGCCGCGGCGGGCATCGTTGCCCTGGAGAGCATGATCGACCGCTTGCAAGAGGACCACGCCAACGCCAGGTTGTTGGTTCAGGGCCTGGCTCGCTTGTCCTCGCTCCGCCTGGATCCGGCGTCCGGCCAAAGCAACATGGTGAGCCTACAAGTCGAAGGCACCCCTGCCCTCGAGTTCCAGGACCGTCTGGAAGGGGCAGGCGTGTTGGTCACCTCCATGGGCGGCCAGCGGTTGCGCCTGGTCACCCACTACGGCATCGAGCGGGCCGACATCGAGGAGGCCGTCGAGCGAATTCGAGCAGCGGCCAGCGTGTTGACATAATTGACAGGGCCTGTTGAGGCGTGGGGGGTTGCCGGGAGTCTAGTTCCAGAGGCAACCGATGCCGTGTTCGTGGGCGTAGATTTCCAGGGTTGTCAGGCGAGCGAGGTAGCGTCCGTCCTCGCGCCAGGCTTTGGCCAGCCCTTCGCTCACCAGGGCGGCATCGACGGACGTGCCGTCATTGGTGAACACGTAGCGAAGCAGGCGGCCGTACTTGTCCTCGTTGCGGGCATCGGGCTCCAGCCTGACGGTCGTTCCCAGTAGCTCGCGGTTTCTTTCTGTGGCCTCCTCGTAGCAATTGTCACCTTCTTCGGGGGCGTCGATGCCGTAGTAGCGTACCCGCTGGCGCTCGCCGCCGATCAGGACATCTATGGTATCGCCGTCGATGACGTTCTCCACTGTGGCCTGCTCCAGCGACTGCGGGTTGGGGTGAATGAAGGGGGGAGGAGTGGGCGTGGGTGTTTGCAGCAAAGGCGTTGGCGAATCGAGTGGTCCGGGGGTGGCGGTGCTCGCCGTCCCGCCGCCGGTGGTGAGCAACTGGAGAAAGCCGACGAAGGCCGCCAGCAGGATCAGCAGGGGCCAAAGGATGGCAACCCTTCGCCTTCGTGGCAACCTGGGCCGGCGGAAGTATCTTGTCAAACGCCTCATCGTTCTAAGCGATTTTCGCCGGGGCCTCTTGTGTCGTCATTCTACTGCCACTTGACAATAGTGTTAAAACGGGATGTTCTCCTGCCTCGGCCATGTCTACTGTTTTGTTTGTCTCCGGCACTGGCAATGTCGGCCAGTCGGCTTCTCAGCACCTGGCCGCTAAAGGATATGACGTGGTTTTGGCTGCCAGTGCTACTGAAGCATTGCGCAGTTTGCACACTTTGATGGTAGATGCCGTCATCTTCGCCACCGCCGTGCCTGACATGTCTGCTCAAGACTTCTGCCATTGGCTGCGCCAGGACCCTCGTTGTGAAGACGTGCCCACCCTGTTTCTTGCGCCGGCGGCCTTTCGATGGCTACCTGACTCACTCCCCATGAGAATAGGCCGCGACACTCTGGTGAGCAAGCCCTTCCTCTGCTCGGAGGTTGAGCAGACCCTGAAGCGACTGCTGGGACCGCCTACAATGTCCATTCCGAAGGCCCTGACCGTCGGCGACCCATCGCTCGATCGCGGCCTGTTTGCCCTGTCGAGCGAGGGCGGCAGCGTCACCCTGACGCCCACCGAATTCCGCCTGCTGTGGAGTACAGCATGGAGCGGCGGGGGACGGTGGTCACCGCTGAGGAACTGCTGGAGGAGGTCTGGGGCTTCTTCCCCCACACTGGCAGCGGCGACATAGTCCGTTCCCACATGCGCAATCTGCGGCGCAAGATTGCCAAAGTGGCGCGAGGGCGAGAGGTGATCCGCACTCTTCCCAGGCGCGGCTATCGATTTGCCGCCTAGGGGCGCCCGGGGCGTGCTCTCCTTGACTTTTTCTCAGGCCATCGCTATTCTCGCAGTGGACGTGTCTGTCTAGCGGCAAGCGGGCGGGAGTAGCTCAGTGGTAGAGCTCCTGCCTTCCAAGCAGGTCACGCGGGTTCGATTCCCGTCTCCCGCCCCAGCGCCCACTAGACGTTACAACGCATGCAAGGCGAGGGCCGCCCACGGGCGGCCTCCTGCTTTCTAGGCAGGTCGTCGGGGCTGGCTTGGCCTATTGGCACACGAGCTCGGATCCCAGCTGGCGGAGCTTGAGTTGCTGGCTCATCGGAAGGATCTCGGACTCTTAATCCGGGAGTCGCGGGTTCGAATCCCACCCGGCCCTTCAGAACCGCAACAGATGCCCACCCAGCAGCACCGCTCACTCACCTGCCGCTCGCCTGCCACCTGGAGCGTCTTTCGCTTTGCCTCCGGACCATCGGACATAGCGCAGAGCGACCTGACGAGCCGTCTTACAAGGCTATTACCGGAAGCTGGAGGAGGCTATGCCCACCCCATCACGATGATGAACCACCCTGTGGCGTTGGCAAGCAGTGGGACGGTTCCGCTATTCGATTGCCTATCTGTCCCTGCGTCTGCTCCGGGCTGCGGTCAGCCCTGCCTAATTAATCCGCCAGGCTATGCTCTCGGCCGCGATAGTTACTGCAAATTTGCCTGATTGAGATATTGAAATCGACACCCTTTTGATGTAACCTTATTGTAACTTAAGTCAAGTAAGGTCTTAGCCCTCTTCTGCTAGGCCCTCACCACCGGGGTCTCGCAACAGTTTGATTTCCTGCTTGGTGACCCCGGAGACAAATGTCCTAGCTAGTTCGTGGACTGAGGCTACCTCTCTGGCGGTGGCAGGATTGATTAGTAGCTTCGCTCCTGGCGAGGGGTGCGGTTGGCGTCGACCGAACGTGCAGGTGGAGCAATGAGAATCCTACAGATAGCGCCGCTGGCGGAGAGGGTGCCGCCAATCCGCTATGGCGGCACTGAGGCGGTAGTAAGTCTGCTCGCTGATGGCCTGGTGCGGGCGGGCCACGACGTTGTCCTGTGGGCTTCCGGCGACTCCCTCACCCTGGCCGAGCTACGGTCTGTTTACCCCCAAGGCCTGCGCCTGGATCCCACCATAACCAACCCCCATCCCTACGAGTGGATGCATGCCGTTGAGGCAATCAAGGAGGCCGAGGAGTTCGATATCGTCCATAACCATCACGGCGAGTGGGTGATGGCCCTGGCCAGTTCGCTTGACGTGCCCATGCTAACCACCATGCACTGCCTGATCGATTCGAACACCAAATTCATCTGGGCGCACTACCGCGGGTTCTTCAACACCATCAGCCAGGCGGAGCGGGCGACTATTCCCCCCCTGGAAGGCCCGCGCTTCGCCGGAGTCGTCTACAACGCGGTGGAGGTGGCAAGCTTTCCCTTCCGCGCTGACAAGGAAGACTACCTGTTGTTCATGGGGCAGATAGCATCGGTAAAGGGTCCGCACCTAGCCGTCCAGGTAGCCAGAAGGCTTGGCATGCGGCTGATCATTGCTGGCAAGATCGACCCTCATAATAGGCAGTACTTTGCAGAGACAATCGAACCATACATCGACGGAAAGCAGATTCAGTTTGTTGGCGAGGTCGGCTATGAGAAGCGGACTCTGTACGCAAATGCCCGCTGCCTGCTTGTGCCCATCTGCTGGGAGGAGCCCTTCGGCCTGATCATGGCTGAGGCAATGGCCTGTGGCACGCCGGTAATCGCCTTCAATCGTGGTGCCGCCCCTGAGCTAGTAGTGGACGGGGAGACTGGTTACATAGTTCGCAACGTGGATGAGATGGCTGAGGCGGTAGGCCGCCTCGACCGCCTCGACCCCTACCGCTGCCGTCGGCACGTAGAGGAGGACTTCGATGTCCCCATCATGGTTCAGCGCTACCTCGAGATCTACCAGCGTATCCTTGCCTGGGAGACCCCCTTGGTCGAGGCCACGCCCGTGCCTGTCGTTCCCTTTCAGGGTATGAGGGTAGCCTAGAAAACAATTGACCTGCGAAGTCGGCCCATGTAAGCAGGATCGTCTGTGATGGTAGCAGCTCATCACGACCGGCAATCGGAGGAGACAATCCTCAGCACCTTCAACAAGGCCCACCTGCCAGATGTGGAGGCGCTGAGGGTGCTGGTAGTTAAGGGCGTAGTCTACATCGATGGCTGCGTCGGCAACTACCAGGCGAAGAAGACCATCACCCGCCTAGCTGCCTCTGCGCCCGGCCTGCGCAAGGTGGTCAATCGCTCGCGGGTGGTGCCAGCCACCCTTGTCAACGATGAGGCGCTAGACGAGAGGGTGCGCCGATCCATCCAGAGCCATCCCTTGCTCAGAGGCGGCCCCATCTCTGTGCGCTGTACAGAGGGCGTCATCGAGCTGGCGGGGACGGTGGACCGCCCCTCCCTGCGCTTGCACGCCGAAGATGCCGTCTGGTCTGTGAGGGGCGTTCGTCAGGTGCTCAACAAGCTGCAGGTGTCCCACGCCAGCGTCTCTGAGGAACGGGAGATCGGTCAGAATCTGGAGCAGCATCTCCAGTATTGCCTTGGCGTGGCGCCCTGGCAGATCAGCGTCGAGGTGGAGAGAGAAACGGCCTATCTACGGGGCAGAGTACCCTCCCAGCCTCTCTGCCAGCTCGCCGAGGACCTGGTGCGCTGGCATCCCCACATACGCGACGTCGTCAATCGTCTCATCGCGGAAGAGCCGTCCTCCCACAACCATCACCTCACTGCGTCGTGAACTTTTCCCGCCAGCCGATGCTTGCTTCCACACTCTAGCGATGCTAGCCTTTCGTCGATGACCACATCTTTAACCCCTCCCGGTCCCAGGACGAGAAAGCATGGGCTCCTCCCCGAGAGTGAGCCCATGCTTATTCGTGACATACGCGATGCCCTGGTGATCAGGGAACAGGACATCTTTCTCCTCACCAATACCTTCGGCAACGTCCCGCTGGACAATCCCAGCGGCTTCGGCCTTTACTATCTCGACACTCGCCACCTGTCTGTCTACGATTTCTCCTTCGCCGACGCCCGGCCGGTAGTGCTGCTCTCCACCGCTGAGCTGGGCTTTAGCGAAGAGCAGATGCTGACTAACCCCGCCATGCCCTGCCTGCAGGGCCGAATCCTCCCCCCTGGCAGCGTAGAGGCGCGGCGGCAACGAGTAGTGGGAGGCGCGCTCGAGGAGACCCTGTGTGTCACCAACTACAACATCTTCCCGATCGAGATCGACGTGGTGTACACGCTGGCCGCCGACTTCGCCGATATCTTCGAGGTGCGCGGGAGTAAGAGAGAGAAGCGGGGCCAGATCCTGCCGCCCCGCATGGAAGACGGCACAATGGTCTTCGCCTACGATGGCCTCGACGGCCGCAGAAGGGAAACGAGGATCAGCTTCTCCCAACCACCTTTTTCCACCAAAGAGGGGCGAGTGACCTTCCGCCTCTCCCTGGGCCATCGCGAGAGCGAAACCATCCGCCTGCTGGTGGCCACCGATGGACGATCGAAGGCCGCTCGCGACACGGAGCGTTTGGTGACTATCTCCTCCCGCTACCGCCAGTGGATGGAGAGCGGCGCTCAGGTCGTCACCAATAACGAGTTCTTCAACGCCGTTCTGGAACGCTCCTTCACCGACCTGCGCATGCTCTGGAACCGGGACGGCGATGGCGGCTACCTGGCGGCAGGGACGCCCTGGTACGATACCTTCTTCGGCCGAGACAGCGCTATCGTGGCCATGCAAACATTGGCATACAAGCCGGAGATCGCCCGCCATTCTCTGAAGATGCTGGCCCGCTGGCAGGGCAAGAAGGTCGACCCCTGGCGCGACGAGGAGCCAGGCAAGATCCTTCACGAGTGGCGTCAGGATGAGATGACGGCCACCGGCGAGCTACCCTTCTCCCCCTACTACGGCAGCGTCGACTCCACTCCCCTCTTCCTCCTGCTCGCGGGGGAATACTACGCCTGGACGGCCGACCTGGAGCTGCTGCGAACGCTGGAACGCAACCTGCGAGCCGCCCTCCACTGGATCGATGCCCTGGCTGATATCGATGGCGACGGCTACATAGAGTACGAAGCACGTTCGGCCGCTGGATTGGTCAACCAGGGCTGGAAGGACTCGCCCGACGGGATCATCAACGCCGACGGCACCCTCGCCAAGCCGCCCATCGCCCTGGTGGAGGTGCAGGGCTACGTCTACGCCGCCAAGAAGAAACTGGCGTCTGTCTTCGCCGCCTTGGGAGATGAGCAACTCGCCCAACGGTTGAGGCGTGAGGCGGCCCAGCTTAAGCGGCGCTTCAACCGCGACTTCTGGCTGGAGGATAGCAGCTTCTTTGCCCTGGCCCTGGACGGCGACAACCATCAGGTGGCCGCCATCACCTCCAACCCGGGACAGGCCCTCTGGACGGGGATCGTCCAGCGGCGGCTGGCATCGGCGGTTACCGATGTGCTGATGCGCAACGACATGTTCAGCGGCTGGGGCATCCGCACCCTCAGTTCCGCCTCCAACCGCTTCAACCCGCTGGGGTACCATCTGGGGACCGTCTGGCCCCACGACAACTCCATCATCGCCATGGGCTTCAGGAAATACGGATTCGCTGACGAGCTGAACGAGGTGGCGACCGCCCTGTTCGACGCCGCCCGCTCCTTCACCCACTACCGCCTACCGGAACTGTACGCTGGCAGTGCGCGCTCCATGCAGTGCACGCCCGTCCCCTATCCCGTCGCCTGCCGACCCCAGGCCTGGGCCGCCGGCACCTTCCCCCTTATCCTTCAGGCAATTCTCGGACTGGCTCCCAACGCCCCCGAGGGCGAACTGCTCATCGTGCGGCCGCGCCTCCCCTACTGGTTGGACAGTGTTCAGGTGAGGAACTTGCAAGTGGGCCAAGGCAGCACCGACCTCCTCTTCTCCCGCCGTGGCACCCGCACACGGGTCGAGGTTCTAGCCGCCCGCGGCCGCCTCAGGGTGTCCGCCGTGCCTGCGTGGCCCCTGTGAGCCGGCTCTCCTTTGCCAGCGCGTTGGGTCAGACGAGCCGAACCCGACCTAACCCTCACCTTCGCCCGCGCAGCAGACGGAGGAGGAAGCGTCTGTTGGCAGTCGTCTCCCAAACAGAATCCCTGAGGACGCGCCGATACAGACCCGCCGTGGGGATGGAGCGGACGAACTCCACGATCTTGGCGGCGATGACCTCCGGCCTCTCCTTGAGAGACACGAACAGGGCGTTGCCTTTCCCCGCCACCTCCTGAAAGACCTCGATATCGGAGCAGATAGCCGGCAGCCTCAGCAGGCCAGCCTCGAGCAGGGGGAGGGACGCGCCTTCGTAGCGGCTGGGAAGGAAGACGGCGTCCACGAGGGTGTAGACGTCTCGTACCACCTCCCGCGAGCGGGTCAGGGGTGTGCCATCGGGAGAGGTCATCCTGCTCAGAAAGATAACGTCTCTGGCCACGCCCCGCTCTTTCGCCCTACGTCGCAGGCCTTCAAGCTGGGCGACGGCCTCTGGGGCATGGGGATCGGGAGCACCGGTGACCAGCAGCTTGGCCTTTCCCACCAGCTTCTTGAGCTCGGGGAGAATGTCGATGCCCAGGTCGATGTTCTTGGTGCGCGACACGCGGGTGGGGGTGAAGAGGACGAGTTCCTGGTCCCACAAATGTAGCTCCTGGTGCAGCCAGCGACCGGTCTCCGACAGGGCGAGCCAGAAGGGTAGGTCCACCGGGTTGGGAACCACCGTGATGCGAGAGGCGGGAACGCCGAAGAGCTTGGCCAAGTTCTTGCGTCGGAAATCGCTGTTGGCCACATAGGTCACGCCGGTCACGGGCTTCCGAAGGATATCCCAGGGGTAGCCATGGTGAGGGATAGTGCAGTCGGGGTCGAGATAGGTAGCGTCGTGAGTCCAGGCGATGTAGTGGCTCACCTTCTCAGCGGCCAGCTCGGCGAGGGCGGCGGTGGCAGCAAGATTGAGGTGCATAGTGAGAAGGTTGTGGATGATGCAGGAATGAGCGCCGGCAAGAAGGGGGCGCAGCTTCTCCCTGATCCTATCCTTGAGAGCGGAGAACTCGTCCGGTACCTGGCCCTCTCTGAGCTGCGGTTCCATCTTGGCGTAGGGTGGATACTCGGAGGAGAGCTCGGGAACAATAGCTGCACTGATGGCGGCCGTCTGGTTCCCTCGACCGGCCACGATGGTCACCTCGAATCCCTCCCGCGCCAAGAACCTGGCCTGAATGTCCATGACGATCTCTACCCCGCCTATGACCGGGGGGCAGCTGTAATGAACGATTGCGGCTTTCATCAGCCGACCTCTCCTAACCCGGCTCTGCTGAACGTGAGTTATCAGTGTGTATTCTAGCGCCCAGAGCGGCTAGATCAACCTGTGTTCGCCGATGCAGAAAGGGCCCAGGTCGCAGACTATTTGGGGCACGTTGAAGGAGATTTCGGGCCTGCCTGGTGCTGGGGGGCGGAGTCGAACCGCCGACACCGTGATTGACAATCCGGGGCACCTGTCGGCGCTGATCGCCAACTGATAGAGCTCCTGCTTCTCAGGCAGGTGGTCTGTGGAGGCCCGAGCCGCTCTCGAAGCCACATGAGATCACCGCTTCTACATCTAGTATCTCGCTACGGAGGACCGCCGGACCGCTCGCTTTCTCATCTCCGTGAAGCGAGAGCGCGTAGTATACTCGCCGCATGAGCGACGAGGCCTCCCAAGACCCTTCGCGCGGTCATCCGTTGCACGATGCGCGGCAAGTGTTGAGCGATGCCGGCCTCCGTGCAGATCGTTTCCTGGATGGCGCGGAGGCCCGCGTGTTCCGGCTTTTCTGGCTGTTCCTGCCGGAGCCGTCCATCGCCAGGAATCTGCGGTTCCAGCACCTGCTGGCCTCGCGCTTCTTGTCCGACGCAGGACAGCAGTCTCTAGCTTTCGGGGCGCTGGTGAGTGTGACCCGAAGTGGTGCCTCATCCTTTGAAGTGGCCCTGGTGGGAGTGGCTGGGTTGGCACCGCCGGCTGTCCTGGGGCTGTACGGCGGGGTCGCTGCCGACGCTCTCCCGAAGCGGGTGGCGCTGGCCGGAGTCTATAGCCTGCAGGCCTTGCTTTGCTTCGTTGTGCCTATCGTACTGGGAACGGAACTTTTCGGCGTTCTGTTCCTGCTGCTCGCTGTCAATAGCCTGGGACAGGTGTCGGGCCCGACGGAGTCGTCGGTGCTGCCGCATGTGGCATCGAATGAGGAACTGGCAAGTGCGGCATCGCTGATCAACCTGTCGTCCGGAGCGGGCACTGCATTCGGCACGGCGCTGCTGGCGCCGGTTCTCGTGCGGGCCGTGGGCGTTGAGCCTGTCCTCTATCTGGCGGGCGTCTTCCTGTTCCTAGCGGCGAGCCGTGTCTTCGATCTACCCGTCGGACCGAAACGCACGCAGATTCGCTATTCGCTGCCTCATGCAAGGGTTCGCTCCGCCATGAAGTGGCTGGTCGCCCACCCCGCTGTCGCGACGATGATCGTGGTCGCTGTCGTGTCGGGGACGGCGAACGTGGTACTGCAAACCCTGGCGCCGCGCTACGTGCAGTCAGTCCTGGATGTCGACGCGGCTGATGCGGCATACGTCTTCGCGCCGGCGTCGATTGGGCTTGTCCTCGCCCTGGTGGTGGCGCCTTCCCTGATGAAACTACGCGGCGAGCGCCTGGCGGCGCTCCTCGGGTTCCTCCTCACCGCTTCCGCTCTGTTCCTGCTGGGCATCGTCGGGGACGCTGCCGTGATTCTTGACCCTGTCAATCCTCTGCGCTTAGTGGGCGTGGTGGGACTAGACTTGACAGAGCGGTTGAGGACGGCGGCGTTCATAGCGGTTCCTCTGGCATTTGGCGTTTCGCTGACCGCCACCTCTGTCCAGACGTACATAAACCGTCGCGTGCCGCTTTCATATCAGGGGCGGACATTCGCGATACAGAGCTGGCTGAAGAACGGTTCGGCGATCATTCCGCTACTGATGTTCGGGGCAGCCGCCACTCAATTTGGAGTGGAGAGTGTCCTGCTAGTGTCGCCGCTTATGCTGCTGGCGGTGGCCTACACGTTAGTATTCGTCAGCATCCGCATTGCCGGACTGGCGCCGCCTTCGCGTCTGGAGGTGCTGGGATCGTTCTGGGAGGAGCCAGAGGATATTGCGGTCGCCAGGGACGAGCGGCCAGCGAGCGCTTAGCTTCTGCCTGTTTGCTGGTTGCTCTCAGGGGCTGCCCGACCTAAGCCGAGAGCATCCTTCTGGTGCGGGCCTGGCAGGTTGTGGGGTGCCAAAATGTCATCCGCGTCCAGGCGGTTGACGCCTGCGCTGTTTGGATCAGCCTTGAGCCTGTTGGGTGCCCACCCGACTGCCATGGCGACGACTTCCTGATTGACAATCCAGGGCACCTGCCGGCGCTGATCGCTGACCGATAATCTCCTGCTTCTCGGGCAGGTCGTCGGGGCTCGCTTGGCCTACTGCGGCAGGCTGTGGGAGTACGCAGCCCACTACAATGGTGCGCGGCTTTATCGCACACTGGGCCTCCAGAGTCTCACGGGGCCGCCCCGCCACCGGCGGACCAGATCACCGCTAGAGCGGTGCTAGGTGGTCTGCACTACGAATACGAGATGGATGGAATATTGGCACCCCACAGCGCCAGTTCACCATCATTCGACCTCCCAAACCCCTTTTGCTGCCATCTCAACAAAAGGGATGGTCGAATACCAGCACGCGGCCGGGGGCGACTCGAAGGCATCAGGGTTTCGGCAAGCAAACCTTCGAGAGGAATGTTAAGATCAGATCTGTAGGAGTAGCTTCTTGAAGGGAGTGGACACGTGAGGTTCGGAGTGATAATCCCAGCCGTAGTAGCGGCCGGCATCGCCCTGGCGGCAAACGGCGGGGTTGCTTTTGCATACGACGGCGACCACATGGGGGACTGGGGAGGAGGCTGGTGGATTGCCATGGTGTTGATGATGGTGATCTTCTGGGCGGTCGTCATCGCATTGGTCGTGTGGGGGGTCCGAACCATAGCAGGGCCGCGTGAGGTCCGTAGAACCCCCCTGGATATCGCCAGGGAGCGCCTGGCCAAAGGCGAGATATCGGAGGAGGAGTTCGAGCGCATCAAGCGCCAGATTGTCTAAACACGCTGGATCTGAAGCGGACCCGACGATAATGGATGCGTCGGGTCTCTTCGTAGGAGGAACGATATGGACCACGGTGATCACGCCGCGGGTCATTCCGACCTCGATGCGACACGGACTGTGCAGAGGCGGTACAAGCGGATCGCCGGTGTATACGATACGCAGGAAGCGCTGCTGGAGAGGTTGCTCTTCGCGCGTTTGCGGCGCTCGCTTTGGTCGAGGGTAGGGGGACAGACGGTCCTCGAGGTGGGAGTGGGAACCGGCAAGAACGCCGTCTACTATCCCGCTGATGTAAGGATGGTGGCCATCGATCTCGTGCCGGAGATGGCGACACGCGCCGCCAGGCGAATAGCCGAGTCAAACGTCAGAGCGGACGTCGCCCTGATGGACGCGCAGGCGTTGGCTTTCAAGGACGGAAGCTTCGACACTGTGGTCGCCACCTTCGTGTTCTGCTCGGTACCCGATCCGGTCGCCGGCCTGAGAGAGTTGAGGCGAGTGCTGCGGCCAGGCGGACAGCTCCTTCTGCTGGAGCATGTTCGAGCGGAACAGCCCCTCATTGGTGCCCTCATGGACCTTCTCAATCCTGTTGCCAGCCGTATGATGGGAGCCAACATCAACCGGCGAACCGTGGACAACGTGAGGGCCGCCGGATTCGAGCTAACGGGTGTTGCGAAACACGCCGGAATCATCCGCCTAATAGAATCCAAGCGCTAGCCGGATTGCCAAGCGACTAGTAGCCTCAGATTCTCCTCGCCCTTCTCTATCAGGCCCAGCCGACAACCACCTCCGCAACCGTTGGAGGCCGCACCTAGACGCGCCGTCCATAATCTCCGATCGGGGCGGGATATCGCCCACCACCCTACATGCCGGGACCGAGGGCTGGCAAGGAAGGAACTGAAGCGCCACAGCCGCCTACCTTCCCCAGCGCCTCCTGACGCACCAGGCGCCTGTGGTGAATGCAGCCAGCACTGCTGCAAACTTGACAGCCAGGGCAGCGGAGTCGCCAGCCGACATGTCGGCCGCGCCAGCAGAGCTTTGGGTGATGACGCTCAAGACAGGTTGCGTGCCGCTGAGCGATCACCTGCTCCGCGGGCAGGCTCTCTGCCACTACATAAGACTGCACGGGGGAGCCGCGAGGCATACAGTTCGTGAATCGAAGATTGAATGACCTCCAGACCCCGCGTGAGGCCCTGGAGACCCCCTGCCAGGCGGGGGTCTTTGATGTTTAGCGGAGCGCTCCGACGCAACCTCCCATGAATAGTACCGACCGAACACTAAGGCGCAATAGTGCACGTTCCCCTCCGTCTTGGCCGAGAGGAAACGTCTCTCGCCTCAGCTTTCGGCAGCGGTTGACAGAATAGGGTTGCTGGCCACCCCTGCATAGCAGAGGGATTCGAATCCCTGACCCAAGGGCTTATGAGGCTCATGGGGCAAGATCGGCCGCGAAATTGTCTACCCGTGCGAACTTGCCTATCCGATTCTGGGCAGGTACCCCAGGCCGTGCACGAATCCCCTGGTCGCCTTGGCAAGCACGACGCGGAGCCACTGACGACCGCAGGCACCGTAACCTGATTAAGTTGCCCGTTCGACGCCACTGCTGAGTTCGGCACTTCATCGTTGTAAAGCTTTTTCTGTTGTGCTATTCTGCCGCCATGCCAGCATCCCCTTCGAGGCCTGCTCTGCGTTTCGTCCACGCTGCAGATCTGCACCTTGACAGCCCCTTCGCAGGGCTGAAAAGCGTAGCGCCTGCAATCGCGGAGCATCTGTACAATGCGACATTCCAGGCCTATGAGGCCCTAATCACCCTTTGCATCGAGGAGCACGTCGACGCGCTTCTTGTCGCTGGGGACATCTACGACAGCGCGGACAGGAGCTTGCGGGCGCAGCTCAAGTTCGTCGACGGCCTACGGCGCCTAGATACCGAAGGTATTCCATCGTTTGTCTGCCACGGCAACCATGACCCGCTCGACGGGTGGGAGGCAAGGCTTGCGCTTCCTGCTAGCTGCCATCGATTCGGACCCGCGGTGGAGACGGCTCTAGTCGACGCCTCAAACCCAGACAAGGGGACGGTCTCGGGCTTGAGCTATCCCAGGCGTGAGGTCCGGGATAACCTCGCAAGGACCTGGCAGAAGCCGGCCTCCACCGGGTTTCACATCGGCCTATTGCACTGCAACGCGGGCGGCAACAGAGACCACGAGGCGTACGCGCCCTGCACCATCGATGATCTAGCGGCGACGAATGTGGATTACTGGGCACTGGGCCATTTGCACACACGCCAAGTGCTTCGCCCCGCCGGGCCCGCGATCGTCTACCCCGGAAACCTCCAAGGTCTCCAGCCAAATGAAACGGGCGGCCGCGGTGCATACCTTGTCGAAGTGAGCGCCGCGGGCGCTATCGGGCTGGACTTCCGTCCGCTGGACTCGATCCGTTGGGAGAGAATCGACGTTCCGATTGACGGCATGGAAACGGAGCAGCAGCTACTCGACGAGATCGAGGTGGCCATAGAGAACGCGACGGGCTCCGCCGAAGGGCGGCACCTTATCCTTCGGGTTGGGCTCATCGGGCGCGGACCCTTGCACCGCGCGATACACAAGGAGGGCTTTGACGTCGGACTGCAGGAGGGTATTAACGACGAATGGTCAGGCCGGGACCCATTCGCCTGGTGCGAGCGAGTCGAAGTTGTCACCCGTCCGGCCATCGACCGGGAGCGCCGGCTACAGGCGGGCGACTTCGTTGGCGACCTCCTCCGTCTCGTTGACCAAGCGAGGGATGACGAGGCCATGCTGAGGGAGCTAAGTGGGCAGCTAGAAGGCCTCTACAACCATCGGTCGGCACGGCGCTACCTTCAACGATCCATGCTGACCAAGGAGGCCCTGTCTGTGCTCCTGTCAGAAGCTGAGGCACGATGCCTCGACCTGTTGCTTGAGGATTTCCAATGAAGATCGAGCGCGTCCAGATCGATGGCTTTGGCGAGCTGTCAGACTTCCCTGTTGGGCCGTTCGATGGACTGCTGACGGTGATACACGGTCCGAACGAGGCAGGGAAGAGCACGCTGCTTGAATTCATTCGAACCGTGCTATTCGGTTTCCCTCTGCGGGGTCGTGCCCAGTACTACGCTCCAATCAAAGGCGGTCGACATGGTGGAGGCCTTCGCGTCATCGACGATCGCAACGTTCGATACATTGTGGAAAGAACCGAGACGGCGCGCGGTGAAGTCTTGGCAGTCAGGTCAGACGACGGTGATCAGCTCGGCGACGCAGTGCTGGCGAAGCTGTTGGGTCAGGCTTCACGAGGAATGTTCGAGTCCGTCTTCGCCTTCGGCATTGAGGAGCTGCAGAATGTCAGATCCCTCAGCGATAGCGAAGTAAGCGGCCGCATATACAGTGCTGGGATGGGCGCCGGGAGATTACCTGGCGCGCTGAGAGTGATCGTGAGTGAAAGGGAGAAGCTGTTCAAGCCGCGAGGGCCCAGCCAAACCATCGCGAAGCTCTTGAAAGAGCTGCAGACTGTTGAGTCGAGTCTCGATGGGGTGCGCGGCAACGCTGCCGACTATGCCGGCCTTGCCACGAGGCGTGAGGACATTGTCAGAGAACTGGAGGAGGCCGATAACGCGATTGCCGAGTTGTCGGCACGCAGGAATCTGATTGACCGCCTCCTGCGCGCATGGCCGGACTGGGTGGCAGCGTATGAACTCGAGCAGCGGCTGAGTGATATTCCCAAAGTGGACGGTTTCTCGGAGAACGCGGCCGAGCGACTAGACAATGCGGAGGCCCGGTTGCGCGAAGCCGAGGAGGCGCTGGACAGTCTGCGAACACAGGCAACTGACGCCGAAAGAAAGGTAAACGCTCCCGTCGCGGATGAGACGATGCTGGTTGACGGCGACCTTGTTGAAAAGATCCGACGCGGTCGGACCAAGTTCGACAGCGCGACAAATGATTTGCCAAGAGTCCGAGCTCAGCTGACGCAAATGGGGCAGGCTCTCGATCAGTCCCTTGGGGAGCTGGGTGCGGGATGGGATGTGGAGCGGCTTGAGCAATTCGACACGTCGGTGGAGGTTCGCGCGGCCCTTGAGGACTGGAGGGAAACGCTGCCGCGACTTGAGCAGAAGGAATCTGCGACGGCCCAGGAGGTGAACCGGATCGAACGTGAGCTGCGTGAGGCCACGAAGCTTGTCAAAGAAGCGGCAGAAGCGTTGGATGAAACTGTTCGCCCAGAGCTCGAAGCTGCAACAATAGGAAGCAAGCGAGCAGCACTGCGCGAAGCACGATCCCGGCTGGCAGACTATCGCCTGGCGACTCAAAGGCAGGAGGACCTTGAGTATCAACTCGGCCAGTCCTTAAGCGTTCGGCCCGGCGCGCCGGTTGATCGCGGAACACTAAAACTAGCGCTAGCTGGCGTTTCCGGCATCGCGTGCATAGTAGGGGGGCTTGTGCTTGGCGGAAACGCAGTTCTTTTCGGCGTGGTCGTTGGGCTCGCACTGATGGCCGGCGGCGCCTATCTTTATCTTGAGGCTCGCAGGCAGATGTCGCCCGCGGATCGCCTGTCGCCGTTGCGGGACCGACTGGAGGAAGCGACCGAGACGGCGAACCAGAAACGCGATAGCCTGCTCCAGTCAGCGAGGACTCTGACATCAGGCTTTCCGGATGCCGCGGCGCTAGACTCTGCCGAGGCGGAACTAGACCGGGCGGTGGCTATGCTCGCCGCATGGGACGAAGCACGGGAGCGCTTCACTCGGGCACAGGAGACGGAGGCCCGCGTAAGAGAGCGATCTGAGGAGGCGAAAACGACCGCAGAGGAGGTGCGCGGCGAGCTGGAAGAGGCTCAGAACTCGTGGCGGCGCTGGCTGGTGGAACGACAACTCACCGAGACTCTAAAGCCTGCGGTCGCCGTTGACGTTCTAAGTCGAGTGGAGACGGCCAAGTTGCTGGCGCGGCAGGTGCGCGAGCTGTCGGAACGGGTGCAGGACATAGAGAATGCAGTCACGGAATACGCCGAACTCGTGTCACCCCTTGCGGCAAGGTATGGGTTGGAGCTTCGCGCCGGTGACTCGAGCTCGATCGCCTTGGCGGCCGAACGACTCATTGAACGGTTCGATGCGGCGCGCTCGGCGGTTTCGAACCGAGCCCAAGCCACGGAATTGGCTGAACAGGTGCAACGGCAGGTGGAGTCGCAGGAGAAGCGTGCGGCCAGGATAGCGGACGAACTCTCTGCACTGCTGAAGAGCGGAGGTGCACCAGATGCAGAGACGTTTCGACGAACGGCTGCCGCGCAGGCGGAGCGCCAGGAGATCGAGCGAGCGCTTCGCGGGCACGAAGGCGGCCTGTTGCGCTTCAGTGGACCCGGACAGCAACTGGCGGATTTCAAGGGTTCGCTCTCGTCCACTAATCTGCAGTTCTTGGAAGAAGAAGGTGGCCGAGTGAGCTCGGACTTGGCAGCGGAAGAGGAACGCAGGACTGAGCTCTTGGATGAGCGCGGTCGGGTGGGCGTACAAATAGAGCAGCTAGCAAACGACGAAACCGCTTCAGAACTCCGCACTAGCCGCGGCGTACTTCTGGAACAGTTGACGAGCCTTGCAACCGAATGGTCGACCCTCGCGATGGCGGAAGAGATTCTGTTGAGGGCGCGAGCGAGGTACGAAGCAGAGCGGCAGCCGCACGTAATCAGGCATGCGCAGGAATTCTTTAGCACGGTGACCGGCGGTCGGTATGAGAAACTCATATCACCCCTCGGCTCACAGACAATAGAGGCGGTTCAAGGGGATGGCACCAGGAAGTCCCCCGCGCTGCTGAGTCGGGGCACTCGCGAACAACTATACTTGGCGCTACGCCTCGGGCTCATCCGGCAGTTCGCCGAACAGGCGACTTCCCTTCCGGTCATTGTGGACGAAGTCTTCGTCAACTTCGACCCAGAAAGAGGTCGCCGTGCTGCTCAGGCGTTCGTGAAGCTCGCTGAGAGCAACCAGGTGCTCGTTTTCACTTGTCACCCTTCTGTTGTTGAACTGTTCACGGCGGCCCATCCCCAAACTCAAGTTATCGATTTGAAGGAGTGAGGTGAGAAAACACAAGAGCCTCTGGCAGGTCAATCTGCATGCCGGGCAGAGGGTCGGGAGCAGCGGGCCAAGGAGTGTGACGAGTGACGGGGCTGGAGCCATCGGCCGCAGCGCACACTAAGACCTGATCATGTGTCGAGGTCTCTCTCTTGCTAGGATGATAACCGCCATTGGGCGACATCCGTTGTCTGGCAGATTCTCTTTGCGCTACAATCGCGGCAAGACTACTCCCTGTTCGCACGAATACCGAAGGCAGGTCCGCGAATAGCCCGGCGAGCGAGGGACGAACGATGACCGAGAAATACGAGAAGCTGACGACCCTGCTGATGGAGCTGTTCCAGCTCGACCAGCCTGACCTGGACTTCGGCCTCTACCGCGTCATGCACGCCAAGAGCGCCGAGGTGACGCAGTTCCTCGACAAAGATCTACTGCCCCAGGTGAAGCAGGCGTTCAGCCTCTACAAGACCGCCGACAAGGCCGATCTGGAGAAGGACCTCGCCACCGCGATGCAACAGGCACAAGGTCTAGGGGTGGATCCGGAAACCACGCAGAAGGTCAAGGACTTGCGCGCCAAGCTCGCAAGCGACGCCGTCGACATCGGCGCGCTGGAGAACGAGGTCTACGACCATCTGTTCAGCTTCCTCCGTCGCTACTACTCCGAGGGCGACTTCCTCGCCAAGCGCGTCTACAAGCCCGGCGTCTACGCCATCCCCTACGAGGGCGAGGAGGTCAAGCTCCACTGGGCCAACGCTGACCAGTACTACATCAAGACGAGCGAGTACCTTCGAGACTACGCCTTCCGCCTGCGCCCGGACGATGAGGGCAACCCGATGCGGGTGCACTTCCGGCTCGTGGACGCCGCTGAGGACGAGCACGGCAACGTCAAGGCGGCCGAGGGCGAGGATCGCGTCTTCATCCTCGCCGCGGAGGGCTTCATCGCCGAGCAGGACGGCGAACTCGTCATCCGCTTCGAGTACCGCCCGGCAACCCTCACGGACTGGCCAGAAGATGCCCGCGAGGGCAAGAGCAGGCCGCCTGCGCAGAAGGACCTGACGGCTATCGCGATCAAGCGTGTACCGGCGGTGGCGGATGCCTCGCTGGCCCCATGGATCACGGAGCTGGCCAAGCCGCACGTGCTCGCGAGCGGTGAGAAGGCGGACTACACAAGGCTGGAGGCACACCTGCGGCGCTACACGGCGCGCAATACGTTCGATTACTTCATCCACAAGGACCTGGGCGGCTTCCTGCGCCGGGAGCTGGACTTCTACATCAAGAACGAGGTCATGCACCTGGACGATGTCGAGAACGAGACCGCCCCGCGCGTTGAGCAGTACCTCTCCAAGATCAAGGTCATCCGCAAGATAGCCGGCAAGATCATCGACTTCCTTGCCCAGCTCGAGGACTTCCAGAAGGAGCTCTGGCTCAAGAAGAAGTTCGTCGTGGAGACCCAGTACTGCATCACGCTGGACCGTATCCCGGAGGAGTTCTACCCGGAGATCGCCGCGAACGACGCACAACGCGAGGAGTGGGTCCGGCTGTTCGCGATCGACGAGATCAAGGGAGACTTGGCGACGCCGGGGTACAGCGTGCCGTTGACGGCGGAGTTTCTGAGGGCTCATCCGACGTTGGTGGCGGACACCTGTCACTTCGTACCGAACTTCACTGAGAAGCTGTTGGGCGCCATCGTTGATTTGAACGGGCAAATGGATGGCTTGCTAGTACATGGCGAGAACTTTCAGGCACTCAGTCTCTTGCAGCCTCACTATCGGGAGCAGGTTGCATGTATCTATATCGACCCGCCATACAACACGGATGCATCAGCAATCGACTACAAGAACGGTTACCGCCATTCGTCCTGGCTTGCTTTGATCGAGGACAGGCTCGCGGTCGCAACAAGCTTCCTGACTGGAGGAGCAATTCTCTGCATAACCATTGATGACATCGAAGTGCACAATCTGCGATGTCTTGTTGATGCTGCACTGCCGGAGTACGAGCTACTCGGAGCCGCCGCTATCAAGAACAACCCAGCTGGTCGCACAGGCACGGTCGGCTTTTCGGTCTGCCACGAATACGCATTGTTCTATGGCCTCCCCGACAGAGCTCGGGTTGGACGCTTGGAACACAGCGAGGCTCAGAAGGCCAGGTACAAGGAACGGGATGAGATTGGCCCGTTTGAGTGGACCAATTTCCGCAAGCATGGCGGTACTAACACATACCGCGACGCGCGGCCACGCCAGTTCTATCCCATTTACGTCGAGGCCGATCGAATCCGCATTCCGTCTATGCGGTGGAACAACTCCGCTCGCGACTGGGAGGTCCTCGAGCAGCCGACGCCATCCGAGGAAGTACTTCTTCCAATCGATGAGAACGGAACGCAACGAATCTGGGATTTCGTTGTGGAGACGGCAAGAACGAACATCCCGCATCTCAGTGTCCGCAAGGACTCGCTGGGAGCGACCGCGATCTATCGCAAATGGCGATTGCACCCCGGAGGACTACTCCCTCAAACCTGGTGGGACAAATCGGAGTACTCGGCGGCGGAGTACGGCACGAACCTCCTTACGCGTCTGTTCGGAAAGACACACACCTTCACATTTCCGAAGTCGGTTCATGCCGTTAGCGACTGCTTGCGGGTAGGTGGCCTCCGCAACGACACCTATGGAGTAGCGCTCGACTACTTCGCGGGCTCCGGCACCACCGGCCACGCCGTCATCAACCTGAACCGCGAAGATGGTGGCCGGCGTAGGCTCATCCTCGTCGAAATGGCCGACTATTTCGACACGGTGCTGCTACCGCGTCTGAAGAAGGTCACGTTCACCCCCGAGTGGAAGGATGGCAAGCCGAAGCGGCTCCCTACGCTCGAGGAGGCGGAGCGCGGCCCGCGCATCATGAAGGTCATCCGCCTCGAATCTTACGAGGACGCCCTGAACAACCTGGAGACCCGCCGCACCGCCGCGCAACAGACCCTACTCGACGCAGCCGACGCCCAGGGTGCAGACGGCTTCAAGGAGCAGTATCTCCTCCGCTACATGCTGGACGTGGAGACCCGAAACAGCCAGTCGCTGCTCAACGTGCAGGCCTTCACGGACCCCACCGCCTACCGGCTCAAGGTCAAGCGCCCCGGCTCCGACGAGAGCCGCGAGGTAAACGTCGACCTGCTAGAGACGTTCAACTGGCTGATCGGCCTCACCGTGCAGCACATCGCCGCGCCGCAGAGCTTCAGCGCCGAGTTCGAGCGGGACAACGAAAAGCGGCTGCGCCTCAAGGACCGGCTCAAACTGGACGACGGCGGTCCCTGGTGGTTCCGGACGGTGGCGGGCACCGCGCCGGACGGCCGGCGCACGCTCGTCATCTGGCGGAAGCTCACCGGCGACCCCGAGCAGGACAACCTGGTGCTCGACGAGTGGTTCACACGGCAGGGCTACTCGAGTAAGGACAGCGAGTTCGACCTCATATACGTTAACGGCGACAACAACCTTGAGAACCTCAAGGTGCCGGACGACACCTGGAAGGTGCGGATCATCGAAGAAGACTTCCACCGGCTGATGTTCGACACTGAGGGCATGTGATGGCGGTAGCGGTCAAGAAGACAGCTTCGAAGAAGAAGCCCCTGGTTCCGTTTCCCTTCAAGCTGGTGCTCAACCAGTGGCTACTATCGCTGTTCAACGTGAAGCGCTTCGAGGACCTGGCCGAGCACCTGCGGAGCGAGGACCTGCAGGGGCTGGACGAGAACAACGTCCACCACTTCCACCACGCGCTTACGGCGCAGCTATTCAACCTCACCCAGCTGCCCACGGATCTGTTGCTCGAGTACGACCAGAACATCGTCAAGCACACGCAGCGGCTGAACGACCGCCGTATCACCCGCGGCGAGGAACCGATCGCCTGGAGGTACTTCCAGTACCTGACGCTTCTCTTCACCGAGATCTACCTGGACCGCTACTTCCGCGATCCGCAGGCGCTGCTCGCGGCGCTGAACGCGCAGATAGCGGCCTACAACGCGGACAAGCCGGAACCGGACCAGATCACCCCCTTTGATGAACAGGCCGAGGCCTGGCCGCAGCTCAACAAGCTCGCGTACTCGAGCGCGACGGGCAGCGGCAAGACGCTGCTGATGCACGCCAACATCCTCCAGTACCAGCACTATCTCGAGAAGCACGGCCGCCGTCGTGAACTGAACCGCATGATCCTGCTCACACCCAACGAGGGTCTGAGCCAGCAGCACCTGCGCGAGTTCGAAGCCACGGGCATCAAGGCGGAGCTGTTCAACAAGGAAGGCCGCGGGCTTTTCGCTGGTCACGAGGTCGAGGTCCTCGATATCCACAAGCTCAAGGACGAGATGGGCGACAAGACGATCGCTGTGGAGGCCTTCGAGGGCAACAACCTGGTGCTGGTGGACGAGGGGCACCGCGGCGCGAGCGGCGGTGAGGAAGGCGCGTGGATGCGGTTTCGTAACGCGTTGTGTGAGAAGGGGTTCTCGTTCGAGTACTCGGCCACCTTCGAGCAGGCGGTAAAGGGCGACAAAACACTCACCGACCTCTACGCCAGGAGCATCCTGTTCGACTACTCGTACCGGTACTTCTACGGCGACGGGTTCGGCAAGGACTACCAGATCCTCAACCTCGACGAGGGGACTCAGCAGAACAACCTTGAGCTTTACCTCGTGGCCTCGCTGCTTGCGTTGTTCCAACAACAGCGGCTGTACCGCGATCAGGAGACGACGTTCCGGCCATTCAACATCGACAAGCCGTTGTGGATCTTCGTCGGTGGGAGCGTCACCAAGACGCTCGCCACCCGCGACGCCTCGGACATCATAGAGATCCTCCGCTTCCTCGGGCGATACGTCGCAGACCGCGCAGGGAGCATTCAGCGTATCGAGCGCGTACTGAGCCAGGGACTCGTGACGGCCAAAGGCAAGAACCTCTTCGCGGGGCGCTTCACGTACCTCAACACTGCTGGACTGTCGGCTGCGCAGGTGTTCGAGGAGACGCTGGCCACCCTCTTCAACGCGCCGGGCGGGGGATCTCTGTATGTCGAAAACCTGAAGGGGGCAACTGGTGAGATCGCCCTTCGCGTGGGGGACAACGACCCCTTCGGCGTGATCAACGTTGGCGACGACGCCAAGCTGGTAAAGCTGTGCGAAGAGAATGGCCTACAGACCGGGGAGCGCGAGTTCACCGGCTCGCTGTTCCACGAGATCAACAAGCCGCACTCGAGGGTGAACGTACTCATCGGCTCGAAGAAGTTCACAGAAGGCTGGAACAGCTGGCGCGTGAGCACCATGGGACTGATGAACGTTGGCAAGGGGGAGGGCGCGCAGATCATCCAGCTCTTCGGGCGCGGCGTTAGGCTGAAGGGCTACGAAATGAGCCTGAAGCGCAGCGTCAGGACGCAGTTGTCAGAGGACGTCGAGCGCCCCAAGCATATCGGCGTCCTGGAGACGCTTGGCATCTTCGGGATACATGCTGACTACATGGCGCAGTTCCGCGATTTCCTCGAAGAGGAAGGACTGCCTGTCAACGACGACCGAATCGAGTTCTTGATGCCAGTGATCAAGAATCTCGGCACCCAGAAGCTGAAGACGATCCGGCTCAAGAAGACAATCAACGGAGTGAGCACCGAGTTCGGGGACGCCTTCCGGAAGCTAGGGCCGGTCCCCACGTTGGCGAAACCGGACCCTGCCGGCGATGCGGGCACAGAGTACCTTCAGAAGAACCAGGTGGTGCTCAACTGGTACCCGAAGATCCAGGCGATGAAGTCGAGCGGCGTCGCCGGTGGTGATGGTCAAGCGGTGCCCAACCAGGCGCACCTGTCGCCGAAGCACGTCGCCTTCCTCGACGTGGACCGGCTCTACTTCGAATTAGAACGGTTCAAGGCGGAACGCGGCTGGTACAACCTGAACCTGACGCGCGACGGTATCGCGCCGCTGCTCGCGGATCAGACCTGGTATCGGGTGCTAATACCGGCCGAGGAGCTGGCCTTCGATTCGTACGAGAAGGTGCGGCTGTGGGAGGAGATCGCACTCTCGCTGCTCAAGAAGTACACCGAGCGCTACTACACCTTCCGTAAACGCGAGTGGGAGCTGCCGCATCTGGAGTACCAGTACTTGGCGCCGGACGACCCCAACCTTCTCGGCGTAGGCGAGGCGCCGGGCGATCCCTACTACGGCATCCTTCTGGAGCAGTCACAGGAGGAGATCAAGCAGAGGCTGGAGGAGCTGAAGGCCGCAATTGAGACCGGCAAGCTGAAGCAGGTCGACTTCAATGGACTGAAGACGATCTGGTTCGGTCAGCACCTGTACCAGCCGCTCCTTTACCTCGATCAGAACATCGTCGAGATCAGCCCGGCGCCGCTGAACAAAGGCGAGCGCCGATTCGTCGAGGACCTCAAGTCATTCCACGACAACGACGGCGGGTTTTTCAAGGACAAGGAACTGTACCTGCTCCGCAACCTCAGCAAGGGCCGCGGCGTGGGCTTCTTCGAAGCGGGCAACTTCCACCCGGACTTCATCCTGTGGCTGGTGGCCGGGGACGGGCAGCAGCTGATCTTCGTGGACCCCAAGGGCATCCGCAACCTCGGAGCCACGGACCCGAAAATCCAGTTTCACGAGACGATCAAGGAGATAGAGGAGCGCCTCGGCGATCCAAAGGTGCACCTGGAGTCTTTCATCGTCTCCAACACCCCGTCGCACATCATGCAGATGCTCTGGGACATGGACAAACCCGCGATGACGGCGCGTCACATCCTGTTCCAGGATGAAGACAGCGATACGTACGTGCGATCGATGCTGGAGATGGCCATATCGTAGGACGGGAAGCGGCGCGGGCCTCACCGCCCCACTCTTCTCACCAGTAAACGGCGGCCAATCTTCGTTATGAGGCTACGGGTCAAACCGGAGTCGTGCGGCGGGCTCAGCACCTGGGTCCACATCCCTAACCGCTCTCTGTAAGGTGGTAGGCTGGGCAGGGCAAGACAGGCTGACGCGACGTATCCCCTGGCCCGCCAGCACCATCCCCTCTCTGTAAGGTGGTAGTCTGGGCACGGCAAGACAGGGCGACCCACCACCATCCCCACTTAATGTGCGTTCTCCTTGCTGACCTGGGTTCGGACAACGAATGTCATCGACCGGTTGAGACAACGAGCAGCACGTCCGGCTCGGGCCAGGGCAGCCGACGACGCCGTCCACAGCGACAGGTGGCAGTCCCGGCCGCCCCAGTGGCCGTGGCCGCTGTTGAGGACGAGTCCCGCGCCCACCGCCAGGAGTCCCAGGTGGCGGGCGATGTCCTCGGCCTGGGCCACGATCTCCTGGGCCAGGGCCGAGTCGCCCAGGTAGACGAGGGCCCGCGCGGGGTTGGAGCAGCGCGGGCACGGGTAGTAGCAGACCAGTTGGCCGTCGATTGGCGCCTCGCCGGGGCGGCTTCCGCCGGAGGCGGACGCGCCTCTGGCGTGGATGCGGGCCCGGCGGGCGTCCAGCCAGAGGTGCAGCTGCGAAAGGTATATGCCGCTATCGAGGACGATTTCGGCCGTCATGACAAGGAAGCTTCGTCCGGCCCCAGCATAGCACGCCTGTTCGCTCGAAGACAATGGCTAGGGGCCAGCCCTCAGAGCCGCGCGAGCTGCCGGGCCCGACCGAAGACAGCGTCGAATGCCTCCTTGGTGAGCTTGGCGGTGAACGTGTTCTGCTGGCTCGGGTGGTAGGAGCAGAGCACGGTGCGACCGTTGGGCAGGCACGCCTCGACGCCGTGACCGAAGCTGGGCCGGCGCCGAAGGCCCGTCACCCGCGAGACGACGTGGTAGGCGAACCCTCCCAGCGGCACGATCACCCGCACGTCCTTGAGAAGCTCAAACTCCCGCTCCAGATAAGGTAGGCAGTTGTCCCGCTCCTCAGTGGTGGGCTTGTTGCCGGGAGGGGCGCAGCGCACCGCCGCCGTCACGTAAGCACCCGTAAGGCGCAGCCCATCGCCCCGGTGGTCGCTATTCGGCTGGTTCGCGTAGCCGGCGCGATAGAGTGCGCAGTACAGCCAGACGCCCGACCGATCGCCGGTGAAGACCCGCCCGGTGCGGTTGCCGCCGTGCGCCGCTGGGGCCAGGCCCACTACGACCAACTCCGCGTGCGGGTCGCCGAATCCCGGCAACGGCCGGCCCCAGTAGTCCCAGCCGCGAAAGACCGCTCGCTTCTCGACAGCGATTTTCTCCCGCCACGCTACCAGCCTGGGGCACTTCCGGCACTGGACGACCTCATCCCGGATGATCTCAAGGGAATCCACGTCCTCAGTCACCAACGAGTTGTTCGTGCCCTAGTGGATTCGCGCACGACGGAGGCGGAACGAAGAGCGGGATCAAGCTAACGCCCCTGCAGGTTCCAATTCACCTTACCACAGGCGCAATTGACAGCGATGGGCTTTCCGTCGGTCTTAGTCAACTTCAACGGTTGCCCGCACTGAGAGCACTCGAACAGCCCGTAAAGGTCGCGGAATGCCTCAACGATCGTTCGAAATTCGCCAGCGGTCAGATTGGCCCAGTTGTTGTAGTGGACGTGAGCGTTGATCGCCCATTGCTCCACCTGACTCCGTTCAAAAATCTGTGCCCGGACGCTATCTAACTCCTGAAGGTCGCTGACTGCCTCGCTATTGTTCCACGACTGCGCCGAGGCCTTAGCCACCTTCAGCAGAGACTTGTATTGTTCCATGGCGGCCGGAAGCCAGTCCTGCAATGTCCAGCGGCCGTCCGACCGATAGGCTATCTCGCCCTTTAGCGCGTCACACACCATCTCGAAGTATTCCTCGATACCCCGCCGCAGCCGGGAAGCGGCATCAGGCACGTCATCACGTTGGAGCGCCTCTTCCACACGCTCCCACAGATCCCCTGTTTGACCGACGAGGGGGCCCGTTTCGATTGTCCACCGCGTGAATTCGACCAAACCCTTTCGATCCACGACTCCTGCAGTTCGGAGCTGTCTTGCCCACGTTCTGTCGTGCGTGGTGATTATGAACTGCCTACCCGGAAATGGACTCGTTAGGAGGCGGCAGACTTCTCTTCTGTGGTCGGTATCTACCGACATAACGACGTCATCCAGAACCACCAGGTCTATCTTTCCCTCCGAAAGCCTCTCCGATAGAGCGAGAAACAGGCACAGGCCCATGCTGTCCTGGTGTCCTTCGCTGTGCAGAGCGTGGGGCGGATGGCTTCCCCTGCCCAGAAAATCGACCCTAAAACTTAGCGCGGCCCCCTCGGGAGCGATCGACGCGCAGAAATGATCAGCCTCATCCTCATGGAGGATCTTGTAGAACTCAACGAAACGGTCCGTTATCTGGTCGTACAAGTTCTGCAGGATCTTGTCTCTAGCCGCCTCAAAGCTGCTGAGTAAGAATTCCGCTCTCTCCTGGGACCTTTTGCGGCCGCCCAAGTTCTCCAAGTCCCTCTCCAAGATCATCAGATGGCCCTCTAGGCGGTTCAACGTGTCCCACGCTATCTGCTGCGGTGTGGCCTTGGGATACTTTGCCGCAGCGGCGTCCAGCACAGTCTGGAGTAGCTGCTCTACGTCTTCAGGTGAGTACAGACGTGAGACAAGCTGGAGGGGATGGCTTTCGTCTGAGTACAGCTCAAGAGGATTCGTGAGTGCCTCACTCAGCTGGTGAAGGGCGGCTGCCCAGTTGCGCAGGGCGTGTTCGGGATCCTTCAGGTCAAGCCTCGCAGCGGTATGGGCGACCTTCTCGACGCTGGCTGCCAGGTTATCGACCACATCGCGCAAGGACCCGGCCGTGGAGTCTATTTGCGACTGGTACTTCCGCGCCTCCCGCCCGCATACCCTTTTCCCCTCGAGATGCTTCTGGAGCTCCGCTGGCTCCCACTGTGTATCGCATAGCGGACACTTGCCGGAGCCATCCAGCAGCTGCAACCCCAGTTCCGTCAGTTCCAGCCGTCCAAGCTCATGCCGCAGGTCTGGGTCGGCTCTAATGGTGCGAAGCAATTGTCGAAGCCCGTCATCGAGGCTGCACAGACGAGCCAAAACCTCGCCTTGCAGCGTCTCGCGAACGTGGTCTACATCCCTTTCCAGCAAGCCCACATGGGCTTCGGGCGCCAGCGAGACGGCGATAGGCGGATTCAAGTTCCGGCGGACATACGCCGAGTTGAGTTCAGTGATTGGTTGTCCACCTAGAATGCGGCGGTTCTCGTTTGCGATAGCGAGTATCTGGATTTCACCATAAGTTGCCTGCTGGACCGCGGAACTCACATTGCTTCTCTGTCTCTTGACATCACGCACTGCCGCCTCGCATTCGGTCCTAAGGCGATTGCTAGCTGTCACGAGAGACTTTCGTATCTCTTCTATGTCGGAAAGGTCCAGCAGTTCCTGGATCTCCTCCGCGCGCGTGGCTGGCTCGGCTGTGATGTATTTGAGGATTTCGCGGCGCGTAAGGACGTGTTGCCCTCGGCGAGCCAATGTTTCAATAGCCTGGAGCTCCGGTTTCGCATCATCTGGGCACTCAAGCATGTCTGGATTTGCGATACACCTGCCGATCTCGATGGGTTGTTCAGAGCCGTGCAGCAGCACGGTGGCCCGAACGCGTGCATCCTCGGGACAGGAGTCGACGTGAGGACCGTGCCTTGCCAGCGTGATCCCGCCTGTACCTCTGCCCATGAGGCGGGAAATCCGGCCACTGAGCAGAAAGTCGATGGCGTCCACAACCCCGCTCTTACCAGCCCCGTTTGGGCCCCAGATCGCGAGATTCTTCCCGTCGGGTTTGAGGTGTAGGTCGGGTAGGCCCCGGATGTTTTCGATGTGGAACTCTAAGATTTTCACCTGTCAGGTACCCTTAGGAGGTTTATGATGGCTTCGGTTCGGTGGAGGCGCTTCGATTCTGCTAGTTTCCGCAGCTCGTCAACTTCGCCGGGATCGAAAAGGTCGGAGCCTCGCAGCGCTTCAAACAGCTCTTCGATGATTTGCTCATCGAGATGGATATCCGTATGTTCCTTGGTACTCACCGATGGCTCCCTCTCGCCGACTCAGAGCCGCGTCCGGCCCCCACACTCATCTTCTCGTGGGGACAATACCCCCTACTCTTGCCCCACAGGTTTGCGCCAGGAGTACGAGTGAGTGGCAGCCTGACCTGCGGAGAGAGGGATGGAATATTGGCATCCGGCGGGCTAGGTTTGAACTCACGGAACCAACGCCCAGGCGATATTATACATGATTCGTCGAGAACGAAGCGATCGGCCTAGGAGAACGGACTGACTCTCCTAGTTCTGCAAAGAGTCATGCTCGGAAAGGGGCATGAAATGGGGTTGGAGGCCCCTTAACGATCTCCTGCTCCGTCGACAGGTGCTCACTCTCCTAGTCACAGGTTGGTTGCATGAAGGAGGGGCGGTGCAGCGGAGTCGCCAAGGCCGATCTGCGTCTGGCAGCGACAGTGGGCCAGGGGCTGACCGGGTTCGGTCTCACGGGCATCGCCGAGAAAGCCATCGACCCAGTAGGCCGACGGCGCCGCCTCTCCTTCATCTGACAATAGGGCGAGCAGAGCGCAGGTGCCAAGCCCACTTCCAAGGACCGTGAGAGCCACAACGCTTGGCTCAGGCTCTCCTATTCCGCCGGCCACGTAACCTTCGCGTTCAAGCTCGCGGCGCTCATTCTCAGGGAGGTTTTCAGCCCGAATCACGTGACCATCGATGGCCCGACGGCACCACAAGCACGGTGTGCTCGGGGTCAAGATGCGCACCTCTGCCAGGAGCCCGCTGAGCGTCCCGTTGACCTTGGACCCCGCTCTTACGCCAACGTCGATGACAGGCAATAGGTAGGTGCTTGCCAACTCGTTGATCACTGCTCGGCTGCTGTGGGTATCTGTGGCGCTGAATACAATGTCCGTGTCCAAGAGGGGACGGAAGCCCGCCTCAGTACGTACGTCCTCGTTGATGCGGCGAACTCGCACACCAAGACCGAGCTGCTCGAGATGACGACCGACAACGTCGACCTTGGCCGGAGGCACGGTGGCACCGAGGTCCGCCGCGACCGATCCGAAGATCCGGCGGACGTTGGATGGCGTGTCGAGTTGATCGGGATCCACGAGAACCAGCCCGGCGGCGCCCATCCGCGCGAGCTGCTCAGCGATGGCCGAACCGGTGCCGCCGCAGCCGACGATCGCGACGGTGAGCTGGCGCAGCTGGTCATGGGCCGCGCCAAGCGCGTCGCGTTGACGTAGGTCCAGAGGCGTGGATTCGGCGACGAGAACTGGGCTGAGAAAGCGTAGCGTCCGCCCGACGCTCAGAACGCGATCGATGAGGATGAGCCGATCTCCCGACCAGACCTGGGCGTACCAGCCGTCTGGATGCACAACGGCGGCAGCGAAGGGACCGTCAAGCATCGGCGCAAGGACGGAGGCGAGGGCCTGGAAGGCGCTTCTGTCAGTTGGGCTCAATCCATGGGGGAAATGGGCGGAGGGGTGAGAGTGGATGAATAGCAGCCCCGCACCAGCCTCGATGGCGCGGCCAATGGCGGCGGAAAGCCACTGTGCTGACGGGCGCAGTTCGTCCGGTCCCTGACGCTCCCAAGCCCCGGGCGGTGGCAAGAGCGGCTCGGTAGCCAGGAGGCGCGAGCCCACAGTTCCCTTACCCTCGCGGAGCAAGCAGAATGCGCCCTCTTCGAGCGGCGCCCTGGCGACCAGATGGCGGGTCACGATGTCCGCAGTCTGGTCAAGCAGCGCAAGACGGTTCATCGGGCGGCCTCCAAGGCCCACCTGGATTCCACGAACGAGAAGTGGTCAAGCACTGGATTTCCGCCCGGATTCCAAACGCCACCTCGGTGCCAGCTGAATCGGCGCCAGGTGCGGCCTAGATATTGCTCTGTGGCGTCTGCGCCCTGCGGTATGGAGCCGTCCAACCGGATGACTTCGACCTCTGCCCAGAACATGTCCATAGCTGACAACGGATACTGCTGGTCCGTGACGAAGAGCACGTCCGTCGCGTCGAGTCGGAACACTCCTGGCGGTAGCGGGGCCTTCACCAGGACGACGAAGATCCTGTTGCCTTCCTCCGTCAGCTGGACGGACAACCCGGTGGCATCCTCCAGCTCCTTGGCGTGCTTCCGTAGTTCCTGAATCGCCGACACGGCCTAGGCCCCGAAGGTCCGGTTGCCTGGGATGACGCGGAAGTGGTCGCCGTTCTTCACCGTCATAACCTCATCCCACATCACCAACGTTCCGCCCGTCGGGTCGCCCTCGCCCTGGAGGCGCAACAGGTCCCACTCCCGACCGGAGAAGCCTGCGGCAGCCAAAAGCTGGCCGCCGGTCAGCTCGGGCGACTCCAGCTCGAGCTTGCGCCGGTTCACGAAGACGTGCACGCTGTTCGTTGCGGCCATGTAGATCACCTCCTCAGGCCCGTCCGTTGCGAATGTCGAACGTCGTTCGAGATGAGGATACCACAAAGGCGTTGGCGTTGCAAGAGCAGGACACTGAGCGTACAATGCAACGGTAGGGAGGTGCTTCATGCCGGAGACCACCGTCGATGTCGGTGCACTCTACGCAGCCCTCGAAGCGAAGAGGCAGGCCGCATCCCTAAGCTGGCGAGAACTCGCTCGCCAGTTGGACGTTAGCCCATCCACGTTTACTCGGATGGCCCAGGGCCGACGGCCGGACGTAGATGCATTCGCCACACTGCTTCGCTGGCTAGACATGCCCGCCGATGCTTTCATGCGCCCGCGAAACGAGGCCACCGACCAGGAGCCGGAGCCCCTGGTGATGATCTCATCGTACCTGCGGTCGGCCCGCAACATCCGGCCGGAGGATGCGGAGGCGCTCGAGGAAATCCTTCAAGTGGCGTTCCGCCGTCTTAGGCGCCAGGGGTGACTGATGGCCGCCGGGCTGCGACGCGGCTTCAAAGCGGAGGCCGAGCGGATCTCCCTGGCTGTCAGGACCGAGTTAGGCCTCGCGGCCCATGACCGGTTGGACTGCCTCAACCTGGCCGCTCACCTGGGCATCCCGGTGGTCTCGCTGGTCGAGCTGCGCCGGGATGGAGCGAGCTCGGAAAGCATCGACCGGCTCCTCACATCGGATGCTGGGTTCTCCGCCCTTACTGTTTGCGCTGGAACCCGCCGTCTGATCGTGTATAACCCCCGCCACCCGCCGGGCCGCCGGGCGAACTCGCTGGCCCACGAACTCTCCCACATCATCTTGGAAAACCCGCCGGCGCCGGCGCTGGGGGATGGTGGGTGTAGACGCTGGGACGCTCAGCTTGAGGGGGAGGCTGATTGGCTGGCAGGCGCGCTTCTGGTTCCACGAGAGGGTGCGCTGGCTTGGCTGAGGCGTGGAGGTAACCAACAGAATGGTGCACAGCATTTCGGGGTCAGTCGGGCACTATTCCAGTGGCGGGTGAGTCAGACGGGCGTAGCGCGCCAGCTTGCTTCCCTTCCGCAGCGGAAGACATTGCGTGGGGCTTCGCCGATGAGCAGCGTCTGATGTGTTTCACCGCCCCTGCTCCATCGGCAGGAGCTCACCCACGACGCAGGGTCGGTGAGGCAGCAGCCTTCAACCAAGGTCGGTCGGGTGAGCTACCATCTTTCGAAGCGCCGGGATCGCCTCGATCTTTTCCGGCGGCAGGAGCTTCCAGTAGATGCCCTGCCACCTGGGCCATCGAACAGCAGGCCCGCGAGATAGACGTCCAGTTTCTCCTCGGCCACTCCACCCCAGCCATGCTCCGCCTCTACACCGCCACCTACGAAGTCGAGCGGGCCGCGCGCCGACACGCCGCCTTCTCCCCGGCTGACGCCATTCCGAGTGCTCTCCAAACTTTGGAGAATCCCAGCCGCATGCTAGACTGGTCGGTGGCACTGGTCTCTCATTGGACTGTGCACCTAGTTCAGAGCGATCTGTGGGACATGGACGAGCCCGACACATCTCACTTTGACATGGCCCAAGAGCATATCTCCTGGGCGATCGCCACTGTCATCGCGGCCCAGCAACGGTCTTTCGATCCGGGACGTCTTCAGCAGGAGATGATCCGTCCTCGCGATCGGAAGGCGCTTTACGCCCGCCTTCTTGTCTCTCACTTCGCTGCGGATCGCACATTCATGGCCAGGGTGCTCGGAGGGCTTCGTCGTCACAGAAAGCCACTAGTCGTCTTACTGGCCGAAAGGGGTCACTGGGACGGCCGCCGAGACAGCGTGACCTCACTGGAAGATGCCATCCTTCTTGACTACGACGGCCTGTCGACTCCTGACGCGTTTCAACAACTCTGGGAGGACGTAGAGCCCCACACCAGCCAGATTGAGGGCCTTGCCGATGCTCTCAGCCTGGCCGAACAACTCGCAGGCGGGGTGGGGCTCCGGGCGCCTTGGACCGGCCCCATGATTCTGGGGGCCTGGCTTCGCCATCTTGTCTGGCAGCGTATCCTGCCCCCCAACCTTCGGAAGGGTTCTCTTAGTCTCTGGCCTGCAGGGCCCCGCACAGTATTGAAGGAACCTCCGCTCGTGGCCATTCAGTACCGTTGGGACCCCGAATGTGAGACACGGGACAGCGCGCGGGCCAAGATCATGGTACAGGTTGATGCAAGACTAGATGAGACCCTCAGGTCGTACGAAGCGGATGGTTACGAGCGGGTGAACGTGCGCAAACTACGGCGGGACGTTGAGGCAGCGTACCTCCGCGTTTCTGACCCGCAGCGGTGGAGCTGGAAGGCGCTGAGCGACCGCTATGAGGCTGGAGGCAGAAAGGCAACCCACGATGGCACGCCACTCTTCTCTCCTTCCGGCATACGCCGCGCGGTCGGGCGGGTCCTGGATCTGCTTGGCATAGACGCGCCGAAGAAGAGGCCAGGCCGCCCCAAGAGCTGATCCGCGCCCAGCGCTCTTATTTGCCTTTTTCCTCTTCAGCCGTTGCGCAGATTGTCGGGGCCACTGGCCTCGTTTCACACTAGCAGTTGCTATGAGCCGGGCATTTTCTTGGCGGACTCTACCCTTCCTTCGGGCCCTCCCGCCATATCCCGGCGGCAAGCGCCGCCTCCTGCCAGCCATTTTCGGGCTCATCGACAGCGTCTGCCCACGCCGATCCTGGTCAACGCTCGTCTTCGCCGACCCGTTCCTGGGCGGAGGCAGCGTGGCCCTCTCCGCCAAGGCTCAGGGATTCGGACACGTCGTCGCCAACGACATCGCGGAACGGTCCGCGCTCGCGGGCCGTGCCCTCCTTGCCAACCACCACGTTCGCCTAACGCCAGCCGCGGTATTGCGGCTCTTCGCCCCGGCCCCTGAAGTCCACCTGGCCCCCCCGGGGCTGCTTAGGCGGATGCCAGACCGGCACCGCGCCCTGCTCGAGAGCTCCTGGCGCCACCTACACGGCGGCACCTTCACAGGCGTCGAGCGAGATCTAATCGCACTCCTGTTGCTGAAGTGGCTGTTCGCCTACTTCCCGCTCGGACTCCCTGCTGCTACGGATGCTCATCGCCTGGTCGATGGTGACTTTGACCCCGTGACTGCCGCACGGCTGGCCCACTATCTCCGTCGCGGCCGGCGGCTGCTTCAGCCAGCGACCCTTCTCACAATGGCTGACCAGATCAACCTTGGGATCTTCCCCGGCACCGCTGACGTCTCTCAGATGGACGTGTTCGACTTCCTTCCCAGTGTTAGGACCGACATCGTTTACCTGGACCCGCCATACGGAGGCACTCAGTCCTACGAGATGGCTCTCGTGTTGGTGGACGAATTCATCGGTGCTGAGCCGCCTTCCCCGAGCAGATTCTCGTCGCGGCAGCCTCCCCTTGAGGAGCTCTTGGAGGCTTGCAGTCACATCCCCGTGCTCGTTCTGTCGCTGGGGAACAGCCTTCTGGACGAGGAGGACGCCAGAGCGCTGGTTGCACGGCACCGCCGGGTACATCGCCTCCTCAGCCTGCCCTACCGACACTACGGTGCCGTCGCCTCTCCAGCGAAGAACGCGGGGAACCGCGAATTCCTCATCCTGGGGACACTGAAATGACGGGCCAGCAAATCGCCAGCACTCCGGATCGGACAGAGCTCGTCAGGATCCCTCTCGGCGACCTGGTGCCGCATCCCCTCAACCCAAACGTAATGCCTGGCGACTTGAAGGCCAAGCTGGCGGCCAACATCCGTGCGTCAGGCCGCTATCCGCCGCTCATCGTGCGCCCTCTGGACAGCGGTTCATTTCAGATCCTGGACGGTCATCAGCGGGCCGACGTCCTCCGCGAGTTGGGCGAAGCCACGGCTTTGTGCTACGTATGGCCGGCGAGCGACGAGGAAGCGCTCATACTCGTGGCCACTCTCAATCGGCTAGAGGGGCAGGACATCCCAGGCAAGCGTGCCGCGTTGATCTCGGAGTTGCAGGCCCACCATGCTCTGGCTGAGCTGGCCCGCTTGCTTCCCGAGGACGAGGCCCAGTTGGAAGCAACGCTTGACCTGCTGGACTTCGATGTGGAAGGCCTCCTCGCCCGTCTCACGGAGGAGGCCGACCACGCCTCCGCGCAGGGGCCGCAACTCTTCGCTTTTGCTGTCGAGCCTGAAGACGCGCCAGCTGTGGAACAAGCCATAGGCCGGGCGATGTCGACCCTCACCGGCCGCAACCGCCGCGGTCGGGCTCTAGTCTTGCTCGCTCAGAAGTTCATGGAGGGAGCGTAGACATGCCCGCAGCGTCCCGCCAGGAGCGGGCCTTCGCCGTCTACCTCGGTCTGGGACCGGATCGAAGCCTGGTCGAACTGGCGGCAGTCCTTCGTGCCGACCCGAGTCGGGCCGGACTGCGGCGCGCCCCCTCGCTGCGTACACTCGAGGACTGGTCCGCCCGCTACCGCTGGCAGGAGCGCATCGCCCAGATCGATAGGCAGGCCCGTGAGGAGGCTGAGCGGGAGCACTTGGAGTGGGTAAAGCAACACCGAGAGAGGCTCCGCCAAGAGGGGCTCCTGCTCCAGCAACGGGGCATCGAATGGCTCAGGAACAAGCAGACAGACGAAGTGACTGCCCACGAGGCCATCCGTGCCATCGACACCGGCTTCAAGCTGGAGGCGCTGGCTCTGGGAGAGGCCACACAACGCATCGTGGTAGAAGATGACGATGAACGACTTCAACGACTCAGCGACGAAGAACTCGAGCTCCTCATCCGCCATGCTCGACAAGCTCAGTCAGGCGGCGCTCAGAGAGAGGGCGAAGCGCAATCCGGCTAACGTTCTCTTCTGGGCCGAGGCGTATCGCCGGATCGGCGGCTCTCCTATGGTGGTGCCGCCGCATCTGCACGCGGTGTACCAGGACGATCACCCTTTCCTGGTGGTTCGCAAGCCCAGCCAAGTAGGGGCCACTGAGTTCAACCTCAACACGGCGGCCTGGGCAGCTGACTACCAGTACGCCAGCCGTGGCGTGGTTCTCTATCTACTGCCTACCCAGGACATGGCCGACCGTATCTCCCAGGCGCGGATGGGCAAGGCTATCCAGGAAAGCCCCCACCTGCGCCGGCGGGCGGTGCCGGAGCCAGGGATCGCCCGTGGCCCGGCCAACATCCAGCGACGAACCATTGGGCCGGGCGTCGTCTACTTCTGCGGTGCCGAACACGAGACCCAGTACAGCGGCATCGATGCCGACGTCGTCATCCTGGACGAGTACGACCTGATGGCGGAGGAGGTCCTGTCACTGGCCCAGGCGAGGCTCAGGTCCAGCCACTCACCGCGCCTGCGCGTGACGTCCACGCCCACCATCCCGGACTTCGGCGTGTCACATCTCTTCGAGCTCTCCGACCAGCGCCGTTATGAGCTTCCTTGCCCGAGCTGCGGCACTTGGCAGGAGCCCTGCTTCCCTGAGAGCGTGGATTGGGAATCCTTTCGGGCAGTATGCCTCAACTGCCGCGCTCCCCTCGATCCCTGGCGGGAAGGTCGCTGGACAGCCCGCCGTCCCGACGAATCGGACATCCGGGGCTATCAGCTCAACCGCCTGGCCCTCCCGAACCCACCCCTCCACGACATGCGCATGGCCCTGGATGGCAAGATCCCGACCAGCAAGGAAACGTTCCACCGCCAGGACCTCGGGCAACCCTTTACCAGCCCTGAATCTCGCCTGACTCCTGACATCCTGGACTCGTGCATCGAGCCCTGGCGGCCTCAAGCCCCCCTCAGGATGAACGTCATGGGCATCGACGTGGGGCGAAAGCTGCACGTGGTGATCCGCGGCCGCCTGAAGGAGCGCTGGTATCTTCTCGAAGCCTTCACCGCCGACAGCTTCGAAGATATCGAGCAGTGCTTTGGCTGCTACAACATCGTCTGGTGCGTGGTGGATGCACTACCCGAGACCCGGGAAGCCAAACGCTTCCAGGAGGCCCACGTCGGGACCGTCTGGCTTGCACAATACGTCCAACAGGGTCTGGAGCCGGAGTGGTCCCACTACGAGTGGCTGGTCAAGGCACCGAGGACCTTGATCCTGGACGAAACGCTGAGGCGGTTCCGTGAGGGCATCTACGTCCTCCCGCCGGAGGTGCGTGCCATCGAGGACGGGGAGTACTTCCGGCAACTCCAGGCGCCGGTCCGGACGACCGAATTCGATAGGTGGGGGCATCCAGTGGCGGTCTACAAGCATCGGCAACCGGACGACTTCGCCCACGCCGAGGTCTACGCGACCCTGGCCACTATCCGTGCCGCCCTCGGCGAGGCCGAGATCATCTTGATCGGTTTCGGCCCACAAGGCCTGTATGTCATCAACTCCGACCGAAGTGACTACGCTGATCGCTAGTCTCGGGCCTTTCGAGGCCTTGCCCGGGGTTCACCCCACCTGTGAGTCTGAGGCCCTCACGGTCAGTCACTAGCAGGGCTCTTCGCCCACAATAGCTCATATCCTCCCGCGGGCCGCGGTAGAGCTTGACTTCCTTCCCCGTTCGAGTGATGTCTGTCTATCGACGGCGTCCAAGGACGCCGGCCGGTCGGCAGGACGACATAACTCGGGGAAGGAGGTGCATCATGACCAGCAAGCGTCAGCACAAGAAGATCGCCCGCCAGCTGCCGCCCGTAGGCACCACTCTCACGGCGAGGCACAAGGGCCAGTCCCACACCGCTGTCATTGTGGAGGCCAAGGACCGCCCCGCTGGAAGGGCGGTCAAGTACGGCGACCAGCTCTTCGCCTCCCTCAGCGCTGCGGCCAAAGCCGTCACTGGTCATCCCACTAACGGTTGGGTCTTCTGGCATCCCGCTGAGACCGGCGAGCAGTAGCCGCCTCAGGCCCTGGCCCAAACCAGCCACCAGGTCCGCCTAGGCTCGGTGGCTGGCCCTCTTGGACGACTGGGGCTTCGGTATCCCATAGCCACGCGCCAATACGTCGAGTCTCTCCAAACATCGGCCAGATTCGGCCCCTATCGACTTGACTTCTCAGCGCAAGAGAGCGTCCATGTACGTACGCAACGTGCGTTGCACGAGGTGCGCGAAGATGACGACACAGACGGCAGTCGAACAGCAACAAGACCTGGCGAGCCTGATCGGGCTCTACCTCCTGCGCTGCCAGGTGGAGGGCAAGTCGCCGAACACCATCACCGCCTACCGGGAGACCCTGACCCTGTTCCAGAGGATCGCGCGGGAGGAGGGCTTCCCGGAGGGCGTTCGGGCCATCACCCCGGTCCACATCTACGCCTACCTGGGTCGCATCGGCAGCAACGGAGTGAGCCTGGAGACGCGGCACCGCCGCCATCGCGAGGTCCGGTTCCTGTTCTCTTGGCTGAAGAGGATGGGGTACATAGAGGAGAGCCCCTTCGTTCAGATCAAGAACATTCGATTGCCGCAGAAGATCGTTCAGCCCTACACGGCGGAGGAGATAGGGAGGCTGTTGGCCTGCTGCGACAGCTGTTACTGCTGGGGCAGTCGCAACCGGGCGATGATCTTGGTTCTTCTGGATACGGGGGTGCGGCGGACGGAGCTGGTGAGCCTGGACCTGGCCGACCTGGATCTGGAAGCGCAGCGGCTGAGGGTGCTGCACGGGAAGGGGAACAAGCAGCGGGTGGTGCGGTTCGGAGCGAGGGCCGGCGAGGCGGTGGAGGACTACCTGGAGCGGTTCCGGGGCAGGGAGCCTGGTCCGCTGTTCCTTTCACGCGATGGTACGAGGATGAGCTCTCACTCGGTGCTGATCTTCCTGAGGCGGCTGGGCAAGGTGGGAGGGGTGGAGAAGGTGAAGGTGCACCGGTTTCGGCACACGTTCGCCACCTGGGCCATAGAGAACGAGGCCAGGGAGCTGGACGTGCAGTACCTTTTGGGGCACAGCTCGTCGGCGATGGTGCGGCGGTACTCGGCGACCTACGATGCGGAGAAGGCGGCGCGGGCCCATGAGCGGTTCAGCCCGGCCGACCGGATGGGGGAGCGTCTGCGATGAGGAAGGGCCAGCCCCGCGACGGCAGCACATCCTCGAAACCCACCTCGATTTCAGCCTGGATTCTGAATCTGAGGCCTTAGCAATTAGGCCCTCTGCAGGTCTGGCGATCGCCGCTGTCGGGTCACCGCAGGTCTACCGAAGATTCACCGCAGTTTTGAATCTGGAGCCTTGGCAATTGGCGGCCAACCGCCGGTTCCCTGAGGCGTCGATTTCACCCTGATCTTACCCCGATTTCACCCCGATTTTTGAATCTAAGGGGTTAACAATTAGGCCTCTCCTGAGGGGTGACCTTCTTCCTTCCAAGCAGGTCACGCGGGTTCGATTCCCGTCTCCCGCTCCAGCCCACACTAGGTGTCATAACGCATGCAAGGCGAGGGCCGCCGAAGGGCGGCCTTCTGCTTTCTAGGCAGGTGCACAATCGCCGGCAGGCACTGCTCTCAAAGCCACGTTCGTGTCGGGTCTTCTGCCACTGGTCGCTGAGATCGTACAGCGAATGCTGGGCGCGGTCTCCGCGCGGATCTTCCGACGTATCCGGTAGACCGAGAACCGCTCTGGCGTCCTCGCCGAGGATCTGTACGACCACCTGGAGCCGTGGTACCCAGTGTTCTGCCTGCGGGAGGAAGGAGCCCAGGCCATCGTGGCAGGGGCCAGGTCTAAGGGGACGTACACCGGTAAGAACGGCTACCCCGTAACGGTGGACACGGACGTCGATAACCCTTCGCCCGCCGACATGGGCGCGGTGGTCCCCCCTGATGGCTACGCCCCTGACCGCCTCCGCCGGCATCGGCCTGTGCTGGATCTGGTGCGCGAGGTCTTCCAACGTGGCAAGGTAGTGAATAGCAGTCCAGCCGCTAGCCTAATGCCCGTTGAGGGACGTGGGTCGAGGGGTGCACTCCAGGGCTTGTGGTAGAAGATCCAACACGAGTCTTCTAGAATAATTGAACAGAAAACCTAGGCGAGGAGCTCCGTGCTTGCTGGGTGGAGTTCCTCCTTGGGGAGTCGACCGTTGACGCCAGACAGCTGACGTCGGGCGAGATGTGCTCTTGCTTCTGCTGGCACACGTAGGCTACACCACAGGTGCTGTCGGGATATCGCAGAAGTTCGCTCTTCGGCGGCCTCTGGACCATCGGCTCGTCGTCCTCATGGCCATCCTGCCCGATGTCATAGACCGAGCGCTGTATGCCTTCGTCATCCCCGGCGCCGAAGGGGGGAGACTCTTCGCCCATACGCTCCTGTTCAACCTGGTGCTTCTGGCCGTGCTGGTGGCCATCCGCAGGGACCTCTGGATATACGGCGTGCTGCCCATTGTTCATCTCTTGCTCGATCTGCAGGGCATGTCAGCTGAAGAGCTCTTCTGGCCGTTCCTAGGGGCTGACCTGAGCAATGTTCAGATACCGGGTGGCCTAGGCGAGACAGCAGGACAACCATACGGAGAGCGAGTCGGCGACCGGATCGAAGACGTGTTCAGCACCTACAGCGGCGCTCGCGAGCTCAGGGTGAGCAGAGCAGCCTCGCAAGCAGGCCCTGGCGAGGGTGGCCGTAGGCTTCTAGTCTCCACCAGGTCTGGGATCTACAAGAGCATAGGATTGCATTCCGGCAAGGGAGAGGGCAGTACGAGCGCTACGGCTATCCCTGCGCGACGACGAGCCAGACGATAGCGTTGGCCAGCAGCAGGGCCAGCGGTCTATTTGCCTTCCGGCGCTGGGGCCGTCGGGACCGCTCCCTAGGGCGACCAGGCGGGGTAGTCGTCGTAGGCACCGTTGACGGTAAGGCGGGTGAGGGCTGAGCCGTCGGCGTTCATCACGTAGATCTCGCGGTCGCCGTCACGGGAGACGAAAGCGATCTTGGAGCCGTCCGACGACCAGGCGGGCCCGTCGTCCGACACCGAGTTGTTCGTGACGTTAGTTTGGCCAGACCCGTCGGCGTTCATCACGTAGATGTCGTAGGGGCCGTCGAGGCCGGAGACGAAAGCGATCCTGGCGCCGTCCGGGGACCAGACGGGGTCCCACGCTCGGTCGTCGGTCAGCCTAGTCTGACCTGTCCCATCAGCGTTCATCACGTAGATATTCCCCGGCCCCACAATATCGCCGGCTCTCTCAGTCACCCCGAAGGCGATCTTGGAGCCGTCAGGCGACCAGACAGGTTGCGTCTCCGCGGCGGGACTATCGGTCAGCCTAGTCTGGTCTGTCCCGTCGGCGTTCATCACATAGATCTCCTCGTTGCCGTGGCTGCCCGAGACGAAGACGATCTTGGAGCCATCGGGTGACCAGGCCGGCTCCTCGAGTTCTACGGGCGCCAAGTTGCTGGTGAGGTTGATGAGGCCGGAGCCGTCGGCATTCATCACGTGGATGTCGTAGCCCGAGACGAAGGCAATCCTAGAGCCGTCAGGCGACCAGGCCGGCTCGCCGTCCCAAACCGAGTTGTTGGTGAGCGTAGTCTGCTCAGTCCCGTCAGCGTTCATCACGCAGATCTCAGCGTCGACCCCGTTGCCCGAGCCGAAGGCGATCCTAGAGCCGTCGGCCGACCAGCGGGGCTGCTGTCCGCCCACGATGGACGTAATGATTCCCCGAATGGCATCTGTGATGACGAGGACAGGCGCCTCTCCCGGCGGGTCTTCTTCCAGTACTGGTCTGAACTCTTCGTCAACCACGTAGGCTAGGTTCCGCCCATCAGGTGACCACATGGACGCGAACTTGGCCGCCCAGGCGAGGTAGCTCCGGAACGCCCCGCTGTGTTGCAAGCGAAGAAGAAGGCGGCCCTCCAGGTCGAACACCGTTACGAGGGTTTGCGGACGGGCGGCTGAGCCGGTGCCGATGCAGGCGAGAAGGTCGCCGGTGGGCGACCACTCGAGCCCCTGAGGCCCTGGGCAGCGGCCCTGAGTGACGTTCCGCTTGGCGCTACCATCGGCGGCCATGATATGAACCTCGCTGTTCTCGTCGCCACGGGCTGAGCGGAAGGCGACCCTTGTTCCATCATGAGACCAGACAGACTCCACATCGAAGTTGGGCGGGTCATTCGCCAGTACCTTCAGGCCGGAATCGTCAAGGCGGACGACGCATATCTGGCCTAGGGTCTCTCCGCCGTCCACCGGCTTAGCGACGAAGAAGGTGATCTGCTGGCTGTCAGGGGACCCGCCGCCAGGGAAACCGCCACCGCCACAGAATGGGCTTTCGGTCGCGTGTTGAAGGACCGGCTTCTGATTGGCTCCATTCGCGTCCATGACCCAGAGGAAGGTAGGGAGGCGGGCGCGGAAGAACGCGATGCGCGCACCATTTGGTGACCACTTGGGGCTGGAGTCCTGTGCAGGGTCGTTGGTGATCCGCTGAAGGTTCTGGCCGTCGGCGTCCATGACGTAGATATCGAAGTCGCCGTCTCTGTTTGAGGAGAAGGCGATTTTGGTGCCATCGGGTGACCATTCAGGCTCGAGATCACGGGCCCCGTTATCGGTCAGCCGGACTTCATTGCCGCCGTCGGAGTCGATAACGAAGATCTCATCGTTACCGTTGATCTGGCGAGAAAAGGCGATTCTGCCGCCAGGCAGGTCAGACGGGGCCTGGGCCTGCTCCTCCAGCTCGGTGGCAGTTGGGGTGTCGCCCGGCTGGGGCGGTGTGGAACCGGCAGCAGTGGGGGTGGGGGTGGGACGTTGGATTGGTCCGGGCGCGGCATCGTCGCAGTCAATGACCGCAAAAGCTAGTGCAATTGTGGCGGTGATAATGGTGATCGATTTCATAAGGATATGCCAGAGTTTCTCGCGACGCGTCAGTCGCGCCTTGAGGGTGCGTCGTCTCAACTGCGGGACTCTTTCTCGCCGCACTCTGGCATCATCACTGGACACTGATGTCGTGCGTCCTGCCGGTGTCTTGCGCAGCGGCGTCTGGGCCGTCCACCGTTGGCGCGACTCCGAGACGCAGTACCCCGAGCGCTGGCCTAATTCGCATGGTGATCTCAGTCGCAGTGTCACCAATGATTCTGAACGAGTTCAAGCCTGAGCCCTTAAGGGGATCGAAGGCCGGTGAGCGGTCGACGGTACCGCTCACAGTCGTATAGTAGCGATCACTGTGTCCGTGGCGCCATCAATCACAGATACCGTGTCATCGCCGGAGTTCGCCACGTATATGCGGTTGGTTTCCGGATTGACGGCCACGCCGAGGGGTCTTGCTCCCACTGCAAGTGTGCCTATGACGCCGCTAGTAGTGCCATCTATGATGGAAAGATCGTTGCTGCTGGTGTTTACGACGTAGATGCGGTTGGTGTTGGGATTGACGGCGACGTCTCTAGGTTCAGTTCCCACCGGCACCGCGGCGATGATTGTGGCCGAGGCGGCATCAATGACCGAGACTTCGTTGGTGTTGAAGTTCGCGGTGTAGACGCGGTTAGTAATGCTGTTGAGGCGGACGGTAAAAGGATCGACCTTCCCCACACCAACCTTTACTGTGGCTACGATCGCTTCAGTGGAGGCGTCGATAAACGAGACCGTGTTGCTGGACATATTGGAGATGTAGATGCGATTGGCCTCGGGGTCTAGGTCAACGGCGATCGGAGCCGTCTCGACTCCTATCGAGCCGATGACGTTGTCAGTCGCGCCGTCGATTATCGACACGCTCTCGCTGGCGAAGTTTGTCACATAGATGCGGTTGGTCTCAGGGTTGACGCCAACGCCTTTGGGGGCGGCCTCCACGGGTACGGTGGCTACAACGGTGTTGCTTTCACCGTCGATAACGGAGACTGTGCTGCTGCTGGTATTGGCTACGTAGATTCGATTGGTTTGGGTGTTGACGGCCACGCCGAAGGGGAAGTTGCCCACAGAGATCTGCGCCACTGTCGTGTTGGTGGCCCCATCGATGACCGATACGCTGCCGCCGAACTCATTGGTGACGTAGATACGGTTGGCTACCGGGTTTACCGCTACCCTGGCGGGGCCCAGGTTGCCCACGGAGCCGTTAGTGGAAGGGCTGGCGGAGGCCGGAGTTGGCGGCGCCTCCGCGGGCCCTGACTCGGATCCCCCGCCCTGGCAAGCGATGCCGAGGCCGCTGAGCAGACAGGCCAGGAGGAGTTTAGATGAGGTAAGAAGCCGGGCTCTGTCTCTCATCAGGCAAGCTCGCTTGAACAGACGCGTAACATCTCGTGGCATTGGGATGCCAAACCGGCTCGGGGGATCCTTCGTTCTGGGCCTCGCCAGCTGAGGAGCAACTCACTGATGGGCAGCAAATAGACCGCGCCGACGTCCTGACGCGCACCAGCGGGTCCATCGGCGTCTTGGGCCAGGGCGGCAAGCTCCGGGCCGTCGTCGCCGCCGACCTCGCCGACGACTACAGGTGAGCCGAAGCGATCGTCCGCGTTGGCTCCGACTAGCAGGATATCGGGCCCGGACTCCGCCAGATCGATCGTGCCCGCAAGCTCCTCAGAGCTGAAAACGATGCTGACCCGCCCGCTCCTCTTGCCGCCGCTCTGTCCCAGGGGCTGGCCCAGGATAAGGTCCCCGAAGCCATCGCTGTTCACGTCTCCGATGGCCACGAAGGCGCCGAGCAGCCCGCCCGCATGAGGGCCGATGACGGTGATGCCCGGTGCGTCATGAGCCAGGTCTATCGTCCCGCCGAGCTCTCGGGAGCCGAAAATCACGTAGGCCTCGCCGGCTATATCACGAGTGTTGTTCGGCCCGTCGGCCAGGCGCGCCCCCAGTAGGATGTCGTCGATACCGTCGCCGTTGATGTCCCCTGTGTCGACTGAAAAGCCGAGGGTGTCCTGGCTCTCAGCGCCCAGGATGGTAAGGGCCTGGTCGCCATCGGCGATGCTGGCGAGGCCCCCCAGCTCCGGCGACCCGAGGAAGACGAAGGCCTCACCGGCGTTCTCGCGGGCGTTGTCCGGCCCGTCGGCGGCCTCGGCGACGACGACGATGTCGCCGACACCGTCACCGTTGACATCGCCGACTGCGACGGCGTCACCGGTCTCGTCGAACGCCTCTACGCCGGCAATCGTGAAGTCCTGCTGGTCCAAGCGGGTGCTCACCGTCTTCGGGAGACTGGGCGAGCCGAAAGTGACATAGACTCGACCCTCCTCGGTCCGAGGGCCGCCTACCGGGGTACCTGGCATTCGGCCAGCGAAGGGGGCGCCCAACACGAGATCGTCCATCCCGTCGCCGTTGACATCTCCCACGGCTAGGGAATCTCCCAGCCGGCCGCCACCTTCGGCGCCGATGAAAGTAACGTCTTGCTGACCCTCCGCTATGTCGATGACCGGAGGGAGGTTCCGGGAACCGTAGATGGCGTAAGCCTCGCCGGAGAACGTCCTCGGCTCGGGGGGGCCAAAGGAAGAGGGTGAGGACACGATGATGTCGTCGATGCCATCGTTATTGAGGTCGCCGCCGGCGACCCAGAGCCCCAGGTCGTCACCGGGCTGGGCGCCGTATATCGTAACGTCTGGCGCGTCCTGGGCGAGGTCCAGGGCACCCCTCAAACCGCTGGAGCCGAAGATGACGTAGGCTTCGCCAGCGTCCTCTCGGGAGTTGTCGGGGCCGTCACCGAAGCGGGCGCCGATCAGGAGATCCTGCACGTCGTCGCCGTTGAAGTCGCCGAGGGCGATGGCTGGGATGTCGCTACGCATGTCGCCGGGGTCGGCTCCGTAGACCGCGAACCGGGGTTCCGTGACCGCTAGATCAACGGTCTTGCGAGCCGGGCCGGGGGTTACCAGTGCTCCCGGTTGGGAGGGAGATGCGCTGGTAGCAACAGGAGACGCCACGCCGGAAGCTGGCGTAGCCGTGGAAGCCTCCTTGTCCTCGTCACCGCAGGCGACAATCAGAATGAGAAGGAGGGAAGGACAGCTAAGCGCTAACAGCCTACTCGACATTTTCTCGTCCTAGTTTGACCTTCTCGCCCGTTCGGCACAAGATTGAGCGAATTCACGGTTCCGAATCCTCGCCACGGCCGATTCGTTGCTCGATGCAAATAGGAGATCGAAAGCGCCTTGACGTCTCGCTAGTGTGCGATTTCTAGGCCCTGGTGCCTTTCCGCCTCAGGTAGAAGGCGGCGGCGGCGCCCAGCACGACAGCGGCTACGGCGCCGACGATGATGCCGATGATGGCACCGGTGCTCAGGCCGCCGTCGTTCTCTTCGCCGTTATCGGCGGCTCCAGGTGTCGCGGCCGCCCCCGGGGTGGTCTGGGCAGCAGGACTAGTGCCGGCGGCGGGGGATTGCTGGGTCCCAGGTGTAGCGGTGCAGGGGAGGAGAGGCTTTGTTGGAACAGGGCTTCCTCCCTGGGCTATCTCAAAGTGGATGGCGCCTGAGGCCTCCTCCAAGCTATCCGCGTCGCGGACGAGCCAGTCGAAAGTCCACTGGCCCTCGGCCGGCTCCGGCGCCAAGCCAGGGAAGACTGTCACGCCGAAACCGTCCGGCTGGAAGACGACCCTCATCGCAAGCTGGGTCTTGCTAGGGCCGCGAAGGCTGAACTCGTGGAAGCCTCCCTTGTCAGTGTCGCGTACGTCAAGCGGCTCGGCGAAACAGAGTTGGAGTCCGTATCGAGCTACGGCGGGGATGGGTTCTTCCGGGTCAGTTGGTGTCGCGGGAAGAAAGGCAGGCTCCTCTGCCAGGATGGCTCCCTCTTCGGGGAACTGGGTTACGACCTGAGGCGGCTGGGCTAGGGCGGTGGGCGGCGCCAATTGAAAGATGAGGGCGGACGCCACTGTCAACATCCCTATTGCAGCGAACCTCATGTTTGGGCCTCCTCGACGTTACTGCAAGGGAATAGTATCACAAACCCGGTCTTCAGCGTAGGGGTCGCGGTACTGTACTCGCGTGCTCAAGTTGACATGATATCACGTCCCAATCGGGAAGCCGCCAGCGCCTGAGCGATAGCAGACGGATCTCTCTCGGTTGCCGTTAGGGCGTTTGGCGCCAGACGTGGGCGCCAGCAGGCCAAGATCCCCAACTTTCTCCGCTCTCCCGCCCGTGAAACGGCGCCGTAGACGTGATGACGCGGCGATGGAGGGCAGGCCCGGCCCTAGGCCGGGCCTGCCTCTCTCGCGATCCTTAGCTAGTGTCGGCGCCGCTGTTCAGGAACCGGCAGAGTAGGTCATTGAGGCCCCGCGCAAGGGCGTCTCCGTGTCGGGGAACGTCCATACATAAGCGGTGCACTCCGCTGCTCCGCCGTCGCTCCAACCCAGGATAAACGGTCCTGATAGTCCGTTGGTTACCGGATGGTACTCAGCATAGACCGTGGTCCCATCCTGGAAGCACTTGTTGGCGACCCACAGCAAGTAGAGGTCGCTCTCCTTGTGCACGCTGGCGCTGACTGCGAACGAAACCGTGCCGCCCCTGGCCGGCGATGTCTCCAGGGCGGGGGTGAACGTGTCGCTAGCGTTCGCAAATTCGATCGTAGCGGTCACGCGGCCATTGCCCTTGGCCATCACGGCCGATCCTGCCAGGAGCGCAGACATTAGTACTGCGACTCCTGCGATCATTATGGCTCGATAACTCATAACTTCCCTCCTTTCCCTTCGCGCGTTTTTGAGGCGGCAGCGCTGACCCGGTGTCTAGATCTGCCATGCCTCACAATATATAGACGCTGCTGACCTCTTGCCCGTTACCATAATGGCGGCCTAAAAGGCGTTGGGAAGCGGTTAAGACTTGTCTGGTTCGGTGGCGGCCAAGGCATCGGTGGGAGGACGCAATTGGACTGCGTTAGGTGACGGGCGTGAGCAGACTGACCTGGCCTCCTGAACCCTATCGACACAGCGATATCTTGGGACTGATATAGCAATATTGAAAAAAGGGAGAAAATATTGGCCTTGGGGCTTGACATATCCGTCAAAGCATTTATCCTAAAAAGGCACCCTTATAGGGTGACGATCTCAGCCGACTGTGAGGCGGGGAATGCTGGTGTGGGACGGGGATTTCGCACACATCATCTCAGCAGGCTGGGGCCAGCTGAGGCTTCTTGTGAACTCCGCCATGGCCGGGAAGACGGATAGCTTACCAGCGTCGCAGGTAGCGCCGACTTAGGGAGGTGTAGTCATGCAAGTCATAGTACGGAAGCGCGGCTATAGGATAGTGCCTGTGGTGGCACTCGCCTTACTGGCCCTCGTGATTGGCCTCTCCGGCGCTCAAGGCGCGATCGCGCCTCAGACCGGTCCGACGCTTACTACGGACAAGCCAGATTACTTCCCCGGCGATACGGTTCACATCACCGGGGCGGCATTGGCGCCGGGCGATTACGCCCTGCCCGTCAAGCGGCCCGATGGCGCCATCGTCAAGGGCGATGGCGCCTTTCCGCCTACGCCCGGCTCGGACATCGTCACGGCCGATGCCGGCGGTGGCTTTACGTACGACTACAAACTTGACGGAATCGCAGGCACGTATGAAGCGCGCGCCTACCCCGTCGGCTGGTCCGGTGACTGGAACGAGGCACCGCTTGCAAGTGTTACCTTCACCGACGCGATCCCGATCGACTTCAGGCAGTGCGCGCAGGACGACGCACCCGTCCCGCCATACGGACTGGGTAAGTGTCACTGGATCAACTCAATACTCCAGCAGAGCAACTCAATGTATTCCGAGGGGATGCTGGTCCCCCAGCGCGAGATCCTTCCCGAGGTACCCGCGACGTCGGGCAACATTCACACGCACACATTCCATGTTCAGTTCTCGAAGTCCGGCATCCACGCCTACGACTTCCTCGGGTCCTGGGCGCAAGCGGAGTCGACGGCCCTCGCGATCGGCGGCTTCCCGCTCACCCTCAACGAGTGCGGCGCGGCGATCCCGGGGCCGAACCCGATCGACTACGCGGCGATCTGTAGCGCCCTCCGTTCTGGCACCAACTTCGTAGACGTCGAGGTCCCGCAAGACGCGTTCGTCAGTTGGGCCGGAACGCCGGACGGTGATGTGCAGGACCGAATCGACGCGTTCGAGGGGATCTACGGCAACCGGACGATCAGGATCTGGGGCAACTCCCCATTCCTCGACGGCGGCGCTGACGGCTTCTGCGCAATCGGAGACCTCAACTGCGGACTCGTCGGCACCCACGATGTCGCCAGTCCCGGCGGGGACGCACCTCCGGGCGACTCCGCCATCGCATACGTCTTGACCTGGAAGTCGGCCTCCACGCAGATTCTCGTCGAGTACGCCGGTCACCTCGCGGTCTCCGTCGACGGCACGGGCGTCTCGTGGGGCTCGCAGCTCGGCTCGGGGGCGATTTCCGGCGGCCCCTACCACTTCAGCCTCGACTTTCTGGACGGAAGATCGCTGGGGAACCAGGACAACCAGATCAAGTCCGAGGACGTCATCTCGCCCGGCCGCAAGGAGGGCACGAAGTTCGATGACGTCAACGGCAACCACCTGCGCGACGCCGGCGAGCCCGGCCTGGCGGTCTGGGGGATCGAGGTCTACCTGGATGCGGACAGTGACCAGAACCTCGACGCGGCTGAGTACACGGCCGGCCCGGTCGCATCTGCTGTGACCGATGGCAGCGGCAACTACGCTATCCAGATTCCCGATGTGCCCGACGATTTCATCGTCTGCGAGGTGAAGCAGGCAGGTTACGCGCAGACGGCTCCGCAGAATACGGTCTGCCAGGCGGGGAGCGCGACCCTTGCCGACGGCGGCTGGGCGATCGAGCTCCTCGAAGGCGAGCTGGAGCAGGGCAACGACTTCGGGAACCGGCTCCAGGATGCCGATGTCAAGAAGGTCAGCCTATCCGTGCTCGCGGACGATTGCGTATCGCCCCCGCCCGCCAGCACCGACGTGAGCCAGGACGTAAAGCTTTGCCTGCGTGGCGTCCTCCACAATAATGGCCCCATGACGCCCGTGGACGTGACGGACACCCTGACGGCCACGGCCCCGCCTGGTTGCACCGTCAGGCCGGCCACATCGACGTCAAGTCATAGCCTGCCCGTAAGCGTGGGCGTCCTCGTCGACACGCTGGTCACCGTCCACTGCACGGAGCAGAGCGAGCACACTTTCACGTTCGATAACTGCCTCGAGATCACGACGCCGGGCATCACTGACCCCAGCCCCGGCAACAACTGCCAGTCCACGTCGCACACGGTGATCATCAACGCCAAGGCGGACGTGAAGCTGGCCCAGTCGGTCGCGGGGCCGCCCAGTCTCCAGGTGGGCGAGGACGGCACCGTCACCGTCACCAAGACCCTGCACAACAACGGCCCCGAGACC
>Ga0315274_10000736_pt1 | contig 50756 bp, 42 predicted proteins | sample YL17G02_20_MG_FD_203700 | JGI IMG/M metagenome (GOLD analysis project Ga0315274, IMG submission 203700) | Sediment microbial communities from Yellowstone Lake, YNP, Wyoming, USA - YL17G02_20 | ecosystem: Environmental > Aquatic > Freshwater > Lake > Sediment | place: USA: Wyoming | collected... | reverse complement strand
TCCTCGTTGGCCGTGCGCACGCGGCCGACGTCGTGGCCGATGCCCACGTGGAAGATCGGCGGCCCGCCCCAAGGCCCCACAGTCTTCTCGGGCCCGGGGCCGAGAGCCGATGGGGGTGGCGTGTCGGGAGACAAGGAGGAAGCCTCGGCTGTCTTAGACATTGGTTGAGAGAGCGTAGACCGTGTGATCGTTCGAACCGAAAAAGACGCAGGTCTCATTGGCTGCGGGAGCACCCGTGATGGGACCGCCGCTCTTGAATTTCCATCGCAGGCGGCCGCTGGCCAACTCTAGACAGTATAGATAGCCGTCGACCGAGCCGCAATAGACAAGTCCCTTGTGAATAAGTGGCGACCCGGTGACCTGGTCTTCCGTCTCGAAGCGCCAGCGCTCGCGGCTGCTGCGCAAGTCGGCGGCATAGATCCGCCCGTCGGCGGAGCCGAAGACTACCACGCCCTCGGCGATGGCCGGTGACGAGACAATCGAATGCCCGGTGCGGAAGCGCCAGATGATCCAGCCCGACGTCGAATCCACGGCGTACAAGACCCAGTCCACCGAACCAAAGAGAACCATGCCGTTGGCTTCGGCCGGCGAGGAGAGCACGGCCCGTTTGGCATGAAACTGCCACTTGATCTCGCCGCGCAAGTTGAGCGCATAGACGTCGCCCGAGTCGCTGCCGAAGTAAATGCGGTCACCCGCCACAAGGGCTGTCGAGCGAACCGGCGCTCCGGTATCGCACTTCCAGACCCGCCGGCCGGTGAGCGCCTGAACCGCATGCAGGGCCCCGTCGTCGGAACCGATGAAGACGTGCTCGACCGCCACCCGCGGCGAGGCGCGGATCGGGCGCTCGGTGTAGTAGGTCCACAGCATGCGCCCGCTCTGCAGGCTGACGGCGTGCAGGCGCTGGTCTTCGGAGCCGACAAAAACCGTGTCGTCGCCCACCTCCGGCCGCCCGGGGATGCCGCCCTCGGTGGGGTATTTCCACTGGAATTCCCCGCGCTCGGCGTTGAGCGCGTACAGATTGTTGTCGTAGGCGCCCACCAGCAGCAAGTCGCGCGCCAGAAGGGGCGTGCCGCGCACCTCGTCCTCGCACTTGAATGCCCATTCCACCTTGGGTGCGCCCGGCTGGTCGGCGGCGCTCGAGCGCCCTGGCGCCTCCACCACGGGCTGGGGTGCCGCAAAGACCGCGGCTGTCGTGTTGATCGATTGGGCGAGGGCTTCGCCCATCGCGTGCGCGTCCGCAAGGCGCGCCTGGGGGTCGTACGCCAAGGCCTTGTCTACCACCGCCACGACCGCCGGCGGGACCTCCGGCCGCAGCTGCGGGATGGGCCGGTCACCCCAGGTGAAGGGAGGCTCGAGGCGCGGGTCGCGCTTGGTGAGCAGGTGGTGGAGCGTGGCACCCAGGGAGTAAATATCCGAAAGCGGCCCCGCCTCGCCGCGGTATTGCTCGGGCGGAGAGTAACCTTCGGTGCCGATCATCGTGCCCTTGTGGTCGGGGGCGAACAGCTTGGCGATGCCGAAATCCACCAGGCGCAAGATGCCGTTCTCATCGATCATGACATTGGAGGGCTTCATGTCGCGAAAAATGACCGGCGGCTTGTGATTGTGCAGGTAGTTGAGAACGTCGCACAGCTCGATGCCCCAGCCGACGACCTTCTCGACCGGCAGGCCGTCCGCAGCCTCCTCGAGGGTGCCCTCCAGATCCTTGCCGGTGATGTACTCCATCACCAGGAAGGAGCGCTCGCCGATGGTGAAGTAGTCGTAGATGCGCGGGATGGCCGGGTGGGTGAGCGTGGCCAGTAGGTTGGCTTCACGTTCGAAGCTCGAGAGGACAGCCTCGAGCATGGCGGCATCGTGGCTCGAGTGCAAAAGCTCTTTGACCGCCACCAGGCGCGTGATGTTGGGGAAGCGCAGGTCGCGCGCCTGATAGACGGCGCTCATCCCGCCACGCCCCAGCTTGCGCAGCACGCAGTAACGGTTCTCGAGCACGGTCCCCTGGCTGAGCGTGGCGGTGCCGGTGCGCGCGGGGCCCAGGGGGCCGGTCATCGGATCGGTGGCCAGAGTGAAGACTCCTTCACGCCGTGCAGGGTGAGGGCCACGGTCTCAGACGATTATAAGCACGGGCCGCACGCCCTGCAAGCCTCACCGCCTGGACACCGCTGCCCAAAGGCAAGGCGCGCCGTGCCCGAAGAATTCGCGTGGCGACAGGCTGCAGGCGGGTCAAGTCCGGGCCGCACGGCCGGGTGCAGGTCGCCTTCCGGCCGGGTGAGGGGCGAGGGCTTTCCACTTTCGCACCCATTCGAGGGCGCGCGTGAGCGCGGGCTTCCACTCCGCGGCCGGAACAGCGGCGGGCAGGTACAGCGCACCGCGGCTGTAGCGCATCCCCTCTGGAACCTCGCCGGGCTCAAGCCCCTGCGGCAGATACAGGCGCAGCACCAGGTTGCGGTTCTCCATCGACACGCTCTCCACCCCGGCCTCGACGGCCTTCACCTTGATGCGCAGCTGGTAGAGCAAATGCTCCACCGCCTCCGGCAGCGCACCGAAGCGATCCTCCAATTCCTGGGCTAAGGCGAGCACCTCGCCGTCGCGCGTCAGGTCCGCCATGCGCCGGTAGAGCCGCACGCGCGCTTCGTGGCTGGGCACGTAGTCGTCAGGGATCGAGGCGTTGAGCGGCAAGTCGACGCTGACCAGGCCAGCTTCCAGCCCGGGCCGCACGCCCTCGCGCTGATCGCGCGCGCGACGGACGGCCTGGGCCAGGAGGCGTGTGTAAAGGTGGAAGCCGATCGCCGCGATGTGGCCGTGCTGGCGCGCGCCGAGGATCTCGCCCGCGCCGCGAATTTCCAGATCGCGCATGGCAATGCTGTAGCCCGCGCCCAACTCGGTTTGTTCGGCCAGGGTCTGCAAACGTTCGAGCGCCTCGGGAGTGGGGCGATGGCGACGTTCAGTGAAGAAGTAGGCATAGCCGCGCATGGCGCTGCGCCCGACCCGCCCCCGCAATTGGTAAAGCTGGGCCAGGCCGAAGGTGTCGGCGCGCTCGACCACCAGCGTATTGGCCGACGGGATATCCAGGCCCGACTCGATGATCGAGGTGCACAGGAGCACGTCCACCTCACGGGCCAAGAAGGCGGCCATGGCTCGCTCCAACTCGTGCTCGCGCATCTGGCCGTGGGCGACGACCAGGCGCGCCTCGGGAATGATCCGCTCCAGGCGCTGGCGTGCCGCGAGGATGGTCTCGACCCGGTTGTGGACGTAGAACACCTGCCCGCCGCGATCGAGCTCGCGCAGGATGGCCTTGCGCACCGCACTCTCCGAATAGGTGCCCACGCTGGTCACGACGGGCAGGCGCTCCTGGGGCGGCGTGTCGATGGTGGAGATGTCGCGTACGCCGGTGAGCGAGAGATACAAAGTGCGCGGGATGGGCGTGGCCGTAAGAGTCAGGACGTCCACTTCGGTGCGCAGTTGCTTGAGATACTCCTTGTGGGCGACCCCGAAGCGTTGCTCTTCGTCGATGACCACCAGTCCGAGGTCCTTGAAGCGCACGTCTCGTTGCAGCAGGCGATGCGTGCCGATGACCATATCCACGCGGCCCTCGGCCAATTCGCTCAGCACGGCCTGCTGTTCGGCCGGCGTGCGAAAGCGCGAGAGCATTTCCACGCGGGTCGGGAAGGGCAAGAGGCGCTGGGCAAAGGTCTGCAAGTGCTGTTGGGCGAGCAGGGTGGTGGGCACGAGCACTGCCACCTGACGTCCGGACATCACGGCCTTGAAGGCCGCGCGCAGCGCGACTTCGGTCTTGCCATAGCCCACGTCGCCGCAGATCAGGCGATCCATCGGCCGCGTGGATTCCATGTCGCTCTTGACGGCTTGGATGGCCTGAAGCTGGTCCTCGGTCTCAACGTAGGGGAATGAGGCTTCCAATTCCTGCTGCCAAGGGGTATCCGGGGCGAATGCGATTCCCAGAGCGGCCTGGCGCCGCGCGTACAAATCGAGTAATTCGCGAGCGATGTCTTCGACGGCATGCTGCGCCCGCTCGCGCGCCTGTCCCCATTCTGCGGTGCCGAGCCGCGACAGCGCGGGCGGATGCTCGTCGGCGCCGACATAACGCGTGAGGCGGTCCACCTGGTGCACCGGGACGAAAACCTGATCGCCCCCGGCGAAGTCCACCTGCACATACTCGCGCGAAGTGCCCTCCACCGTGTGGCGCACCAGGCCCGCGAATCGCCCGATGCCGTACTCGACGTGCACAACGAAATCGTCGGGATGGAGATCGGCGTACTCGGCCTCCGGAGGCAGGGCCGCGGCCCGTGCACGCCTGCGAGGTTCCGGACGCACCCACCCGAAGATCTCGCCGTCGCTCAAGAGGTGCAGGGCATCCTTGTCGGCCAAGCGAACGACGAACCCTTCGTGCAGGCCGCCGGTCATGAGGGTTGCCGCGCCGGGTTGCGGCAAATTGATCATCTGCTCGTCGGCCTGCAGCGCGCGGGAGGCATTTCCGGATCGCTCGCTCCACAATTCCGCGAGGCGGGCCGCCTGGCGCGAAACGAGGAGGGTGCGCGCCCGCGACGCGTGCAGTTCTTCGAGATGTTCGAGCAGGGGTGTGATGTGCCCACCGAAGCGTGGGCCGGGCGAGAAGGAGTCGCCGAGCGGGATGTGCACCGCCGCCTCGGGGTAAGAGGCCAGCATGAGCGTCGCATGCGATTCGGTCGCCTCGCGCAGGTGATCCCAGGTGAGATGCGCCAGAGGCGCTCGCGCGTTCAACCATCCGGCGGCCTCCGCCTCGGCGCGCAATTGAAGCGCCTGAGTCTCCCATTCGGCCGCGGTGTCTTCAGCCTCCTGGAAGTCGTCGAAGACCAACAGGGCGCCGGGCGGGAGATGATCCAACACACTGGCCGGCGGGTAGACCCAGGGAGCGTAGAACTCGGGGCTCGGCGCGCGCGGCGCCTCCACGCGATCGTCGCCCGAGTTGACAGCCGGCCAATCCGAAGGTGCGGCCTGGCGGCGCGCGGCCAGGTCGCGGCCGAGCACTTCGCGCGCAGGTGCAACTCTCACCGCGCCGATCTTCTCGGTCGATCGCTGCGTCCCCGGGTCGAAGTGGCGCAAGGTGCCAACTTCGCCGCCGACGAACTCGATGCGCACGGGCGAGGGTTCAGCCGGCGGCCACACGTCAAGAATGCCGCCGCGCCGGCTGAATTGCCCCGGTTCGAGCACGAACGGTTCGTGGACATAGCCGATGTCAGTCCAGGTGCGGACCAGGTGATCGAGCGAGGCCGTCCCACCCGGTGTCAGTTGGTGGCAGGCGCGCAGGAAGTCCTGCCGCGGTAGGGTCGGGGTCATCCAGGCGCGTAGCGAGGCCACCACAACGAGCGGGGCGCGCGGCTCGCGCGCAGGCAAGTTGTAATCTGCGAGTAAGGCCAGCGTGGCCAGGCGTTCGCGAATCGTGCGCGGGCCCCAGGGCAGGGGTTCATAGAAAAGCGTCGCGGGCTCGGCGAAGTTGACGACGCGTGCGTGCGGGTTCCAGGCTGCGATATCGTCGCGCACAGCCAGAGCGCGGTCGTTGCGCGCCACGAGCATGAACACGGGCGCCGGCCAGCAGGCTGCCAATGCGGCCACAAGGGCCGGGCGTGCGGCGCGCAACAGGCCCAGGGCAGCCGCACCGGCGGGGCGAGGCGAAGGTGAACCCGCCGCCTTCAGGTGCGCCAGCGTGGCCTCGAAGGGAGCGAGCCGTTCGATGGCCGGAAGCAGCCCGCTCAGATTCACTCGCTGTCCCCGGCCGCGGTCCGCAGGTCGCCGTTGAAGCGAGTCATCGCCGTCTCCAGCCCGTGCTCGAGAACGGTGTGCAGCGCATCGCTCGCACGCGCAATGAGCGCGGCCACCTCCGTCCGCTCCTGGTGATCGAAGTCCTGCAAGACGTAATCCGCCGCTTGCATCACACCTGGCGGGCGGCTCACTCCAATGCGCAGGCGCGGGAACGACTGGCTGCCGAGAGCGGTGATGATCGATCGCAGTCCGCGATGACCACCCGAACCGCCAAAGGGACGCAGTCGCAAGTTCCCCAGCGGCAAATCGATATCGTCTGCGCACACCAGCAGGCCCTCGAGCGGAACATGGAAGAAGCGCACCAACGCCGCGACCGATCCACCGCTCAGGTTCATGTAGGTTTGAGGCTTGGCCAGAATCACTTTTCGGCCGAGGTGGGTTCCACTGGCCACGAACGCCTCGAAGCGCTGGCGCGAGAAGGAGAGGGACAGGGTTTGCGCCAGATGGTCAACGGTGCGAAACCCGACATTGTGGCGCGTCGCGGAGTGCTCGCGGCCTGGGTTGCCCAGCCCGACGATGAGAGTGACGTCGTCCATCGATGCCTTTCGTGCCGGCCGGCTGCGATCTGCACGCGCGGCCGGCGAAGAGTTACGGGCCGAATGCTTCGCGCCCCAGGACGTGGCGGGACGGGCGTCCGCGCCAGGCCTACTGGGGCTCATCGCACAAACAAGTAAGTTTAGCACACTCCACGCCGTACTTCGCGTTGGTGCGGAGAAGCGCGGGGGAGGCGCGATCGGGTGGTAGACTCGCCGCATGCACAGCCTGTACGTGCACATCCCTTTCTGCCGGCATCGCTGCGGCTACTGCGATTTCAATACCTACAGCGGCCTGGACTCGCTCATTCCGGGCTACGTTGATGCGTTGGCCAACGAGATACGCGAGGTGGGCACCCACGGCGAGGTGCCCTCGCTGCACACCCTCTTCTTCGGCGGAGGGACTCCCTCCTTGCTTACTGCCGGTCAGGCAGGCGTGCTGATGAGGGCCATCCGTCATTCTTTCTCGATCGAGGCCGATGCGGAGATCACTCTAGAAGCCAACCCCGGCGGGTTGACCGAGGGGTACTTGTCAGAACTGCTCGTCCTCGGCGTCAATCGCATCAGCCTGGGTGTCCAATCCATTCACCCCGCCGAACTGGCCGTGCTCGAGCGCGAGCACGGGATCCAACAGGTCGTCTCAAGCGTCCGCGCCGCGCGGGCCGCCGGGTTCGCCAATCTGAGCCTGGATCTGATCTTTGGGATTCCGGGTCAATCGCTCGACACATGGCAGGAGACACTCACCCGCGTGCTCGCCCTCGAACCCGACCACCTTTCCCTCTACGCCCTCACCCTCGAACACGGGACCCGGCTGTGCCGCGAAGTGCGCGCCGGGCGGGTTCCGGCGCCGGAGGATGACCTGGCGGCCGAGATGTACGAGCAGGCGGGGGAACGGCTGGCGCGCAACGGCTTCGCCCAATACGAGATATCCAATTGGGCGCGCCGCACGGCCGGGCCGGAGGCGTGGCGCTGGGCGAGCCGGCACAACCTTCAATACTGGCGCAACTTGCCGTACTTCGGAGTGGGGGCCGGGGCGCACGGCTATGTGAACGGCCGCCGGTATTCCAACGTCCTCGCCCCGGCCACGTACCTCCGCCGCATGGAAGAGGGGACCTCACGGGGCTGGCCTCTCTCACGCGCGGCGGCGCGCAGCGAGATTGTTTCGAACGACGAGGCGATGCGTCAATCGATGTGGCTGGGGCTGCGGCTCACCGAGGAGGGAGTGCCCGTCGAAGACTTTCGGCATCGATTTGGCGTCTCGCCCGACGAGCGTTTCGGGCGCGAAATCGATGAACTTCTTGCGCAGGGGCTGATCGAACGTCAGGCGGAGCCGGACCGGCTGCGGCTGACGGACCCCGGCCGCCTCCTGGCCAACCAGGTCTTCGTTCGTTTCGTGTGAGCGGCGCGAGCGAGCTACTTCTCGCGCGTCAGGAGCGACGCCGTCAATTCCTGGAGCGCCGAGTCGTATTCGGGGAGCAGCGCGGCTCGCCCGAGGGCGGCATACGCGCGTTCGGTCATGCGCGCCCCCTCGGCCAATGCGAATGTGCGAGCGCCGCATGCCTCGAGCGCGGCCAACATCCGCGGAACCTGCGCGGCGGCACACGGCTCGGCGAGCAGCGCCCGAAACTCTGCGCAGCGCTCGAGGCCGAACAAAATGGGCAGGGTCTTCTTGCGGCGTGCGAGGTCGCTGGTAGCCGACTTGCCGGTCAGCGCCGGGTCACCCCACAGCCCGAGCACATCGTCCTGCACCTGGAACGCGAGCCCGAGGTGCAGTCCGAAATCCGCCAGGGCATCCGCGTGCGCGGCGGAGGCTCCACCGGCCAGGCCTCCGGCCAGGCACGCCGCAGCGATCAACGCGCCCGTCTTGGCCTGCACCATCTGCCAATAGTAGTCGAGCGAGGCTTGGGCCGCGTCTTCTGCCTGGAGGTCGAGATACTGACCGCGGGTCAATTCCAGGCAGGCGCGGCTGAGCACCAAGAGCACTTCGGCCCGCGTTGCCGGCGCAAGCGCTTCGCACTGACCCTCCAATGTGGCCAGCGAGGCTACCGTGAAGAGCGCATCACCGGCATTGATCGCCTGCGCGGCGCCCCAGCGCTTCCAGATCGTTTCGCGACCCCGCCGGGTCGGGCTTTCGTCTTGGATGTCGTCGTGCATCAGTGAGAAGTTGTGAATGAACTCCACGGAGGCGGCCACCGGGAGCGCCCGGCGCCAGTTGCCGCACACGCCGCCGCAGGCGAGCAGCGTGAGAACAGGCCGGATGCGCTTGCCTGTCGCGGCTAAGCCCGCGCCCGGGCCGGACCACCCCATGTGATAGGCCACCATCTCGGACAGTCCCGGCCCCATGCGCTCAGCGCAGCGCTGGGCGGCCTCGCGCAGCTCCTGTTCGAGGGCCGGCAGCACCTCGTGCACCAAGCTCATTCGATCTTCTTTTTGACCAGGGACGTGTGACGCAATTCTTCAATCGAGCCCGCGCCGGCAGCGAACATGGCAATGCGCATCTCCTGAGCCATCAGGCGGATGGCCTTGATCGTCGCCTCCAGCGACACGGAGGCCGCCATAAGGAAGGGATGGGCGCTGCCTACCAGGTTGGCGCCAAGGGCTATGCACTTGGCGGCTTGGATGCCGCTGCGAATCCCACCCGAGGCGATCAGCGGCAGCGACGGCAGCTCGGCCCGACATTGCACCAACGCTTCGGCGGTCGGAATCCCCCAGTCGGCGAAGTCGCCTGCCACACGAGCTCCTTCCGGGTCGGCCGCGCGGTGCATCTCAACTTGCGACCAGGAGGTGCCGCCCGACCCGGCGACGTCCACCGCCGCCACGCCCGCATCGGCCAGCCAGCGCGCCACCTTGGCCGAGATTCCCCAACCCACTTCCTTGACGACGACGGGGACGGGCAGGGCACGACAAACCTGGCCGATCTTCGACAGCAGGTTTGAGAAGTCGTGGTTGCCTTCCGGCTGGAGCGCCTCCTGCAAAGCGTTGAGGTGCAGAATGAGTGCATCGGCGCCGATCATCTCAACCGCGCGCTGGCACTCCGCCACACCCAGCCCGTGGTTGAGTTGGACCGCGCCCAGGTTGGCCAGCAACATCGCTGTGGGGGCCACATCGCGAACGTGAAAGGAGCGAGCGGCGCGTTCGTCCTCGAGCGCCACGCGTTGTGAACCCAGGCCGATGGCGATGCCGGTGCGTTCGGCCGCTTCGGCCAGCACGCGGTTGATGGCGTGCGCCTGGTCGGTGCCGCCGGTCATCGAGGAGATAAGCAAGGGCGCGCGCAGCTCGTGAGCCAGGAAAACGGTGCCCAAGTCCACGGCTTGGAGGCTGCGCTCCGGCAGCGCCTGATGCACGAAGCGATAGCGTTCCAGGCCGGTGGTCAGCCCGGATTGCACGTCTTGCGTGAGATTAATGCGGATGTGATCCGCCTTGCGCGAGGCAGTTGGCGCAACTTCGGGCATGGCCTGGTGTTCCTTATAAAGCAATCCGATCCATGTTACCAGCCGGTCGGAGGGGTGTCAAACAGCGCTGCCCGTCCTTGACCCGCACAGCGCATGCGCTTAGAATCACGGGACCGCCTGGACCCGAGAGAGAGACCCTCTGGCATACCCGGCTCGTGCCTCGGCTGTGCGGTCCGCACAAGGGAGGAACCTCTGATGACAGAAGCTACGTTCGAATCCGTTCGCGCGATTATTGTGGAGCTGCTGGGCGTTGAGCTTGAGAAGGTGACTGAAACCGCTCGCTTCCGCGAGGACCTGGGTGCGGACTCGCTCGACCTGGTGGAATTGATCATGGCCTTCGAGGAGAAGTTCGGCGCCGAAATCTCCGACGAGGATGCGCAGAAGATCACGACCGTCGGTGAGGCGGTCAGGTACATCGCCTCGCGCTCGCCGAAATAAGCGGGCGGGGGGCTTGCGCCCGGCGCACGCCAATTGACGGAAAGTCGCGAAAAGCAGCGGGCGAGGTCTCCTCGGCGGAGGCCTCGCCCGCTATGGATTCCTCAGCATCCCGTTTGGCCCGGCGATGGAACTGGGGAGAGAGGATTGCATGAAGCAGTCGGCCTCCAGGGATCTCCAGTCGGGCAGGTCTTCAAGGCGCATGCGGCTGCCAAGCAGGGGATGAACCTGGCGCACGAGTTCGGCAAGGTGCAATGCGACGACCCGCATGGCGAAGTGCGCAGTGGGGCGGGCACGCAGCTCGCACAGATGGAAGGCCTCTCGCAGGTTGAGGGTCATCAGGAACCGGCGCAGATACCCGTTGGGAACGACGTACCCGGCGAGGGCCGGGTTCTCGCGGGCGATCTGATCGTAAGCTTCTCGCGCCGCGTCCATTGCCCGGCGGTAAGTGTCAAGGAGCTTGGCCTCGGCCATCCAGCGCGGCGTGACATAGCCCAGATCGCAGGTGAGTGGCGCGCTGGTCAGGCTGAGCATGCGATGGCGCTTGGCCTCAAAGTAGGCGCCCTGGTCGGCCACAATCTCGACCGTGTAGATCACGTGCTCAAGTTCACGCGAGGGGTGGTCCCATGGCCCCATCTCTTCGAGCAAAACATCTCCGGCGGCGCGGCGCCTCTCCGGCGAAGTTTCCATCGTGTGCAGAGCCTGCGGATAGGCCAGCCCTTCGGTGCGGACGGCGGCCGCTGCCAGCGCGCGCACTTCCGCAGCTGGTTCCGCGTGACGCAGGAACACACCGCCCGCCGGGCCGAAAGCCTCCGCCGCAGGCCCGCCTGAGGATTCCTGCTCCCGGGTTCCCGGGTTGGTGTGCGCCAGCCGGCTCAGGTAGGGGCTCGCCTGGGCGTATTTGACGAGGGTCGGCACTTCTCGCTGGGCCACCCGGCGCACGTCCTCGCCGATGTCGCGCACCTCGCCCAAGGGGTGGGAGAGCATCTTGCGAATGGCATGCTCGAGCGCGCGCGCGTTGAGGGTCACACCCACGTGGGATAAGACCGCGCTCGGCAAGAGGTAGCGCGCCACATCCACGTAGCTCGAACGAATTCGGCCGTCCCAGCGCGCCTCGCTCTCGCCGTCCTCACGCGGGAATGCGGCCTGGGCCACCCTCTTGAGAGGTTCGAGCGACTGCACGTAGGTATCGAGCAAGCGTTCGCACGTCTGTCGATACGGTCCGTCGAGGGGTGAGCCGCGGATCTCGGCGGGCACCACGAAGGCGGTGCGATCCCACATTTGGTAGCGCGTGCTCTTCTCGGTGTAGGAGGCCAGACGGTTGGACTCGACGCATTCAATGGCCAGGCGCGAAACGTTCTCGAGCGCGATGTGCAGTACGGCGTGTTCGGCCACCGAGGCGTGGCCGTAACCCACCACCCACCGTTCGTGGAATTGGGCGGAGGCTTCCTCGCTGAGCGCAGAGGCAATGACGTCGAAGGACTCCGGCGAGCGTGAGGTCTTGGCGAAAGCGACGGCGATGGTCTCCGGGGATAGCGTGCGCGGGCTCAAGAGATAAACGCGGCGGTCCTGCCCACTCATGTCCCCTCCCTCTCTTGCGGTCCTTCGCGCGAGGTCCCGAATTCGCACCGCGGCCGAGGTGCTGTTTGGCGGCCTCAAAGACGAACGACGATCAGCTCGCGCGGCGCAGGAGTGAGCGCGCCTGCTCGATATCCGCGCGTATCTGCAGTCGCAGCGGCTCCACGCCGGCGAACTTGGCTTCGGCCCGCAGCCGAGCGACGAAGCTTACGGTGAGAGCCTGACCGTAGAGGTCTTCATCGAAATCGAGGATGTGAGTCTCGACAACTTGCCCCTCGACCTGGCCGGCAAACGTCGGGCGGACGCCAATGTTGGTGACGCTCGCCAGGTGCCGCGTGCCCACCTCGGCCCATGTGGCGTACACCCCTCGCGCGGGCACTGCCCGCGCTTCCCACACGGCCACATTGGCGGTGGGAATGCCGAGGGATGCCCCCCGCTGCGCGCCGTAGACAACTTGACCCGTGAGGGCGAAGACCCGTCCCAGGCAGCGATTGACTTCGGCGATGTCGCCCTGGCTCAGTGCGCGCCGGATGCGGGTGGAAGAGATAGGCGCGCCATCTTCGATGAGCGGGTCGACGAGGTGCACCTCGAAGCCCAGGCGGGCACCTGCGCGAGTCAGGTATTCCCGATCGCCTTCCCGATTGTGACCCAGGGTGAAATCCATTCCCGCCCACAGCGAGCGCACCCCCAGGTCGGCGACCAGGCGTGAGAGGATGTCGGCCGCGCTCGTATGCGAGAATTCGAGGGTAAAGGGATGGGTGATGATGATTTCTACCCCGAGCTTCGCCAACAATGCGGCGCGTTCCTCGGGTGTCGTCAGGTAGAGCGTGGATGCCCGTCGGCCGAGGACGACCGAGGGGTGCGGAAAGAAGGTGAGCACGGTGGGCGTGCCCCCGTGGGCATGAGCCTCGGCCACCATGGAACGGACCACATGCTGGTGGCCGCGGTGGACGCCGTCGAAGGAGCCCACGGCCAAGTAGGCTTTCTGCAATCGGACACCGTCAAGCGTTGGGAAGTGCTGCATCGAGCCTCAGACTTCAGTCAGGACTTTTCGCGGGAGCCAGTGCCGTCCTTCGGGATCGGCCTCGACGATGGCCACCAACTCACCGTCGGGGGCGACCGCCTGGGCCCTCCCCATGGCGCCGGGAGCCTCGAGGGCCATGCCGCGCTGCAGCTGCACGACCTGTTCGGACGTCAGTTCAAGCACGGTCCAGCCGGGCAGCACGGCGGTGGCCGGCAACGCAATGCGCGGCCAAGTGGACGGGGTGAAGTGCGCCCGCAGGTCGTCCAGGGAAATGGCCTGGTCGATCGTGAAAGGGCCCAGGCGCAGGCGGCGCAGCGCCCCCAGATGCGCCGGCGTCCCCAGCCGCTCACCCAAATCGCGTGCCAGCGAACGCAAATAGGTCCCGCGAGAGCAGCGCACTCGGATGCGGGCCTGCGGCGCCTCCCACCCCAGCAGCTCGATGCGGTAGATGCGGATCAGGCGCGGCTCGAGATCGACCACCTCGCCCTTGCGCGCCAGCTCGTACGCCTTGCGCCCTTCGATCTTGACCGCCGAGTATGCCGGAGGGGTCTGGAGCGATTCTCCCTCGAAGGCGGCCACAGCCTCTTGGAGCGCAACGCGCGTGAAGGCCACCGGCCCGGAGGCCGTAACCTGCCCAGCCGCATCGTGGGTTGAGGTGGCCTGCCCGAAACGGACGACGGCTTCGTATTCCTTATCGGATTCGAGAAGGTACTCGGCCAGACGGGTGGCGCCGCCGAGCAGGACCACCAGCACGCCGGAGGCCGACGGGTCGAGGGTGCCGGTGTGGCCGGCTTTACGGATAGTTGTGCCGCGCCGAACTACATTGACCACATCGTGCGACGTGGGGCCGACGGGCTTATCGATAACGAGGAGTGCGGGCCGTGCCACCGACTAGCCTCCGCTGGGCAGCGTGGGGGACTGGCCGCGCAGCCACTCGCGTGTCGCGGCGATAACCTGCGCTTGCACGTCTTCCAGCGCACCCTGGACGGTTGCGCCCGCGGCCGCTGGGTGACCGCCCCCGCCAAAGCGCGCGGCCAGGGCGCTGACGTCCGCCCCATTGCGTGCCCGCCAGCTGACCTTGGTCCGGGCCGGGTCTTGCTCGACGAAGACCACGGCCACGGCCGTGCCTTCGATGGTGGACAGGACGTTGATCAGATCCGCATCGTCACGCCCTGGGTAGCTGGCCGCGACGCGGTCGGCGAGGCTGAGCGCCGTCCACACCAGCGTGTCATCCCGTTGGAGGCGGGCCAGGCCGGCCGCCCAGTAGCGCGTCGCGGCGAAGCTGCGGCGGTACAGGCTGGCTTCGACAATTGCGGGCAGGTTGGCCCCGGCTTCCATCAGCCGCTGCGTGTTGGCCACCGTGCGCAGGCTCACGTTGGATGTTCGGAAACCGAGCGTATCGCTGACGACGCCCGTCAAGAGGCAGGTGGCCGCCTGCGGGGTGAGCATGAGCCCGAGCGACTCGGCCAGTTCGCACACCAGCTCGGCCGTCGCCGAAGCCTCGGCATCAACCAGATTGACCTGGGCGAAGTGGGTATTGGTCACATGGTGGTCGATGTTCACCGTCGCGGGGCACGCCAGCGGCGTCGGGAAAGCGCCGATGCGCTTGGCATCCGAGCAATCGAGCAGGAGACACACATCGGCCGCGGCCGGCAGCTTGTCCGACACCATCTCGCTCCCCGGAAGGAAGCGGAATGAGCCGGGCACACCGTCGCGGCTCACAGCGCTCACCCGTCGCCCGGCCGCCTGCAGCATCCAGGCCATGCCCAGCAGAGACCCGAGTGCGTCGCCGTCAGGGCGTTCGTGGGTCAGCAGGAGCACGTGGCCGGCCTCCTGCAGCGCGCGCCGCGCGCGCTCGACGATCGATCTATCCATGCGTCTCCCCGGGGGGCTTGCCTGCGCCAGGATCCTGCAGCCGGTCGATCAACCCCTCCAACCGCTCAGCGCGTTCCGGCGTGGGGTCCCACCGGAACCTCAGCTGAGGGAATGTGCGCAGCGGGATGCGCGCCGCAAGTTCATGGCGCACGTAACCGCGCGCGCCTTCCAGGGCCTTGAGGATCTCCTCCCGCCGGCTCGCATCCGCCTCCGCCGCGCTCACGTATACGTCGGCAAAGGCGAATTCGCGATCCACCTGAACGTCGGTGACCGACAACATCTGGAATCGCGGATCCACCAGATCGCGCAGCATGAGGTTGGCGATCTCCTGGCGGATGCGTTCGGCCAGGCGCTGGGTGCGGGCAATGCTCGGCATCGGTCCTAAACCGTCTCCATCACGATGCCTTCCAGCAGGTCGCCCGCCTGGAAGCCTTCGAATCCCTTGACCGCCACGCCGCACTCGAAGCCCTGACGGATTTCGCGAACGTCATCCTTCTCGTGGCGCAGGGAGGCGACCTCGCCCTCGAACAACTTCTGGTTGCCGCGCATCACGCGAATGCGCGCATTGCGGCGCAATTCGCCCTCGCGGACGTAGCAACCCGCGACCTTCCCCATGCGCGAAGTGGAGAAGACGGCGCGCACTTCGGCCCGCCCGATCACCACTTCCCGCTTCTCCGGCCCCAGCAGGCCCTTGAGGGCCTGCTCCACGTCCTCGGTCAGCCGGTAGATGATGTCGTACTGACGGATGGAGACATGTTCGCTTTCGGCGGCACGTTGGGCGGTGTGATCCACCTGAACGTTGAAGCCGATGACGATCGCGCTCGAGGCCGAGGCCAGCATGATGTCGTTCTCGGTGATATTCCCGGTTTCGGCGTAGAGCAGTTTCACTTTGAGGTCCGCATTACCGAGCTGGGTGAGGGAAGAGACGATCGGTTCGAGCGATCCCTGCACGTCGGCCTTGAGGATCAAGTTGAGTTCCTTGACCTCGCCGGCCTGGAAGCGGGCGAATACCTGTTCCAGGCTCAATGACTTCTTGGTCTGGGTCTGCCCTTCGCGTGCGGAGAGCTTGCGCTGCGAGACCAGCGTGCGTGCTTGGCGGTCGCTGGGCAGCACCTGGATCAGATCGCCGGCCTGCGGCAAATCGCCCAGGCCGAGCACGGTCGCGGGCATGGAGGGCGTGGCCGCCTGAATGGGCTGGCCGCGGAAGTCGAACATCGCGCGGATCTTGCCGTGCGCCGTCCCGGCGACGAGCACGTCGCCCACATGCACCGTGCCGTTCTGAACCAGCAAGGTGGCGATCGGCCCCTTGGCGCGGTCGAGTTCCGCTTCGATGACGCTGCCGATGACCCGCCCGGCCGGGTTGGCCAGGATGCGCGTGTTGTCGGCGGTGAGCAGGATAGCTTCGAGCAGGTCCTCGATGCCGCTGCGCTTCTTGGCGGAGACCGGCACGACTATGGTGTCGCCGTCCCAATCGTCCGGCGTCAGGCCGAGTTCCGCCAGTTGCTGCTTCACCCGATCGGGGTTGGCGTTCGACTTGTCGACCTTGTTGAGGGCGACCACGATCGGCACGCCGGCCGCCTTGGCGTGCGCGTAGGCCTCGCGCGTTTGAGGCATCACACCGTCATCGGCGGCGACCACGAGGATGACGATGTCGGTCACCTGCGCTCCCCGGGCGCGCATGGCGGTGAAGGCGGCGTGGCCGGGCGTGTCGAGGAACGTGATCAGACGGTCCTTGTGCAGCACCTGGTAGGCGCCGATGTGCTGCGTAATGCCGCCCGCCTCGCCGCCCGCCACGTCGGTGCTGCGGATCGCGTCCAGGAGGGAGGTCTTGCCGTGGTCGACGTGACCCAGAATGGTCACCACCGGCGGCCGCGGGGTGAGCTGGCTCGCGTCCTCCTCTTCCAGGGCGCGGCGCCAGGCCGGGGCCTCGGCCTCGGCGGCCGGTGCCTCGTGCTCTTCCTTGTGCAGGCGCGCCTCAAAACCCAGTTCCTGGGTAATGACCGCAGCCGTATCGAAATCGATTTGCTGGTTGATGTTCGCCATCACGCCATTGGCCATGAGCTGCTTGATCACCTCGATCGGGCTGAGGTGAAGGAGCTCGGCCAAATGGCGAACGGTGAGCGTTTCCGGGAGTTCCACCACTTTGTGTCCGTTGTCGCTCATCCCATACCTCCTTTTTGGACCGCGTCCGTCCGGCGTCCGCAAGGACCGGTGGGAGCTCCCGCGCCTGAGGCGTCCTGGCTTATGGCATGACCCGGCTCGCTTTCGGTGCGCCCCTAAGCGCGCACGGGTGTGGCGGGCAGGGCAGCCTGGGTTGCGCTGGGGACGGTCTCATCGTTATCGCAGGCGCTCACGTGCCGCGCGCGGTGTCACTATCTTCCACGGGAAGAGAAGCCAGGATCGCCCGCATGCGTTCACGGTCGTCCGCAGTCAATTCCGTTCGCAAGGCCGGCGCCAGCGCGCCTGCAAGAGCGCGTTCCCAGCACGCGCGCCGGTCATGAAGATACGCGCCCCGACCGGGCGCCTTGCCCGTCGGGTCCAGCTGGAGCCCGTCCGGCGTTCGCACCACGCGCATCAAAGTCCGCTTGGGCAGCACTTCGCGGCAGCCGATGCACGTCCGCTGGGCGACGTGTTTGGTGCGAGGCGCGCCTTTGCGCCGCAGGCTCATGGCGTCCGCCGGGCGGCTCGTGCCGCCCGCCTATTCCTCCGGAGGGTCCCATTCGCGCAGGCGGCTGGCCTTGCGCGTGCGAAGGGCCACGGTCACCCCCAGGTCCGGGTCGAATACAACGGTCACCTGCTTCTTCTTCTTGCCTTTCTTCTTCTTGCCCGTCCCGCCCTCTTCTTCCTCGGCTTCCTCTTCAACGGCCTCGCCGGCAGGCAGGGTCCCGGGCAGGGCGGGGGCCTCGCCGGCCTGCGTCGTCTCGGCCGTACCCTCCGCGAGCGCACCCTCCGCTTCCGCAGCCGGTGCCGCCTCCGGCGCAGCTTCTGCTCCAGCTGGAGCCTGTGCCGCAACCACGACCGCAACGGGTTCGGGCTCAACCGCCTTCGCCGCAAGGACCGCAGCCTGCAGCCGTGAGCGCAAATCCTCCAGGCTGCGGGCGCCCACTTCAGGCAGCGCCAATATCGAATCCGGGTCGAGCGTCAATTGCTCGAAGGTCTGAGCGATGTTGGAAAAGCCGGCCGCGGTGAGGGCGGCCACCAGCGGTTCGTCGAGGCCAATCTCGCTGAGGGGGATCTCGTAGGCCGGCTGCGGGATGTTCTTGCGTATCTCGGCCAGCCGCCGCGCCTGCGCCTTGCGCCGGCTTTCGCGCTGTTGGGAGAGGGCCGACTCGACCAGGCTGACCAACTGCTCCATCGCGTGGTAGTCTTCGGGTGGCAGCGGGCGGCCTTCAGCCTTCTTAGCCAACGCCTCGCTCACCGGCTTCACAAGCTCCGCATGCTGCTCGGCGAGTTCCGCCAGCCCCGGTTCGCCGGTCAGCTTGGCCAGCGCGTCGCCAGTGGCTTCGGGGATGCTCTTGATGTCGATCCGCCATCCGGTCAGCTTGGCCCCCAGCCGTGCGTTCACTCCCTCGCGGCCGATGGCCAGGCTCAGTTGGTCTTCGGAGACGACGACCAGCGCGGTCTTGCCGCGCTGCGGGTCGTCATCCAGGTACACGCCGGCCACCCGCGCCGGGCTGAGCGCTTTGGCAATGAAGGCCGCCGGGTCGGGGTTCCACTCGATGACGTCGATCTTCTCATCGTGCAGCTCGCGCACGATGGCCTGGATGCGTCCGCCGCGCATGCCTACGCATGCACCCACCGGGTCGAGGTTGGCCTGCAGCGCCGCCACCGCAACCTTGGAGCGGATGCCCGGCTCGCGAGCGATGCCTTTGATCTCCACCATGCCCTGATAGATCTCGGGCACTTCCGATTCCAACAGGCGCCGCAGCATGCTGCGGTCGGCGCGCGAGAGCGTGATTTGCGGGCCGCGCGGGGTGCGCGAGACGTCCAGCAGGTATGCGCGGATGCGGTCGCGCGGGCGATAGCGTTCGGTGGGCAGTTGCTCGCGCTTGGGGAGCACCGCTTCGGCGCGGCCCAGGCTGACGGTCACCGCCTGCGCGCCCACCGCCTGAATAGTCCCGTGGACGATCTCGCCCTTGCGTGCCGACCACTCGTCGAACTGCTTGTCGCGCTCGGCGTCGCGCAGCCGCTGATGAACGATCTGCTTGGCAGTCTGCGTGGCGATGCGCCCGAAGTCCTTGGGCGTGCTCTCCACCAGGATCAGTCCACCCAGCTCGGCCTTCGGGTCTACCTGCTGCGCATCGGTCAGGGTGACCTCGGTGCGCTCATCCTGAACGTCTTCGACGATTTCCTTCTCGGCGAAGACCTGGATCGTGCCTTTGGCCAGGTCGACCTTGGCTTCCACCTGCTGTGCGTTGGAGGCATTGACCGCGCGGCGATAGGCGTTGACCATTGCCGTCTCCAGCACTGAAAGCACCACTTCGCGAGGCAGGCCGTAATGCTCCAGCACCTCGTTGAAGGCCAAGATGAACTCGCTTTTCATTGTTCCTTCTATCTCCGTCCAGGGGCGAATGGCCGCCTAATACGCAGAAAAGTGGGGGACACCCACTTTTCCAAACCTAGCAACCTCTACCGAAAGAAACCTAGTGAGATTCTAGCACATTCGGTGCCTGCCAGCAAGTCCCGGTTTGCCTTTGCCCGCCGGCGGTCGCTGGCCGCCCCGGTCCCGGCGCGTGCCTGGTGCGGGTGCCTTGCCCACCTCAGGCCGTCGGGGTGAGGAAGGTCTCGAAAACCTCGCGGAGCATCGCCTCCGGGAGTGCTCCCATCTGGCGGTTCACCGGCTCACCCTGGCGGAAGAAGATCAGGGTCGGGATGCCGCGGACATCATATCGTTCCGCCAGGTTCGGGTTGTCGTCGGTATTGACCTTGGCCACCACCAGCCGGCCGTCGAATTCCTCGGCCAGTTTCTCCAGCGCCGGGGCGAGGATCCGGCACGGCCCGCACCACGGAGCCCAGAAATCCACGACGACCGGCATCGGCGCGCGCAGCACCTGGGTCTCGAAATCGGTTTCGGTTACGTGAATAGGTTGCGGCATTTGAACTCCTGCGACTGCCTCTGGTCTTGCTGCATGACCCTTGCCGAGGCCCACCCCCACCCGGACATGCGCAAGTGACCGCCTGACCGCCTCACTCGACCGCCAAAACGCGGTCACAGTGTGCCCCCGTTTTGACTCTCTTACACGGGCTATCGGTCATGTCTCCCGCAGTCCATTCGTCCTCGCCGGACCCGGCCCGCCGCTGGCCCTCCACATGTGCCCTGGCGTGAGAGGCCGGCGGATCCGGCGAGTTCGGCCGCCCGCCGCCGCGGGTGTTCCCCGCCGGTCACGCCTTACAGCGGACCCAGCCGCGCAGGATGAGTCGCGGGTCGAGAAGCATGCGGCAACCATTTGCGACGGCAGCCAGGTCCGCCTGCACGGCGCGGATCGCCGGAGGCGGCCAGCAGGGATGGGCATTGTATAATCGAGTGGATGCAACCGAGTCGGTCGATGCCCGAGACAGCCCTGAGCCATCCGAGTTACACCGTTCAGCTCCCCGTTTTTGAGGGGCCGCTCGATCTCTTGTTGCATCTCATCGAGCGGGCTGAACTGGATATCACGCGCGTGGCCCTGGCCCAGGTCACCGACCAGTTCTTGAGCTATCTGGCAACGATGCAGGAGCGCCACCTGGAAGAAGTGGTCGGCTTTCTGGTCATTGCCGCCCGCCTGCTGCAGATCAAGAGCGAGGCCTTGCTCCCGCGGCCGCCGCAGCGAGAAGTGGGGGAAGAGGATCCGGGCGAAGAGCTCGCCCGCCAGTTGCGCCTCTACCGCGCCTTCAAGCGCTCGGCTGAGTATCTTCATTACCGCGAGCAGTTGGGGCTGCGCACTTACGTTCGCCTGGCACCGCCCCCGCGCGTGCCGCCGCGCTTCGATTTGAGCACGGTGACCCTCGCCGACCTGACCCGTGCCGCGGCCCAGGTGCTCTCGCGCTCGCCCGAGCCGTTGCCCCTCGACCTGATGGTCAGCGCGCCCAAGGTGACCCTTCGCGAACAGATCCGCCGCATCGCCGATGCCATCCGCGCCGAAGGGAAAGCCGCCTTCAAACAAGTCATTCGCGGCTTCCAAACCAAGATGGAAGTGGTGGTGGCCTTTCTGGCGATGCTGGAGCTGGTCAAACGGCGCCAGGTCGTGGCCCGTCAAACCGAACTGTTCGGCGAGATCGAATTGGTCCCCACCGAAACCTGGAACGACCAGGCGGATTTTGAACTTGAATTCGGCGAGTAGCGCCCTGCCCTGCGGCGGGTCCGAGCGCCTGGGGCCTCACGCGCACCATGCTGCCATCGACCTCCTGGTCTTTCTGCGTGAGTCCTGATGCCCATCCGCCTGTTGCCGCCTGAACTGACCGCGATGATCGCCGCGGGCGAGGTTGTCGAGCGGCCGGCCTCGGTCGTCAAGGAGTTGCTGGAAAACGCGCTGGATGCCGATGCGCGGAGTATTGCCATCGAGATTGAGGCCGCTGGCACTCGGCGCATTCGCCTCACCGACGACGGCCGCGGAATCCCCTCTGCCGAAATTACCCTGGCCCTCGAGCGACACGCCACGAGCAAACTGGCCCAGGCCGAAGACCTCCAACACATCACCACCCTCGGCTTTCGCGGCGAAGCCCTCGCCTCGATTGCCTCAGTCGCGCGCGTGACGCTGGCGAGCCGCAGCGCGGATGAAGCCCGGGGCGCGCAGGTGCATGTCGAGGGGGGGAGCGTGGGGGCGGTTCACCCTGTCGGCGCGCCGCCTGGCACAACTGTGACGGTGGAGGATCTGTTCTTCGCCGTCCCCGCGCGCCTGAAGTTCCTCAAGTCCGAATTGACGGAGCGCCGCCAGATTGAACTGGTGGTCTCGCGCTACGCTCTGGCCTACCCCCAGGTGCGCTTCGCACTGGATGTCGGCGCACGGCCGGTTCTGCGCTCGAGCGGCAGCGGCGACAGGCGCGAGGCCTTGGCCACCGTTTTTGGGCTTGACGAAGCGCGGCAGATGCTTGAGCTTCAACCGCCGCCCTCGGCGGGCGAGATCGTGGTCAGTGGATTCGCCAGCCCGCCCAGCTTGACGCGCTCCAACCGCAAGGAAATCGTTCTCTTCGTCAATGGCCGCTGGATTCAGGATGCGGCCTTGACCGCGGCCGTCGTCCAGGCCTACCACACCCTGCTCATGGTCGGCCGCTACCCGATGGCGGCGGTGTTCATCACGCTGCCCGCCGGGGAAGTGGACGTCAACGTTCATCCGGCCAAGAGCGAGGTCCGCTTTCGTTCCGCGGAACGAGTCTTCTCGGCAGTGCAGCGCACTCTGCGCAGCACCCTCATGCACTCGGGCGCGGGCGTCGCCGCGGCCGCCTCCAATTGGAGCGGGTCGGGGTGGGTGGCCCGCCGCGAAGCCTCCGCGGCCATCGCCTGGCCCGTTCGATCTTGCCCTCCGCGAGCGCCCGCGATTGACGCCGGAACGTCGGCCGCGCCGGCCTCGCTGCCCGCCAGCGCGATGCTGCCCGAGGTCCATCTCCCGCTCCTGCGGGTGATCGGCCAGGTGGGCGCGACCTACATCGTGGCCGAAGGGCCCGATGGCTTGTACTTGATCGACCAGCACGCAGCCCACGAGCGGGTGTTGTTCGAACAATTCCTGCGCGAGCAGGATGAACATCGCATTTCTCAGCCGATGCTCGCTCCGGTGGTCTTCGAGGTGCCGGCCGCACAGGCCGGCCTGCTGCAAGCCGAGCTGGACACGCTGCGGCGGCTCGGCTTCGACATTCAGCCGTTTGGCGGCTCGAGCTTCCAAGTGCGCGCTGTGCCGCATCTGGTGCAGGGGGCGGATCCGGTGCAGGCGGTGCGTGCGGTGGTGGAAGAATTCGAGGAGGATGAAACGCCTCTGGCCCGCCAAAAGGAGCGGCTCCTCATCGCACGCATCTGCAAGCGCGTGGCGGTGAAAGGCGGCCAGTCGCTCACCTCCACCGAGCAGGAGGATCTCGTCTCGCGCCTGGAGTCCTGCTCCTCACCGCGCACGTGCCCGCATGGACGGCCGACGATGATCCACCTTTCCGTCGACCTGCTCGAACGCCAATTCGGCCGCCGGGGCTGAGTCGAGGCAGAGCCTCAGGCCGTCGATCACGCGGCCAAGCCCGCCGTGATGAGAGTCCGGCTCCAACCCTCGCATGGGTTGCGCGTGCGATAAGGGGTGCGCCTGCGATCGGCCCTGGCGGCGCTAGCCTTTGCTGGCCGGGAAGTCCGGCGGGGTGAGCCCCCCACGTTCGCTATTGATCTTGGCGATGCCGTTGCGCACCTGCGAGAGCAGGTGGGTGATCTCGGCCTCGAGCTTGGAAAGCGATTCGAGCACGTAGTCGTCGGCCTCCCGGCGCATGCCTTCCGCCTCCTGGCGCGCTTGGGCGAGGATCTGCTCGGCGCGCGATTGGGCGGCGGTGGTGATCGCATCTTGCGTCACGAGAGACTCGATCCGCTGGCGCCCCAGCTCCACCGTGCGCTGCGATTCCTCCTGGGCCTGGGCCAACAGCCGGTCGCGCTGGGCCAGGACCTGCTGCGCCTTCTTGACCTCTTCGGGGATGGTCACCCGCAGCTGGTCGATCAGCTCGAGGAAACGGTCCTCATTGACGATGGTGTCATTGGTGAATGGGAAATGCCGGCCGCTGTTGAACAGCTCCTCCAACCGATCGACGAGGTGAAGGATGTCCATAGCTGCCTCCAACCTGGGGGCCTGCGCAAGGGATACGCGGCGGGCAGTCAAAGGCGCGTGGCGGCTGCCTTTCACGGTGCACCGCCGTGCGCCGACCGCCTGCAACGTTCCATGCAAGCGTACACTGAATTGTATCGGCCGTCAATTCGGTGTCTCATCGTACGCGCCGCGCGGCCCCTCGACCAGAGCGGTTAGTCGCGCAAAGAGGTCATGGGCACAAGGTGCTGGCTTTCCTCGCCCAATTCGGCAAAACGACGGGTGAGGGCGGCCGTCACGTGCGGCGGCACCATGCTGCTGACGTCGCCACCCAGCGAGGCGATCTCGCGTACGGTGCTCGACGAAAGGAATGTGTGTTCTTCACTGGTGATGAGCGCCATGACCTCGATCCCGCTCACCAGGCGATGGTTGGCCAGGGCCATTCGAAATTCGTGTTCGAAATCCGAAAACACCCTGAGCCCGCGAACGATCACCTGGGCATCAATGCTGCGGCAAAACTCCACCGTCAGCCCGCTGTAGCCGGTCACCCGGAAGCGGTCCTGCCCCGCGAGCGAGCGCCGCACCAGGTCCAGCCGCTCTTCCGGGCTGAACAGAAGGCTCTTGAGCGGGCGGTCGTACACCGCCACGACCACTTCCTCGAAGAGGCGAGCCGCCCGTTGGGCAATGTCGACGTGGCCGTAGTGGATCGGGTCGAAAGTTCCCGGGAAGACGGCGCGGACCATCAGGACACATCTCCTTGTCCGGGCATCCACAAGGCGGCCAGTCGCTCGGCCAGGAGTTGGTGCTCCGGACGCTCAAGGCGCGGATCGGCCTCGTACAGCCGGCGGGCGGCAGTGCGTGCCTGTTCGATAAGATGCAGGTCGGTCAGCTTGGCCAGGCGCAGGTCGGCATATCCAGACTGCCGCGTGCCGAGAAAGTCGCCCGGTCCGCGCTGTTCGAGATCGCGTTCGGCCAGGATGAATCCGTCGTGGGTCTCCTCCATGGCCTTGAGCCGATCATTGTCCGCCTCGCTCTCGGAATCGGCAACCAGCAGGCAGGAGGACGGGTAGGGGCCGCGTCCCACGCGGCCGCGGAATTGGTGCAGTTGAGCCAGCCCGAACCGGTTCGCGCCCTCGACCATCATCACCGTGGCATTCGGAATGTCGATGCCCACCTCCACCACGGAGGTACTCACCAGCACGTGCACGTCGCCGTCGCGGAAGCGCCGCATCACCTGCTCTTTTTCATCCGCCTTCAGCCGGCCATGGAGCAAGCCCAGCTGCCAGGTGGGGAACACCTCCTGCTGCAAGCGCCGGTGTTCCTCCACCGCCGAGGCCGCCTCGGTCGTTTCGGATTCCTCAACGAGCGGGCAGATCACGAAGGCCTGCCGCCCCTGGCGCAGTTGGCTGATGATGTAAGCATAGGCTCGCTCACGCTCGGTGGGAAGGATCACGCGCGTCGTGACCGGCTCGCGGCCCGGCGGCATCTCATCCAGCACCCCCAGGTCCAGATCGCCGTACACCGTGAGCGCCAGCGAACGCGGGATGGGCGTGGCCGTCATCACCAGCAGGTGCGGTGTGCCGCCCTTGGCCCGCAGCGCGGCCCGCTGCTCCACGCCGAAACGGTGCTGCTCGTCGATCACAGCCAGGTCCAGGTGGGCGAATTTCACGGTCGGTTCGAGAAGCGCGTGGGTGCCGATCACCACCCGGATCTTGCCCGACGCCAGGCCCTCGCGGATGGCGGCCTTCTCGCTTTCGGGTGTTGCGCCCAGGAGCAGCGCAATCTCGTCGCGCCGCACCGGGTAGGCCGAAGGCTCGCGGACCTCGTCCGCCTCGCCGGCCAAGAAGCGGGTGAAGGTGCGCACGTGCTGCTCGGCCAAGATGCTCGTGGGCGCCAGGACGGCTACCTGGCCCTGATGGCAGGCCACCACATATGCCGCGCCGGCGGCAACGGCTGTCTTGCCCGATCCGACGTCGCCCTGCAACAAGCGATTCATTGGCCGCCCCGACGCCAGATCGGCCAGTATCTCTCCCAGGGCGCGCTCCTGAGCCGCCGTGAGCACATAGCCCAAACCGGATTTCCACTCGGCCAGGTTTTCCGGAGCGGGAAACGAGGTGGCTCGCGTCTCCTCCCAATCGGCCTTTTGCTGCAGCACGCCGATTTGCAGGCACAGCAGTTCGTCAAAGGCCAACCGGCGCTGCGCCGCGCGCAGGCTCTCCCACGTGTCCGGGAAGTGCGCCTGCTGCAGCGCCGCGCTCAGCCCCATCCACCCGCCGTTCTTGAGCACATCGTCCGGCAGCGGCTCGGGCATGCGCGGGGCCCAGTAGCGCACGGTGCTTTCCATCATGCGCCGCATCGATTTCTGGTGCAGACCGGAGGTCAGGCTGTAGATTGGCACGATGCGTCGAGTGTGCAATTGTTGGCGCTCAACCAGTTCCCATTCCGGGCTGGTCATGGTTAGGCGGCCCAGGTACTGATCGATGCGCCCGGAAAGCGCGAGCATGTCGCCTTTGCGGAAGCGCTGCGCCAGCCAGGGCTGGTTGAACCAGGAGACGCGCAGCGCTCCGCTGCCGTCGCTCAGCACGGCTTCGACGATGACGCGCTGCCCACCGCGCGTGCGGCGGGTCTCGACGGAGTCGAGCGCGCCGATAACCGTGACCACCTCGCCATACCATAGCCGGTTGATCGGTTTGAGGCTCGAATAATCGTCGAAGCGGCGCGGGAAGAACCACAGGAGATCGCCCAGGTTGAAGAGACCCAGGCGTTCCATGGTCTGCGCCGTCTGCGGCCCCACCCCTTTGATGACGGTGAGCGGCGACTTGAGCGCCGACAGATCGCGCGCCGGCGGCTCGGCCGGCGGCGGAGGCTGGGCGCGCTCCGACGGAGAGGGCGAGGTGGGGGCTCCACTGGCGGAAGCGAAGGGCTGCGCGACTGCGGCCACGGGGGCGGGCGCTAAGGCCGCCACAGTCGGGCTCGAAGGGGCCGCAGGGGTGGGGGCCGAGCCCTCGGCCGGCTCAGCCGCCTGCGTGCCGCTCAGGTTGTGCCACAGGCCGCGCAGCATTTCTTCGCGCGAAGCGGGCGAGAGACGGTCGTAGTCGCGCAGCCGGCTCTCCACAAGCTGGATGGCGCGCGCGGGTAGACCTCCGGCCTGCGCCTCCTGCGTCCAGCTCTCCAGGATGCGCTCCAGGCCGCCCATCACGGCGCGGTTGTCGTAGCCGCGTTCGGCCTCAAGGCTGATGATTTTGCTGAGTCGTTCGAGGGCAGCATTCATGAAGATGGATTATACGCGGGGAGCCGCCTGCCGACGGCGGAGGGCGGGACTACGCGCGGCGAATGCCCGCCAGCCCCACAGCCCCTTGGCCGGTGTGAATGCCGATGACCGGCGTGGCCTCGACAAGCCAGGGAGCACCCGCGCCGAACAGGGTCTCCAGGCCGGGGAGTGCCGCCAGATGCTCCAGCAGCCCGCGGGCCTCGTTCTCGGCGCCAACATGCAGCACAGCCAGCCGCTCCATCACGCCCCAGCTGCGTGCCACCTCCACCAGGTGCAGTAGGCCGCGGGCGCGGGTGCGCACTTCCGACAGCTTGCGCACCGTACCTTCGGCCACGGTGACTACCAGCCGGATTTGCAGCAGGCTGCCCAGTTCGGCGCGCAGCCAGGAGATTCGCCCGCTGCGCCGCAGATTATCCAGACGATCGACCATGGCAATCAATTGTGCGCGGGGTTTGATTTGATCGAGGAACTGGAGGAGCTGATCGGCCGTCGCGCCGCGCCGCGCTGCCTCAGCCGCGGCTATCACCTGAAAACCCAGGCCGAGCGAGACCTGCTCGCTGTCGAAAAGATGCACCTTGCCGCGGAACTTGTGGGCTGCCACGAGCGCCGCATTCGACATGCCGCTCAGCTTGGAGGAAATGTGGATTGAGATAATCTCGCTCACCCCGCGCGCAAACAGCCGGTGGTACGCCTCCTCAAACGTGCTGCTGGAGGGCGCGGCGGTTGTGGGCAGACGGGCGAGATCCGGAATGCGTTCGTACAATTGGCTGCGGGTGATGTCGATGCCCTCGCGCAGCGCCTTGCCGTCCATCACGACCACCGCGGGCACAACCTGGATGCCCAGTCGCTCGGCTTCGGCCGCGGGGATATCCGCCGTGCTGTCGGTGACGATGCCCGTGGGCATAGGATGCCTCCGTGGCTTAGGCGGCCGGCATATCGTAGGCTACCAGGCCCAGCGCGCGCGGTCCCAGCAGCGAGGCCACCGAGGCGCTCAGGCGCGCGATCACAATCGGGCAGGTGGGGAAGATCTCCCGCACGCGTTGGGTCAACAATTCCACGTCTGCCTGTAGGTGGTCGGAGCCCTGCAAGACGGCCAAGTGGCGCAGGTGCGTAAACTCGCCCACAAACTCGATGAGTTTCTCAATGGCCTGCTCGCGCGTGCGCACCTTTTCCAGCGGGACGAAGCTGCCGTCTTCCAGGGAAAGAAACGGTTTGATGCCCATCATTTCGCCGAGCAGAACCTGCGAACGGCTCAAGTGCCCGGCGCGCTGCAGGTAGGCCAAATCCTCAACCAGCACGACGGCATACAGACGGGGAATCAGGTAGCGGATGTGGCGCACGACTTCTTCGAGTGAAGCGCCCTCATCCGCGAGGCGTGTAGCTTCTTCGACCAGCAGGCCCAGACCTGCGGAGGTGGTCAGCGAGTCGATCACCGCAATGTTCGTCCGCCCCATCAGGATCTCGCTCGCGGCGCGTGCGTTGCGCACCGTGCGGCACAGTTTGCCGGAAACATGCAGGCACAAGATGTCGGAGGAGCAGTGGGTCAGGCTTTCGAGGACCGAGGTATAGGTCTCAACGCTGGGCGAGGCCACCACCGGCAGTACGCTCGACGTGCCAGCGGCCGGCTGCAAATCGCCGGCGCGAATCTCACTTCCGTCGAGGTAGGAGCGGGTGCCCAAGTGGATGGTGAGGGGCAGGATGACTGTATTGTGCTTGGCCGCGAATTCCGGATCGGCCAGCCATACCGTGCTGTCGGTGACCACGCGCAGTTTGCTCATATCTGCCCTGTGCCCGCCGGCGCCACACTTATTCCGGCGGGGCTATTCCACCGAAAGGATAAAGGGGTAGTGCGGTTGCCCACCCTCGTGCAGTTCCACCTCCACGGAGGTGTAGCGCTTGCGCACGTGATCGATGATCTGGTTGGCCTGGGCGCCGGTGAGGTCGCAGCCGGAGTAGAGAGTGATCAGCTCGTGCTGCGCGGCCTGCATATGTTCGAGCAATTCGAACAGCGCCGTTTCGATGCTGTCGCCGCTGACGACCAGAGTCCCGTTGTGCAAACCGATCACCTGGCCTTCGCTGACGTGCACCCCATCGAGTTCCACACTGCGCGTAGCCAAGGTGATCTCGCCGCTTTCCACGGCGCTCAGCGCCTGGGTCATGGCCTGGGCCACCGCCTCCAGATCGCCGTCGCTGGCGAAGGAGAGCATGCTGGCAATCCCTTGGGGGATGGTGCGCGAGGGGATGACCCGCACCTTTTTCACCGTCAATTCGCGCGCCTGTTCAGCGGCGAGTTGGATGTTCTTGTTGTTGGGCAAGATCAGCACGCGGTCGGTTGGCAGATTCTCAAAGGCGTCAAGGATTTCCTGCGTGCTCGGGTTCATCGTCTGACCGCCCGAGATGACGGCCGCCACACCCAGGCTGGCAAACACGCGGGCAATGCCTGGGCCGGGCGCGACGGCCACCGCGGCCAACTGCCCCGGCGCCACCGGCGCCAGGCGCAGCGCCTCGCCGCCCACGGCTTCTTGCGATCGCTCGGCCAACTGCACCTGCAGGTTCTCCACCGCGATCTTCGAAACCGATCCGAGGCTCATCGCGTAGTCGATCGGTTCGTATCGCTTGTCGGTGGGAACATGAATGTGCAGCCGGTAGAACTCGTCGCCTTGCCCGACCTGGATCGATGTCCCCATCTCCTGCAGGCGGGCATAAAAGGTATCCAGGTTGAGCGGCTCGCCCGGGCGGAAATCGATGACCACCTCGAAATCCTGACCCGGTTCGGCCGACTCCTCGGCCTGGCGCAGGCTGAGGGCCGAGAGGGGCTGCACGGTAATCGTGGGCTGGTCGAGAGGCAGCCCTTTGGCGAAGCGTAACATGCCTTCCAGGATGAAGAACAATCCTTTGCCGCCTGAGTCGACCACCCCGGCTTCTCGCAGCACGGGCAGGAGTTCGGGCGTGTGCTGTACGGCCTCATCGGCTGCGGCCACAACGCGTTCGAGGAGCACCTTGGGCTTGGCCCCTGTGTCGGCGGCGGCCTGTGCCTCGCGGGCCACCTCCGTCGCCACGGTCAGGATCGTCCCTTCCACCGGGCGCACGACGCCCTGATAAGCCGTGTCGCGCGCCGCAGCCAACGCGCGCGCCAGTGCGGGCGAATCGACTTCCGCCATCTGGTCGAGGCTGCGCGAGAGGCCGCGCCACAATTGAGAAAGGATGACTCCCGAATTACCGCGTGCGCCCATCAGCGCGCCGTGCGCCAGGGTATGGGCCACCTTGCCGGCATTCGCCTCGCGGGTCTCGCCCATCTCCTGGCAGGCGGCCTGCATGGTCAGCAGCATGTTGGTGCCGGTATCGCCATCGGGCACGGGGAAGACGTTGAGCAGGTTGACCATCTGGTGATTGACGCCGAGCCACGCCAGACCGGCCCTGGCCAAGTGCCGCAGGAGGTGACCGTCGATGGCTTCGGGTTCGGGAGGCGTGCTGCTCGCCGACGCCTGCGACGGCCGCTCTTTCCTTGTCATCATCCGCAATTCAATCCTGCGTCCTGGGTTGGAGTCAGTCTAAGCTGCTGACGCGCAGGCCCTGCACATGAACATGGACGGCGCGCACCGCCACCCCGAAGGCCCGTTGGACTTGGTATTGAACGGCATCCGCCATGCTGCGCGTGACGGTCGTGATGCGCAGGCCGTATTCGAGGACGACGTAGATGTCGAGGATGAGACCCTCCGCCTCAACCGTGACCTCAACGCCTTGGCGCGGGTCGCGGGCGATCGGGCTGATCCACGTGTCGATCATGCGGTGGGCGGCCATGCCGACCACGCCGTAGGCGGCCTGGGCCTCATGGCTCGCGAGCGTCGCGATGGCGCGGCGCGAAATGCAAATTGCCCCCAGGGGGGTGAGTTCGGTCGTTGTCATCTGGGATGGCCCCTGCCGCACGGCGGCCCTGCGTACGTCCTTGTCGGGCGCCGGACGGTATGGTAAGATGGGAACGTCATTCGACCAAGTCGACGGAAAGGGATCCTCACGTCATGGCCAAGTGTGCACATTGCGGTAAGACGCTCAGCTTCGGACACAATCGTAGCTTCTCGAACCGGGCGACTCGCCGCGCGTTCCGGCCAAACCTGCAAAAGGTCAGTGTGGTCGAAGGCCGGCGGACAGTGCAGAAGGTGCTGTGCACCAAGTGCATCCGCACGATGGTGAAAACGGGCTAGCCTCTCATCAAGGTCGGTTCGGGTCGGTGTGCCGGGTCGGACACCGGCCTTTTTGTTGGACGAGGCCGCCGACCCTATCCCCGTAATGATACCTGCCGCGCGGCCAAATATCAATAGGTGCTGCTGCGTCCCCCTGAACCAGGCTTGCCGCAAGGGAGTCTGGGCTGGCACGCCTCCTGCTGCCCAGGGGGCAGGGAGGTGGGGAGGATGAGGGAATACCGTCTGGCAGAGCGGGTGGCAGCGCTCGCGGCTGGGCTTTGGCTGGCCGGTTTTGCCTGCTCGCGCAGCGGCGTGCCGTTACCTATCCGCAATTTGCCCCTGCCCTTTGTGGAGCCGGTGCCTGCCGGCCCCACGGCTTTCCAGCCGGTTGCCTATGCCCGGCGGACCCCGACCCCTGACCCGATTCGCGCCTCGCTTTATCCTGCAGCCCAGCCTGCGTCGTACGCCGTCCAGCCCGGAGATACGCTGGGGGCAATCGCCGTTCGCTTCGGAGTGAGCCTGGCGGCTCTCCAAGCGCGCAACCCAACTCTCGATCCGAGTCGTCTGGAGATCGGTCAACATGTGGAAATACCCATGCCGGATGGGGAGCCGCCGGGACCGACTTTCAAGATCATCCCCGATTCCGAATTGGTGTATGGGCCCGGGTCGATGGATTTGGACATCGAAGGATTTGTGGGGTCGCAGGCAGGTTTCCTTGCGGCGTACGATCAGAACGTGGACGGGCGGGATCGCAGCGGCGCGGAGATAATTAGGCTCGTCAGCCAGCGCTACTCCGTCAACCCGCGCCTGCTGCTGGCCGTGGTGGAATTCACCGGCGGGTGGGTCACCAACCGCAGCCCGTCGGCCTTTCGCCAGGGATTCCCAATTGTCTACCTCTCGGGGCGCGACGGCCTGTACCGCCAATTGACCTGGGCGGCGAACGAACTTAATCGCGGGTTCTACTCGTGGCGCGCCGGAGGATCGGATGTGTGGACGGCCAGCGACGGCAGCGCGGTGCGCGCCGGCCCAGGCATCAATGCCGGAACGGCTGCGGTTCAGCAGCTCATGGCCCAGCTCTACTCGCGTGGCGAGTGGCAGCGCGCCGTGGGCGAGCAGGGATTGTTCGCCACGTATGAGGCGTTCTTCGGCTACCCGTTCGACTGGGCCTTTGAACCGCTCGTGCCGCCCGATCTCACTCAACCCGACTTGCGCCTGCCCTTCGAGAATGGACAGACGTGGTATTTCACCGGCGGGCCGCATGGCGCATGGGACACCGGCTCGGCCTGGGGCGCTCTCGACTTTGCCCCAGGCAGCGTGCCGCTCGGGTGTTCTTCCAGCACCGATTGGGTTGTCGCCGCCGCGCCGGGCCTCATTGTGCGCAGCGAGGACGGCGCCGTGGTGCAGGACCTGGATGGAGACGGGCACGAACAAACCGGATGGGTCATCTTCTACATGCATGTCGCCTCGCACGATCGCGTGCCCTTCGGCAAGTACCTGCAAGCCGGGGACCGCATCGGTCATCCTTCATGCGAGGGCGGTGTGTCGACCGGCACACACTTGCACATTGCTCGCAAGTTCAACGGCGAATGGATCGCGGCCGATGGCGCGCTGCCTTTTGCGATGGGCGGATGGATCTCGGCCGGTTTGGGTCGGGAGTATGATGGAACCCTCTCGCACGCTGGTGCGCGCATGGAAGCCTGCGAATGCCGCGCTTCATCGAATGCCATTACCCCCTAGAAATGGGAGCTCCCTTTGCCAGCGCACGGAATGAAGCAGAGCGCGTGGCGCATTGCCGCCGCGGCGATTGCGGTGGTGAGCCTCGCCTGTGCACGCCAGGGCCTCCTCTTGCCGGGTGAAGGAACCCCGCTGCCGACCGTCGCGGCCCCGCCAACGCTCACGCCCAGCCGCGTGCCGCCGACGGACACCCCGCCGGCACCCAGCGCCACGCCGGTGCCGCCGCCCAGCCCAACCACGATCTGGACTCTCGTCCCGCCTGCCTCGCCAACCTTTCCGGCGACTCCCACACAAGTGGCTCCGGCCAGCCTGCCCATCGTTTACCGGGTTCAAGCTGGCGACACCCTCCATACGCTTGCCATCCGCTTTGGCGTGACACCCGACGACATACGGGCACTGCAAGGCAGCGCGCCCCCGCAGGGGCTGCTCAACCCCGGGCTGCAGGTGGTCGTGCCCGCGCGCCTAGGACGAACAACCGCGAGCGACGAGCTCATGCCGGATAGTGAGGTGGTCTTCTCCGCCAGCGCGGCCGCGTTCGACGGGGCCGCCTTCGCCCGCGAGAAGCGAGGCTACCTTGCGCACGCTCAAGCCGAAAACGGCTCGGGCAGCGCTTCGGCTTGGCTCAAACGCCTGGCCCTCGACAACTCGGTGAACCCGCGCTTGCTGCTGGCGCTGCTCGAGCACTTCGGCGGATGGGTGACCGAGCCCTCGCCGTCCGGCGACGCGCTCAACTATCCCTTCGGCATCTATGAGGGTTCTGCCGCGGGGTTTTCGGCGCAGCTCATTCAGGCGACCAACCGGCTGGGGATTGGCTACTACGGCTGGCGCGATGCCAGCTTGCTGGAGCTTGTCTTTCGCGATGGCTCGCGGCTGCGCCTGGCGCCGGAACTCAACGCCGGAACAGTGGCCATCCTGTACTACTTTGCCGTTGACGCATTGGACGAGGCGGATTGGCTGAGCGACGTGCGGTCATTCGTGGCGACGTATCGCGGCCTGTTTGGCGATCCCTTTGCGCGAGTCGACCGCTTTGAACCGCTTTACTATCCCACGCTGACCCAGCCGGAGTTAGATCTTCCGTTCTTCATGGGGCAGCGCTGGTCGTTTACCGGCGGGCCGCACGGGGCCTGGGAACGCGATGGAGCGCGCTCCGCGCTCGACTTCGCGCCGCCCACGAGCGTCAGCGGCTGTGCCATGTCGGATTTGTGGGTGACGGCCTCCGCGCCGGGGCTGGTCGTACGCAGCGAGAACGGCGTGGTGGTTCTGGACCTGGACGGAGACGGGCAGGAGCAGACCGGGTGGAATCTGCTGTACCTGCACATTGCCAGCGCCCACCGCGTTGCGGCTGGGGCTCACCTGGAGGCGGGCGACTACATCGGTCATCCCTCGTGCGAGGGTGGTGTGGCGACCGGGACTCACCTGCACCTGGCGCGCAAATTCAATGGCGAGTGGATGCTGGCGGACGGCCCGTTGCCCTTTGTCTTGAGCGGCTGGCGGGCGCAGGCGGGCAGCCAGCCCTATGAGGGCGCGCTGCTGCGGGGCGGCGAGCTGGCCGTCGCCTGCCGCTGTGCCTCGAGCGACACGCTCGTGTGGCGCTGAGGCTGCGGACTCCGGCATGACTCTCTTCCCCGCTCGGAGTGCCTCGCTCGTGCGCCATTGTCTGCTGGCCGGAATGATCCTTCTCGCCGCCTGCCTGCCGGAGGAGGCCGTGCGCCCTGGAATCGAGCCGGGCGGTGACCTTCAAATCCTGCCGACATCCGCCGCGGCCGCCACGCCTCTGCCCACGCGCCTGCCCATTGTGCCGGGGCAGATCATGCCCTACGCGGCCCAATCCGGCGACACATTGGAGGCAGTGGCGGCTCATTTCAACACGACGATCGCCGCCATCCGCAGCGCCAACCCGGCACTGCCGCGGAAGGTTACGACTCTTACCCCCGGCCAAGTGCTGCGCGTGCCCACCTACTTTGCACCGTTCACCGGGACTCCCTTTCACATGCTTCCCGACGACGAGATGGTGAATGGCCCGCTGCGCGCGGGGTGGGATTTAGCGCAGGCGGTAGAGGGGCGAGGTGGCTACCTGGCCTCGTTTCGCGGCTACACGCTGGGCGGGTTCCGTGAAGGGTGGCAGGTGGTCGAAAAAGTCGCCCAGCGATATTCGGTCAATCCGCGGCTTCTGCTCGCACTGCTTGAATACCGGTCTTCAGCACTCACGCGCCGTGCGCTCACATCGCAGCACGTCCTCTATCCGCTAGGTTACTTGGACGCAGAGTGGAAAGGTCTCGCCGGTCAACTCTATTGGGCCTGCGAGATGCTCAACGACGGATACTACGGCTGGCGAGATGGCTCCTTGCACCAGATTGTGCTCGCAGATGGCCGCCTGACGCGCCCCGACCCGTGGCAAAACGCCGGCACGGTGGCGGTTCAATACCTATTGGCCCAGTGGTTCGGCCAGGAGGAATTCGACAAAGCGGCTGGCGCGCAGGGATTCATCCTGACCTATTGGGCATTGTTCGGGGACCCGTTTGTGAACGATCAAGCTCTTATCCCGGGCGACCTGATCCAGCCGGAGTTGGCCCTGCCGTTCGAGCCGGGCAAGGTGTGGGCCTATACCGGTGGCCCACATCCCACCTGGGGCGACAGCCTGCCGTGGGGAGCGCTCGATTTCGCGCCGCCCTCGACGGTGACCGGGTGCCTCTCCAGCCCGGAGTGGGTCGTGGCCGTGGGCGCGGGCGTCGTCGCGCGCAGCGAACTGGCCACCGTCGTGCTCGATCTGGATGGGGATGGAGATGAACGCACGGGTTGGGTCGTGTTCTATTTCCACCTGGACACGCAGGGGCGGGTGGCTCAAGGGACCCACGTCTCGCGCGGCGATCACCTCGGTCATCCCTCGTGTCAGGGGGGGCGCGCCACCGGCTCGCACGTTCATATCGCCCGCCGCTACAACGGAGAGTGGATCCCTGCCGCAGGTCCGTTACCCTTCACCCTCAGCAACTGGGTGGCGGGGTCAAGCGGCGAGGCTTATCTGGGGAGCCTCACGCGATTCCTGGATGTCATCAGCGCATGCACCTGCTCGACCTTCGCCAATCAACTCGCGCTGCCGTCCCCGTGGGTGCCCTAGAAAAACGGCCCATGCCTGCCTGGAGCGGTGCGGCCCCACGAGGGGCAGCCTTTGCGGCCGCGTGCCACACCGTGCAGGCTGCTTGACCCGCCTGGCGCGAACGCTTACACTGGACGATGTGCCCAAGTTGGCCGGGCGATCGCGACGACTGTTGCCGTCCGGGGCAAGTGTCTCCGGGCCAAGAGCAGCCGTTCGAGGAAAGTCCGCGCTCCAAAGAGCACGATGCCGGGTAATCCCCGGGGCGGGGTGACCTGCCGGAACAGGGCCACAGAGAAGCGCAGTGCCGCGTCATGCGCGGCGAGGGTGAAACGGTGGTGTAAGAGACCACCGGCGCCGGCAGCAATGTCGGCGGCCAGGCAACCCCCATCGGGAGCAAGGCCAAACAGAGGCGAACTGCACGGTCCGCCGTGTGGTGCGGATCTGCTCGATCCGCTCAGCCTCGGGTAGGCTGCTAGAGCGCGTCGGCAACGCCGCGCCGAGAGAGATGACCGCCGGGCCGAGGGCTTCGGCGCCTCGGCTCACAGAACGCGGCTTATAGGCCGACTTGGGCACGCACGACGAGCGGTGGCGCAAGCCGCCGCTCTGCTGTTGTCGGCACAACCTCCCCGATCGAATGCAACAACCCCCTGGTCCTCTTCCTGACGCAAGTCTTAAAACATTCAATAGTCACTTGCCCCGGTGGGGCAATCCGCATATACTGTGGGTGCTTGTGGGGCAAAGTGGAATGAAGTGGTTTGACGCCGGAGATCCGGCGTCTGCTGCTTAAGAGGTCATTAGAACATATGTTCCTAGGCGAGTACACCCACAACGTCGATGACAAGGGGCGCATGACCATTCCCTCGCGCCTGCGCGCAGGCTTCGCCGGCGGGGCGGTCGTCACGCGTGGGTTCGAATCTTGCCTGCTGGTGTATCCCCTCGAAACCTTCCGCCTGCTCGAGTCCAAAGCGCAGCGGCTGAGCACGACCGAGCCCGCCAATCGGGCGCTCAATCGCCTGCTCTTTGGCGGCGCGGCCGATGTGACGCTCGACTCCGTCGGCCGAGTCCTCATCCCGCCTTATCTGCGCGCCTACGCCCAACTTGGCGAGGCCATCGTTATCGTCGGCGCCGGTCAGTATCTTGAGATTTGGGATGCGACAAGGTGGGCGGAGCAGTCGGCCTCACTCAACAATGCCGAGGCCAACTCACAACGCTTCGCCTCGCTTGACCTGGCGATCGGCGGCGAACGTGAGTGAGGGAGATCCTCACCCGAACGCGACCCGCCCTTACGCAGCCGCAAAAGACGGGCATGTGCCCGTCCTGTACGGTGAAATCCTGACTGCTCTCGACCCGCGGCCGGCCGGGCGCTACCTGGATGGAACGCTTGGGGCAGGTGGCCACGCGCAAGGCATTCTGGAAGCCTCCTCGCCCGATGGGTTGCTGCTCGGTCTGGACAGGGATGGCGAGGCCGTTCGCCGTGCAGGGCAGCGCCTGGCGCCCTTCGGCGGGCGCGCCATGCTGCGGCACGCCTCCTTCCGCGCGGTGAGCGAGATTCTCGCCGGGCTGGGGTGGGAGGGCATTGACGGGGCGGTGCTCGACCTTGGGCTCTCGTCGCTGCAGTTGGCGGAGGCGGAGCGCGGGTTCTCTTTCTTGGTGGATGGGGCGCTCGACATGCGCTTTGACCGCGCGGGGCAGGCGGAGACGGCCGAGGATCTGGTCAATCGCCTGGGGGAGCACGAGCTGGCGCAGCTCCTGTGGGAGTTCGGTGAGGAGCGCAACAGCCGGATGATCGCGCGCGCCGTCGTTCGCGCGCGGCCGATCCGTTCCACGCGCGAGCTAGCCGAGATTGTGGCGGCGGCATCGCGGCGCACTTCGGCCACCGGCCATTCGCGCCTCCATCCCGCGACGCGGACCTTCCAGGCGTTGCGCATTGCGGTGAACGACGAGCTCGGTGAACTCAAGGCCGGGCTGCCTGAAGTTGTCCGCGCGCTCAAGGTGGGTGGCCGGGTCGCGGTGATCTCTTTTCATTCGCTGGAAGATCGCATTGTCAAGCAGACGCTGCGCGGGCTTGCAGGCCACGCGGCCCGCACGGCCATCCCGTGGCCTGCGCAGGTGTCGGCGATGGCGGTGCTGCGCGACCTGAGCCCAAAACCGATCCGCCCGTCCCCGGGCGAGGTCGAGGCCAACCCGCGGGCACGCAGCGCCAGGCTGCGAGTCGCCGAGCGCGTGGCCGGCGCGGTCGACGGTGTACGCCCGATGCATGGCGCGAGGGCCGGCGCATGAACCGAGCCGGCGCCCCACGGCCCGATCAGGCACGCGTGCGAGCCTATCGCGAGGCGCCCTGGCGCGTGCAGACGCGCGCGTTGGCGATCGGCCTGGTGGCGGTGCTGGGAATTGCAGCCGCACTCAGCCTGTTCATTTTCACCGGTGCCCAGGCGGCCGAGGCCGGGCTGCAAGTGCAGCGGCTCATCGGCGAACGCGACACGCTGATGCGCCGCATTGAAGCCCAGCAAGTGAATCTAGCCCGTCTCAACAGCGTGACCTGGTATTTCGATCAGGCGCGCGAGCTTGGCTTCGAACCCGTCGATCCGCGAGGGATGACGTTTGTCCGGGTGCCGGCCTCGATCGAGGCCACACCTTCCTACCTCGGGCCGTCGCGCATTCTGTACGTCGACGCAGGCATATCGCTCGCGCCGGCCTACCGAGAGACCTTGCTCGAGTGGGTGGTGCGCGCGCTGCGCGGCGGAGAGCAGCCGTGACCACTGCGCTGGACATGCGGGTGAAGATCGCGGGAGCTGTGCTGCTGGTGCCTCTGGCGGCCAGCGTTCTTCAACTCGCGCGCTTCCAGATCTGGCCGAGCCAGGCGCGGGAGGCGTTGTACACCTCGCCCTACCCGATCACGCGCCACATCGAGACACCCCGAGGCCGGATCTTCGATCGCAGCGGACGCCTGCTGGCGGGAAACCTCAGCCACTTCCGCGTCTACCTCGACAATTGCCAGACCTATTTGTGGGCGGAGGAGACGCTGGCGGCGGGGGATGAGGAGCAGCCGCCGGTGACCATGGCGCGGGTCCTGGCCGAGTTCATGCAGGTGGCGGGTGTGACGGTCAATATCCCCGGGGTCACTCAGTCGCTGCAGCAACTGGATCAAGCGTTGCGCGACCAAACCCAGGGACGCCAGCGCCTGCGAACGTGCACGCTGGCGGTGGACGCGGTGGAGGTTGCGGGCCAGGTGCAGGCGATACCGCTCTGGCTGGATGAAGCCCAGGAAACGCGCCTGGGCATTGCCCAGGGCGAGTTGCCGGATGCGAACGGCGCCTACCACTACAACCCGATACTCGGTGACTTGCGGACCGAGGCCTGGTTCGCGCGCGACTACCCGGAGGCCTCGCTGGCATCGGAGGTCGTGGGCTACAGCCGGCAGTCGGGCGACCGGCCGGGCGACCGCAGCGAGAACGGGGTGGTGCGCTTCTACCTTGAGGCCGGCGACTGGGGCGTGGAGAGTTACTACAACGATATTCTTCAGGGAGCGCGCGAAGATATTCTATGGACGGTTGTGCCGGTCGAGATCACTCGCAACATGGATCGCGCCCAGCCTCCGGCCGATCTGCTGCTGACGATCGATCGCGAGATCCAGGCCGAAGTCGAGACCCTCCTGCGCGAGGGGATTGAGGCGAGCGAGGCGACCCGCGGTTCGATCCTGGTCATCGCCCCACGCACTGGCGAAATCCTGGCGATGGCGGACTATCCCGCGGCGGATCTCACCCGCCCCGAGGGCTTTGAGGAGGCCTTCCACACCAAGGGGCGCCTACCCAACGACCCGCAAGGCCAGGTGACCTCGCTCGACGTTGGGGCGCCGTATGAGCCGGGCTCCATCTTCAAGGTACTCACCATGGCCGCCGCTCTAGATTCCGCGACCGTCTCGCCGGACACAATCTTCGTCGACGAGGGCTACTTCGAGTATGGCGGCGTGGTAATTCACAACTGGCGGTCGCGGCCATTTGGCGTGCAAGACATGACCGGCTGCATACAGAACTCGATCAACACCTGTCTAGCGTGGATCGCCTCCCGCCTCGGCCCCCAACTCTTCTACGACTACATGGACCGCTTCTGGATCGGGCGTCCCTCCGGCGTGGACTTGCCGGAACGAAGCGGGGACCTACGCCGGCCTGGCGACCGGGATTGGACCGACTCGACCTTGGCCACCAATGCCTTCGGCCAGGGCGTATCGGTCACGCCACTACAGATTGCGGTGGCGATCTCAGCGGTGGCCAACGAGGGGGTCATGATGGCGCCGCACGTCGTGCGTAGCGTCGTCCGCCCTAACGGGGTGGTGCAACCGGTGCGTCCAGTGGCACTCAGCCAACCGATCTCCGCGCACACGGCGCGCATACTCAACGAGATGTTGGCCCGTTCACTCGAGATCGAACAATCCGCCGCGTTGGTCCCCGGCTATCGCGTGGCCGGCAAGACCGGAACAGCCGACATCCCGCCCTACATCAATACCAAGACCGTGGCCTCCTTTGTGGGCTGGGGGCCGGTCGACGACCCGCAGATCTTGATTCTCATTCGCATCGATGAGCCAACCTCCGAGGGGGACCGCCAGTTCGGGTCGATAACAGCGGCGCCCCTTTTCGCCAAGCTGGCACCGCGGGTGTTTGCCATTCTGGGCATCCCGCCGGACCAGGTTCGGCAGCAGTTGGCGGCCACACCCTAGGGCGAGGGTCAAGAGCAGACAATGCTGACGCTGGGAATTCTGATTGAAGGGCTGACGGGACGGGCGGCCACCGCCTACACCCACAACGCCCTCACGCGCCAGGTGCTGACGGATGCGGTCATCGATTCGCGATTGGCAATCCCGGGCTGCCTGTTCGTGGCGTTGCGCGGCGAACGCACGGATGGCCACGAGTTCGTGGCGGATGCCTTCGAACGCGGCGCGGCGGTGGCATTGGTCGAGCGCGAGATCCCGGGCTTCGCCACGCTCGACCTACGTCCAGGGGCCGGCTTGCCCTCAACGCAGCCGGTCGGAGGCGGACGCGCCACGCTGCATCTGTGCGTGTGCGTCGAGGACGTCCTCAAAGCGTTGCAGGCGGCCGCCCGGCATTGGCGTCGCCAGCTGGAGGGGCTGCGGGTGATTGGCATCACCGGCAGCGTGGGCAAGTCCACCACCAAGGAGCTGGTGGCGAGTGTCTTGGCCTCGCACGCGCCCACCCTCTCGAGCGAAAGCAGTTTCAACAACGAGATTGGCCTGCCGCTCACGCTGCTCAAGGCGACCCGCGCCCATCGATACGCGGTGCTGGAGATGGGCTTCTACGTCCCGGGCGACGTGGCTTTGTTGTGCGATATCGCCGCACCGCAGGTGGGCGTGGTGACGATGATCGGACCGGTGCATCTGGAGCGGGCGGGAAGCCTGGAGGCGATCGTGAAGGGCAAGGCTGAACTCGTCCAGGCACTGCCCGAAGATGGCGTGGCTGTGCTCAACGCCGACGACGAGCGGGTCATGGAGATGCGCGGCCAGACCCGCGCGCGCGTGTTCACTTACGGCCTGGACCCGCAGGCCGACCTGTGGGCCAGCGAGGTCAAGAGTCTGGGCCTGGAGGGAATGCATTTCCAGGTCCATACCCGGCGCGAGACGCTGCACCTGCGAGTCCCGCTTCTCGGCCAGCACTCTGTGCATACGGCGCTGCGGGCCGCTGCGGTGGGGCTGGTGGAAGGGCTGACGTGGCAGGAAATCCTGGACGGGCTGCAGGCCCCCGCTACCCAGCTGCGGTTGATGACGGTGACCGGCCCCAACAACTCGCTCCTCATTGACGATACCTACAATGCCTCGCCTGATTCGATGATCGCTGCGCTCAACCTGCTGGTGGAAATCGATGGCCGGCACATTGCGGTGTTGGGCGACATGCTTGAACTCGGCGAGTTTGAGGAACGCGGGCACCGCATGGTCGGGGCACGTGCGGCGCAAGCTGCCGACATTCTGGTGACGGTGGGCACGCGGGCGCGCTGGATCGCCGAGGAAGCGCACCTGCAAGGTCTCTCCTCCACGCGCATCATGGCGTGTGCCTCGGCCGACGAGGCGCGGGCCTTTTTGGAGCAGCAGGTTCGTGAAGGCGACGTGGTGCTGATCAAGGGCTCGCATGCGCTGCGCCTCGACTCTCTGGTCGCGGCTTTGGAGAGAGACGCGTGACCCACGGCATGGCGATGGCGCTCAGCCTGGGCGGAATCACATTCGCCCTGACCGTGATCTGGGGCGGGCCGCTGCTGCGCATCCTGCGCTACTGGCGCGTGGGCAAGCAGATCCGGCTGGATGGGCCGCGCAGCCACCAGACGAAGCTGGGCACGCCGACGATGGGCGGGCTCATGATCGTTATCCCGGTGGTGGGGATCACGCTGCTTCTCAACACCGTACCCATTCTCGGCCGATCGCTGCTGGGGCGCTCGATCTTGTTGCCGTTGGGTGTGATGGTGGCCTTTGCCCTCTTGGGCGCGGCGGACGACTGGCTCGGCCTGCGCAACCGGCCGCTCCGCGCACGAGAGAAATTCCTGGCCCAGTCGGTGGTGGCCCTGATTGCCGCCGCGGGGCTGAAGTACGTGCTGGAAGTACCGGGCGTGTTCCTGCCCGGCGTACCCGGCTACTTCGACCTGGGCCTAGGGTATCTGCCAGTGGCGGCCTTCGTTATCGTGGCCTCCTCGAATGCGGTCAATATCAGCGATGGGTTGGATGGGCTGGCCGGGCTGACGGCGGCCACCGCCTTTGTGGCATTCGCCATCATCGCCGCACTGCAAGGACAAGTCTTCTTGGTGCGATTCTGTTTCACCGTGGTCGGGGCGCTGTTCGCCTTCCTGTGGTACAACGCGCACCCCGCCGAATTGTTCATGGGCGATACCGGTTCACTGGCCGTGGGCGCGCTCTTAGGCGTCGTGGCGCTCATGACCGCCCAGTGGCCCCTCTTGCCGCTCATCGCGATTGTCCCGGTCAGCGAGACGATGAGCGTCATCTTGCAGGTGGCCTACTTCCGCTGGACGAAGGGCAAGCGCTTGTTCAAGATGGCTCCGCTGCACCATCACTTCGAACTCCTGGGTTGGAGCGAGACCCAAGTGGTGCAGCGCTTCTGGTTGATCGGACTGCTGGCGGCCATGGTAGGCGTGGCCCTGGCGGTGGCCTAAGGCGCAGGGAGGAGGCTCCCTGCAGATTCGAAAGGAGGCTCCCATGGAACTCGGAATGCTCTGGTTTGATGGTGAAGCGGCGAGGCCGTTGCAGGATCGGCTCGAACGGGCGGCGCGCTACTACGCGCAGAAGTACGGCCGACCGGCCAACACCTGCTACGTGCACCCCAGCACCATGACCAACGGCGGGCGGGCCGCCGAGACCAAAGTCTCGAAGCGCGAGCAATGCGTGGCCGGGTTGACGGTGCGCGCGTCGCGGACCGTGCTGCCGAATCACTATTGGCTCGGGGTCGAGGAGCAATTGCCGGTGCTGCCCATCGGAGCACCGCGCGTTGTGGAATCAACCGTGCAGGTCGCGGGCTAGGCCGCGGAAGCCGAACGCCTCGTGAGCCGCGAGCTTGGAAACCTGCCGCATGTGGTGGTTCTCGGGCTGGGCCGCCAGGGCGTGGCGACGGCGCGCTACTTTGCCGCACAGGGTGTGCCGGTGGTCGTCAGCGACCGCCAGCCGGCGCACGCCCTCGAAACGGAGCGCATGGCGCTGCATGGGCTGGATGTGCGCTTTGAATTCGGCGGACACCCGCTCCAGATGCTGGAAGGCGCCTCGCTGCTGCATCTCTCTGGCGGTGTCCCGGGCGATCTCCCGATCGTCGAGGCGGCCCGCAAGCGCGGCGTGCGCATCACCAACGATTCGCAGCTCTTCCTTGAGATCACTCCCGCGCGCGTGGTGGGCATTACCGGCTCGGCCGGCAAGACCACCACGACTTCCCTGGTCGGCGAGATGGCGCGCGCGGCCGCTGCCCGAGGCGAAATCCACGCGGCGTGGGTCGGGGGCAACATCGGCAACCCGCTGCTCAATGAGGCAGCCAAAATGCAGGCGGGCGACGTGGCGGTGATGGAGATTTCCAGCTTCCAACTGGAGGTGATGACAAGCAGCCCGCAGGTGGCGGCCGTGCTCAACCTCTCGCCCAACCATCTCGACCGGCATGGGACGATGGAGGCGTACCGCCAATCCAAGGCCCGCATCGTCGAATTCCAGCACGCGCAGGACACGGCGGTGCTGGGCTGGGACAGCCCAGAAACGCGCGCACTTGCGGGGCGCGTCCGCGGGAGGCTCGCCTACTTCTCCATCCTAAGCGCCCTGCGGCCCGAATGGGGCGCGGCCGCCTTTCTGGAAGGGGATTGGATATGCCTTTCCGCGCGCGGGGAGCCCACGCGGGTCGTCCGCGCAGCCAGTGTTCAACTGCGCGGGCGCCACAATCTGGCGAATGTGGTGGCGGCCTGCGCCATCGCCATGGCGGCGGGCTTCTCCCCACAATCGATGGCCCAGGCCATTCCTGCGTTTCGTGGCGTGCCGCACCGCCTTGAGTATGTGGCCTCGATCAAGGGCGTGGACTGGTACAACGACTCGATCGCAACGGCACCCGAGCGGGCCATCGCCGCCATGCGCTCCTTCGAGCAGCCGATCGTATTGTTGGCTGGGGGGCGCGACAAACAACTGCCATGGGAGGAGTGGGCCCAGGTTGTGCGATCCCAGGTGGAGCACCTGGTGCTCTTTGGCGAGGCGGCGCCGCTCATCCGCCGGGCACTGGGCGAGATAGAGCCCGACACCCGGCCGCGCACGGTTTCCGCCTTCGCAGAATTGGGGCAGGCGGTGGGCTACGCCGCGCGGGTGGCCAAACCTGGAGAGGTGGTGCTTCTCGCCCCGGGCGGCACGAGCTTCGACCAGTACCGCGATTTCGAAGAGCGCGGCGAGCATTTCCGGTTGTTGGTGGGCGGGCTGCAGGGAAAGGGGAAGCGATGACCAAGCTCTTCCGCGAGCGCATGCGCGGCGCGGACCTGGGGATTGACCACATCATGCTCCTGCTGGTGCTGGCGCTGGTCATCCTGGGCATGATGACGGTCGCCTCCAGCAGCTGGGGAGCGTCGTACAGCCTCTCCCCCACGCATTCGGTGTGGTACCTGTTCTCTCGCCAGTTGGTGTGGGGCCTGATCGGTCTTGTGTTTATGGCCATCACCTTCCGCATCGACTACCACCGGTGGCAGCGCTGGGCGCTGCCGGTCGGGATTCTAGCCGTAGCCATGCTGATCGCCGTGGTCGTGGTCAACTGGGATTCGCCCGTCCGGCGTGGCCTGTTCAACAACTCGGTGCAGGCCTCCGAGGTGGCCAAGTTCGCCACCGTGATCTACCTGGGCGTGTGGCTGGTCTCCAAATCGCAGGTGCTTGACGACCTTTCGCTCGGGATCGTGCCCTACGCCGTACTCATCGGTGCATTTGCCGGCCTCATTCTGATGGAACCAGATATCAGCGCCGCCGCGACCGTGGTCATCTTGGGCATGGCGATGTTCTTCCTCGGCGGAGGGGGCTACCGCAACGTGGCCCTGGCCACCCTGGTCATGGCGGCGGGCGGTCTGGTGTTGGCCCTGGTCATCCGCCCCGCACGCATCGAGGAATACCTGGCCGGTTGGCGCGACATTCGCGAATCCAACCTGCATATCTTCGAGGCGCTCTCGGCCATTTCGAGCGGCGGACTGATCGGCGTCGGAGCAGGGGCCAGCCGGTTCAAGTACTTTTCACTGCCGGCCGCGCACACCGATAGCGTCTTTGCCGTCATCGCCGAGGAGCTGGGTTTCGTGGGGGCCGTCGTGGTGCTTGCGCTCTTCGCGCTGCTCATCTGGCGTGGCTACCGCATTGCGCTCAAGGCCCCGGACTCGCTCGGGCTGATGTTTGCGGCAGGCATGACAACCTGGATCGCGGTGGAGGCCCTGGTCAACATCTTGACCATACTCGCCCTATTGCCCTTCGCCGGGAACGCGCTGCCTTTCTTCAGTTATGGCGGCTCGAACCTGGTCATGAGCATGGCGGCGATGGGGCTCGTGCTCAACGTGTCGCGCGCCGATCACCGTCGGCCGCAACCAGAGAAGGTCAATGCGTCTACTGATCAGCGCGGGGGGGACGGGCGGGGGCATCTACCCCGCGCTGGCCGTCGCCCAGGCCGTCCGTCGTAGCCACCCGCAGGCCGAGGTGATCTGGGTGGGCGGACGCGGCGGAATGGAGGAGGAACTCGTGCCGCGCAGCGGGTTGCGTCTGGAGCTCATTCCAGCAGCCGGCCTTCATGGTGTGGGCTGGCGTCGTCTGCCGGGCAATGCCTGGCAGGCGTTGCGGGGTCTGGCGCAGGCTGCCGCGCTGGTGCGCAGGCTGCGCCCGGACGCAGTGCTCGTCACCGGCGGTTACGTGGGCGTGCCGGTGGCATTGGCGGCTCGCCTGCAGCGGGTACCGATTCTCATGTTCATTCCAGATGTCGAGCCGGCCTTGTCCTTGCGGGTGATTGGACGTGTCGCGCAGCGGATCGCGCTTGCGACGGACGACTCGCGGCGCTATCTGCCCGCCCACGCGGCGAGCACGACCACCGGCTATCCGGTACGCGAGGACCTCATGCACGCCGAGCGCCGTACCGCCCGAGCGCAACAAGGTTGGCGAGAGGACGATTTCGTGCTGCTGGTGCTCGGCGGCAGCCGCGGCGCGCGCAGCATCAACCGGGCACTTCTGGGTTGCCTGCCCGACCTGTTGCGCGAGATGCATGTGGTCCACGTAAGCGGCGCGCTGGATTGGGCCGAGGTGGAGGAGGCGGCGAAGTCCTTGCCAAAGGATATTCGCTCCCGGTATCACCCGGCGGCCTATGTGCACGAGGCAATGGGCTCGGTGCTGGCCGCGGCAGATCTTGTGGTCTCGCGGGCGGGCGCCTCGGTGCTCGGCGAATACCCGTTGTTTGGTCTGCCGGCCGTGCTCGTGCCGTATCCGCATGCCTGGCGTTACCAGAAGGTGAATGCGGAATACCTGGTGCGCCGTGGCGCCGCGCTGCTGCTTAGGGATGAGGCCCTCGAGTCCGCGCTGCGCTCAACCGTGCTCGCGCTTAGAGACAATCCCTCGCGCCTGAGCGCGATGCGCCGCTCGGCCGCCGGCTTGGCGTGCTCGGACGCTGCGGATCGCCTGGCCCGCGAGTTCACGGCACTGGCGAAAATGGGGGGCACCCGGGCATGAGCATTGGCCTGGTCTTCTGGTTCATGGTGTTGGTCTTCGCCCTGGTCGGTTCCCTGCGCGGCTGGGCCAAGGAGTTGCTGGTGTCCTTCAGCCTGGTGCTGGCGTTGTTCGTCAACTTGCTGCTCCAGAAGTACGCCCTCAACCTCCTCGAGGCGCTGCGCCTGGTAGATCTCTTCTGGGTCAAGGCGGGCGTGTTCGGCGGGCTGGCGTACTTCGGCTATCTCACGCCGCGCCTCCCGTGGCTGCCGGGCAACCGCTTCGTTCGTGAACATCTGCAAGATTGGCTCTTGGGCATGATCATCGGAGCGGTGAACGGCGCGCTGCTCTTCGGCAGCCTGTGGTTCTTCCTGCATCAGGCAGGCTATCCCTTCGCCGGCATGGAGTTCGCCCGGCAGACGGCAACCGACCCGCAGGTGGTCGCCGTGATGCGCTCCATGCCTCCCATGTTGCTGGGGGAGACCTGGTTACTGGTGGCGGTCGCTATTGCGTTTGTGTTCGTCATCGTGATCTTCGTGTGAGGCGATGCGATACCACTTCGTCGGCATCGGCGGTTCGGGCCTCTCGGCCATTGCGCGCGTGCTCATTGAGCGCGGCCACGCGGTGAGCGGGTCGGACGAAAGCGACTCGCCGATGCTGCATGTGTTGGCCGGGCTCGGCGCACGCGTCTCGGTCGGTCACCAGGCCGAGCACGTCGCAGGTGCCGAGGCGCTGGTCATTTCGTCGGCCATCCGTAGCGACAACCCGGAGGTTGGGGCGGCCCTAGGGGCCGGGGTGCCGGTTTACAAGCGCTCGGAGTTCCTGGGTGAACTCACCCAGGGCTACAAAACGATCGCCGTAGCCGGGACACACGGCAAGACGACCACCTCAGGCCTCATCAGCTTCATCTTGGCGGAGGCCGACCTCTCGCCCTCCTTTGTCGTGGGCGGCGTGCTGCCAGACTTCGGCGGAGCGAACGCCCGCGCCGGGCAGGGCGAGTTCTTTGTCATCGAGGCCGACGAGTATGACCACGCGTTCCTCGGGTTGGTGCCATGGCTGGAGGTCGTCACCAATATCGAACACGACCACCCGGATTGCTTCCCCACGCTGGCCGATGTGCAGGCGGCTTTCAACGCCTTCCTCGCCCGGCTGGCGCCGATGGGCTGGGTGGTGGCGTGCGGCGACGCGACGGGTGTGCTCGAGGTGGTGCGCCAGGCCGGCTCACGCAGAGTCCAAATATACGGCGTGGATGCGCCCGAGGCCGATTGGACCGCCGCCCATTGGGAGCGATCGGCCGAAGGCGGCAGCGAGTTCGTCGTGCTGCGCCGTCCGGCGCGCAACGCGGAGGCCCGCGCTGTCGGGCGGGCGGTGACCCGGCTGCCGGGCCTGCACAATATTCGTAACGCACTGGCGGCGCTGTGTGTCGCCGACCTGTGCGGGGTGGAATTTGCTGTGGCAGCCGGTGCGCTGGCCAAGTTCAGCGGCGCCGGGCGGCGCTTCGAAGTGCGCGCCCAAGCCCGCGGGGTCGTGTTCGTGGATGACTACGCCCACCATCCAAGCGAAATACGCGCCACGCTGGCAGCTGCCCACGACCGGTTTCCTGGGCGTTCGGTGTGGGCCGTCTGGCAGCCGCATACCTTTTCGCGCACGCGCATGCTCCAATCTGAATTCGCGGAATCCTTCGAAGATGCCGATCACGTTCTGGTGCTGCCGGTGTACCGCTCGCGCGAGGATGACGACCCCAGCTTCTCGGCGCGGACAGTCGTGCAGGCGATGCAACACCGGGACGCCCGCTATGAAGAGGGCGAGTCGGCTGCGGTGGAGGACCTGCTGCATCGGCTCGGCCAGCACGAGGTGCTGATCACGTTGAGTGCCGGCGACGGGAACCGTGTGGGCGAGCGGGTTATGCAGCACCTGGCACAGGGTGCTCACAGCGACAACCCGCGGCCGGATCGGGCGGGGAGACGCGCGTGAACACAGAGCGCCGGAAACAGTTGCGAACGCTTTTCGGCGAGAAGCTCCAATTGGGAGTGGCGCTCGCCCGGTATACCTCGGCGCGCATCGGCGGTCCGGCCGATGGCTTGCTCCTCGCCCAGTCGGCCGACGACTTGGCCGACATCGTCACCCGGCTGTGGATGGCCGAGGTGCCCTTCATTATGCTCGGAGCAGGCTCGAACGTGCTTATCTCGGACCGCGGGTGCCGCGAGGTCGTCATTCTCAATCACGCCAAGCGGCTGGAATTCCAGCCATCGGCTGAAGACAGCACCCGCTGCACGTTATGGGCGGAATCGGGTGCCTCGCTCGGCGGGATCGCGCGGAAGGCAGCCCAAAAGGGCTGGAGCGGGATCGAGTGGGCGGCCGCCGTTCCGGGGACTGTGGGTGGGGCGGTGGTTGGCAATGCGGGCGCGTTCGGCGGGGAGATGCGCACGTCCCTGCATATGGTCAATATCTTGCAACGTGGAAATCAGCAGGTGGGGTCGAATTCCACCGCTCTTGTAGCCAGGGTCGCAGCCAAAGACCTGGGCTACAGCTATCGTTCGAGCCTTTTGAAGCGCGAACGCGGATCGGGTGTAGTGCTTTCGGCGGAGTTCCTGCTCGCGTCGTGTCCGCCGGCCGAAGCGGTGGCCCGAGTGGAAGCGCTGAATGCCAAGCGCCGCGAGACTCAGCCCCCGGGTGCCAGCATGGGTTCGATGTTCAAGAACCCGCCCGGCGACTATGCCGGGAGGCTCATCGAAGCGGCGGGGCTGAAGGGCAAGCGAATCGGGGAAGCGCAGATATCGACAGTGCATGCCAACTTCTTCGTCAACACCGGCCAGGCCAAGGCGGCCGATGTCAAAGCTCTAATGGACTTGGCCCGCTCGACGGTTCACGAGATGTTTGGCGTGATACTCGAACCCGAAGTGGAATTGGTCGGCGAATGGGGAGACCTGGTAGTTGGAGCGCAGCATGCCTAAGGTGCGTGTGGGAGTGATGTTCGGCGGGCGTTCCGGGGAGCACGAAGTCTCCCTGATGTCGGCCGCCTCGATCCTTTCCCGGCTCGATCGCGGCAAATACGACATCGTCGAAATCGGCATCACCCATCAGGGGCAGTGGATTGTTGGAGAGGGAGTGCTCGAGTTGCTCAAGAAACGCGCTTCCGGCACGCGCCGGGCCGTGTTCTTCCCCGAACCGGGTTCGCGCGGCCTGTGGGGCTACGAGGCGGCCGGAGACCCGAAGGAAATCGTGCTGCACCTGGCCGATCGGGTCGACATTTTCTTCCCCATTCTCCACGGGACGTTCGGTGAGGATGGCACCTTGCAGGGCTTGCTCGAAATGGCCGAAGTGCCGTACGTCGGCGCAGGCGTGCTGGCTTCTTCAGTCGGAATGGACAAGGGATTGTTCAAGGACCTGATGCGGGCGCATGGCATCCCGGTACCGGAATATGCGCTGGTCTTGCGGCGCGACATTGAACGGGATAGGGAAGGCGTCGTGCGCAAAGCGGAGGCCGTCGCGCCCTATCCGCTCTTCACCAAGCCGGCCAACCTCGGCTCGTCGGTGGGTATATCGCGCTGCGCCAATCGCTCCGATCTGAGCGAGGGACTACTGGACGCCGCGCGCTACGACCGGCGGGTGCTTATCGAGCGCGGAATCAATGCCCGTGAAATCGAGGTCAGTGTGCTCGGCAACGACGACCCGCGAGCTTCGCTGCCGGGCGAAGTCATCCCCAGCCGGGATTTCTACTCGTATGAGTCGAAGTATATCGACGGCACCTCCCGGTTGATCATCCCCGCCCCCCTCGCGCCTGAGAAAACTCGCGAGGCACAAGAACTGGCGGTGCGTGTCTGCAAGGCGATCGACTGCGCAGGCAT
>Ga0315274_10000734_pt1 | contig 50756 bp, 56 predicted proteins | sample YL17G02_20_MG_FD_203700 | JGI IMG/M metagenome (GOLD analysis project Ga0315274, IMG submission 203700) | Sediment microbial communities from Yellowstone Lake, YNP, Wyoming, USA - YL17G02_20 | ecosystem: Environmental > Aquatic > Freshwater > Lake > Sediment | place: USA: Wyoming | collected... | reverse complement strand
ACGAAATAATCGTTACTAGCGACATCGGTTGCTATACGCTGGGTGTATATCCTCCTCTTGCTGCCCTGGATACTTGCGCCTGCATGGGTGCCAGCATAGGGCAGGCTATAGGACTAGAGAAAGCAAAGGTGCCCAACAAAGTTGTGGCTGTATTGGGCGACTCCACCTTTTTGCACGGAGGCATGACTGGACTGGTTGATGCTGTGTATAACCAGGCAAACATTACTGTCATTATTCTGGATAATGTCACGACAGCAATGACAGGCCATCAGGGCCACCCAGGTACAGGCATCTCAGCAAGAGGTCAGAAGGTGACGGTAGTGAAGTTAGAAGAAGTGGTTAAAGGGTTGGGCATCAAAGATGTCCATGTGGTGAACGCCTTTGACCTGAAGGCCATCGAATCGGCCTTGAAACACTGTCTGGATACTAAAGAGCCCTCGGTCATAATATCGCGGGCCCCCTGTCCTCTCAGTGTGAGGGTGGTGAATACGCCGTACAAGGTCGACGCTGATGAGTGCACCAGTTGCTATATCTGCTTTGACATCGGCTGTCCTGCCATATCTATCGCGGGCGATAAGGCAGTTATAGATGCCAGCGCATGTCAGGGGTGCAGCATCTGTGCCCAGGTCTGCCCGCAGGAGGCTATAGCGAAAGCAGGCTAGAATTGGGGAATACAGAAGGGCTGAAAAGAAGCGGAGATTAGAAGATGAAAGACGTTAATGTGCTCATGGTGGGTGTTGGTGGTCAGGGAGTAATCCTGGCTAGCGATGCCATGTCTGAGATAGGTATGAACAGTGGCTACGATGTGAAGAAGACTGATTCCCTGGGCATGGCCCAGCGGGGTGGCAGCGTAGCGAGCCATGTGCGCTGGGGTAAGCATGTTTTCTCCCCCATGGTGAAAAGGGGCGAAGGCGATTTCCTCGTAGGCTTCGAACAACTGGAGGCAGCGCGCTGGGCTCCGTATTTAAGACAGGGTGGCGTGGCTATTGTCGCAGATGTGACCGTCATTCCGATATCAATAATTAGCGGCAAAACACCTTATCCAAGCTGGAAAGAAATCGAAAACATTCTAAGTCAATATACTGACCGGATATACCTCATACCCGCCCCCAAAATCGCTCAGGAGGTGGGTAATCCCAGGGCAATAAATATGGTGATACTCGGTTTCCTGTCCGCTTTTCTTGAGCTGGCGCCAGAGGCCTGGACAGAGAATATCCGCCGCAGATTGCCGCCTAAGTTTTTGGAATCGAGCTTAAAGGCTTTCAGCAAGGGGGTAGAGGAAGCAAAAGCAATGATACAGGCAAAGGGAGTTAAAAGATGATACGTGACCCTGAACATGAGAAGATGCCGCGAAAGCAGTTGGAGAAGCTCCAACTCGAACGGCTGCAGGCCAAGGCCAAAGAGGTCTACGAGAAGGTCCCCTTTTACCGCCGTGTATTTAAAGAAGGGGGGGTGACACCAGACGACATCAAAACCCTTGCTGATCTAAAGAAACTCCCGTTCACCAGCAAGCTGGCCTTCCGCGACAACTACCCCTATGGCTTGATGGCTGTTCCGCTTGAGAAGGTGGTCAGAATTCATTCCTCGAGTGGCACAACAGGCAAACCTATAATAGCGCCTTATACAGAGGGCGATGTAGATATGTGGTCCGAGGTTATGGCTCGTACTCTGGCTTCAGCGGGTATGACCAAGAACGATGTGATGCAGAATGCCTACGGCTATGGCCTGTTTACGGGGGGACTCGGGTTTCATTACGGATGCGAGCGCCTCGGTGCCACAGTGATTCCCACTAGTGGCGGAAACACCAAGCGTCAGATAATTCTCCTGCAAGACTTGGGGACTACTGTCATCACGTGTACCCCAACCTATGCCCTGATACTAAACGAAACTGCCAAAGAGATGGGTGTTGATTGGCGTGATACCAAGCTACGTTTGGGAATACACGGCGCTGAGCCGTGGTCGGAGCAGATGAGGAAAGACATAGAGGAAAGGCTGGGCATCTCAGCTATCAATATCTACGGTTTAACGGAGGTCATCGGTCCAGGGGTGTCCGTAGAGTGTGAGCATAAGAATGGTATGCATATCTGGGAAGACCATTTCCTGGTCGAGATAATTGACCCGAGAACCGGTGAGCAGTTGCCCTATGGGAAAGAAGGTGAGTTAGTGATAACAACGCTCACCAAAGAGGCTCAGCCTGTGATCAGGTTCCGTACCAGGGATATCACAAGCCTCAATATAGAACCCTGCAAGTGCGGGCGAACTATGGTGAGGATGAACAGAATCACTGGCCGTAGCGACGACATGCTGGTTGTGCGGGGCGTGAATGTCTTTCCCTCGCAGATAGAGAGCGTGCTCCTCGAAGTGGAGGGCGTGGAGCCTCATTACCTGATAGTGATAGACCGGCGCGATGTATTCTCGACAGAAGACCTGGAGATATGGGTTGAGGTCTCAGAGGAAATCTTCTCCGACGAGGTGCAGAAGATGGAGAGGCTGGAGAAAAAGCTTCGAGCTGAGATGGATAGCGTGCTGGGTATCTCGGCCCGCATCAAGCTTGTGGAGCCCAAGACCATTGTCCGTACCGAAGGCAAAGCCAGGAGGGTTGTGGATCGCAAAGAGCTGCCCAACTCCGGCCTCATCACGAAGTGATTAAAATGGAGGAGGGGGACATGGTTTCGCGTATAAAGCAAGTATCAGTTTTTATCGAAAACCAGCCTGGTCGGTTGGTGGCCATGCTCGAAGCCCTTCAGCGAAATGGGATTGATATTCGTGCCTTCTCCATAAGCGATACCGCCGATTTTGGCATAGTGCGCATGATTTTATCCGATGCCGCCAAAGGGGTGGAAGCCCTGCGCCAGGCGAACTTTACCAGCAGGCAGGACTGGATATTATCCGCTGAGATACCCGACAGGCCCGGTGGCTTGCTGCAAACTGTTGCTGAACCGCTGTCCAAGGCGGGGCTCAATCTCAAATATCTCTATTTCTACATTGAGGCAGCCTCAGGCAAATCAATGGTGGTTATCAAGGTTGACGACCCCGAAAAAGCCGAGAAGGTTCTAAAATCATTGTAAGGCTGAGTATCTAACCCAGGCCGTAGTGCTTCGCCATCGCCTTGAACCCTTTCAGCGACCCTTCGAGCACCCAGTCGTCCACGCAGTAGGAGATACGGAAGTATCCCGGAGCCCCGAAACCCCGCCCCGGCACTACCAGAACATTGTGCGTCTGTATCTCCCTGACAAAAGCCACATCGTCCACGATAGGCGATTTGGGGAATATGTAGAAAGCGCCCTGCGGCTTAACTATCGAGTACCCCATCCCGGTCAGGTTGTTGTACAGGAAGTCCCTTTTCTTGGCGTACTGCCCAATATCGACTGAGGCATCCTGCAAGCTCTGCACGATGTGCTGCATCAGCGCAGGGGCATTCACGAAGCCGAGCACGCGGTTGCAGAACACCAGCCCGTTTATCAACTCCTCTCGCCCCTCATATTGCGGATTTACAGCGATATACCCGATACGCTCCCCGGGCAAAGCCAGGTCCTTCGAATGGGAGGTGGCGACGATGGTTCTGGGGTGGTACTGGAATAGATACGGGCACTCTACTCCATCGTAAACCAGTTTCCGGTAAACATCGTCGCTGAGCAGGAAAATCTCGGTACCGTATTCTTTTTCCTTCTTCTCCAGTATCTTGCCAATGCCCTGCAGGACCTTGGCGCTGTAAACCACGCCGGTGGGGTTATTGGGCGAGTTCACCAGCACAGCCTTCGTCTTGGGAGTAATGCTTTCCTCTAGAGCCTTCAGGTCTGGTACGAACTGGCTGTCCGTGGAGACCATTTTGGCTGCAGCCTCGTGGTTGTCTGCATAATAGATGTACTCCGAGAAATAAGGGGCGAAGATAATTATCTCATCCCCTGACTCAGATATGGCTTTAAGCGCGGTGTTTAAAGCTCCGGCGGCGCCGCAGGTCATCACTATATCGTTGGTGGTGAAATGCAGCCCTGTCTTCGCTGCAAGGTGTGCCGCCACGGCAGCGCGTGTCTCGGGATAGCCTGCGTTGGGCATATAACGGTGCATCCCCGGCCTGGGTTTGTTTGCCCAGTCGCGAAGCTCATGGCGAAACTGCTCAGGGGGCTCTACTATGGGGTTACCCAACGACAGGTCGAAGACATTCTTTTCGCCGAATTTCTGCTTGAGGGCGATACCCTCCTCGAACATCTTCCGGATCCAACCGCCCTCGGTCATGTACCTCTTTATCTTTTTTGAGACAGCCATCGTCGTGCCCCCTAAACTTAAATAGATCTTCCTACTGCTTTGGCTATCGGCCTCAGTTCTGCCATCAAACGCTTGAAACTAGGGACATTCAACGACTGCAGGCCATCGACCAACGCCTCTTCTGGATTGAGATGAACCTCTATGAGAAGCCCGTCTGCCCCCGCCGCTATGGCAGCCTTGGCGATGCTGGGCACATAGGCGAAATGCCCCGCAGCATGGCTGGGGTCTACTATCACCGGAAGGTGGCTGAAGCGTTTGATGACCGAGATGGAACCGATGTCCAAAGAGAACCGGGTGCTGTCTTCGAATGTCCTTATGCCACGCTCACACAGTATTACCTGCTGGTTGCCCTCGGCCAGAAGGTAGTCTGCCGCCGTCAGCCATTCCGTCACGGTAGCGGAAAAGCCACGTTTCAGCAGGATGGGATGTCTCATCTTGGCCAACTCTTTTAAAAGCGCGAAGTTCTGCATGTTGCGCGCGCCCACCTGCAATATGTCGGCGTGCTTGGCTATGATCTCTATGTTCTGGATATCGAGGACCTCGGTGATGACAGGGATGCCGAGCTCAGATTTCACCTTGGCCAGCATCTTCAGAGCCTTTTTCTCCAGTCCCTGGAAACTGAAAGGCGAGGTGCGAGGCTTAAAGGCGCCCCCTCTGACTACAGAGGCCCCCAGGCTCTTCACAGCTTTAGCGGTTTCCATGAGCTGCTGCTCTGTCTCCACAGCGCAGGGACCGGCCATGATTACTACTCTCTTTCCACCTATCTCCACCCCGTTTACATTCACTATGCTGCTCTGCGGATGGAACTCCCGCGAGGCCAGTTTGTACGGCTTCATTACGCGGGATACGCTCTCCACGCCGGGCAGAACTCCGAAGACGTCGGTTGATGTCTTGCCAGTATCGCTGCCCAGGATGGCCACCACCGTCTTCTCGGTGCCCAGGTTCAGTTGAACCTCAAAGCCCAGGGCGTGAGCCCTATCTACTACGTGATCCACCTGTTGCCTCGAGGCACCTCTACTCATTTCCACAATCATGTTATGTCTCCTCAGAACAGCGAGTTACTTTCTTTCCCCCAGAGAAACCGTTGTGCCTGTGGCGCGAGCGATTGTTTTCCCTTTGGAGTCGGTGACCGTCATCTCCGACACGCCCAGCTTCTTACCCGCATAGATAACCTTCGATTCGGCGTAAATGGTCTCCCCCACAGGCGCGGCGGTGAGATAGTTGATGTTCAACTGCACGGCTACATAGATATTATCCAGCGTATTGAGAGAACAGCCGAAGGCCTGATCGAGCACGGAAGCGACCACCCCCCCATGAATCAAATTCTCCCAGTTCAGGAATTCCTTTTTCAGCTCCATTTTTACCTTGGCGTACCCTTTGGATAACTCCACAAGCTTCATGCCCATGTTCAGCGCATACGGCGAGTTATCGAACCGTTTGCGCATCTCTTCCACGTCAGCCATCTCGATTATCTCCTGCCTATTTACATAAATATTCCGACAAGCGGATTTAATGATTGTAGCAATAAACAGGCTGTGATACAACTTTTGAAGCTGTGGGATAGTCCTTTCTCCTCTCCGCAATTATTATACTTGTGAAGCCACAAATAAGGATGGTATACTGGATTTATCGGATATCTAATGAAGTCAGTCATTGAAGTCGAACAGCTCAAGAAAACCTATGGCTCCCTTGTCGCTGTAAATGACGTCTCATTCTCCGTGGCAGAAGGAGAGATCTTCGGCCTTCTCGGCCCCAACGGCGCAGGTAAGACCACCACTGTGGAGTGTCTGCAGGGACTGCGTCGCTTCGATTCAGGCCGGATTCGGGTACTCGGCCTCGACCCGCAGTCGGAAGGGCCAGCCCTGAGGCATGTCATAGGTTCCCAGCTCCAGGAATCAGCCCTTCCTGACCGCATCAAGGTCTGGGAGGCGCTCGACCTGTTCTCTTCATTCCTCCCGCGCAGCCTGGACTGGCGTGAGCTGATGGAGCAATGGGGCCTGGTCGAAAAGCGTAATTCCTCGTTCTCCAGCCTGTCCGGAGGTCAACGTCAGCGCCTCTTTGTCGCCCTCGCTCTGGTGAATAACCCCAAAGTCGTATTCCTCGATGAAATGACTGCCGGGCTCGACCCCGCAGCTCGACATGTGGCCTGGGACTTGATTCGAGCCATTCGGGAGCGGGGCGCAACCGTCGTGCTGGTGACCCACTTCATGGATGAAGCAGAGCACCTCTGTGACCGTTTGGCTATTGTCGACCATGGCAAACTGGTTGCTCTCGATACGCCCCAGGGGCTTATCACCACCTATGCCAGTCAGATAAAGGTGGTCTTCACCACCGAGCATTCTGATTTATCCTGGCTTGAGCAGATACCTCAGGTGCGCAGCTTGACCAAGCATGGACCTCGTGTCGAGGTAGGAGGAAGCGGCCCGGTGCTAGCTCTGGTGGCAGCTTCACTTGTTGCCCACGGCATTACGCCTTCCGACCTCCGCATGGAGCAGCCCACGCTGGAGGATGTATTTCTGGCCATTACCGGCCATAAGGACAGAAACTGAGATTAGATTATGCGTATGCTTTTGAAACTGACCTGGGTAGAGCTTAAGCTCTTCGTGCGTGAGCCTATCACCATGGTCTTTACTTTTGCTCTGCCCCTCATATTCCTTTTCGTAATGGGCGGCGTGTTTACCAATCCGGCCGAACCAGACGTATTTCGCGGTGTGAAGCCCATAGACTATTACACTCCTGCCTACATCGCTCTTGTCATTGGCTCGATTGCAGTCGTGGGGCTGCCCGTGCATCTAACGGGATACCGCGAGCGAGGCGTGTTGCGTAGACTGCGTGCTTCGCCGATTCCCCTGTGGACTATCTTCGGCTCCCAGGTGCTTGTCAGCCTGGTTGTCGCCGCCCTGGGCGGCATCCTGGTTACAGTAGCGGCCAAGCTCGCTTTTAACATCGGCATGCCCGAGTCACCGCTTCTGGTGATTGGGGCATTTGTCGCCGGTGTTTTAAGCTTTGTAGCCTTTGGTATCCTACTTGGCTCGGTGCTTCCTACCACGCGTGCAGCGCAGGGTTTGGGTTTGATACTTATCATCGTTATGTTGATTCTGGGAGGAGCCGGCCCGCCGCGGGAGGTAATGACGGCGGTTATGCGTGGAGTCGGAGATGCAACACCCCTTCGATATGTAATTGTGCTGCTCCAGGACCCCTGGCTTGGCTTCGGCTGGGATTGGAGCTTTTTCGGCATCGTCATGGGAATCATGGCAGTAGCATCGCTGCTCTCTCTTCGCTTGTTCCGCTGGGAATAAGCGCCCAGGCTGGCTGACTGCATGGTGTAAACCCCAACAATGTCATTGCGAGGAGTCCTTCTTTAAGGAAGGACGACGAAGCAATCCCACAGGTGAGATGGTAGAAACGACGATGAGATTGCTTCGCTCCGCTCGCAATGACACGTGAATATCTCCGCCCCTCCGCTTTCCCTTTGTTATCTGCGGTTACTAAAAATATGTTACAAAGTATGGTATATTCTTGGGAAAGAGGACGTTTAACAACTGGGGAGTGCAGAGGGGCAGAGCCCCTTTGCCAGGGGTCGGGGGGTGTCCCCCAGATTTATAAGTCCCCAAGATTGGGGGACTCAGGGGGTTGAAAAGGGTTGCTAAGCCTCTCGGGAAAGCGGCTTTATTTGGGTCAAATAACTGTGGTACTCTCTCCGTGAGACTGAAGAAAGATAGCTCTTTATGCAATACCTTCGCCGCATACCCTACACCTCATTGGGATTCCGCCTCACACTGGTGAGCTTTCTCTTCAACATTTCCATAGAGACCTCCAGCATCTTCCTGCCGCTCCGCGCCAAGAGCCTGGGTGCATCGAATCTGGAAGTAGGTCTTATTGCGGCTGCATACGGCATAGCATATTTTATTTCATCATTCATATTCGGCAGGCGGTCGGATATGCACGGGAGGATGGCTTTCATCCGCTGGGGTCTTGCTCTCTCAGCACTGGCTTATGTCTCCCAGGTCTTTGCTCCTACGACCATGATGCTGCTGGTGTCCAGGGGCGTCATCGGCTTCTGTCTCGGCGTATCCTCGGCAGCTCTGGTGGCCTATGTCTATGAGGTTGGAGAGCAGGTCGGCAGCTTCGCCTCATTCGGCTCACTGGGCTGGTTTTTCGGCGCGATGGTGGCGGTAGCAACCAGTAACATTGAGGCATTGTTCATCGCCAGCGCTGTAGCTTCAGCCATAGCCTTCGTGATATCGCTGACGCTTCGTGAAAAAGAGGTGAGCCGCATTAAGGTTGCTGTAATCCCCATGGGTGTAATCTGGTCAAACCGCAAAATATATGTTCCCTTTCTACTGAGACATATAGGGGCTACTGCTGTCTGGTCCATTTGGGCTTTGTTCCTGTCGGGTATCGGAGCCAGTAAGATGTGGATAGCTATTATGGATGGGATAAACATGGGCGGGCAGTTCATAGCCATGCAGCTCATTAAGCGGTTCAACCCGGCTCGCATTTTCGTCATAGGCCTCCTCAGCTCTGTCTTGGTGTTTGCGGTCTACGGCGTGGCTACTAATTACCTGCAGTTGATTCCGGTGCAAATAGTCCTGGCTATAGCGTGGTCGGGGCTTTTCGTGGGTGCCCTGAACTTCCTGCTGGCTAAGAATGTGGAGCGCGGCACGGCTGTGGGCATGCTATATTCATCGATGTCTCTATCCGGAGGTATCGGGCCTTTCCTGGGGGGCGCCATATCGCAGGTATGGGGCTTCCCCACGCTGATGTTTGCCTCTTCCGGTATAAGCTTCGTGGGCCTCCTCGCATCGAGAGGGCTGGGCTCCAAGACTGGCAAACGGCGGGTACAGAAAGAATAGTCATAGGAGCTAATTCTTATACTAGGACTCCTGCAATGGCAGCAGGATCAGCTGACCATATCTGGACGATCGAGGAGATTGTAGGATTATAATGATTGAAGTTATCAGGCGTAGGAGTCTCAACCATGAGAGTTGATAATAAAGACCCAAACAAGAAATACAGAGATTTCTGGGATTGGTTATCTAAAGATGGGCACATCTACTTTGTATTGAGTTTAGCGATAGGCTATTATTATTATCTCATTAGTACAACAGACATAAACGACTACAAATAGTGCGGCAATCTCATCACCAGGCAATTTAGTACTCGCTTAGTTCAAAATGATATACTACCAGAGATAGAATATGCACAGTTAGTTAAGATGTATGGGCAAGAGCCGGAAAACGGAAAGCGCTATAGCCCTGCTAAGTGCATCGGGGCTGAGAAGCATGTAGTACAAGGCAATCCTGACATCTCAAAGGTATCTACAAGCTATGTAGAGCGTCAGAACCTTACCATGAGAATGTGCATGAGAAGATTCACCCGTTTAACCAATGCCTTTTCAAAGAAGCTAGAGAATCACACGCTTGCTCTGGCACTCTACTTCATGCACTACAACTTCGCACGGTCTCACAAGTCATTGGCTAATCCATATCCAAGAACACCAGCAATGGCAGCAGGTTTGACCGACCATATTTGGACAATTGAAGAGATTATTAGCTTGTTAGCTTGATAATATAGTCACTTCTTTTTGGGCGGAGTATATTTAGGTAATTCCATTCCATCGCCAGATTTATCCAGTTTCCCTCTTTTGGTTTGTCTAGGTAGGTTTCCCTTTTTCTGTGTTGGTGTCCCTTTCATTGTTTAGCCTCCTCTTAACGTTAAAGTCATTCTAGCACAGAGGAAGACCACTTATATTAATTTATCGAGCATGGCTGCAACGTTATTCAGAATGTAACGAAAGCCTCCCTGGTCCCAATCTTTCCCTGTAATAGTGTTAGCTGTTAAACCAGTTACCTGTCTACTTCTCGGAGCAACAATAAATGGAGCAAAATATATTAAATGATACCCGTTCTGGCTTTGCAGCCCAGAGGTATTAATAGAATCGGCTATACTACTGATGGTTGTCTTTCCCCATAATGTATAAAGCCGGGGTAGCCCAGAATCTCTGACCTCCCGATGGACAAAAAACACCTTCATGCCTAGCTGGGCTTTGCCCCAGAAGTTGCCTTGGGGGGTACATCCCCAGAAGTATTGCTTGCATAGAATTTGCTCCCAGCATACTCCATCACAGGGGTCGCATCCAGGACTCGGCTTCTGAATGTTAAGTTTGAGTTTGTTGCCTGGGCAGTAATAACACAAGCGGTCATGGTAGGGGTCGCTGCAGCGGGCCTTCCAAGCTTGATTGTTATAAAGGGTTCGAATTACTAAAGCGCTCATCACATTACACCTCGCTCAATCCAAGTTAGACATAATTTTAGCCATTTTGCACAGTCCAAGTCAAATTGCTGATTTCAAAATGATACACTACCCAATTTTCAATGGCCTAGCGCCGTGACCCTCTCTGTTGTATAATAAACGGCACTATATTTTTAGGACCCAGAAAGGATACTAAGGTGGCTAGAGTCAAGAAGCGAGAAATGTTGAGTGCAGCCATAGTCGGCGCAACGGGCATAGTGGGGCAGCAGTTCATCGTTGCCCTGCATGACCATCCCTGGATAAAAGCAACCGCGCTCGCGGCCTCCGAGAGGTCGGCAGGGCGCAGCTATAAAGAGGCTCTCACCGACCCCAAGACAGGCGCTTTCAGATGGTACTGCGACGAGCCGCCGGACCCCGCCGTGATGGATATCCCGGTGCAGAATGCGAGCGAGATGGATGTCTCGAACGTAGATGTCGTATTTTCTGCCATTGAGTCCGACCAGGCGCAGATTCTGGAGCCCAAGTTCGCTGCCACCAGGCCGGTGATCAGCACGGCTTCGGCCTTCCGCTATGAGAAGGACGTGCCCATACTGATCCCGGGCATAAACTCGGGACATGCCGCGCTGCTGAAGCAGCAGCAGAAGGCGCGAGGCTGGAAGGGCTTCATTACGCCCAATCCCAACTGCACCACCATCGGCATGGCGATAACGCTTAAGCCGATATACGATGCCTTCGGCATTCGCATGGTGCTTATGACCTCGCTGCAGTCGCTGTCAGGGGCAGGGCGCAGCCCGGGCGTTATCGGGCTGGATATTCTGGATAACGTGATTCCCTACATTGTGGGCGAGGAAGAGAAGGTGCAGAAGGAGACCCAGAAGATACTGGGCACTTTCTCCGGCAACGCCATTCAGCCCGCCGGGTTTGCCGTTAGCTGCACCTGCACTCGCGTCAACGTCAGGGAAGGCCATACGGAGTCTGTCTTCGTCTCCACGGAGAAGAAGTGCGAGCCTGAGGATGTCGCCCGCGTGATGAGGAAATACGCTCCCTTCAAGGGGATGTCGCTGCCTTCTGCGCCGAAGCAGATGATAGTGGTGCACCCCGACCCCTTCAGGCCGCAGCCTCGGCTGGATCGCGATACCGACAACGGCATGGCTACGGTAGTGGGCAGGATACGGAAGGACCCCGCCCTGGAGAACGGGATAAAGTACCTGCTGGTATCGCACAATACCAAGATGGGCGCTGCCCGGGGTGCTGTCCTGGTGGCCGAGCTTCTGATCGAAGGTGGCTACATCTCGTAGATTCCAATTGCGGCAGATATAAAGTAGGGGCACAGCGTGCTGTGCCCCTATACTTGTCTTTGGGGGGAATCTCCTACTTATTGCCCTCCTGGTTGAAGGCGTCCAAGAAAGCCTGGGGTACCTTAGTTTGTCCGCTGATAAACTCCTGGCAGGCTTCGATGAACTTGGCGAATATCTCGAAATTGCCAAAGGCAGCTACACCTTCGGCCTGGCCTTGCAAGATCACATGGATGTGATTGCTTCCGCACTGATAAATGTCGACCTGTAAATCCATTTGCGGCTCCTCTAACTATGCCTGACCATTCGTTTTCCCAGTGCCTTCAATAAAACATTAGCACAAGCTCTGCCTTTACACCATAGTTCTTATGGTCATTTTTGAGTAGTACAGACGATAAGATAGTACTAATGGGAGGAAAAGTCGTTATTTGTATGTGCGCTTAGGTGGGTTGGCCTTAATCAATCAAGCTGGAGAAGGTTATTGCTTGCTATGTACACTCGCTCTGGGTGAGTTCCTACCGTAGGCACTTCCAGTAGTCCCTGAGATACTTCTTGACTTCCCCTATGACATGTTTGGTCTCTGCCAGCGAAGAGTCTCCTTGGTATCTCGGGGTCACCCCTGCGGGCTCGGCTATCTTCATCTCTATGCCTGCCAGGCCGCAAATCAAAGCTAGCCATGAGTACGGCAGCACTGTTTTATTGTACCCGGACGCGATCAAATCAATGGCTTTGCCCTGGCAGACCTCGGCCATCTCCTTCACCTTTGACGTTATCATCCTGAAGCCTTCCACAGATAACCCCAGGCTGGTTAGCCCATCGCTGAAATGGGGGTCCGAGCCGCCGTTCCTGATAATTATCTGCGGCTTGAATTCCTCCACTATGGGCTGTACCAGCTCTTCGAAGGCCAGTTTATAGGAATCATAGCCCGCATAAGGGGGCAGGGGGATATTGACGGTGTACCCCTTTCCCTCGCCGGAGCCGATATCATAGGCGAAGCCGGTGCCGGGGTACAGCGTCCTCGGGTCCTGGTGCAAATCTATCAGCAAGACCCTGCGCTCATCGTAGAAATATTCGGAGGTCCCGTTGCCGGCGTGAGCATCGGTATCCAGGATCAGTATCCTTTGCAGTCCATATCTCTGCAATAGATACCTGGCGCAAAAGGCGACATCGTTATAAAGGCAGAACCCTTCCCCATAGTCAGGTTTGGCATGGTGCAGCCCACCGCCGAGGCAGACTGCCTTCTGGAACTTGCCTTCCTGTACTAAATCGCAGGCTTTCTTAGCTTGCCCGATGACCAGTCTGGCTGCCTCCTCCAGCTTCCCGGGCTTACCGCTGGGAATATTATCTCCACTCTGGAATCTGTAGATTGAGCCGGGGTAGTCCAAGCCCAGGTGGGCCGCCCTGTAATACTCCTTGGTGACTTCGATATACTCCTTCTGGCAAATCAAGAGTAAATCCTCATCGCTCGCCCAGTCTGCTTTGATTATGCAGTAGTTATCGTCCTCGGGCAGGTGTTCTCGCAGGAATTGATAAAACTCAACGTAGCGCTCCCCTCGGAAGGGGTGGCTTGGCCCGAAATCGTATTCCTTCAATTCATCTCGGTACAGGATTGCGATAGCCATTGACTTCCTCCAAGTTCACTCCGCTTCCACCAATTATGTTATTGCGAGGAGTCCTTCTTTAAGGAAGGACGACGAAGCAATCTCCGCGTGTCTGTAGGTATGAAGGGTGACGGTGAGATTACTTCGCTCGCCCCTGGCGGGCTCGCAATGACATGGATAAAGCTTCCGCACCTCAGTCCTGTTGACAAGTGTAGCAGCCCATGACAGAATTGCAATACTATCGAAAATACCGTAACTGCTGGAAGGGGGTGGCGATGGAATCTTGGCACATCTTCTCTAACGCTAATCAGGAGATGGTGGTTCGCATTGTGGTAGCTGCATTCCTGGGCGCGGTAATAGGCTACGAGAGGGCGCGCGCCAAGAAGCCCGCGGGCATACGCACCCATCTCCTGGTCTGCATGGGGGCAGCTCTGTTTACCGCTATCTCGACCTGGGGTTTCGCCGGAAACGCTGACCCCTCACGGATAGCTGCGGGCGTGGTGGTAGGGGTCGGCTTCCTGGGAGCGGGCACCATTCTTCGCCAGGAGAGGGGGGTAGCCGGGTTAACCACTGCCGCCACTATCTGGGCGGTGGCTGCTGTAGGCGTGGCGATAGGGTCTGGGCTCTACGTAGTAGGCGCGGTGGCTGCGGCTATAGTGCCTCTCGCTCTGCGTTTCCTCCCCCATCATCATCCTGACACGGACTAATAACACTGGCACATGGAAGTGGTTTAGCAACTGGTGAGTGCAGAGAGGTCCTTCCTTCAGGAAGGAGGGGGATACAGGGGGTTGATTATAGGGGTGAGACGTTCGCCGTCTCGAGTGGAGCGAATATGAAAGAATGTAAAGTCGAGCAAAACAAGGCGAACTGCAACTGCACCTATGAGCCCTGCGCCAGGAAGGGAATTTGCTGCGAGTGCATCAGATACCACTGGCAGTCGGGTGAGATGCCAGCATGCTATTTCCCCAAAGACGTGGAGAGAACCTACGACCGTTCCATAGAGAGGTTTATCCAGAGCTACAAAGGAAAGAAATTCTAAACAATATTGAGATATCAATTTAGTAGGGGGCACAGCGCGCTGTGCCCCCTACTTTTTCCTATTCCACTTTGACGAACTGAGCCTTGTTGGCGCCACAGACAGGACATCTATCAGGGGCGCTCCCTTCAACGGTGACCCCGCATATCTTACAGACGTAATAGTCCGTCTCCTTGGGCTTGCCGCTGCCCTTGATGGCATCCAGCGCCGCTTTATACAGCCCTTCGTGCATTATTTCCACCTTGCGTGCATAGTCGAAGGTGCGCACCGCTTTCGGCTGCTGCTCCTTGTTCGCCTGGTCGATGAATTCCGGGTACATCTTCACGTGTTCCATGTTCTCGCCCGCGACGGCTGCCTGCAGGTTCTCCGCTGTGGACTTAATTCCTTCCATTACGTCCAGATGGTTGCGGGCATGAAATGTCTCCGCCATCGCCGCAGCGCGGAACAGCTTGGCTACCTGGGGCTGTCCCTCTTGCTCAGCCTTACGCGCAAACGCCAGATACGTCGTGCTCGCCTTGCTCTCGCCGGCGAACGCCTCCTTGAGATTGTCCGATGTCTTTGCCATCTATCCACCTCCATTTAAAAAGTTGTAGCGTCGCCACTCCTGTGGCGACGAACCTTACCTTAAATTTCCTTTTCACGTCCAAGTTTTTTCAGCAGCTCTTTCCTCATGCAGTGGTCCATTACCACAGTAAGCCCGGCCTTTCTCGCCCTGGCTGCAGCCTCTTCATGGACTATGCCTTCCTGCATCCAGATAGCTTTGGCACCTACGGCAATCGCCTCGTCGACTACCGGCGACACGTCTTCGGGGCGGCGGAAGATGTCCACTATCTCGACAGGCACTGGTATCGAAGCTAAATCAGGATATGCCTTTTCCCCCACGACTTTGTCGGCATTGGGCGTTACCGGTATTACGCGGAAGCCCTCTTTCTTCAGAAAATCGGCTACCCTGTAGCTGGGACGCTCCGGCTTTGGCGAGGCCCCCACTACAGCAACAGTGTGGTATTTGGTCAACACCTTTTTGATATCGGCACTGACATCGTCTTTTTTCACCGCTTCAGCCTTTCTGGGAACGGCCTTGGTGTATCATACCATATCGGCATCATTCTAAAAGCTGCCTTTATCTGGGTATGTGACTTTTGTCTCACCATCTTTCCACTCAGTCACCTCGCTCGACCACGCCTGGGTTATCGCTGCCTCCAGCGTTGCCTGCTTGGGTTCGCGCACGTTCAACAGCGTTTCCAGAGTGCGGTTGTCGAATTGCTGTAGGAACTCGCACTGTTTGCGGAAGGAGAGCAGGGTATGCCGTTCGCCCCCGTAGATTACGTAGTCCACTTGCTTAAGATGAGGCTCCAAATGTTCCCGAACATGCCCGCAAACCCTGGTAAAAAAGTACTCCATCTGCTTCTCGCGGTGCCGCTCGAACCGGTGAGCCGAGGAACCTCCCTGTCTGTGTCGTGAGTGCACCAGCCCTGTGCCCACCTTGCTCGACACAAGCTGTTCTCCTTGAAATATCCCGATAGCATAGGCTCCCAATCGTAATAATATCAAAGCAACCATGAACTCCTGTTGCAAGAGCGAACGCAGCGGCTCTACATCATAGCCGCTGGGGAATAGCCGCTCTTTGATAGGGAATGGTGGCAGCACCAGATATTTCGCCATATCACCCCAGAAAATAACAGCGCCCGTCTTAGAACGGGCGACTGCCTCATCAATATCGGACATGGCTTCTTCTATCCCTAGCCCTAACGGAGCCCTGAGCGCTTTCTCGACCTCAGGCAGGGGCAAATCTCGTGATACATATAGAGAGGTCGCCGGGCCCTCACCAGCCTCAATCTCATCAAGCAAACGCAGCATCTTTTGTCTGGTGAGACGACGGCGGCTTGGTACTAGCATGAGCATGCCCCTGAATTGTTAGGATTCTCGCTATCCAGATCCCACTTCAAAGGATTATTGACAATGTATTCCCTGATTTCGCTCAGGTCATCTTCATTTCGTATCACATGTTCGTAATAATTCCGTTGCCACACAGCCATATAAGGCGAGCCACGCAGGTTATTGATGCGTCTCGTCGCAGCGGATTTGAAACCTGTGATAAAGGTACTCAACGAGCGAAGTCTTCTTTGCAGAGGCGGATGACCGTGCTGTAGGGGCGCAAGGCCTTGCGCCCCTACGATGGTAACAATGCCGTGGATGTGATTAGGCATGACCACGAAGGCATCTAGTTCGACCTCGCAGCGTATTTTGGCCGATCGATACCATTCTTCTTGTACTACTTTGCCATATTCATTCAACACCATTTTCCCATCGACGATGTTGCCAAATACGCATTCCTTCTTATGTGTGCATATCGTCACAAAATACGCCCCGGCCTGCGAATAATCGTAATCCTTTAATCGAATGGAACGGCGTCGGTGCTTGTCATGATTATTTGGCATATTCTGTATCGCTTGGTTGGTTTGTAGGGGCGCAAGGCCTTGCGCCCCTACGGCAATTAGATTCTACAGCTCCACCACCGTCACCCCGTCGCCGCCCTCGCCCTTCCCCCCCGGGCGGAACGACTTGACCAGCGGGTGGGAGGCAAGAATATCTCGCACAATCTGGCGCACCACGCCGGTGCCGAATCCATGTATGATACGCACCTGACTGAAATTGGCTACTGAAACATCGTTGAGGTAGCTGTCCAGCTCGGGGCCTACCTCCTCGGCACGCTTCCCTCGCAGGTCAAGCTCGTATGACCTTGGCTTGGGGCTCAAGTCTTTTTTTACCGCCTGCGCCAGCGGCACTACCTTCCCCGAAGACGGCATTACCTTGTCCACATTATCCATATTCAACCTGAGCCTGGTCTGTCCCACCTGCACCTCGAACTGGCCCTCGCTATCAGGCAGTGAAAGGACATCCCCCCACGTCTCCATATCTCTCAGCCATACCCTATTGCCCACGGCTATCTTGCCTGCCTCCGCTACCTCTTCGGTCTCATCGCTGCGTGCGGGTTCAACTTTCCACTTCTCGCTTTTCAGTTGCTCGCGCACTGCTGCCAGCGCTCTCTTAGCCTGTTCGATGCTTTCCTGTGACTTTGCCTTCTTCAGCTCAGATGCCGTGTCGCGAATCTGCCTTTGCAACTCATCCGCTTGCTCGGCAAGCCTTTCCTTCGCTTCGCGAACCGTGCTCTGCTCGCGCTGCTTCGATTCTTTAAGCTCATGTTCCAGGCGGCTTCTCAGTTTTTCCGCTTCGTTTGTCTCCTTCTCTAAGGCGCTGCGCAGAGATTCCATCCTTTGTTTCTCGCCCATCATGTCCTTGAGCAGCGTCTCTATTTCCTGCGTGCCTTTGGCCAGCATCTCCCTGGCTTTAGAGACTATCTCGGGCGGCAAGCCCAACTGTGAGGCTATGGCGAGGGCGTTGCTTCCCCCGGGTATGCCCATGGTGAGATGGTATGTCGGCGCCAGCGTGACTGGGTCGAAGTCCAGAGAGGCATTCCTCAGTCCCGGGGTCGTATGGGCAAAAATCTTGAGGTCGCCGTAGTGCGTGGTAGCCACAGCCATCGTTTTCTTCGAAAGAAAATGCAGTAAAATAGCTCGTGCCAGGGCAGCCCCTTCGTTGGGGTCGGTGCTGGTGCCCAGTTCATCGAGGAGCACCAGGCTCTTCTCTGTGGATGCCCCGATGATGCGCACGATGTTGCCCATATGCGAGCTGAAGGTGGAAAGGGTCTGCTCGATGCTCTGTTCGTCGCCGATGTCGGAGAATATGCCATCGAAGACGGGTATGCTGCTCTCCTCTGAGGAAGGGATGGGCATCCCTGCTTGAGCCATCAGGGTCAGCAGCCCGATTGTTTTGAGCGCTACGGTCTTGCCTCCGGTATTTGGCCCGGTGATGACCAGTATCGAGTATTCTTGCCCTATCTCCACCGACAGTGGCACCGCCTTGCCTTTGAGCAGCGGGTGCTGGGCTTTGTCTAGCCTGAGCACGCCATCTGTGGCGATATGAGGCTCAGCGGCCTTGAATTTACCTGCGAACCTCGCCTTCGCCAGTATCAGGTCCAGCTCGGAGAGAAGCTCCACGTCCTGGGATATATCTGCCTCATGTGCTCCTATTTCAGTGCTGAGCTCCAGTAAAATCCTCTCCACCTCGCGCGTCTCTTCAATAGTAAGCTCCCTCATCTCGTTGCCTATCTCCACAGTTGTCCAGGGCTCGACGAATACTGTAGCGCCTGTGTTGGAGATGTCATGGACGATGCCCCTGATCTCCTTTCGGGATTCCGATTTTACCGGGATAACGTATCGGCCTTCCCTTTCCGCAATGAAGGCTTCCTGGATGAACCTGCGTCCCCGTGGCGATCTCATTATCGCTTCCAGGCGGTCAAGCAATTGCTGCCGCGTTTCCTTCAACCGTCGGCGAAGCTCTCCGAGCTTCGCCGAGGCGGAGTCCATTATCTCCCCAGTAGGGGTGATGCACCTGCCGATTTCACTCTCCAGAGAGGGTAGTTCCACGATATGGTCTGCGATATCCCACAGCGATGGGGACTCCTTGGAAACCTTCTTGAGACTATTGCGTACATAGCGCGCTGCTGCCAGCGTCATCTGAATCTCCACCAGGGTCCGAGGTTCGAGCACCTTGCTCCTGGCCGCCAGTTGCACAGCCTCCCGGACATCGAACGCTCCTCTGACGGAGAAATCAGGCTCCACGGTGAGCAGATGTCGCGCTTCAGCGGATTGCGTCAATAATTGAGAGATCGTGGCGGCATTCGATGATGGCTGCAGGTTCAAAGCCAGTTGCCGGCTCGCAGAAAAAGATGTGTAGCCGGCGAGGATACCCTTGATTTTGGGGAACTCCAGCATCTCCAGGCTTTTGTTGTCCACGGCAGTCACCTTCACAGTTAAAATTCATCGAAAGTATATCATATTGAGGATGTGGAGGCACGGCACACCGTGTCGCTCATCCCTTGCATAAAGGCTGCAACTAAAGTAAATTATAGGTGGACAATTCAAAGTGACGTTAGCTAATCAAGAAAAGCTGCAAGCCTGGATGGCTCCAGGCCAATAAGCATGAGGAGAATAACCAATAATTAACTGCATTTTGGAAGGAGGTCTCGCATGACGCACTGGATGTGTACGACCTGCGGCTACTACTTTCAGGGGCCCACACCGCTCGACAAGTGTCCAGGGTGCAATCAGGCTTGTGCTTTCAACGATGTCACTTGCTACAGGCCAGATTGTGGGGGTGAGAGCAACGTCGACCCACTGCTGGTAGGCGCTACCCTGGGCACTCTTACAGGTGCGAGAGCAGCACAAGCCAAACCCAGGATTTCACATACGCCTGTGGAGTCTGTTCCCATCGCTGAGATCATGGGCGGGTTGAGCGATAAGCAGAAACAAAAGTTGAGGAACCTGGGACGCGTTGAAACCTATGAGCAGAACGCTGTCATCTGCACCGAGGATGACGAGTCACGAAAGCTCTACCTGGTAGAAGAGGGACAGGTAGCAGTCCAGTCGGAGCTCGGCAGAGGGATGCGCATCCCTATCACCATAGTATCTGAGGGCCAGGCATTTGGCTGGTCGGTTTTAGTGCCGCCTCACAAGCTTACTGCCACGGTTACAGCCTCGTCTAGGGTAAGGGTACTCGCCATCGAGCGGGAGCCCTTGTTATCGCTAATGAAGGCAGACCCAGCGCTGGCGTTGACTATAATGCAGAATATAGCTAGCGTCATCGCCTCGAGGTTGCGCAACCTGGAGTTGGAGATGGTCGGCATGGTCCAGCGCCTCCGTTAGAGATTGTTTAGTAACAGCATTGGAGTGCATAGGGGTAAATCCCCTCTGCACTCCTTTCCTTCTACGCAGAAAAGCCTATAATATTCATGTAGATGCGGATACTTGTTCTTACTCAGGGGCCATACGGCGAGAGGATAGCGCGTAACCTGCGCGAGAATGCGCCGTCCGATTGGCTAGTCAAGGAGATTTCCCTTCCCAAGAGATTGCCTGCTCTCATCGATGAGCCAGAGGAATTCATGTCCGCAGATGTGCCCCAGGCTGACCTTCTGCTGGCTGCCGGAGAATCTCCTGGAGCTGCCCAGCTTATTTCTGAATTCGTCAAACGCTCTGGGGCACGTTCGGTTATTGCCCCCGTAGACAACAGCGCCTGGCTTCCTCCGGGCTTGGCCAATCAGCTCAAGGCCGAACTGGCGGGAATGGGCGTTGTCGCGGTTTTCCCCAAGCCCTTTTGTAGCCTTACCGAGAATAGTTATGGCTTTCGCCGCAGCGCCCAGCCTTATAAAGACGAACTCATCGCTACCTTCGCAAAGTACTTCGGCAGGCCTAAGCTGAGAATCAAGGTCAACCCGGAAACCAGACTGATAGAGAGTGTCGAGGTGGAAAGGAACTCAGCCTGCGGAGGGGTAGCCCATGCGGCTAAGGGGATGGTAGGCCTCCATGCAGACGAGGCTGACGTCAAGGCCGGGCTCATCCTGCACCACTACCCCTGTCTCTGCTCCATGAACCAGGAGTGGCTGGACGACAGGCTCTACGATACCTTGATGCACGCTAGCGGCTACATCATCAACGATGAGGTTGCCGAGCAAGTAAAGCCCTTCAAGACCCCTCCCCAGTACCTCACCCCCGGCGGTCACGTCGAAGAATAATAAGAAGAATAATAAATGGAGGCCAGCCGTGGCAAATTTGCCACGGCTGGCCTACTCAACCACCCAACCTCTACCCGCTCAAGCCCTTCTCGGCTTAAGCAACTCAGTAGTTGTGTATAGCCTTCTTGTTGTGACCGGCTAGGACAAGCTCTGACTTCTTCGCAGCCTTCACAGGCTTCTCTTCCCTAACCTCGAGTATAGTCTTCAAGTCATGGAGGTAGCCGCACTGGAGACACTCCTCGTACCAGCCGTTAATGTCATAGTCCACAAATAGGTCACCTCCGCATTTGGGACAACCCTTGAATCTCCACATAGCGGCATCACCTCCTTTTCTACTTCTCCTAATCGTATTACCCATGTGCTCCGCCCCCCCCGCTGAGTTGACTTAGCTCACTTCAGTTCTTCATCGAAGCCAGTCTACTCTCACTCTTTTTGCTTGTATGTGACTTTTGTCTCACAGGAGAAGTGTGAAGTAGTGTCTGAAAAGCAGAGGGCGAGATGATTAGGGGAATCTGGGAACGATTCTAGGTACTGTGAGAGCCAGAACACTTTCTGAGGGGGTTGAGCTGTCCCGGACAGCAGTTCCCGAGATTAGGTAGCTCAAGCGATGACTTAGACTATCTTATTATTCTATAAAATAGCTAATCGCCGAAACATGTGTCTACGCTGCGGGCTGCCTCCATCAACGGATCATCCAGGGGGACCGTCCTGGGCCCCTTGGCTACGTCCTTCAAAGGGACTTTAACCAGTGATTCGCCTTTAACTCCTACCATATAGCCGAATTCTCTGTTCTCTATCATATCGACTGCCCTGGTGCCCAGCTTGGTCGCCAGCACTCTATCGAACGGCGTCGGGGAGCCTCCCCTTTGCAGGTGTCCCATCACCACGGTGCGAGTCTCAATGCCCGTCATCTTCTCAATCTGGGCTCCCAGGACGAAACCGATACCGCCCAGGCGGATCGGGTCTGAACTCTCCTTGACAATCCTTTGTATTACTACATCCCCGCCTTTCGGTTTCGCCCCTTCGGAGACTACTACGATGCTGAATCTCTTGCCTTTTCTGCTTCTCTCCTTGACCTTCTTAGCTATGATGTCCACCTTGTAGGGGATTTCGGGAATAAGGATGATGTCTCCTCCTCCTGCTATACCTGAGTGCAGCGCAATCCAGCCAGCATTATGCCCCATAACCTCGATTATCATAACCCTGTGATGCGATTGCGCGGTTGTATGTATTCTGTCTATGCCCTCCGTCGCAATATACACAGCGGAATCGAAGCCGAAAGTTATATCGGTGCCTCTCAGGTCATTATCTATTGTCTTGGGCAGTCCCACCGCAGGGATGCCGTCTCTAAAGAGTTTATGTGTTATAGCGAGCGTTCCATCTCCTCCGATACACACCAGGCATTCGATATTTAATTTCTTTATATTCGCAACGGTGGTTTTCGACATATCTTTGAATTCGATTTTATTGCCTTTCTTAATGGCATATCTGTACGGGTCAGCTGTCTTTGAGGTCCCCAGGATGGTACCACCCAGTGTAAGTATCCCTGAGACATCATTGTATTCAAGTTTCCTGTAACGATTATGTATCACCCCGTGGTAGCCGTCTTTGATGCCGATAACTTCCATCCCATATTGCAGAATTGCCTTCTTGGTGACTGCGCGTATCACGGCATTTATGCCCGGACAATCCCCTCCCCCTGTAAGAATGGCGATCCTTCTGCCGTTTCTCATGGTTTCCTCCTTAATGTCATTGCGAGCGAAGCGAAGCAATCTCAACATTGTCCCTTGCTGACTCGGAGATTGCTTCGTCGGCTGCCACAGGCAGACTCCTCGCAATGACGCCGACTAAGGATGGTTCTTGACACCATCGAGTCAGTAGTATATAAGGTTTTTCGATAAACTGCATCATCTTGGGGGAGGTATTGGTCTGATGGATACAAAAATCGTGGAGAAATTCAGCCATCTCTGGAGGAAGTATTTTAACGATGCGGAACTGCCTGTTACCTTCTACTACACCGATGGGGAGGGACACGCTGAACTGGCTAAACGTGGTTCGGTGCCGCGATGCGTAATTGGAGCGATAGCGAAGGTGAGAGAGGGTAATTCTTACTGCTTTGATGCGGAATCTATAGGCTGCTTCGGAGGCAGAAGATATCTCGGCTTTGCAACTAAGATTATGGATGACTTTGAATACTTCCTCTCCTGCGGCATCCCTGGCAAGCTGCGGGGAGAACGTTATAAAAAGTCTCCGGAGCTCGTTAAAGAAGCAATGAAACTTGCCCCTGTGTTCAAAGCCCCAGCACGTTTCGTAGTGTTCAAAAGATGGGACATGCTCCAGAAGTCGGACAACCCGGAGGTCGTCATTTTCTTCGCCCAACCCGATGTTCTCTCAGGGCTTTTCACCCTGTCGAATTTCGATGAAGCAAAGCCGGACGGTGTCTTGGCGCCTTTTGGCTCGGGCTGCTCCTCGATCATCCTGTACCCCTACTTGGAGAAGAGTTCCGCCCGTCCCAGGGGAGTTATCGGGATGTTCGATCCCTCAGCGCGTCCTTTTGTCCCTGCGAATGCTCTCACATTTTCGGTGCCCATGAACAAGTTTGGCAGGATGATTGAGAACATGGAGGAGAGTTTTCTTATCACCGATACCTGGAGGGCAATACAGAAAAGGATAAAAGCAGAGGGCAAAGGGAGCTAGCATTAATCAATCCGGGGGTCTTTGAGTAGATGAAACGTTACAGATGGCAGATTCTCTTAGGAGTTGCCTTAATTTTGTTATCGGCAATTCTTTATTCCATTCACTACGCAATTTTCAAAGATGCTCACCATATCTATATCTATCTGTTAGGTGATATTGCCTTTATTCCTATCGAGGTCTTGCTGGTTACCCTGATTATAAATGGGCTGCTGAATCAAAGAGAGAAGCGGACCCGGCTCGAGAAGATGAATATGGTTATAGGAAGTTTCTTCAGTGAAGTGGGGACGTTGCTGCTGACGTATTTTTCCGATTTCGACCCTGAGCTGGCTGCCATCAGGAAACATCTTATTGTTACCAACAATTGGTCTGACGAGGAATTCGTGACTGTCAGTAAACGCCTCAGGAATTATCACTACAGGGTCGAGATTCGCAAGATAGATATGGAGGGCCTTAAGCGTTTTCTGGTGAGCAAAAGGGACTTTTTGCTCCGGCTGTTGGAAAACCCGGCTTTGCTGGAACATGAAACATTTACCGAGCTTCTGCGGGCAGCCTTTCACTTCAGCGAGGAGTTGGAGAGAAGAGAGAAGGTGACTGATTTGCCTGATTCTGATTATGAGCATCTGGCTGTTGACGTGAACAGGGCATATACCCTGCTGGTACAGCAATGGTTGGACTACCTGAAATATCTGAAGGACAACTATCCCTATCTATTCTCCCTGGCTATGAGGACTAATCCCTTCGACCAGACCGCATCGCCGTTCGTAAGATAAATTGTCTGGACTGACGAGAAAAAGTTGGGGGAAAGGGCTATAGGCGCAAAAAAGCGCAGGTTTTTTTGAGAAGAGTGCCCATGCAGTCTGTTCCTTTTCTTGGGGATGTTATAATGATTCTGGCTGGATAGTTTGAATATCATGGAGGGTTTAATTGAAGCTGGTAAATAACTTCTATGCGTACCTTTGGCCCGGCGTCACTATGCAGGAGATGATGAAATACGGGAATAACTGCAACTCTTATCTTGTGGCAAATGCTCTTCCCGGAAACAAACATATCCTGGTGGACCCCGGACAGGTGGTTAACGAAACCAGGCAAAAATGTCTGGACAGACTGATCTCCGAGATGAAAAAAGATGGATTCAAAATTGAGGATGTTGGCTTGATAATCAATACACACGCGCATCCTGACCATTACGGAGCGTCTGAGGAGATCAGGAAGATGAGCGGGGCGCAGGTCGCCATCGGCAAAGAGGAGAATGAATTCCTCAAGCTGGCTAGCGGCGAGATGTCCCAGGCGCTCAAGTCAATGGGCTTCGAGATGCCTGAGATCCACCCTGATTTATATCTCTCGGAGGGCGAGCTGCGCTTAGGCAAAGACCTGGTTGCCCAGGTAATACTCATTCCCGGCCATTCTGATGGCCACATAGGCATCTATTGGCCCAAAGAGAAAATTTTCATGGGGGGTGACCTGGTATTCGACGGGAGCACCGGTCGGGTGGATATCCCCGGTGGCAGCGCCGAGGCGCTGAAAGCAAGCATCGAACGAATAGCCAAGCTGGACATCGAATACTTGCTCACCGGCCACCAATATGGCAGCCCGGGGATCATAAAAGGGAAGGAACAGATAAAACGCAACTTTGAAATCATCAAAAGGAGCATTTTCCCCTACTTGTGAGTATATTCTTTAGGTGTCATTGCGAGTCCTTCTTCTGAAGGGCGAAGCAATCTCCTGGTCATCTCTGGCGTGGCCAAGAGATTGCTTTGTCTCTAATGATTCTCGCCACAATATGGTAAAAAGTAGGATAGAGGAGCCGCATGTCTGGCGACGATAAAGAATTAAAAAGTGCATTCGATATAGCAATGGAGAGAGCCCAGAAGCTGGGAGGTCTATCGTCGGAAGAGAAGAAGAGGCTGAAGGAGGGGGAGCTTGCAGAGGTTGGAGACGCTCTGGGCAAACGTTATCTGAACGGATTACCCATCCGTGATGTTGAGCTGGAGCTAGAAAAATACAAAGAGGACCGCCAAATCCTTATCCCATACCTGCTGTCGTCCCTTGTAGATAAAATCAGCCTCACGAACGTTGATGATGTTGAGAAGATACTTGAAGCTATCCGGTATTTCTCTAAAAGGCCCAAGGTTATCGAGGGTATTAGAGACATTATAAATGAATACCAGATAGCGGTGGAACAGGCCCGGCAGGAAATTCAGAGCGAGCTGGGGACAGCTAAAAGGAAGGAATTGGCAAAGAAAGGCATCTCCGGCTCTGCCGTTGAGCCTGCAATCGAGGCCAGCCCCGAGTGGGTTGAGACCTCACAGCATCTGCTATCAGAATATCAAAAGCGCCTGGAGGGGACAAAATCCTCTCTTCAGGCGCTTTGACCGCAAAAACTTCCAAGACACCCTACAATAAGCTTATTCAGTGTACAGCTAAACCGGGTATGCCTGTGTTGTCTACCCTTTGCCGATTCTGAAGACCTTGGTGCCGCACTTCGGGCACACGCCCTGTGTTGCGGGCTTCCCGTTCTTCATTTTGATCGACTTCGGGTTCCTGATCTCCACCTTGGTACGGCACTTCATACAGTAAGCTTGCATGTGACGCTCCTTTCCATCGTTCTTGCGAACGAGACTAGCACACAATTGCTCACGTGTCAATAGGTTTGGCGACGATTTCCGAAAAATCCTTTGACAAAGAGCTCACTATGGTGCTAGTATGTCCCAAGCTCGAGGAGAGTAAAGACATCGTGGGCCAGGTACCGACGTTCGATGAGGAAGAGAAGCTGATAGCACGTGGCTATCGGGTTATTGCCGGAGTTGACGAGGTCGGCCGTGGTCCTCTTGCGGGCCCGGTAGTAGCCGCAGCGGTTATTCTACCTTGGGGAAAACAACCTTCATGGTTGAGCCGGGTTCGAGACAGCAAGCAGCTTACGCCGTCGCAGCGGGAGTCTATTTTCGACCGCATAACAGAGAGTGGGGTGGCTTACGGATTGGGTATGGTTTCCCACGAGGTCATTGACAAACGAGGCATAGCCCCCGCAACCAGGCTGGCGATGCGCTACGCCATCGAGCAGCTCTCGACATGTCCTGATTACCTTCTTATAGACTTCATGCAATTGCCCGCTGTCCGTATACCGCAAAAAAGCGTGGTCGATGGAGATAGCCTATGTCTTTCCATAGCGGCGGCGTCCATCGTCGCCAAGGTCAGCCGTGACCGCCTCATGGTGGAGTTGGATGGCCAGTTCCCCGGCTATGGTCTGGCTCAACACAAAGGCTACGGTACCCGAGAGCACCTGGAGGCTTTGCAGCGCCTAGGCCCCTGCCCTATCCATCGCAAGACCTTCGAGCCGATAAAGGGACGCCTCCTATAGATAGCCATTTTATACTGTACGCGCGAGGCGGAGGTCTTGCGCTATTCCAAAGGCGCTAAAGTAGGTGTAGGGTGGGTGGAGTCCTTCTTAGGAAGGACTCCACCCACCATTACCATGTCATTCAAAATCCATCGCAATTACTTCTTTACTCACTGTCTGACCCCAGTTCTCGGTGTAATATCCGTTTTCAATGAATTCTCTAAAGCTACTGTGCTTCCATTCTATTGGCAAACTCACGTATCCGTGCTTAACCGGATTGTAATGAATATAATCGCAATGTCTACTGAAATCCATTTCGTCCCGAATCATATGTTCCCAAAATCTTCGTTGCCAGATTCCCCGTTCTCCCTTGTTACGCATTGATTCTGAGACATTAGCTGCTTTGCTTCCAGAATAATTCTTAGCGAACGTCGTTTTGATTAGCTTCCATCTCGTCGAGAAATCAGTGGCATTATCGGGTAGTGTCCAGATGCAATGGAGGTGGTCCGGCAAGATGACAATAGCATCCATTGTATATGGATATTCAGACGTTACTATTTGGAAGCATTTGTGTAAGAGAGCGATTGCAGGTTCTTTGGCAAAGAAAGGATACCTCTTGTAGGTAACGACGGTGAAGAAAAATGTTCCTCCACCTACCCTGGCTCTACGGTATTCAGGCATATCATTAGCTTTTGATCAATCTTCTGATTGGTGGGTTGCGTTTCACTCCACCCACCCTACTACAGTTTCGCCAGCGCGTCTTGTGTCCGGCGCAGCCAGTAGTCCATGCCCATGTTGCGGAAAGCGGTTTCAGCCTTATTGAGGGTTTCTAATGCCTTCTCTCTCTGACCCATATCCGCGTAGAGCTCACCCAGGTAGAGATATCCCCACGATGAATAAGGACGGATTTTCCGTTCTTCGAGAATCTTGATGCCTTCTAGAATATATTCCTGTGCCTTGTCGCTCTGCGATATATCTTCCTTTCCCAGGATACTGTTCACGGATTCTACTTTATTGCTCGTCAGTTTTCTTATCTATCTTTGACATTGTCTGCATCTTCCTCGTACATTTAGTCACTGGACACTTGTGCTTTATTGTTCAAAATCGCGTCCTTCCGGAGCATCATCGAAAAGGCTAGCCTGATAAACATCAGAATACATGATTTGAGGCATACCCACGCCACTTTGATGCTCAAGGCGGGCGTTAACCCTAAGGTGGTTTCTGGGCGATTAGGGCATGCCAATGTCGGCATAATGCTGGACATTTACAGCCACGTTTTACCGGGGCTACAAGAGGCGGCGGCTGAGAAGTTTGACAGAATTCTTGAACCGGAAGCTGATGAAAATTCAAACAGTAATGTTAGCAAAATGTTGGCAACTGCCCCGAAAAGTGAGAGTGAGCGGTGTGGGACTCGAACCCACGACACCCTCATTAAAAGTGAGGTGCTCTTCCACTGAGCTAACCGCCCATCCTTCTTCTGTAGAAGGCAAATGGCTTTGCCTTCTGTCTGATTTTACTCGACTACTCCATCTGCGTCAATGTTGAGCGACTTCTACCGAGCGTGTTATTATATGAAGGGTTACTCAAACCATGGAGAGGGCTGAGCTAGTCGAAACAGTGAGCAGGGCCGGAAAGGCAAACGAAGCCATGAACGTTGTCGAGGTCTCTGGGATAAGCAAGTCCTTCAAGGGCATCAAGGTGGTAGATAACGTCTCCTTCAGCATAGGTCAGAGTGAGATATTCGGCATGGTTGGGCCCAACGGAGCCGGTAAGACAACCACTATAAGGATGCTCATGGACATCATTAAGCCGGACTCCGGCGAGATAAAAATATTGGGTGAGCCCATAAACGAAGAGGTCAAGAACCGCATAGGATATCTACCTGAGGAGAGGGGACTCTATAAGAAGCTCACAGTCTCCCAATCGCTGTCCTATCTGGCGGCACTTAAAAACATGAAAAGACGCCTGGCAAGAGCGAGAGCGGAGGAACTCCTGAAGCGGGTAAATATGCTGCCACACAAGGACAAAAAGACTGAGGAGTTAAGCCATGGCATGGGGCAGCTAATACAGTTTGTGGCTACCATTCTGCACGACCCTGAGCTGGTGGTCTTTGATGAACCATTCGCCGCCCTTGACCCCGTAAATACCCAGCTGTTGAAGGAACTCATCCTTGAATTGAGAAGCCATGGCAAATCGGTGATATTGAGCACCCACATGATGAACCAGGTGGAGGAGCTTTGCGATAGAATCCTGATGATAAACAAGGGTCAAGCGGTGCTCTATGGCAGCCTGACCGAGATAAAGTCGAGATATCGGAACAATTCCGTATTTCTGGAATGCGACCGCCTGCCTGAAGGGCTCCCCGGAGTGGTCGGGAGCAAGGCTCACGGTAAGTATACGGAGATATTTTTGGATGGGCGCGTATCGCCTCAAGAAATACTGAGCGTCTTGATAAACAAAGGCGTCAAAGTTGACCGCTTCGAGGTGTCAACGCCTTCGCTTAATGAGATTTTCATCCAGGTAGTGAAAGAGGGACGATGAATAAGGCCCTCATTATCCTGAAGCACGAATTCTGGCAGACTTTAAGGAACAGGTCTTTCATCATCTTGACCTTATCCCTTCCCTTGCTGGCAATCTTGGGGGTGGGAATATATCAGGGGGTGCAGCACTGGTACCATCCCGGTGCGCCTCAAGAGGAGAAGATCGGCTACATAGACCATACCGGGATATTCGGCAACTTCACAAATGAGCCTGGCGTTCAGTTCGTGTTATATACTGACGAAGAAACAGCCAAAGACGCTCTCTTGGCCAAGGACGTAAAGGAATACTTGGTTATACCCGCCGACTATCTTTCCAGCGGAGTTATTACGAGATATACAATGTCCCGGGAGGTAAAACCTTCTACTAGAACCACCGGGCAGATCACTGACTTTTTGCTCTCCAACCTGCTTACTGGAGAGGTCAGCCCCCAGGTATTGGAGCGGGTCAAGACGCCAGCGCTGCTCGCCTCGGTTCGATTAAATGAAACCGGGGAGATAGCTCCGAACCAGGATGTAGTCAGCAGCTATGTCGTGCCTATAGTATTTGCCGTGCTATTCATGATATCCATCTTTTTCGCATCGGGCTTCCTGTTCCAGAGTGTCACCGAGGAGAAAGAGAACAGGGTAATGGAGATACTTTTATCTTCTGTATCCTCACGACAGTTGTTGGTGGGGAAGGTGTTGGGCCTGGGCATGGCCGGTCTTTTGCAGGTATCTGTCTGGCTTATCACCCTCGAAGTCTTCTCACGGGTCGCCTCTGGTATCATCCCTGCTTTGAGTGACCTCTCTATTCCTGCTAGCCTCTTTGGCTGGGGCATTATGTACTTTATTTTGGGCTATCTTCTGTTCGCTGCTTTGTACGCGGGCATTGGCTCTATCAGCGCTAGCGCCAGGGAGGGACAGGGCTGGTCAACTATCTTCGTCTTGCCTGCAATTGTGCCTTACTATCTTAGCTACTTCATAGTCAGCAACCCCGAGGGTGCGGTATCGAGGGGTCTCACCTTCTTCCCCCTTACCAGCCCCATAACCTCTATGATAAGGCTTGCTTCAAGTGCTATCTATGCCTGGGAGATAGCTTTGAGCATTATTATCTTGGCTGGTTCGACTATATTTACCATGTGGCTTGCGGCCAAGATATTCCGGGTGTTCCTCCTCATGTACGGCAAGAGGCCTGCTATTAGGGAGGTCATCAGGTATATCAGAGAGGCTTAAAACTTGACATAAGATAGGTCTGCGAAACTGACTCACAGGCTGTAGCAAGGCAGCGTTCTTTCTGCTATACTTCTTATTGAATTAAATCCGCAGGATAGATTGAAAGCAATACCGCACTGAATTCGTGCCCCCATCGTCTAGTGGCCTAGGACACTGCCCTTTCAAGGCAGAAACAGGGATTCGAATTCCCTTGGGGGCACCAATCCCTAAGCTGCCGATTCAACTTGGCACTCAGCCTTGTTCTCACATCCCTCGCACCGGATATCATTGATTTTACCGGACTCCTCCCTACGGCTTCGGCTTGACTCTCAGAAGTGGGACTAAAGTACCTCCCTGCCATGGTACATAAATGGGATTGCCATGCTCGCTTCATCGCAGCAGAATGTGCGCTGACGAGGCTTGCTATGAACCACGATTACTGTCCGGAGTTATACAACTGCCACAGGGTTAAGATGACACCCTTGATCAGGGCCCTCCTGCGCTGCACTGCTGCCGAGGCCATGGAATCGATTTGCGCTACCTGCGAGCAAGAGCGCTATCAGGGTGAGCAGGACAATAATTATGTATCTCCTTCAGGCCGAAGGGTGAAGGTAGTGGTCGGAGACGACGCCCAGGAGATGGTCGGGGCGTCGGCAGGTTCCAGTTAGCGGAGGCTTTAGTGAAAGAATCGACTCTGGTACTTACATATGCGGGCATGGGACTCGCTGTGATGATGCTGGGGCTGCTTGTTTTCATCCAGGGCATGGTTTTAGAGAACCCCGACCAGCACGTAAAACTCGGCCGTCGCGTTAGAACCATAGGCACGGGACTCTTCGCCATCGGGGTAGCTTATGTCATTGGCTGTCTCGCCATGGCGATAGCTCACATCTAACTTCCCGGAAGGAGAATCGAAATGAAAGCGCGAGCTATTACGACCGAAAACACGGTGTTCGTAATAGTATCCTTCGAAGGCCGGGACCCGTACTCGTTGGCCGGCGGGTTGGGGGTCAGGGTAGCAAACTTATCTGAGACCTTGGTAGACATGGGCTTCCCCGTCCATGTCTTCTTCATCGGCGATCCCAAACTCCCCGGCGAGGAAGCATCCCAGGGTGGCAAACTGGTTTTGCACCGCTGGTGCCAGTGGATAAGCCAGCATCATCCCCAGGGCGTCTACGATGGTGAAGAGGGCAAACTCAATGACTTCAATCAGTCCCTGCCCAACTATGTGGTGGAACATGTCGCAGCGCCGGCCATATCCCAGGGCAAGCTGGTGGCTATCCTGGGTGAGGAGTGGCATACTACCGAGGCGATGTGCCGCATCAGCGACCTCCTCCATCAGCGCGGCCTGAGGGACAAGGCGATATTATTCTGGAATGCCAACAATACCATGTCTTTCAACCGCATCGACTGGGAGAGACTCAACTTTACCACCCGCATTACCACGGTCAGCCGCTACATGAAGCACGTCATGTGGGGCATGGGCTTGAACCCCCTGGTCATCCCCAACGGCATCCCCAAAAGGTTGCTGGAGCCTGTGGATGGCGGCAGGGTCCACCAGTTGAGACAATGTCTATCCATCGATGGCGGAACGGTGCTGGCCAAGGTGGCCCGCTGGGACCCTGACAAACGCTGGCACATGGCTGTGGAGTCTGTAGCCAGGTTAAAGCAGCGAGGCTTAAGGGCGGTGCTCCTGGCCAGAGGCGGCCTTGAGGCACATGGCCTGGAGGTGCTGGGCAGAGCCAGGGCACTGGGTCTCACTGTGTGCGAGGCCAGGACCAGCGACAACGACTTGAATTCCTATTTCCAGGCATTGCACGATAGCTGCCAGGCTGACGTTATCGACATCAAGTTCCATCTGCCCCAGGACTTCCTGCGTATCATCTACCGGGCCTCCGATGCAGTCCTGGCAAACAGCGGGCATGAGCCCTTCGGTATAGTAGGCCTGGAGACCATGGCAGCCGGAGGCATTGCCTTCACCGGCAGCACCGGCGAGGACTACGCCATACCGTATCACAATGCCTTTGTCCTGGAGACCTCCGACCCCAGGGAGATCGAGGGTTATCTCATGTACCTCAGGGAATGTCCTGATGAAGGCACCAGGATTAGAAGCGAGGCCAGGCGCACCGCCGCTTACTTCACCTGGGAGGCTGCTGCGGAGAACCTCATCAGCAAGCTGGAGAACCAGGCACATCTCCAGAGGGCTCTGGTGAGACGACCTCCTGCGGTACGGTTTGAGCTTAGACAGGCTGCTGAGAGGAAGCTGCTGCAGACCGCGGGCAGCCGTAACTAGAAGTATTCCTAAGTGCCCCAGCTTCCTTGGGATATCCCCCTGCACTACCTCTTCCTAAATGGTCTACTGTTAGCCTTGCTTGATACCTCCATCATCTGAACCTGTAATCTAGAGGCTCAAAGAACAGGTTCGAATGTGATGTAAGGCCGCTCGCCGCTACGATTCCCTCATTGTTGGTACTGGTACTAAGGTAGCTTCAAAAGGGCGAAACGAAAGTTAGTCGGAAGTAGGAATAGATTGCGATTGTCAGCCTCCTGTATCCGGGTGATAATGTTAGTGAAAAGCAGGAGGAGGACACATGGGGCCCGAGAAAACAGCGGTCAAAAGCTGTGAGCGGTGTCTACGCCAGGCAGTTTGCATACTCTATCACGGGTATAGCCAACTGGAGCTGCGGTTTGGCAATCCCTGCCCTGCAGACCCGGAACAGCTCATGCATAACCTAAGTGAAGCGCTGGCTGCGAAGTGCGGGCATTATCTGCAATCGGATGGTCGGGAGCAAGAGGGTTGATGGAATACAGTTTACCAGAACTCGATGTTAGGCTTAAAAATGGTCTGGGTATCTTTGAGGGTGGCCTCGACACGCTTCTTGACGGCCTGGTCTGTGACGGGCTCTACCTCTGATACCGTTCGGCCCAGCTTGTCCTTTTTACCTTTCCAGGTCACGAGGTAGCCTGGCACGAGAGCGTACCTGAAGCTGCGGTTGCCACAACACGAACCGTCAATGATGCATATCCCGATTATGCAGAGTACCTCCCTCCCGTCAAGCTTGAGCCGGAGCTCATCGGTAAGAGCGTAATACCCAGCCCGAGCCTGGACTTCTTCGCCTAACTCCTGGTGGACATAGTCAATAGTCATCTCTCTACTCTCTCAGTAGGAATTCGGATTTCGCTGTACGTGATAGCCAACCCCCTTCCCTCAGCGTCCTGAAAGCTTGCACTTGGAATTGATGCACACGCCCTGGTTGGTGCATTTGTCCCAGAAAAGCGTGATCTCTCCGCAAGCAGGGCACTTTTGGAGATGTGAAGCCCCTTTTCTTTTCTGTCCCGGGCTGGGACCTTTTTTCGCAGGCATTGGTAAGTCTGCCTTCCCTACTTTTATTGTAATCCCAGGGCAGTCAAGGGTCAACGGCGGAGGCCAGCTTGCTCCCCGCCGTTACATTTAAAGCTAGGTCAGCCTCGCAAAAGAAGGACGTAAGTACCCTGCAAAAAGGTACATAAGTGGGATTGCAACCTCTCTTTAACACGAGGTATAAGGAAGTGAGGGGGTTGTGGGGATGAGGAGGGGTCCCAATATTTGGTGATCGGCTTGAGGAGAAGGAAAAGGCCGGGGAAAGAGAGCCCGCATTGGGGGCGTGATAAATATTTAACTTTTTGGGCTACATCCTATGACTTTTTGATACGTGACGAGCTAGTATGAGTCTGGTGGAACGTTTTGAGCCGGCAAAACGTCTTAAATATCGAAAGGAGGTCGATACCAAATGTTGTAGCGACTGGAAAGGAGGAGAAGATGAAAAAGCCAGATGTGTGTCTGATGAACGTAGAGATTTGTGAGAATTGCCGGAACTGGGAGCCGATACCCTTCCATGATAAGGGCGGGGAATGCATACCGCCAGCGGAATTGCCGGTGGTGAGGTTAGCTCCCGTGGTAAAGAAGAAAGAAACTGGAAAAGTTCCCGTAGCCGCATGAAGGATTTATTGCAAGCTGTTTTCTATATTTTTCTAGGCGTCTCAATGTAGATGCAGTAGTCACATGTCTAATCCAAGTTAAGGGCGGGTCTTAGACCCGCCCTTACTCTATTTGCCCCACCAGCCGCAGACAGGACGAAAGTACCCCTGAAATGAAGTACCCAAGTAGGATTGCTGTTCTCCGGATTCGGGGCACAATAGAGGTAGGAGAAGCGAATGTCCGGGGCAATGTTAGACACACCTATTTATCTATCGTTCGGCGCTCTGTTCCTGGTGCTGGTATTGGCTGCGGATTATCTGTACCAGCGCAGGCAGGGAAGGCAGAGGGGCTAGCCGCTATTCTTTAGTTCGGGCAATTTAACATCGGATTTGATGGGGGCGTTCAAACGAACGCCCCTTTTCTATTCCCTGTACGCCGCTGATTCCGCTAGATTTTTCCTCTTAGGCGACTTATAATTGGGTTCACCTAATTGGGGAGTGCAAAGAGGCTTTGCCCCTTTGCTGGGGGCCTGCCCCTGATGACACTCAGGGGTCTAGGGAGTCCCCCAATTTCTTAAATTCCCCCAAGAGTGGGGGACAGGGGGTTGATAAAGAGAAATTCAATTATCAGGTGAAAGCTATGCGTGACGAAATTACCAAAGCATTAAAAGGGCACAAGGCTGATTACATAGAAATCCGCATTGAGGAGGGGGATGCCACCCGCATCCAGTACCGGGGGCGCGAACTGGAGGACATCGGCAGGACTACCAGCGTGGGCGGGAATGTCCGTGCACTGGTCAAGGGTGGCTGGGGCTTCATCTCGTTCAACAACCCTACCAAGCTCCGTGAGAAGGTGGAACAGGCGGTGCGTCAGGCTCGGCTGGTGGGCAGGGAGGAGAGCAAGCTTGCACCCGTGGAACCTGTGGTGGATGTAGTGCAACCCCATGTAAAGAAAGACCCAGCTTCGATACCTCTGGCTCAAAAGAAGGCGTTGCTCGACCGGTACAACGAGGTCATCTGGAGCGTGCCTAATATCCAGACCTCAACCATCGGCTACGGCGACGGACGCAAGAAGGTGATTTTCGCCAACTCTGAGGGCACTTACATTGAGCAGACCAAGGTGGACCTGACGGCGCGGTTCAACGCCGTGGCGCGCGATGACTCGAATGTGCAGCAGTCGGGGCTGAGCCTGGGCAGTAGTGGCGACTACGGCTTCATGGAGAACCTGCACAAGGATGTGGAGGGGATGGCGCGGCGCGCGGTGGAGCTGCTCAAGGCTCCGCAGCTCAAGGGCGGCGAGTACACGGTTATCTGCGACCAGATACTGGCGGGGGTATTTGCCCACGAAGCCTTCGGGCACCTCTCGGAGGCGGACCATGTTTACGAAAACGAGCGTCTGCGCGAGATAATGGTGCTGGGCCGCAAGTTCGGCGGCAAGCACCTGAATATTGTGGATGGCGCGGCTGTGCCGGGTCTGCGCGGCAGCTATAAATACGACGACGAGGGCGTAAGAGCGACCAGGACATATCTCATCAAAGAGGGCGTGCTGGTGGGCCGGCTGCACTCGCGGGAGACGGCGGCGAAGATGGGCGAGGCTGTCACGGGCAACGCCAGGGCGCTGAACTACACCTTTATGCCTATTGTGCGCATGACCAACACCTTCATCGAGCCAGGGAAAGCTTCGTTCGGGGAGCTTATCTCAGATATCAAAGAGGGTGTGTACTGCAAGAACTGGTACGGCGGCATGACCAGCATGGAGATGTTCACTTTCTCGGCAGGCGAGGCCTACATGATACGCAATGGCAAGATAGCGGAACTGCTGCGTCCGGTGCAGCTCAGCGGCAACCTGTTCACCACTCTGGAGAACATAGACGCCATTGGCAACGACCTGGACATGAACCAGGGCGGCGGCTGCGGCAAGGGGGGACAGATGCCGCTGCCTGTCTCCAACGGCAGCCCCCACATCAGGATTCGCAAGTGTTTGCTGGGGGGAGGCTAAATGGAATTCGCAGAGCTCTCCAAGCTGATCTTCAGTGAAATAAAGCCCAAATTGGAAAGCAATCAAGGATTATCTATTTTTGCCAGAGAGCGGGCTAAGTTTGAAGGTTGGCTGAAAGTTGAATTGTGCGAAAGCCTATCAAAATATTTCAAGGATGTTGTCCCTGAGAAACATAGAATTGATATTACTTTTGAAGATTGGGCCATTGAACTTAAGACAGTGAATACGAACATTAGATATGATAGTGTCAAAAATAAACATCGCCCCATAACCAGAAACACAGAAGGCGTGATTGAAGATATTAAAAAGCTCGAAACTACTGATTATACTAACAAGGCTATTTTATTTATCGTCTTTCCGATTACCCATCATAACAAAGATTGGCAGATTCAACTGCAAAGAATCTCTCCTTTGGTGAAAGAAATACAGCATATTGAATTTAGCTTTAAAAGTGGAATCCCTGGAGTGGCTTATTTGGGCTTGATTTAGGTTGGAGCGGATGCTCCAACCTAAATCAAGCCCAAATAGAGTAAAGTAGGGGCGCGGTTTCCGCGCCCGTTTTTTATGTAGGGGCGACCCAACAGGTCGCCCTTTTTTCGTGGTTCGACAAGCTCGCCACGAACGGGTTATACTATACCAAACCAAGTTCTTTTTCAGGATGGGTTAACTTGAAACAATCGTATGCTATCGAGACTAAAAACCTCACCAAGAGGTTCGGGGCGTTTACGGCGCTGGACAGCTTGAATCTGAAAATCGAAAGCGGCGCCATACACGGGCTGCTGGGTCCCAACGGCGCGGGCAAAACCACCGCTATCAAGATACTCTGCGGCCTGCTCAAGGCGAGCAGCGGCGAGGCTTATATCTTCGGCAAGAAAGTGCCCGACAGAAGCATCCTGCCTCAAATCGGGTACATGCCCCAGGAGACTGCGCTCTATCTGGAGCTGAGCGTGCACTACAACCTGGCGCTCTACGGCGAGCTGTACGGCATGCCGAGAAGCAAAATCGCGGAGAGAGAGAAGGAACTGCTCAAGTTTATCGCGCTGGAGAAGTGGAGGAACGAGCCGGTGTCGAGCTTGAGCGGCGGCATGAAGCACAGGGTGTCGCTGGCGTGCAGCATGATACATGAGCCGAAGCTGCTGTTTCTGGACGAGCCCACGGTGGGCGTGGACCCGGAGCTGAGGGCGTCGTTCTGGGAGTACTTCAATGAGCTGAAGCAGAAGGGCATAACCATTGTGCTGACCACGCACTATATGGATGAGGCGCAGCACTGCGACAGGATAGGGCTGCTCAGGCTGGGCAAGCTTATCGCTGAGGGCACACCGGGCGAGATAACACGTCAGACCAATACCATAAGCCTCGAAGAGGCGTTCCTGGCGCTGTCGAGACAGGAGGTGGAGGCATGAACAGCAGTCTATCCGTTCGCCCTGAGCCAGTCGAAGGGCCGTTCATGGTTCGACAGGCTCACCACGAACGGTGTGAGGTAAAGAGATGAACATACGCAGGGCTTTCAGCGTAACCAAACGGATTTTCCGTGGCTTGAGGAATGACCGGCGCACGATAGCGATGATGTTCATAGCGCCGATTATCGCCATGTTTGTGTTCGGCCTGGCGTTCAGCGGCGATGTGAAGAATGTGAATGTGGTAGTGGTCAACCAGGACGAGGGATACCAGATACCGTCTTCTCCTGACCCGATATCAATTTCTAACAAAATCATATCGAACTTCGACACGAGTGTGCTTAAAGTGGACTATGTCGACACGGAGTCGCAAGGCGTCAAGCGTGTGCAGGAAGGTGGAGCATACGGGCTTATCATCTTCCCGGCGCACTTCAGCAGCAACATATACGCCAAGCTGCAAAATCCGTCTCTGCCTCTCGGCACTACAATACAGGTGAGGCTGGACAAGAGCAATGTTAATGTGGCGAGTGCGGTATCCAAGGCTGTGGGCGATGCTTTGCTGAAGGCGATGAGTCAGGCAGGGCTGCAAGCTCCGGTAACCGTGGATGCCAGCAACGCCATCTATGCCAAGGACGCCAAGTTCATGGACTTCTTTGTGCCGGGCATTATGGCGTTCGTGGTATTCCTGCTCACCACATTGCTTACCCTGATATCCTTCGTGGGGGAACGTACCTCGGGCAACCTGGAGAGACTGCAGGCCACGCCTCTGCGGGCGAGCGAGATCGTGATAGGGTACGCCATCGCCTTCAGCATAATCGGCATGCTTCAGACCGCGGTGCTACTCACCATAGGCGTTCTGGTGTTCAACATCATGATAGTGGGGAATATATTCATGGCGTTCCTGGTCATAGCGCTGCTGGCGATAGTGAGCCTGAGCCTGGGCATCTTGCTTTCGAGTCTGGCAAAGCGTGAGGCGCAGGCGATACAGTTTTTCCCCCTGATAATATTGCCCACTTTCCTGCTGGCGGGCATTTTCTGGCCCGTGGAGGCGATACCGTCGTGGCTGAGGCCGCTATCGTACGCTATCCCGCCGAGCTACGCTGTGGATGCCACGCGCTCGGTGATGCTGCGGGGCTGGGGGGTGGGGGGCATCTGGGTTGATCTCATGGCGCTGTTCGGCTTTGCGGTAGCGTTTTTGAGCCTGGCAGTTTGGTCGCTGCAGAGGGGGCGTGGGTAAAAGACCGGATTGCGGAGTGAGAGGTGCAGGACGCCTCCTGCCGGGGGCTTTGGGGGTTGAAAAATAGGGTGCGAGGGGTGGATTATGCCGGAGGAAAAGATAATCAGAAGTCCGGATACTGAAAGGGCGAACAGAGTGCCGCCAGGGCAAATTCTCACGGATAAGTTCCCGGTGCTTCATTACGGAGTAGTGCCCAAGATAGATGTATCGAAATGGACGTTCAGGATTTGGGGGCTGGTGGAGAAGGAGCGCGAGCTGAGCTATGAGGGGTTTATGGCGCTTCCCGAGGTGAAGGTGTTCTCGGATGTGCACTGCGTCACCGGTTGGTCGAAGCTGGATAACACGTGGGAAGGGGTGAGCACCCGGGTAATAAAGGGGCTGGTCAGGATATTGCCCGAGGCCAAGTTTGTTATCGTCCACTGCTATGCCGGTTTTACCACCAATCTGAGTCTGGATGATTTCTTTGAGTCCGATGTCCTTTTTGCGGTCAAGCACAACGGTGAGTCTCTGACGCCGGAGCATGGCTATCCGCTGAGGCTGGTGGTGCCCCGGCTTTATTTCTGGAAGAGCGCCAAATGGGTGGAGAGCGTGGAGTTCACAGCCAAGGACAGGAGAGGGTTCTGGGAGTCGCGCGGCTATCATAATCACGGAGACCCCTGGAAAGAGGAAAGGTACGGCTGAGGCAAATTCCAAGTTCTAAGCACCAAATCCTAAACAAATTCAAAATGCAAATTGAAAAATGAGAGCGTAGGGGGCGTCCGCCTCAGGGCGGACGCCCCCTACTTTTTTGACACTTACCTTGCGGCCTATGTTATCATGGGGTAGACGAGAGAGACGTTGGCCGGCGGAGGCTTGATTTAATGGAAGAGCTGCTGAAACAGGCTAAGAAGATAGCTGAGGAGGCGGAGGTGTTCTCGGTCTCGCGCAGCGAGACCGACGCTGTCTTTGAGGCCAACCGCTTAAAGCAGGTGGTAACCCGCGAGACCTCGGGCAGGGCGCTGCGCCTGATCAAGGGGGGCAGGATAGGGTTCTCGGCTACCAATAAGGTAAACGGCGTGAAAGAGCTGGTGGAGATGGCGCTGGAGATGGCCCCCTTCGGCGCTGAAGCCAAGTTCGAGTTCCCCTCGCTGGAGCGCTATTCCAGGGTCGAGGTGTATGACTCCGAGGTAGAGAAGGTCACCGAGGAGCAAATGGTCGAACTGGGGCAATCGCTCATCGACAAGGTAAGGGCGCATACGCCGGAGATAGTGTGTCAGGGCGGAGTGTCCAAGAATACCATTACCGTGGAGATACTGAACTCGCGTGGTGGCAAGGCGACTTACAAGAAGAGCGTGTTCAGTCTAGCCGTGGAGGGCGTACTTATCAGGGGTACGGATATGCTCTTCGTGGGTGATAGCGAAAGCTCCTGCCATCCGATTTCCGACCACAAGACAGTATCTGGTACTGCTATAGAGCAACTCGAACGTGCCAAGGAGCTTGCTCCCTCGGTTGAGGGAAAGCTGCCGGTGATTTTTACACCGCTGGGTGTTGCCAGTACGCTGCTCATGCCTATAGCGATGGCGGTGAACGGGAAGACCGTGCTGCAAGGCGCCTCGCCACTGGGGCATAGAAAGGGCGAGCAGGTCTTCGATAAGAGGCTTTCTATCTGGGACGACCCGATGCTAGAATACCGTCCCGGGAGCAGGTTCTGCGATGACGAGGGCATGCCCAGCCAGCGCACACCGCTCATCGACAAAGGCGTGGTGGCGAACTTCCTCTATGACCTGCAGACTGCTGCCCTGGCAGGTACGAAGAGCACAGGCAGCGCCTCAAGGAGCCTGGGCAGCCTGCCCAGTCCCTCGCTGAGCGCTATAGTCATTGATGATGGGAATACAAGCTTCGAGGAAATGGTGGCTGATATCAAAGACGGGCTGGTAGTCGAGGAACTCATGGGCGCTTCCATGGGGAATGTACTCGGGGGAGATTTCAGCGGCAATGTACTGCTGGGCTACAGGGTGAAGGATGGCAAGCTGGCAGGTCGAGTTAAGGACACTATGGTCACGGGAAATATCTACGATGCCTTGAAAGAGAGCGTAGCTGTGGGAAACAAGGCGAGGTGGGTGGGCGGGGTGGTGCTGATCCCGCATATCTGCTGCCCTCGGCTGGCAGTTTCGACGAAGAAGTAGGTTTGAGGTGGTACGCCAGGAGCATCTGCTCATGGCTACCCTTATCATTGCTAAGCTCAGGATAAAGGCATGTCGTCGGCTTTGGAAAATTATCTGAAAGACCTGCGCGATGTCGGGAATCCCCTGGTTATCTCGAAGCTGGTCAATTTGTCTGACCTCTCAAGAGAGGAGCTGCGAACATTCGGGAGTGTGTGGCCTGGCATCGATGTGGCAAGGCGCAGGCAGATCGTGGAGCGGCTGGTAGAGCTGGCCGAGGATAACTTTGAACTGGACTACACGGCGATATTCCGTCTCTGTCTTGGCGATGGCGATGGTCAGGTGAGGGCGAAGGCTATCGATGGGCTTTCGGAATGTGAAGAGCGCTCCTTGCTTGACCCGTTGATTAGTTTGCTCCTGGGTGATTTGGAGGACTCGGTGCGTGCTGCGGCCGCCACCGCCCTGGGCACATTTGCCATGCTTGCTGAATTCGGGGAGCTAAAGGCGAACGATGCTGATAAGGTGGAGAAGGCTTTGCTCACTGCCTTCAGTAATAAGAAGGAACAGATGGATGTGCGTTGCAGGGCGCTGGAATCGATAAGTATGATGAGCAGGCCTCAGGTCGAGGTTATGATCAGGCAGGCGTACCAGAGCGAGGATCTGGAATTTCGTGCCAGCGCTTTATGCGCCATGGGGAGAACGTGCAATTCCGACTGGCTATCGATACTTTTGCAGGAACTCGGCAGCCCCTCCGCTCAACTGAGGTTCGAAGCGGCCAGGGCTTGCGCGGAGCTTGAGGCAGATGATGCTGTTCCCAGGCTAATCGAACTGACCCGCGATGACGATGCTCAGGTACGGCTTGTTGCCGTTGAGGCACTGGGACGGATTGGGGGCAACGAAGCGAAGCAGGCTCTGCAAGAATGCCGGGACGGCTCAGACGATGCGATGAGCCAGGCAGCAGAGGAAGCATTGGACGAGATGAAGTTCTGGGAGGACCCGTTCGCTGTTTAGCCCTAAGTGTTTACCTCAACTACCCTATCACCACAGCTTCATTTTGAGCACAGTGTTGCCAAGGAGATGATGTCCCTTTTCCCAAACGGATAAGCCCGCAAAGCAACCCTTGCTCCAAAATGCTTCCCCACACAATAGCTTGATTAGTAAGTGAACTGGGGTTGCTCCATTAAGACTTGGTTTTGGATGTTGCAACTTCTGAGAATTGAACATTCCGCTAGAATGTTGTCCGGGCATCGAAGAGGGATACTTGCGCTCTGAGTCAGCATGGTTGTAGAATGAGGCGTGCTAACTGGCCTCTCAGATGATCGAGCAGGTGGACAAACCCACGCCGGAAAGGATAAAGTGGGAATAGCATGTTAACACCAGAGAAAATTAATGAGCTTTTAACTATTAAACCGGATGGCTATCTCTATCATCGTGAAAGTAAAGACCTTGAATTTAAGGCCAGCTTCAATTTGGCAGAATTAGCCGAATGTTATAAGGATTTTGCTGCATTTGCGAATAATGTAGGCGGATATATTATCTTTGGTGTTAGTAATAGTCCCAGGAAACTGATTGGATTGAATGAGAAAGCGGTCAGACAGTTTGAAGAAATAGATCCGGCAAAAATATCTGGCGGCCTGCTTGATACTTTTTCCTCAAATATTCAGTGGGAACAGACACTGCATTATGTGGGGGATCTGAAATTTGGAGTCTTCTACGTTTCTATATCAGAACAGAAACCTATAATCTCAAAGAGAAACTATGGGAACAAATCAGAAATAAAATCCGGGGAGATATATTACCGATATGCTGGTAGAACTCAACGAATAGAATATTCTGAACTATCACACATTATTGAACAGCGAATAAAAACAAATACAACTCAGTTGCTTTCTTTATTAAACAAAATATCTGTAATCGGGCCGGCGAATGCAGCTATTTTAGATACTCAAAAAGGGCTTATCCAAAAAGATGAAAAGAATATATTGGTGATTGATGACAATATTATACCAAAGATTAAATTTATAAGAGAAGGGCATTTTGCAGAAAAGGAGGGCGCTACCACCCTAAAGCTAGTAGGGGAGGTGCACCCACTTAATTCTGTCGAAGTCGTTAAGACGATACGAAAGAGATTGATAGATGACTATCCATATTCGTTTACGAAATTACGCAAAGAAATAAAGGCACGTTTGCCAAACGTAAAGCAGCACCTAATACACCAAGTCATAAAAGAAAATAATATTAAAAATAACCAGCAATATTCTGAGTACAATTTCATGAATAAGGACCAAGAAGAAGAGTATAAACGTAGTGGCTTAGTACGACCAGACATTACCAGTTTGTACAATAAAGATGCCGTGGAATTCATAGTCAAGGTATTGGAGCAGTGAAAGTATTAGGTGATGAGACCCTGAAAAACATAGCCCGTGAAATCGCGGATAAGGTCCGTAAAAACGCAACAATATACTGGGCCATGAAAGAAAGCGCCAGGGCGAAACTCATGGTCATCGTCAGGCGTACTTTGAATAAATACGGTTACCCGCCTGACAAACAACAGAAGGCTGTTGACACAGTCCTCAAGCAGGCTGAAGTATTAGCGGATTATTGGGTAACTATGTGATGGAAGATTTAGCCTGACGGAGTAGTGGTCATGAATGAGATTCTGAATATTCAAGAAGCAATCGCCAAGCTTAAGATGTCAATAAAAGAGGCGGATAGTTCCTTTGACAACTTAATGATGTATGGCGACGAGTGGGCTAGTCCAAATTGGGAAATCGAGAGGTGCTTCTTTCAGTTGCTGGCTATTGCAGAAGCGATGGGGTTGATGGAGCTTCATAAAATGATTCTCTTAGAATACTCAGCAGCAAGAGATTCAAACGAAAAGTTTTTAGCAGCATCCAAGACGCCAGACGGCGAGCCTTATTCACTCATCATTTCAAGGATACGCCAATTCTTACATGCGATTCAACAATTTTATCCTACCAAAGAGACCGCAACAATAACTAAGGATGTGCTTCAAATACTTCGAGATATACACTATACCATCACTGACAAAGCTCTGTTTCTTAGGGTCCCCAAAGATGAGAAGGACGTTCACGTTCGTATAGAAGGGATACTGAAATGTGTTTTTCCTGACCTGAAACACAAGCCCGTATTAACCAAGGCCATTAAGAATTTTGAGCCGGATACCGGAATCCCGTCTATTAAAACTCTGATTGAGTATAAATTTCTTTCGCGAGTCGAAGACATTCCGCTGATAGCAGACCAGGTGCTAGCCGATACCCGGGGATACGTCTCCAAGGAGTGGAGTCGCTTTATCTATCTGATATATGAAACAAATCGGTTTCGCTCGGAAAAACAGTGGATTCAACTGATGAGGCAATCTGAAGTGCCTGAAACTACGACGATCGTAGTTCTAAGTGGCGAACCTTCCAAAAGAGGCAACAAGAAGAATACGACTAGAAAGAAAACAGTAGCAGGTCAGGAATAAACCATTGTCTCAAGCGGCTGACAGAACCAACATTTACTTCAAGTATGGCATTACATTGAGGCAAGATTCACATAAAGGAAGTGTTTTTGGAGCACGCTGTACTCAATTCTCAGTTCTAGGTGTTTACCTCAACCACCCTACCAACATAGCTTCATTTTGAGCACAGCACTGCCAAGGAGATGAGTTCTGCACGGGTGTGCGTGCGGAATGCAATTATACAGTTGGAACTGAGTGTAAGATTGGTGAACTCCTGCAGAGCAGTAAAATGTTACTTGTCGGCCTGCAATTGAACTGATATGTTTCATCTGTCTCGGTGGGCTTCCCCAGAAACTCGTTCCTATTTGAGTGTGTCCTAAAGTTTCGAAAAGTAGGTATGCAGCGCTGTCACGTCCTCGAGATTGGTGATAAAGGCTCCGACTTCGGCGTTAGACTTCATGGCTGGTTTCTTAGGTCGTCGGCGTGGAAAGGTTTTAACGAGGATTGGTTGGTCTATTCCCCCGTCCCCTTATAGTTCCCCTCACCCGAGAAGTGGCCTTGCTCCTCAAGTGCATGTTTGCTCCAAAAGTAGGTTAAAAAGAGGACTTATGTAGCAAAGCTCCCAGAAGTTCGTGAGGCAGGAAGCTTGATGAGCGGGGAATAGTCCTCTATAATGCTATCAAATTGTAGAATAAGTTTAAAAGAGAATGTTAGGCATCCTTCGAGGCAAGGTGACAACTCATGACTAAATGTTCTCTCGGAGAAGCTTGGATACAATGTTTACAACACGTATTGCGTTTAGGTAAATACACCACGGATGACCAAGTGCATTTGCTTGAAGCGTCCAACATCAGCATCGTGATAACTGATATATCTATTTCTGACCCAATCATTCAGAAATATGCAGACCAAGAGCGTATCAAGCTTATGTACCGGAAATACGAATCCCTTGATATAGTCACTCCTTTTAATATAAGCTATGGAGCTTGCCTATATAGCAATCAAGGTGTAAACCAAATACAAACGATTATTGATCGCTTGAAGAGAAAACCGGAAACAAAGGCAGCTACCATTTCTTTACACACTCCAGGAGAAGAAAAACCAACCTGTCTCTCTCTTATTGACTGCAAACTCCGCAATGGGTATCTCAACTTCACAGCGGTCTATAGAAGCCAGAACGTTTACGGAAGTCAACCTGGTAATGTCCTTGCACTCGCAAAGGTGCACCGAAATATTGCGACTGCTCTCGAGTCCAACGTGGGTCTTTTCAATTTATATGTCATTTCTGCACATATTTACGAAAATGACATTGAGGTTGCTCGGAAGATTGTAGAAGATATCCGACTCAATCCGTTGGGCTGACAACAACTGAGACTAGCCCTCACTGGTGCCAACTAAATTCAGAATGTACACAAGGGGCCATCGACTCGAACCCTTCGATTTAACGAGGTGATTTATGGATAGAATCCAACCTATCACTTTGAAAGGCCCTCGCTCGTATTTTACGTCATTTGACCCTGAGATTATTGCAAGAACATCTGATGTTGATTCACTCAAGATCGAGGTCGAACGAAAACTAAAACTTCTGTTGTTGGTCAAGTCCATAGTTGTCTGTCCTGCCTCGCACCTCGCCTCTGATTTGGCATTCAGCATTTTTAGAGACAGTCCCATCTTGCTCAACCAAGGGCTTGTGATACCTGCTTTGCGTTCAGACAAGGGCTCCCTAGAGGATGTGTTCCAAGAGGCAAGAAACAGGGAAAACAAAGATGCCATAAGCCTGTTCAAAGAAAACGTTGTCAAGACTGTCAGTTGGGACCTAGTTGACAATTCGTCTTGGTTTAGGCAACGATTCCTAGCCGAACTCACTGACGAACGTTCCGTTATCCGCAGACATCTTAAGGAAACGGCAAAATCTTGCATCGAGAATCTCGTGAGGCAAATTGAGGCCGAACCGTTGCTCATCAGAGAGTCAATCACAGACAGTACTCTCGGCTTTGAACCCAAAGAGCGAGAGATACTTCTGAACTTCAGGGAACTGCTGTATCACATGTCAGGAGCTAGGGTCGTTAACTGTGAGAGCGCTCTTCCCCAAGAGAACTACATTGACTTCGATTTGGCCGATATGGCTAGTAATAGAACACGATTATCAGAGGAACAGATACTCTGGAAGTTGTTCGTAGAGTTGGCCATGGATTCTGTACAACACTATGCCATTCCTGTTGAGTTAATCGACGCTCTTAGCTTTGCGGAAATCATCGAGATCAGAAAACCTCTCCTTGATGCCAAGTTTCAAGACAACTATGATCGCCTCTTAATGCAAGCTGTTACTGGAATCCCACGAGATGAGGCTGAGCTAGTTCTCTCTGCAGCAAAACTGGAGGAAATCCGGTGCAATATTGCTTTGACGTTCAAGTCTGTTTTTGATAAAGAACTCCCCTACTTCCTCAAGAAGCGTGCCTTGCGTGGCGTAGGATCATTTAGAGGTGTTACTGCCTCCCTTGCTCTTGGAGCTATTGGCTTAATACCAGTCGTCGGTCTCGCCGCAACAATAATTTCCATGCTTAAGGACTCCACAGCTTTAATTGTGAATGTCGGTAATGTATACAGAACTAAGAAGGCAACCACCGATGTAATGGCTTACAACCGCTATAGGAAACAATACTTGAGCAAAACTCTATCTAAAAACAGGCTGGCAGAGAATTCCCAAATGCTGGACATGGTCAGTATGTTGACCGACGCACTTTCCGAGCGGATGAAGATGTGAAGAGGATACCTAGCAAGTCGCTGCACCTGACTGCAAGGGTACTGTTTTTTGAGCCTGGTCATTTCCCCAAAGAGGGCTAATTTGAAAAAGAGGGTCGGTTGAGATAAACCTTGCAGCGGGTGAGCTCCAGGGTTAGCGGTAAGTCGTAATGAAACACCTTGGCGGTTCTGGTAGAGCTGACCTGGACCGCGCGAGAGCAGAATTGACATGAGTGCTAGGCTTCTGGGGCAACGTGGTTGACGCCAGGGCGTAGGGAAACAAAATCACACTAGAGATTGAGATAAATCCGAAATGGGAGTTGGAAGACAAGGTGAGCTATCTCAAAGAGTCGATACTGGCAAAGGTGAGAACGATTTTCTAGGTATTCTCCAGCACCAGCGCCACAGCACCCAGAAGCCCGGGATTGTCGCCCAGGGCGGGAGCGGTAATACGCACTGAAATGTCTCGCATCACCCTTTTAGCGACGACACGGCGTACCGGCTCGAAGATAAGGTCACCGGATTTGGAGACCCCGCCTCCGATAATGATAAGCTCTGGGTTGAATATGTGAATCAGGTTGACCACTCCCACGCCCAGGTTGGTGCCGGCGGTATCCATGACAGCTTTGGCCACAGCGTCTCCCGCTCTGGCTGCCTTCTCTACAATCTCAGCGGTTATTTTGCTTGGGTCTCCACCTACAAGTTCGCTGATGGCGCTCTTCTCGCCTCGAGAGAGCCTCTCTGCAGCGAAGCTTGCGATAGCTGTCCCGGAGGCAAGCACCTCCAGGCAGCCGATATTACCGCAGTTGCATCTCGGCCCGTTGATGTCTATGGTCATGTGCCCTACCTCGGCGGCAAAGCCGCTGGTGCCCAGCAACAGCTTACCCCCTGTGACGACGCCCCCGCCGATTCCAGTGCTGACTGTGATGTAGATGAGGTCGTGACAACCCTTGCCGGCACCGAATTTATATTCACCCAGCGCAGCAAGGGTGGCGTCGTTGCCCACACATACCGGAAGCTGGAGCTCTCGCTCAAAGATGGCTTTTATGGGGGTGTTATACCAAGCGAGAAGGTTAGGCGACATGAGCAGTACCCCTGTACCCTGTGTGACAAGCCCGGCAATAGCTATCCCCATACCCTTAACCGTAGCCCGGTTGATGCCTGAGAGCAAATCAGAGATAGCATTCTTTATATGCTCTATGGTCAGCTCGGGATCATCGGGTTTGACGGGTGCTGAGTAGCGTTTCAGAAGCTCGCCTTTGTCGTTTGCCAAAGCGAGACGAAAATTGGTGCCGCCGAGGTCGAGGGCTAGGATGAGATGCTTTCCCTGGCTCAAGATAGGCTCCCAGATTTTGTTTGTGATAGTATAACATCGCAGTGCTTGGCTGTCTAACAAGGTATTGGGTTGTAACCCCCTACATCCTTTTAGCGAAGCTGGAAGACCTTTGTCCTATCTCCGTTTAACTTGACTTAATGTACTCTCGGATGCTATACTTTTGGTTGGCCCTTGAAGCTTTGCTAATAAAGGTATGACCGAGAAAGGAGCACCAGATAATGTCAGGATTCGGCTTTACTCCGGACCAGGAGACCCTGCGGGAGGAGGTCAGAAGGTTTGCTCTAAAGGAGCTTGCTCCCGGGGCTTTGGCGCGCTCCAAGATGGAGCCGGAGGAACTTCATAAGAATCTGTATCCTATCGACAAACAGATAGTGAAGCTGGGATGGAATCACCTCAATATACCGGAGAAATATGGCGGACAACATATCGACCACGTTTCGCTGGGCATAATTGTGGAGGAGGTAGCCAAGGTAGACCCCACTGTAGAGCCTGTGGGTTCCATACAGGCGACCAGCGCCCTGCTCACGCAACTGCCCGAGGACATCCAGGATGAGTGGTTTCCGCCCCTGATCAGCCGTGAGAAGAGGCACTCCTTCGGCTTCACCGAGTCGGCAGCCGGCTCTGACGCTGCCGGCATTGTAACCAGAGCCGAACGGAAGGGCGACTATTACATTGTCAATGGTGAGAAGACCCCGCTGCCCGGTGCTACCGTAGCCAACGTGGTGACGATATCAGTCAAGACTGACCCCAAGGCCGGATTCCGTGGCGTAAGCCTGCTCTGGATACCCACAGACCTCCCTGGCGTAACCATAAGGCCCCTGCCTTGGATGGGGAATTACGGGCTTTTCCCCAGCTTCGTGACCTTCGATGATGTAAAGGTGCCTGTGAGGCAACGCATAGGCGAAGAGGGTCTGGGTTTCTATCTGCTGATGGGCACACTGGACTGGCTGCGTATTATCGTGGCGCTCGAGTGCCTGGCCCGAGCCCAGGCATCGCTTCAGGACGCCATGGCATGGTCTAAGGAGCGCCGGACTTTCGGCAAGCTCATAGCCTCTTACCAGGGCGTGTCGTTCCCCATCGCCGAGCACTACACTATGGTCGAGGCAGCGAGGATGCTCTGCTACCGGACCCTGTGGCTCAAAGACCAGGGCCAGATGCACACCATGGAATCTGCCATGGCCAAGTGGTTCAGCGTGGAGGTCTCCTGCCAGTGCATCAAGGACATGATGGTGTTAATTGGGCATCCGGGATACAGTACGGAACATCCTATTTCGATGAGGTTAAGGGATGTCCTCGGGTATCAGCTTGGAGATGGCCCCCCACAGATTCAGAAGATGATCATTGCCAGGCTCCTACTCGGCAAGTCAATCGCGGGATAAGCAATTTCGGGCGAGTAACTGGAGGGGCGTCCTTCCTGAGGAAGGACGCCCCTTACGTTTTACAATTTATTACTTTGTATTTTGAAATTCATTGTTTTTGGTCTTCCATTTTGGGTGAATTTCTGGTATAATGCGACAAATTTTAACGACGGGGGGTGAGAGCAGAATCCAGGTTTACCTCTGAATCAACAGAGGTGCCAGATAAAGAATCCTTAAACAAAGGAGAGTGATAGCCTATGATGGAGCAAGCATTAGGCTT
>Ga0315274_10000733_pt1 | contig 50759 bp, 35 predicted proteins | sample YL17G02_20_MG_FD_203700 | JGI IMG/M metagenome (GOLD analysis project Ga0315274, IMG submission 203700) | Sediment microbial communities from Yellowstone Lake, YNP, Wyoming, USA - YL17G02_20 | ecosystem: Environmental > Aquatic > Freshwater > Lake > Sediment | place: USA: Wyoming | collected... | reverse complement strand
CTGGGGAGGTCGACCCCTGTTAGCGTTGACGCTGACTTCACATCAGCTCAAAATCTAATGAAGATCTTTTATCGACTGACTCTACTGAGTCCGCTAAATATTTTGCGGCCTTTGTCATGGTGCCACCCGAGGCTTTAACAGCCTGTTCAAATGCTGCTTTTGCCTCTACAGGCATACGCGCGCGCAGGTGACAAATTCCCAAATTGAACCATAGTTTGGCCTGCTGCGCTGGATTATGCACAAAGTGCATGGCTGATTCATAGTAAGTGACAGCCCCGTCGGTTTGACCAGCCCGGGATAGATTGATACCGATGAGGTTAAGGTACGAGGCAAACTGGTCAAATGGAGGTTTATGTTCTGCCGAAGGCTCTTGCTTCTCCAGGGCATCCGCAACGAGAATTCCGGCCTCAGCCTTTTTCATTTCCGGATCAATCGCTAGAGCTTTGCCAAATTGTAGCCTAGCTTCGGCATAGTGCCGCTGTCCAAGCTCAATCTCTCCCAAGAGACAAAGTCGCTCCACCGACCTAGGAGCCAATGCATCCGCCACCGAAATGAGGCGCATCGCCTCATCTACTTTACCCAAATACATGCACGCCTTGCCGTAACCGGTGACCAGAGACAGCCTGCGGTCACCAAGACGCCATGCCGCAGAATAGGACCACTCCGCCGCCTCGAAATTTGCCTCATCGAGAAAACGATCACCAACGATTTTTAGCGCATTCGTAACCAGCTCATCGTAGTCACGCCCCTTCGGAGACAAATCGTCCTTGTTGGCCGAAGACAGGCTCTGAATTTCGCGTACCAGCACCATCAGATCGTTGATAAACTCACGACTTAACGCTGCATTGCTAACAACCTTGCTGAGAGCTCCACTTAAAGCCTTGTCGCCGACGGGTAATGGCAATAGCGAAACGGCCAAATCCTCATCCAACAAACGAAAGTCTTGCGCCTGAACTTTAGACGAGAGGACGACAACAGGCATATAGCGAAAACGTTCCGTGACACGAATCCGGTTATACAATGCTAGTCCACTGAGTTGCGTAAGCTCCCAGCGCAATACCAAGACATCGTATGGACCAGTGGCTAGTAGGTTCCAACCCATTTGGCCGTCTTCAGCCACATCAGCCTGCATGACACACTTCGCGGCAAAACTATGCATCAATTGTCGAGCATTTTGCTCACTCGATTCGACAATTAGTGCATGATTCATCGGAAAGACAACATTGGGCAGGCGTGTCCCCGTATCCAACGATTCGTCATTGCTTTTTTGCAATAGAATACGCAATTGGTCAGTAGACGCCGTAAGCATCAGCGCTAACTCAGATCGACGCGCGCTTATGGCATCAAGTCGTTGCTGCCAGCGCCGCTTCAAATCGTTTACAACACCAGATTCATCTGCATTTGCTATGGCTTCTCGTTGGGGCAAACGCACGATTTCAAAAAGCGCCGTATGCATAACTTTCTGCACTTGCACCTTGGAAAAAGGTTTACGCAAAATATGTTTGGCAATTCCAGCGCTACGCTTGATGCTTTCGTGAGATCCGATACAGATGACTGGGACCTGCGGCGGTAGGTCACGCGTCAAGCTAGCTGCATCACTTGCATCCAAATCTAAGAAGATGACGCTTGCCAAGCCAAAGTCACCGACTGATTCTAGGCCGAGCAAACTAGGCGAAAGTAACTTCACCTGACTAAAATCATCATCTCGCAGCGCCCGCTCCAAGACTTCGAATGACAACTTATCGCGGGAAAATACGAAGGCTTTCAAAGATCATCCTTTCTATCGAACGGATCTCAAGCCATTGAGAATTTTTTCATTGATGGCTGCGCGTGACTCCGTTACCAAAATCATACTACCGCTGCCAAAAATGTAAGTGCCCATCCAATGGTCTTCCATTTCCATCTTCTCACCGAGACGACACTGTAGTGGCACAACCTGACCATCGTAGCGCGTCACAAGAATGGTGAAATAAAGGCGCTGCTGCTTGCCGATCAACTTGCCCTTTTCAACTTCGACCACACAAGTTTTATGATGCGCCTTATGGTGCTTATTCACACACGACGCACAAGTCCAATTGCGCCAGATTTCGCAAAATGTGTTTGAACCCGACTTCGCATCGCAATGATAACACGCACCAATCTCACCAGACCCCGCACCCTTTCGGGAGCTAGATCCAGCCGCTGATCGCACTTGGCTGTTTGGAAGTGAATTTGCCACGATTAGATTATAGTACCGAAGCAATAACTTCGTCGAGTTGGCTTGTGTTGGTTATGGTTACTGGTAGCTAAATCGAGCCTTCTATCAACGCGGCTTCTAGATCTAGTGATGGTGCCCGCGGCCGGAATCGAACCGGCACGCCCCTTACGGAAGCACAGGATTTTAAGTCCTGTGTGTCTACCAATTTCACCACGCGGGCAATTTACGAGCTCTCATGAAGGCTCCGTAGCAGAACCGAAGAAGAATTGGTAACACACGAAATGGCATTCGCCAACGAAGGATCTAGCCCCCCAGAGAAATCTCTCCATTTACCGAAAAGCACTCATTAGAAATTTATAAAAATTTATAGAATATATTAAAATTTATAAAAATAAGGACGTCAGGACTTAAAAGCTCGGAACTAAAACTTTAAGACAATACCAGCTCCAGCCGTGGTCAAAGTACGCTTGGTCGGTAAAGCCTGGACCGCTTGCTGCAGCTGAGGGCTCACTTGCGGCAATGAAGCTAAGCCCCTAAATGATGATGGTATGCGAAAACACAACTCACCGTAGTCACCGTGACACTGAGCCACAAAAGCCTGAATATCAGCGTCTTTGAATAGCTTCCAAGTACCGGTCAAGCGGGCGGTACTGGTGTCATCACTCAAGTTACGGAGTCCAGTTATAAAAAATGACGTATCATCCCACGAACCCGGAGCCGGTAGATTGAGGTAGCCCGAAATATAGCGACGGCCACCATAAAGAGTCGGTGATTGCCCTGTGACCAGAGAGTATAGCTCTAAATTTCGGTCATCATAGCCGAACTGGTTATAGAAATATTCGACTCCCACCGTAGCCACATCGTCAGAGTTATATTTAAAGCTGCGATCAACGCCCAACAGAGATTGAACAAACCATTTATCGGGCTCCCTATAAGCAGTTGGTAACTGACCAGTGGTAGTATCTATCCCTCCACGATAAAGCACTTGGCTTTGCCTCTTGGTCAAGGCCGACTCACTGTGCACATCTACCGGTCCTAAGCCGCTCGAAATATCGAGGCCAAAGCGGATTGGAGCATGGGCTGCCGTCTGAAAGCTAATTGCTGCCTCACCAATCCCACCGAAGGCAAATTCACCACGAAGAGCACCGGTCAATTGGTCAATTTGCTTAGCCGCACCATAGAGCAAAATCGCATAAAGATTGTACCCCTGCTTCTCAAAAGGCAGATGCAATTTCAGCATGTCTACGCCTAATCGGCGATCGAATAAAGCCAGAGGATCGATCACACGAATAGAAGTAAAGTCGGTTGGATTCCAGAAGCGACCGCTCCCCCACCGCACATGCTGCTTGCCGAAAGTCGCGTAAACTTTTTTTGCAATATCCCACTTCAGCCACATCTCATCTACATCTGAGCGAATGCAACCACTGGAGCACACATCCGATTTATTGATAGAATCCGATGTTATTGCTGGTGCACCACCAGACGAGCCGCCCTCGGAGAAACGCAAACGTAAAAAGCCTCGCAAATCCTTATTTGGACGGGAATCAAAATAAACATCGGCCTGCTTCAGTTTGCCGAAGTCCCCACCAGCAGCGCCGACCCCCTCTTTATGACCGGAGTCGGTCCGAATCTCCAACCGCCCTCCGATTTGCAGAGTATCCAGTAAACGCTGATTCATGTCCGCTTCAGGCGCAACCTTCTTCTCTGCCGAAGGCGCCCCAAAAATGTCCTGATCGCGTGCATCTTCACCTGCCGCAGCTGCGGTCACCCCAAAAGACATCAGAAGAAATAGACACTTCCACACAAGGATTGGCCCCTTAGGCTCGGCTAACGACGCCAAGATCCGTTTCGATGGTTGATTGTCAGCCGCTGAGAATACTAACCGCCTCAAGACCCGACAAGCCCTATGATCGCAGTTAAAGTGAATCGCCTTGCAGTTAAGACTTCGGGCTACTAAAATCAAGATTATGCTAGAGCGCAGCGCACCATACCTCTACCGATGCCTCCGAACCCTCGCCATCTTCCTAGGATTGATGGCTTGTTTGGGCTTGGCGCTCTCTAATGCAGATTGGACGGATGAGGACCTAGAAGTCGAACAATACTCCCGCTTGGAGTCAGTCGTCAGCGGCAAGCACGTAGATGGCCTCCATGGCAAGGTATCTCTACCGCACTTATGGCTAATTACCTGTAGTACTGCTGGGATTAAGCAGACCGATACGCAGAGCATCCAAGTTAATTTTGATTGGATGACCTCGACCCTTTGGACCGGTAGGCGCCTATCACGCCATCTACTGAGCACATCACCGCCACTTACCAATGCTGAGTCGCTACTCACGTAAGTGATGCTGCCCTAGTCCCAAGGCGAAAATTTCACATAGACTACAGCTCGGTGGTTTCTGAGGTTTACTTAGGCCGCCACTGCATGAGCTCTATTTGGAGCTATTGATGCGTATTTTGTTGGTGGAAAGCCAGGAAAATCTGGCTGGTTTTATTCAAAATGGCCTGCGTTCTATAGGCTATGTCTGTGACTGGGCAAGTGACTACACGACAGCAAGAGCCCTGCTTGCAGACCTGGAATTTGACGCAATTTTGCTCGACTCACATTTACCAGATGGCAGCAGTCTTAATCTGGTGAGATTACTCCGGAGCGAAATTTGCCGCATTCCGATATTAATTCTGTCGCAGAGTGATCTGGTAAAAGACAAAGTCACGATCTTAGACGCTGGTGCCGACGACTGTCTCAGTAAACCCTTCGCTATCGAGGAATTATACGCTCGCATGCGCGCAATTATGCGACGCAGTGATCTGACTTTGAGCGCAAAGCTAAAGCTTCATGATCTAGAGATGGACTTATATTCACAGCGAGTAACTCGGGGCGATCGAATGATTTCCTTAACCCGCCGCGAATTTGCACTGCTAGAGTATCTTCTACGGAATCCGGGCAGGATATTGTCACGAGCTGCCATCTGCGAACATGTTTGGTCAATGACGTTCGAATCTCAGAGCAATATAGTTGATGCGTATATCAAATTACTCCGCAAGAAAATTGATCAAAACTTTTCGACAACGCTCATTCACACAGTCGTCGGGATGGGTTACGTACTAAAGGTGCCGGAAGGTGAGCCTTGTCCCGCGTAAAGCGCTGCACTATCTTCCACTGGAGAGACGACAGCTACTCCAGGTAACTGGACTCCCACACGCCCCAGACCAAAGCACAAACTCACAAAAAGCTGCATCAGAATAAATCCATTCCATACCAGTACGACGATGCAGGCGGCAGTTAATACCGGCAATCGCAGCCACAGGTCACCAAGCAGCATCTCCTCACCCCAGCAAGCTTGCGTGACCGGAAATGCCGATAATGCCAAGGTCGAAAGCAGAAGTAATGTCACTGCATCAGGATAGAGAATGCCACTATCGCGACGAATTTGATCTTTAGTCTTCACCAAATGCCTAATAATATATCCACCCAAAACTCCCGCTGGAATAATCCCCGAGAGAAAAAATAACGCGGCAGTATTCTTATCCGGGTGCACCAGAACTAAGGTCAAAAAACCAAAACTTAGCTGACTGACGACGACCAGTAGCCAAGCAGTGAAGGGTCTACGGAGTTGCCCAGCCGCTGCAACTGCGCCTCCGATCATCACCGCTATCAGCCCGATCGCCTCAAGTTTTGCAACTACACCAGCTTCTCCTAGAGCAAAAAAGAAGGCAGCTAAGGTGCACGCTCCACCGACAGTCCATACGCTCCCGCGAATTAGCCTTGGCAGTCCCTGCCACCAGAGCCGCGGCCCAAAGTACCGAGCATTATAGTCGAGAAAACCCTCGTTAAGCGCAAAGGCATAAAGAGCGAGCTGCAGACGTCGAGGTAACCATGACTCAATGGACCAACGATGACTAGCAGCAGTACGCATGGTCTGCATCTGCAGCATATGGACTACTACCGATGGTGACACCATAAGTTGATAGGTTCTTAAAGAAGCATTACCGAGAAAGTGAATGAGGACCAGAATCCGTGGCCAGCCCAAAGCGAGCTCGATCATCATCAACCCCACTTGGGTAATGGATGCATAAGCAATCTGGCCTTTTATACTAGACTGAGTTCGACCGACACCGGTTGCCACGACCGCAGATATTAACCCGAGTCCACCCAGCAACCAGCGGGCACCCTCGAGCTGCCCCCAAATCTGGGCCGTACGCAGCAATAATAAAATCCCAGCATGAACTGATAATGCGCCGTAAAAAATTGCACTTGATGGGGTAGGACCCTCCATAGCGCGGGGTAGCCAAGACGAAAACGGCCACTGTGCTCCTTTGCCGGCTGCAGCAATTACGAGCAGGACACTAATAATACCAAGACTCCAAGGATTCAGCCCCAGCACTGGATCACCCGAGAGACTGCTACCCAGTATTCCAAGAGTCAGTGGATCACTACCCTCCCGCTCAACAGAATGTAGCCAAACAGCTGCCATGAGCAGGGCAGCATCCGTGACTCGATATACTGCAAACGCACGCAGGGCGTGCCGGACTGGTTGCTCGCGCTCGAAGTAAAATGCAATAAGTAGGAATGACGACAGCCCAGCGATTTCCCAGCCCACCAGGAAATTTTGGAGAGTGCTGGAAAGTATCAATAGATTCATTCCAAATATAAATAGAAATACGATGGAAAAGAATCGTGAATATCCGGGCTCGCGGTGGAGGTAGTAGCGACTGAATTTAATAGTAATCAGCGTGGCGAATGCTGTCATAATTAAATAGGCAACTGACACAACGTCAACAATGCCAATAACACCGGCGAATTCTATGGCCTGCGGCTTAGCAACACGCAGCCACATTAGCGCCATCGCCACGACACAACCCACTAATAGTATCGCTGTCGTATAACTTAATGCGGCGACTCGATTCTCTGCAGCTACGCTTTGACGCCGCCCAAGAAAAAGCGTCAGCAATGAACAAGCGGCAGGCAGCAGCAAAATCAGAAAGCCTACAATCCCAAGAAATTGTGTCATTGAGCCTGTCCTGTCGAAAACTGCGTGATTACGAGGGCCTTAGGTTCAAATGGAACGAAGCCACCCTGGCGCCAGATCCAGTAGCTTCCTGTTTCCGGGTCAACTGCAGCAAATCGCACCCATTCGTTTTCTATCCACTGAAAGATCGCAGGATTTTTCTTTGCCGCCTTGCTGGCAATGACGGGATTCTGCTCAACAACCACAAGAAGTCGCACTGGATCATGGATCTCTACCATTTGTGCTGGTAGTCCTGTCCGCAGATCACCGGTAACCCCCTGAGCGACACCAAGTAGCGCCATCACATTGTGAGGAAGCTTCGAACCAGCTCCGTAGGTGTCGTTATCAACACGAGAAAAGAAATACTCCAGATTAATACCACCACAGACCGGAACCACAGCGCCTAAGATCGCCGCGAGTATATCTCCGGTTGGATCTAACCTAGGGTCATAAGACTGAAGAAAGGCCCGGCGGTCCAAATGGATTCCGCGCGTTAAAATCCTCCGACCGACGATAGCCGACGCGTTATTGGCGTGATTCCACTCTGGACGCGGCTCAAAAATGGCTCTTGCTCTTTTCCGGACATGTGAACGAGCAGCCTTAGGTGATGCTGGCGCCAAATCAAATTTTACGGCTCGTTCTTGAGCATTCAGCTCGAGTGCAGACTCTAGGTTCCGCTTAAATTCTGCCACCAATTTATAGTGAGTCGATGGAATTAAGGATTCATCATAATAACTGGCATCATCTTGCGTCGTGTCATGCATCGCAGCGAGTACGTAGGTTTTATCTGGTATTGCAATACCGCGTTCACTAAGAATCTTGCGCACAACTGCATTGTTAGCCATGGTTGCGAAGGCTCTGGCATTCACAGCCCCTGGTTTACCAGCGCAAGCACCACAGTCATACGCAGAAAAATGCGGATTATTTGTGGTCGTTGAGCCGTGTGACACCATAACAATCAATTCAGCAAAATGGTCGACTAAACCGCAATTTCGCAAAATACCACCAACGCGGTCAGCCATTTCTAATACTGAGTATCCTAGCCAATAACCTTGCTGGGTCGGTTCCTCTATAGTGCGCTCGATCTGTAATGGAGTTGTTTCAAAATTAGCTGCAGCACTCTTTTCCTGTAAACGAGGCCATATCACCTGCAAACTGAGCTTGATTGCCGCCCAAAGACCAAACAGGGGCGTCGATATCCAGCCTCTAATTCCGGTATTCGCAACTTCCCATAAATGAAATCCACGCCTGAGGTGCCGACCTCGTTGCGGCTTACCCTTAGCTTCCCTCACCACATGTTTGGGCGTAAGAATAACGGGGCAATGCTGCTGTGGGGCAGACTGTTCAGCTCCTTGAAAGAGAAAATCAACACCGAAAAATCCCGGTGCACCAAACGTGACAACATCTGGCCAGACTGCCTCTAGGTTCCGTCTTAAGGATCCTTCCCGATCGTCGATACAGAAGAATGCCTGCGCTTTTGCGACAGCATTATCGGAATCAGCAGTCCGCTGAGAACTCTTAGGCTTCAACTGTGCCAAAAGCTTGCCGTAATAAGTCCATTCCAGAGCTTCATGCCAAACCTTGGCATCACGGTCTATGGCAGGACCCGCCGAGGCTGGGGCAATAATTTCCGGCTTCAGCACCTTACTTTGTGGCATGCGAGCGAGCCATGCACACTGGAAAATAGCTTCTAATGCGACCACTTCAATGAGTGAAATCTTCCGGGGGTGAGTCAGCACTTGGGGCTGAGTCTCAATCATACGGACCATGCCCGACCAGCCGGGATGTGCCAAACAAAGATTTAAGAGATAAACATGCCAGTCCCTTTTCTCGGCAACTAGCCGTTGCAGACAGATCTCTAAAGCTGCTTTGGGACCAAGGGTGAGCAGTCGGCGAGCTTCCGGATCACTCAAAGGTGGCAAGGCGCACAACCTATTCGTGGCGAGAGCGTTGATTGCCTCCCAAAAACCACCATGCCGCCCCGGCATCGGCCAAATCGCTAAACCCTGATCTAAGAAATTCGCTACTAAGCGAAAAAGCATCGGATGAATCAACAAATCCAGACGCAGACGCTCATCGCTTATCTTTTCTTGCTTACCGATATGTCCGGCTTGAATATCAGGTGCCGCATCGATACCACCAAGAAGCCGACTACGACCTGTGCCAAGGTCACGCTCTGAGACTTTCTGATCACTCAGCGCAAGATCAAGGGCTGCGATTACAATGCGCTGCTCCTTGTAGGCCTGATGATAAAAAGACAACGGCATGAAACTCCGCGCCCTGTAACGTCGGCTTGCCTCAGCAACGCCATCATGGAAATTCATATCTTGGAATGCATGGAGGGTATTGTGGTGGATAAAGTCCTTGATCGGACCCTGCTGAGGCAAATCATGCCCAATCGATTCCATGATCGCGTCAATATCGGAAGTATGACCCGCCAATCCCTGCAGGTCTGCACTACTCGTCATTAGAGCACTCCGTTTATTTCCCACCACTGGTCGTAGCAGCAACACCCACTTTACTTTTTGCCAACCGACGCGCAGCTAAAGGGTGCTTAGAGACAGCAACATGATCGTCGGCAAAGCGAATTTGAAACGACAAACCACTTTTGGCCAGATCGCGCTCTAGACGATTCAACTGATCTAAAACGGTATGATCGATAACCTGCGACAAAGAAAGATCTAGCGAAACATCCGTTGTACCTCCATTTGTCATGCGCTCAATCTGACGCCGGATCCTAAGATAGTTGGTGAATACTAAAGGAGAGTGAACGTGCAGCGTAAGTTGGTTAGGCTGTTCATCAACCAAAAACCGAACCCGAAAAAGACCTCGGATTGACGATCCGCGCCACAAATTAAACCCGACTTCGACTAATATCCCCGCAAAAACACCAATTAATAAATCAGAGAATAAAGTCACTAAGAGGGTGACAATGTATGCCGCCAAGTGATCACGCCCAACCTTAGCCGTTTTGAGCAGCTGGCTTGGATGCGCCAGGCTATAACCAACGGACATAAGAATCGCTGCAAGTGCAGCTAACGGGATCAGATGTAATAAGCTTGGTATCAACAGCAACGCCGCTAAAATAAAAATGCCGTGACTGAAGTTTGCCACTCTGGTTCGCGCGCCGTTCTTGATATTCGCGGTACTGCGGACCATCTCGGCGATAATAGGCAAACCACCGACTAGACCGCACACAACATTGCAAAAACCTTTGCCAATGAGCTCGCGGTCAAGATTGGAATTGCGATGCAAGGGATCCATGCGATCAACCGCAGCAGCACTCAGAATTGACTCGATGCTACCGACCAACGCAAATTCAATAACGTAGCGCCAGTTTTCCCACGTACCCAATTGCGAAAAATCAGGAAATACTAGAGCAGTCACCAGATTATTAGGGAGATTAAGCAGCAGACGCTCATCAGCGGTAAATTCCAGCCAGTGAGACTTCACCAAATGGACATGTTCGAAATCAAATAAGTGAGCCATGGCCACGCCGACAACAATCACAATAAGAGGGGCCGGCACCCAGCGAGCAATCGCCCCCCGGGCCTGCCCCATATACAGTATGATGTAGAAACCGACGAGGGCAATCAGAGCCACCTCAGGGTTCAAGGAACTGACTGTGTGCGGAATCGCAGCAATCATGTCAGGGATCGTCTTAGCAGTGGAAACCACGCCTAGAGCTACCGGAAGCTGCTTCACCATAATGATCATGCCGATCGCTGTTAGCATGCCGTGAATAACGGACCCTGGCACAGCAAGCCCAAGCACACCGCAACGCAGTAATCCAAAGACCGCCTGAATGACGCCAGCAAACACGAGCGCCGCCAACATCCGTGGAAAACCGACCTTCAGATCACCGCCACCCAAGTCATGGATAGCCCCCATGACAATCACAATCAAACCGGCAGCAGGTCCGTTAATAGTCAGGTAAGAGCCGGTGACCAAAGATCCGAGGATCCCACCAATGACCGCCCCCAAAATCCCGGCCGTTGGTGGTGCTCCTGCCGCCAAGGCGATGCCGATAGAGAGCGGCAGAGCAATAAGGAACACGACAAAACCCGCCCTCACATCACCAAGCACCGTGGCAGTTTTACTCTTCGGCAAGAGAGCCTGACGACTGCCGATTTCGGCCGCATCTATCCCCATATCCAACTCCGCTAATTAATCAAAAATAGATGCATTTACGCGCATATATTTGCGGTATTGGCGTACCTAAGGAACTCCGCATTCCAGCACATTATAGGCTTAAAGTTTAGCATGCAAATTTGAGAGCCGAATGAAATCAGCATGAAAATGCTTTCATCTACTAATCCACTGAAAGCCTCAGAGACCGCCTCACGGCTCTGGAGATTCATCACACCCAGCAGGCTCTGCATCATAAAATTCTGGAAATTTCCATGATAGAATTAAAGAACGACTATCAATATCCCCTCACTTATCACCGGCCCAGGGAGGCTCCCAGAAGTGGCATCCAAATATGTCCGCAGGCTGCTGCTGCCTTTAGGCATAGCGATGACGCTAGCCGCAACACCCTACTGTCGCAAAGACAAAAAAGATCAAAATCCACCGCCATCCTCAAAGCCCGGTGACCCCCCTAGCAGCTGGGACGGCATATCTGATTGGCAGGAATCAGCACTGGAGGTTGTGGACGAATGAAACACCTGAAAAGCCCCGCCCTAGCGCTCTCAATCCTTGTCAGTTCGACCTGCGGCCATAACCGCGGACAAGCTTTTGTGCGCAAAGATCTTGCTGCCCGAATCCAGCTGGTACCGAATACCGGATTTTCTGACCGGACTCTATGGGCCGGCCACGGTATGCGGCTGCAGCTAATTAATAGCGGCGACGATCTACGCAACTGGGCCAAGAATAAAAAACTGAGAATTGTGTCACTGCCCATCGACAACAACCTGTCGCGGGACCTCGCCAATAATCCTGCAACTCTAGTTTATTCACCTGGCGATGAAAACAACTCGGGCTTTGCTTTAGTTGAGATTATCGCCCCTGAAGATGAGGCAAAGCTAGCAATTGCTGCTCATACACAGGGCAGTCATAGCTGTGGAATGCTACAAAAGTTATCACTAAACACTCTACCGACTTCATCGGAATTTACCCCGCCACTTTATGCGGAATTTTTAAACAGACAGGCCATCGCAAATTTGACAACTATAGATACGGCCGCAGTTACGCAGTCATTGAGCAGTAAGATCCAGACGCTGGAAAGCATCGGCACACGCTACCATACCTCACAATCTGGGATCCAAACCTCAAACACTGTAAAAACATTGTTCGAAACAGCAGCCGGCGGACGCATACTTGGGATGTCGGTAAAATTGGTAGCTCATTCCGACACTGAGCAAAAATCGGTCGTAGTGACGATTCCCGGTACCGAGGATCCCCAAGCGACCGGCCCAGTGATTATACTAGGGGCGCACATAGACAGCATAAATGCAGCCAACAAAGAAGGTGGTGCACCTGGCGCAGATGATGATGCCAGCGGTGTCGCGACACTATTAGAGATCGTGCAACAGATCGCGAGCTCTGGCGCACAGTTCAAACGCACAATTGAATTTCACGGTTATGCCGCCGAGGAAGTCGGTTTAGTCGGCAGCCATGATATCGCTGATAGCTATGCTGCCTCAGGCCGAACCGTTGCGGCCATGCTGCAGTTCGACATGAATTCCTGGGCATCCAATCCATCGTCTCAAACGATATACTTAGTCACAAACTCAACTAGCGCGCTATTACGCAGATCACTGAAAACCCTCATCACCACCTATCTTGGTGGCAACGTGGTCGAGGGCACCCTGCGCGCCGGAACCTCTGACCACGCCTCCTGGCAAGCTGCTGGATTCCACGCAGTATTTCCCTTTGAGAATCCGATTGATTATAACGAAGCTTTGCATACCGCTCGGGACACATCCGCCACAATCAATGATCTTAAATTAGCTAGTCGCTTCGTCCAAACTGGCCTGGCATTTCTGGGGCATTATGCTGGTTTAAAAAGCGCTGACGTAACCTATCAAGAAGACCTAGCGAAATTTCGTGCAGCCACACCAAAAGATCTTTTTTTGGCAATTAAAACCGGCGAGACTGGAAACAATTACGGACTCAGTGTTGCCGTCGGATCCCTAGTAAAATCTGTAGAGATCTGCGAAGTAAGTGAAGCTGGAGGCATTGCTTGTAAGCGCGAACTTCTCATTGGCAAGGCAACGACCCAGAAGGGTTCTCGACAATTCTTCAATCTAGGTGACGATCTACAGGTTCGCAGCGGCATTCATATTTCGGTCTTTGGATATGACAGCAACGACAAATTAATTGCTCAAAGGTCAGTCAGGCTGCAGAAAAAATAGTTAATTCAGCTTAACGACTCTGTGACTCAAGCCATGCCTTGGTAAACATATTCACATCCAGAGCATCAAGCTTGACATCTCTCAGCGCAACAGTGGTCGCATTACCCTTCTCCACTTCATCAAAGACGCGAATCTCTTTTGGCACGTATACCTCTGCGCCCTTCGACTTACTAAACATTTTCTCCCAACTTGGATAGTAGCTCGTGCGCAGCAGCTTACCGGAAAGCGCGAATTCCTGACGTTTCATGACATTTTTTTCGTTTTGATCGATCCAAATTTCCAACACAGGACTGGCCACTTCAAGACCCGGCTTAGCTGTCAGCTTCAGGTGGTAGACCTTAAATCGACCTAAAGATTCATCGGCTACAAATACGGCCTCATACTCTTGAGCTAATCTAGATTGATCGAAATCGTCGCGGCGGCTATTAGTCCCGGCGATACTGGCCCGTTCAGTCTGGCGTTCCCACTTACCCAGGGCAGGCTCGTAAAGAAACAAGTTCTTTTCGAGTCGCAAATAACCCTTTCCAGCTTCAGCCTTCGGCTTTGCAAACAAGATCATCCATTTATCATCACCATCTCGGCGATACACGCGGGCTTCAAAAGCCTTACTGGATCCGTCTTTCGACTTCTGATCGATAAATACTATCGATGCATAATCACCGACATTACGCTGCCTGACATCAATCAAAGTAACTAATTCTTTGACTTCTTTATCTGTTAAGGCCGTGCCTACCTGAGCAAAAGAAAGAAGACTGAATAGTACCGACAACAAACCTAATATTTTTCCCATACGATTAACTCCGCTATTTACCGCTAAGAAGAGCTTCCACGGGCTTCAAACGAGCCGCCTTAAACGCCGGATAAAGCGCCGCAATGCCGGTTACCGCTGAGAACAAAACCAACGTAGTCACTACCTGCGTCCAGTGGATGTTAAACTGGAGCGTATTTGTCATCAAAAATAATCGCACGCCATCACTAGTTACGGGCACCTTAAGAAAATTAGTGACTCCGATCAGAGCACATCCTAAACCGGCTCCCATCGTCGCAGCAAACACTCCGAGCAGCAGGGCTTCGGCGACAAAAATCCTCACAATCATGGACTTAGGTGCGCCAATAGCTCGCATCGTACCGATTTCCTTCGTCCTTTCCCTCACTGCCATCCACATGGAGTTAACAATCCCTCCCACTATGATGAGAGCTAGAATGCCGACGACAAAAAATGAAACAAAATCCAACGCCCGTGTTATCCACAACACGAAAGATATCTCATCGCTCCAAATGGTGAGATCAAGGCGCTGCCCTAACCAGTCTTCGCCGCTGACTTTGTCGAACTTGAAGAAAAAGGGGCGCGGATCGTGTTCCATTACTGTTAATCCAGCTTTGGTTAAATTTCCGCGCAGCCGCTCCATGACGGCAGTAGCTCGGTCTGGATTAGGCAGATAGACCATCACCACGCCTGTGCTGTTAGGTTGCAGACGATACAGATCAAGCACTGTTTGCCGCGGCACAAAAAGATTCCAATTACTCATAAAGCCAATATCAGAGGCCACCGCAACTATGGTGAGATCCACTGTATTGGCTCTTGCCCCCTCAATAACCATAGTCAGTGTGTCGCCGACACCCACACCCAACTTTTTTGCCTGAGCCGAAAATATAAGCACTGAATTCGGTTGCTGCAGCCCGGCAAAATCACCCAAAATTCTATCGCTCGCTCCAACTTTGTATTCAGATTCGGGCGCTAACCTTAGGGACTTAAAAAAGCGCTTTTCTTCGGTGTACTCAATCCCACTTAGTCCGACATTAAAAGATGAGCCTGGGCCGACGATTCGCCCCCAACCCCGATGGCGATCGGTCAACGACACTGCTTCCGGCACAGATTGCTTAACGATCTGCTTAACCAGTGACCTATCACTAATCAGCGGGTCAGAACCCCGTCGACGTGCTTTAAAAAAGCCACCCACATTCACGTGACCAGCCGATAGCGTAGTAGCGGATTCGATCATACGCTCTGCAATCGACCCAGAAACCACTCGAAGCACTAAAAAAAGCGCTGCCACTATCGCAATTGCCAGGCCTAGCAGTAAGGAACGCCGCTTTGCCTGAATCATATTGCGAAATGCTATCCGGAAGATGGTAATCATTACTCCTTCTCCTGGGTTGCATCAGCCGGCTGAATCTTGGCCGCATGACGAGCCGCATAGACCGAGGCTAACGTTGCCACGATGGTGATCAAAATGGGAGCCGTTGTTACCACCGCCCAGTGCACACGAGGGTATAAACGCGGGCCCGAAAAAATAAACGTAACGATATCGTTTCCAGCTGGAATACCAAGGCGGCCCGCCAGCAGGATTACCACTACCGCCAATGCCGTTCCAGAGACCGCGCCGAAGAACCCGGTTATGCCTGTCTCAGCAAGAAACAGATTCACAATAAGAGAACGCTGGGCTCCGATTGCACGCATAGTTCCAATCTCTCGAGTGCGATTCAAAGTGCCAACAATAATTGAGTTATTTACAATCACAAAGGCCACTAAAAATATAATCGCTAAGGCAAAGACCAGAGTCCCTCCAACAATATTTACTAGCTGACCGACAATTCCCGATGCTTTTTGCCACCCAACAATATTTGCTTTCAGCCCTCGATTCTCTAGGGCGGCAATCAGTTCTTGCTGTGTCTTCTCTTCTTTCCCTGAATCCTTAAGCTTAATCGCAGCATTAAGCGCAAGGCCTCGCTGTAGTTCTTGAGGATCGAAGTGATCTGCCAATCTAGGCTTGACGGAAAGCGGCTCCGCAGCCTTTCTTATGTCATTTACTGCGACTGTAGTCGCAGGACGCTCGCTACCGAAAAGGTCCGTCTCAGCATTTTCCGCGCTAACATCTTTGATGCCGACTTGAGCCCGCATCACATCTAGCTCCCGACGAGACGCCTCGGTCATCTGTCCATAGAGTTCCCGAAAACTAACTAAGTCCATAATATTCAGCACGCCGGCTAAATCTGAATCTTCTAAACCATCAAAATTGTAGATCCCATACACCTTGAGAGGCAGGGTCTTAATGTATCCACTTCGCGTATAGCTCCGGACCGTGATGGTTTGCCCAGGCGACACTTCATAAAGCCGAATTTTAGGCGCGATATTGGCGTAAAACCACGCATAACGTTGCTCGAAATTAGAATCGTCAACTGTCAAAAACAAGGTCAGCTGATGACTCAGGCGCTGTACCAATTCATCGCCACCGACAGCTGCAATACCTAAATCTGTCAACCTGCGACTTAACTCTTCGGCATCCGCACGATCTAAATAGGAAAGAATCTGCTGATACTGTTTTTTTAAGTCGGAGGCAAAGCGGCGACACTCATCGTCGCCAGCGATCGATTGATTGCGTTTAGTTAGCCGCTTGTGAATTTTATCAAAAAGCTTAGCTACTGAATTCTTTAGCTGCTCATCGCGCACTTTTCGGCTGAGCATGATGCCACGCTCACCCGGGCCTAGCACAGCCCCCTCTATTAAATGAAATTTCGGGAAGTTGGCTAGATAAGCAGCAATATCTGTACCAAAGTATTGAATGTAGGTTGGCAACTTCTCACCGGAAAGCGGCGCAATCCGGGTTTCTAAAAACTGTAATTTCGCTTCGTCGATCTTACTCGCATCTTGCAGAAACTCAGGCGCGGCGGCGACCTTCAGGTCACGCTCCTGCTGTTCCAGCTCAGCCTGATCGGCGCTAAGTTGACGGCGGGCGGTTAGCTCTAAACCAACTTGCTCTAACTGAAAACGCACCTGCGCTATTCGCCCAGCTATAATAGCTGAATCCTCGCCCTTAATCGCACTGCGCAATGCGTCCAGACTATCATCAAGCTCGTTACCACGCGCCAGCACCGCCATATCAAGTCCCATAGGGACAAATGCTGCGACATTTGGATGACGCAAAATTTCATCACGATACAGCGCAAAATTAGGCAAATTACCGATATCAGTCCGCCCCATAAAACCGCTGCCACCGAACAGCGTCAGACTATCCTTGGCGTTAGCAGAATAAATTTGCAGATCACCAGCAACACTCTGAGTAATACTGGCGCGCATGGAGGCACGAACATCGTTCAACAAAGACAGACCGATAACAGCCAAAAACGCCCCAAATGCTATGAGCGCTCCGACAATCGTTGTTCTGAAACGGTCCAGCCACAGATTACGTAAGGCTACCGAAGAAATTAGGCGTAGCTGACCTAGCTGCGAGCTCACGAATCTTGCCCCGTTACTACTTTGCCGTCCTTAAGACGAATAATCCGCCCTGCCTGACGCATCACCTGCGGATCATGCGTGGAAAAGATAAATGTCGTTTTATGAGTCCGATTAATCGTCTTCATGAGTTCAATGATTCGCTCGCCCGTTGCTGAATCAAGGTTTGCCGTGGGCTCATCCGCAAGCACAATACGCGGCCCGGTGACCAACGCTCTAGCGATCGCTACTCGTTGTCTCTGACCGCCAGACAATTCGCTGGAACGCTGACTTTGCTGTGCCGTAAGATCTACCTCTGCAAGCAGTGCTGAGACCTTTTGTTGCCGTTCCGCACGGCTAAACCGCCCCTGCAAAAGCAGCGGAAACTCAACATTTTGAAATACCGTGAGGACGGGGATTAGGTTAAAGCTCTGAAAAATAAAGCCCAGCTTCTCTAGCCTTAGCTTCGTCAACTCCCGATCACTTAGCTTAGCGATCGGGCGACCCTCGATATAGACCTCACCAGATGTCGGAACATCCATACATCCTATGAGGTTCAGTAGGGTCGATTTACCACAGCCGGAGGGACCAGCAATCGTAGTAAACTCACCTTCCTGAATATCCATGTCGATACCAGACAAGGCATGAACCTGCGTCTTACCCAGAGGATAAATCTTCTCGACACTAGAGATCCGAACCACGGCAGTCATGTGACCTCTACCTTTCTATTAGTCCTTAGCAGCAGTTTGCTTAATAAGGTCTAAGGCCCACTCGTCCTTGAACTGCTGACGACCAGCAATCACTCCGATGCGCAAATTACTCAGCCATTTATTAGCGAGACGCTTGATATCAGCAGGCGTCACCTTATCGAGCCGGCGCGGCATATCATAGTATTCATTGAAATCGCCGTAGAAAACTTCGGATGCCGCCAGTGCGCCAGCCAACGAGGCATGCGTTTCTTGCGTCAAGTAATAACTAGTCGCAAAACCACGCTTAAATTCCGCAAGCTCCTCATCGCTGTAGGTTTTAGATTTAACCGTCGACAACACATCCTGGATTGCAGCCAGAGTTGCCTCCGGCTTTGAGGTCGATACATTAATCACGCCTACTCCGATGTTGTACTCAATAAGAAAAGCGTGGACGGCATAAGACAAAGAGCGCTTAGTCCGTATCTCTTCACCTAATTCTTCACTGAGGATTTCATAAAGTAACCGCATGGCCACTGAGTCTTCGTCATGAATCCCCGGAGCATTCATCTTCATCCGAATGTATGCAGTGGGCAACTCACGGTCGTAAAATGCATAAGCTTTAGCTGCGTCAAATTCCGGCGCAGTGACTTCAATAGCTGGCGCGTTTGACGCCTTAACCCCGCCAAAAGCTTGATTTAAATCAGCAACCACCTTTGCCGCTGGCATCGAGGTAACGACCACTATATGGAGCTTATCCGCAGTGAGTATTTCTTTATGAAGCTTTATTAAATCATCTCGGCCTAGGCCATCTAGCTCCTTGAGAGCTTCATCATGATTCAGGCGGTAAGGATGCCCTGGACGGTAGAAAATTGAATTTACGATCTCGTTAACATAGCTACCCGGATTACTCGGAGTATCCTTTAACTCGGCTTCAATTCTCTCACGGGTCAAGGCGACATCTTCAGGAGTAAAACTTGGCTCGGTAAGCAATGCGGCCATAAGCGGCAAAGCTTTAGGCCAATATTCATTCAGAGTGCCAAGTCCACAAGCTGCATACTCAATACCGCCGCTGCATGCCAGATCCAAACTATACTGCTCAGTAAGTTGGTATACCTTCCGCTTAGGATATCCCTTGCCGGCCATGGGCAATGCCGTCCATAGCCATTCATTCAGCACCTTGCGACCTGGTGATAAATCTTTCAGACCGGAACTGAAAGTCACACCAAGTTGCACTATATCGGAATCCGGAATCTGCCTAACAATTACACTCACGCCGTTCTTCAAATGATGACGACTGGTAAGATCCTTCTGGATCTTGATCGAGGCATCCGAAACAAGTTGCTCTGCTGCCACTGCTAAAGGCGCAGTCACACAACTCAAAGCTCCTGATAAAAGGCACTTAATAGCCAAGCTTAGATTCAGCCATTGGTACTTCATCGTCACGCTCCTCGGCATGTTGTCACAAATTAGCTACTTAACCTGGGCTAGCTGAGTTCTCGGGGGCTGTCGCTGCCGGTAGTTCCTTAGTTGCTGGGTCCTTGTACATCTCAAGATACTTTTTTGCTAACGGGGGTGAAGTATCTTTGAGACCTACAGCACGCGCATCCTCGGGCGACAGCAAAACGCTGTCGAGATGAGGCGCATTTAGTACCCAAGTCTTGACGCTGGCCTGGACATCTTTGAGCTTAACTTTGTCGATATTGGTCAGGTAACTATCGTAGTAATCCAAACCAGTCACAGCCCACCAAAATGCTAGTTCTTTAATAAACTCAGTCGGGGAATTCTGCTCGCGCTTGCGATGGATCGTCATTTTGCGTTTAACATCGACAAGCTGGGCAGCATTGAAATAACCGGGCTTAACCCATTCCTTGATCTCAGCTAGGAGCTTCTTTTGAACCTCTTTTGCGCGTTTTGGCGCAGCCGTGGCGTATACGTCGATCTCGCCCGCTTGAGACTGAGTGTAATAGCTAAAGCCAGCTTCAAAAGCTAAGCCCGAGTCGACAAATTTTTGGTAAAACTTGCCACCGCGATGCTCTAATAAATTAGCCAACACGTCTAACGGATAAGTTTCTTTCGGTTGCTGGCGAACTTTCGGGCCGTCAAACGTACTTTGTATACGCACGTTTTGCACAATCGGTCTGGTCATAACAAAGCTAGTCGTTGCCGGAAAACGTGGAAACGCTGGTGGCTGCAATGGCTTCCATCCCTCCGGAGTGCGCCAATTGGCAAAATGTTTTTTTGCTAACTTTGCCAAGTCCGCGGGAACGAAATCACCTCCTACTAAAAGTGCGCAATTAGCAGGCACAAACACTTGATCCTTAATGCGTAGTAGCTGCTCGCGTGTAGCATTAGAAATGATCGGCGCAAGACCGAGCGGATCCCGACGGTATCCAAGCGGCCCATAGATCATATTTCGCTGTAAATTCATAAAATCAAAGGCTGGCTGAGCTGCATTTCGCTCGTACTCATTGAGCACCACCCGCCGCTCACGTTCCATCTCGCTCTGCTCAAGGAGCGGAGTGGCGATAGCGTCGGCCATAAACTGGAGCCCTTCTTCCAAGTAAACTGACGGTAGCGTTATAAAGTACCGCACCTTCTCGGCTGAGGTATCACCGTTATAGGTGATGCCGAGCTGCCGAATTCTCTTGTTGAATGCCTCTTGATTCGGCAATCGCTGGTTACCCTTGAAGAACATATGTTCCCAAAGGTGAGTCAGCCCATTGCTGTCCGCTGTTTCGGTCATAGCACCAGCTTTTGCAGCCAGCACAATAGTTACCAACGGGACCTTGTGTGACTCGAACCCGACCAGGGTAAGGCCTGTGTCCATGGTCTGGGTAGAATACGCCTTTGACCCTGCAGCCTCTGCACTCACACTGAGAAGCATCATCATTAAAGCCAAAAGCCGTACCATGCCGTGCCTCCCTGCGCAAAACACTATGATCTATTCCTGAGCTATCTACTGTAACGAATCTGCAACAATTTCTGCGATATCTTTGACCACTACACTATCGCCCTTGCCCTCAGATTTGACTCCGTCAGTTAGCATCGTCATACAGAATGGACACGCAGTAGCGACGGTCGATGCTCCAGTGGCGATAGCCTCCTTCGCCCGATTGATGTTGATGCGTGTTCCTTGAGTTTCTTCCAGCCACATACGCCCGCCGCCAGCGCCGCAACAGAAACCCGTTTCACGACTGCGGGGCATTTCCTTGAGTTCGACTTTAGGCAGAGCTTTGAGGGCATTCCGCGGCTCATCATAAACCTCATTATGCCGACCCAAATAGCAGGAATCGTGGTAAGTCATCTGGGTCATTTCAGCCGGAACTTGCTGCGGTTTTATCTTTCCTTTAGCGCTGAGATCGCTGATCAGTTCACTGTGATGAAGCACCTCTAGATTAACACCAAATTCAGGATATTCGTTTTTTAATGTGTTGAAGCAATGGGGGCATCCTGTAACGACTTTCTTCACTTGATACCGCTTGAAAGTCTCTACGTTGGCCTCGATCTGCATCTTTGCCAAATACTCATTTCCAAGTCGCCTAGCTGTATCGCCGTTACACTGCTCCTCAGTCCCCAAAATGGAGAAGCTGACGCCTGCAGTCTGCATAATTTTAGCGATTGATCGAGAAACGTTCTTATAGCGTTCATCGTACGATCCGGCGCAGCCAACCCAAAATAAGTACTCGACATCGCTCTTATCGGCCATCGTCGTGATATTTTGCCCTTTAGCCCAATCAGCCCGAGTGGATGGGTCCATAGGCCACGGTGATGAACTAGTCTCCAGACTTTTAAAGGTATTGGCCAACTCAGGGGGAAAAGCGCCCTCTGTGAGGGTCAAATATCGGCGCATACCAACGATCGCAGGTATATGTTCGATATAAAGCGGACATGCCTCCATACAGGCACCGCAGGTCGTGCAAGACCAAAGTTCTTCCGGCGTCACAATCGCACCCTGTTCACCAATTAGCGGGGTACGCTGATCTTCGGGTACGCCTTTACTCACCTCAGCCACGGCTACTTTAAGGTGTTTCATAATCAGTCGTGGATCCAACGGCTTACCCGTAGTGGTCGCTGGACATTGTTCGGTGCAACGGCCGCACTCAACGCAAGTAATGCCGTCGAGTAGCTGCTTCCAACTAAAATCCTTAACTTTGCCAATCCCAAAGCTCTCCGCGTTTTCGTCAAATTCCAGAGACTTCAGTCGTCCACGCGCAGTCAAGCTACGCAGGAACATGTTCGGCCAAACCCAGATAAAATGCTGATGTTTCGACGACGGCAGAAACATCATAAATGAGAAAAGAACCAAACAATGCGCCCACCAAAATGTCTTGCTTAAGATTTCCCATCCTTCGGTAGAGCTCACACCAATGAGGCGACCTACCCCACCGCCGAAAGAGCGAGAGAACAGTAATGGGCCTGCCGGCAACCCTTGTCCTCCTTCGATAAATGTTTCCCCCCCCATGTAAATCAAAGAGGTCACAACGAGCGCGAGTATAAACCCAAGGACAATGTAAGCATCGACGCGGGAGCTTTTTTCCAACTGCGATAGCCGCCATGGCTTGAATACCAAACGTCGAACAAAAGCCGCGCCGATAGCGATGGCTACGACAAAGTTAGCTATGTCCTGCGATGCCAAATAAAAGCTGTAGATGCCACCATTACCCAGAATTAATTGAAAAGAAAATGCCTCAAAAATGCCGTGCACCAGTGTTTCTAGGGTACCGACAGAAACAGTCACAAAGCCAAAAAAGATCATATAGTGCATGATCGCTGGCCAAATATCCTTCAGCATCTTAGGTTGCAGGAAGCCGCCCTTAAGCATACCGAAGACGCGCTCAAACACGCGATTTGTGCGCACATCATCAACGCCAACCCCGACGTGGATTGTGCCCCAGATCCGCCGCAAATTAACCGCCAGGAAGCTAAAGGATCCAAGGGCGAGCAGTGCAAAAATCAAATGAGGAATCAATGCCACGAGCGTCTCCTGATAATCTTCGAACGAACCCTGGAGCCCTGCCGCGCCGTCACGCTTAAGTGCCGCATGGGTTGCGCTGCCATGAGAGCTAAAACCCTAAATTAGCACAAGCTTTAGGACGCGACTAGCGAACCTTATGTTGCCGCAGGGCGCGCAAACTCTGCCGTGCCTTAAAAAGCATGGCATGGGTCTCATATTCAATCCGAGCCTGCAAAGCTACGTGGCTCACGTCCGTCAACTCACGAACTATGTCCTCAAAGCGCGGATCAGTGAGCGCTAGACGCTCGACACGCCCCCCTGCAAAGCCACCCCTCGCGAGTTCCCCCTTGAGTTGCTTATAGCGTGCCGGAAATAGAGACCACACCCGCCGAGCTATCTGCCGACTAGTCATGGCCGCCTGGGCATATCGGCTTATAAGCTGCGTAAGCTGCTCGTTGGGAGTTCTTAAATTCATCGCGGTCCCTCGCGGTTTACCGTATCACACGTCGGAGATAGTTCTCCAGAAGGACCCGATTTTCCTCGTCATAACCGGAAGATTGCACTTCCTCCAAAATGTCCTCTCGGTACCGACGGTCGACCTGGTACTCACGCTTGATCTCAACATCCCCCCCGACCACCGACTGCCCGTAGTAATTATCACCCGTGACTCGCCGACGGCGGCCGCGGCTGCGACGCTTTTGCTGCGACTGTTGGGCAGCGCTCTCTGCCTGCCGCAGAAGTCGACCGGCAAGATCAGCGCCGGCCTCGGCAGAGCGGTAATCGGCGGCGCTTCCCGCCTCTACGACTTGCTCCATTGCTTCCAGTGCGCCTTGAATTCTCATGGCAGAGGTAGGCGATAACGCACGCATTTGACCCTCTAAAACGCGCGTTTCCTTGATATTTATATTCTGTTTCATCCTCGCCGAAGGCCATTGATCACTCAACTGCTCGGACGACTTTTCACTGGCTCGGTCCAACTCGGATGAAATTTCACCCTGCCGCTTCTGCAGCTCCTTCAGAGTATCTTTCGCGGAGGCTAGGCCCTGCTGCCGTTGCCTGTCCTCATCGTCTCGCATCTTGTCTTCAAATGCCTCGAGCTGTTGAATCCAAGCCCGGTAATCAGTCACCATCTTCGACAAGACGGTTAACTGCTCTGACTGCGCTGCAGCTGCAGCTGCAGGCACTTTCTTGTCCAGCACTGCTATCGCTATCATAGACTGGTGAAAAGGCCTTTTACCGTCAATCTTACTCCATTCAGGTGGCTGGAGTTCAGCCTTCAGTCGCCCTACACGCAGACGCCAACGCTCGTGCCTACCGTTCAAGAATACTTTCAGCCGTTCAACCACGGTGGTCAGTGGGACCGATCGACTCGCTGGCTCGACCTCTAGCTGGTGTGAAAGCATTCTCGCGGCAACAAAGAAGTCACGGTCACGCTCCCTGTCGTCGAGGATCTCGTGTTCAAATAAAAAATCATTCAAAGCCTGACTGAGCTCATAAAGACTACCCGCGTCAGTACTGTTCGTTAATTCCTCAACGCCAGTATCAAATCGGCGGATCTGCAGCCTATCCATTCCGTCAAAGAAGGGCGACCGATCGGATTCGTCTACCGCCTTCTTCACCAGAGTGGCTGCCTCGGGAGGCAGTTTTATTGGTGACTTTTCAGCTGCGCCATCGACCAATGATTTAAGTTCTCTAAGTGTTTGGAGAGCCCTGCGATACCTTCCATAGGCACTTGCCACTGTCAGATGAATCGTCTCGCTGCGCCCGATAAGAGGGGTGGGTAATGCCCGATCGACTGCTTCAGCTACTATATCGATCTCGGCCACATCATTTTCGACGTAAGGCTCAAGTAATACCCGATAATCTGTCACAAGTTCGAACTTATCCTCACTGAGAATGTTGGCAACCAGCTCTTTGGACTGCTTTTGATCTGCCTTGATGAGGAGATGCACGGATTGCAGCGGATGCTCAGCTTTAACCTGGATCTTAAGATTGAGAGGTTGATCGTCGGGCCATGGATTTTCAAGCTGAGATAACACCTGCAACTTAACTTTCGGCACTGGCAGCTGTCTCACCCTCAAATGAGCCAAAGAATGAGCTCTATCAAGATCGGTAATAAATAACTCGACATCCTCGGACACAGCAAACGAGATCATGTGCTCTGCAATAGTACCGTCTGCCGAACTGTTGTGAACAGGAGTCATCTGAAAACTCTGAAATACGCTTTCGGCAGCCGCGTTATCGACCTGCTTGCGTCTCAATTCGATGACTGGAGTGATCGTATCCCTGCCCAGCCCTGCCACCCTGATTTCAATAAGGTTCTGCGCCATTAATTCAATCGTTCGCGGCTTATTCACCGTCAATTCAAAATTCTTCTCCGCACTATCGGCACTGCCCTGTAACACTGTAAGCGTAGCATTAGGATGTAAGCGTTCGACAACCTTGGACACTTCGCGGAGAGCAATCTGCAGACTTGGAGCGGCCTTAGCAAGAGTCACTACAGTGAGCAAGACCGGAATAATCAGCGTACTGGCAAAAGCGAGGCGAGCACGCATCTCATCACGACGAATTAACTTTCCATCCGCTGCCAAAGCCTCTTGCCACCCTGGACTTAGCTCCTGATCGACATTCACCGAACTGAGGGGGGCGTGAATTTGCCGACCGTACTGAATTTCTAGGGCTAGTGCCAAATCAACAGCATTCACCGGTGGCGAGGAGACCGTCCGCCGCCCATAAAAGACTACCAATCCGAAAGTAACAATGCCGAGCACCATCTGCTCAAATTGCCCTTGAGGCTGCACCAAAGACCATAATGAGATCATTAGCAGGGCAAGCAGGAGAGCAAGGATGCAAAGGATTATTCGCCGCCAAAAAAAGCTATGCGCCTGGATTTGATTGCGCTTGTCTACTGCCGACTTAAGCGTCGTCACAGTTTTGATCCTTTGTGGCTCTGAAATTTATAGACTTTCGCTTGCCGAGGCTTTACCCACCACCAGCTTAGACAACCACCCTAGAACCACCTTAATTGCCAACTCTCGGCTTGCATCGTCATCAGTAAACACACCATGACCACTATTAACCAGATCAACGATCTCCACCTTGTGGTCGGCATGTAAGGCCGCTGATTTTTTCAATTTCTTATAGCTACAAATGCCATCTTTTTCGGGGCAAATTATGAGTACCGACCCACAGTACTCATTAAACCGCGTCTCTGCTCGTTTGATCGCCTGGACCAACTCATACGTCAGAGCAGCTGTGACACCAGGGAACTTAGCACTAAGGCTGGCGTCCTCGCGACTAATCGGGTGCAGGCTAACCCTGTGGCTGGTAAGCCGCGGGCTAAATGGTGACCACAATCTTACCAACGGAGAAATATCGGACAAGAGCTTAAGCAGCATCCGATGCGCCCTAGTCATCTCGGGCTGAAGCTCGAGACAAGGGGCGCAAAGTATCGCCGCTTGACAGAAAGCAGCGTAATTTTTAGTGAACTCCATCACCAAGAGAGCCCCAAGGCCATTGCCTAAAATGATCGGAGCACGGCCGTTCTCTTGATACCTAGCCCAAGCCGCTACCTGCAAAAGATCTTTCACTAGACTATCAAAACTTGGGGCATGCCCAAGCTGCCAGCCTGACCTTCCGTGGCCTCGCCAATCGAATAAGTAGACTGAATAGCCGCGCTCATAGAAGGCGTTAGCAGTCCGTTCATAGCAGTCCGCGTGTTCGCCGACATCGTGCACAATTACAATCGGAGCGTGCTGGGTATCCGGATGTTTCAGGGCCTTGAGGTAGACAGTGGTTCCATAGTGATCGACAGGCAATGACGTGAGAGTAACCCGACTACCGGCCTCGGTTCCGTCACTTGGAAATGGAGGCAGCGCAGAGGCTGCTGACCTCTCGACATCCGTGCCGGTGGCTGTGGCGGTCTGATTCACCGGTTGATCTCTCTCGTGAGGGTCAAGCTGAGCCGCCCCATTCAATACATAATCGTCCGATATTCTTGATTTTTATGTTACCAAAAAACATGTTTTAAGGCCAGCCCTAAGAAAAACAGTAAACAAATCGGTAGCTGACGCTTAGCGTCTTTTTCCACCACTAAATGAGAACTGATTATGACAGGTCTCACATTGTTCAAATCCACTCAGCTTGTGGTCTGGAAAAACGACCTTAACTGCATCCTGAATATGACAGCTTGCACAATCGGCCGATCGCCCCAGGTACACCCCATTTGCGTGACACTCCGAACACTCCAGCAACCTATGGGAGCCTCGAAGCGGAAACTGTGTCATAGAATGTTGAAAGCGCTGGGCTGACCAAAACTGCTGAGTATGACAATCAGCACAGTTAGGCTGTGACCCCAAATGAGCGTCATCTTTCTGGTGGCAAACCTTGCAATCATTAGCCGTACCAGTCAGCTGACGCTTATTAGCATGGCATTCGTTGCATTCGAGTATGTAATGCACTCCAGTAAGTACAAAATCTTTATGGAAATCAGATGTTTTCTCCCATCCAGTCTCGACATGGCACTGCGAGCATTTTTTACCGTACTGCCCTTTATGCGGATCTGCATGGCAAAGCGCACAATCCTTGCTCTGAAGCTCGGCGAAAATAAACGTCCCCTTGTGATGACGCGGGGCCTCCTTAAATTTTTTCGCCGTCGGCTTGTGGCATTCCTCACATTTAACTTTGAGATGCTTGCCCTTTAAATCGTATCTTGATTGATTGTGATCGAACTTTATCGGGGCATTGAAATGAACAGTGGAATGACACGTTCGGCATGCTTGATTTGCAAACTTTGCATGGAACTGATCTTGGTGTTCATTCGAATGGCAGGCCTCACAAAAACCAGTATTCTGATGCTCGAACTGAAACAGTGACGCTGGCTTTGGCGGCTTCGTCGGCAAATTTTTCTGAGTTTTTATATGGCATTCACCACAGTCATTTTTAATTTTTTGGTGTGATCCAGTGATGTGGAAGTCGGTTTGACTATGATCAAAAGGCTTTCTCTTTACAAAATCATCCGTCACATGACAATCAACACAAGGCTTCGAAGCAAAGCGAGTGCTAAATTGTTCCTTGTGTACGTTAGAGTGACAACTTTCACAAAATCCGGTTTCCTGATGATCAAACATAAATTTCCCAGCAGGTCGCGGGGGAATCACCGGAAGCATCTTTTCCGTCTTGATGTGACACTTCACGCAGTCCACTTTGATCTTAGTATGAGCACCCGTAATCTTGAAATGCGTGGTATTGTGATCAAACTGATTTAAATCTTTAAAACTTTTTATATTATGACACTGCTGACAATTATCGCTTCGCGTCTGAGGATCGAACTGATCTTTGTGTGGGTTCTTGTGACATTCCACACAATATCCCTCTTGCTGATGACCGAATATATATTTCCCAGCAGGGTGCGGCGGCTTCACCGGAAGCATTCGTTTTGTAGGTGTATGACATTTTACACATTGCTGCCCAATCTTCTGATGGGCGTCGACAAGATGAAACTGTGTTTTGTTATGATCGTATTTGAATATATCGGCAAATTTTGTCGTGTTATGACATTCAACGCAAGCCTGCTGCAGGTACTTTGGCTGAAACTGTTCCTTGTGCGGAGTCTTGTGACATTCTTCGCAAAATTGCGTTTTTTCGCCGGGGAATCGATAAATTTGCTTACCACCCTTAAGATGACACTCAGCACACTTTAGGGGGACATGATTACCTGTCAAAGGAAATCGTGTCATCGTTGAGTGGTTGAATCCAGCACCTGCCGTTTGGGGCAAGATGTTCCACCCCTTAGTCGTGTGACAAGCTGAGCATTTGCTTGTTTTAAAAACTGGGTTTTTCGCAGCATCATGCGGGCTTTTATGACAGGTCTCGCAGGTACGAGCCTCAAGTTCAGGCAACGAATAATCACGCGCAGCATTAGGAGTACTCCCCCCGGCGAGTGGCTTGTGGCACTCAAAGCACTTAACTCCAATATGCTTGCCATCTATAGGATACTTCGTATCGGTATTATGATTGAATTTAATGGAACTCTTCCAGGCAATTTCGTTATGGCATGTTTGGCACTGGACGAGCATCCCCTGCTTGGGCGAAATCTGACTGCGAAATCCATGGTAATCCTTATGACAACCAGAACACTGCGTACCGAGTCCAGTAAAATTAAAATCTTTTAATTTTGATACATGCTGTGGCTGCTTGTGACAGGCCACACACGGTTCTTTTGCATGCGCACCACGGAGCACAAAGCCGGTGATGTCATGATTAAAGTTTGCAATTTTCCAGCTCTGCTGTCCGTGACAGCTTTCACATGCACCACCCTTAAATTTGCCGTCTAAATTCTCTTTATGGAAATCAGCGTGACAGGTTCGACAGCCCTCGCGTTTCAACTCTGGAAAATTGTATTTAACGGACGACTTACCACGGGGCGCGTGACATTCAGCACAACTAACCTTGGCATGAGCACCCACAAGGGAATACCCTGTTTCCTTTTTGTGATCAAAAAATGCTTCCTTCCAATTCTTGTCCGAATGGCAAGCATTACAATCACGAGCTCCCCACTTTGGCGGGAATGCATGAACATCATCTTTCTTGTGACAACTCACGCACGAGGAATCCTGACCGAAAAAATGAGTATCACTTCGACGCACTGGCTTCTCTGTGCGGCGCTCTGTGTGACACTTGGAGCATTCAACGCCTACGTGCCCGCCATTTAGCGCAAATCCCGTTTTTTTATGGTCGAAACCCTTCTGTTTAAAAGCAATTGCGTTGAAGTCTCGCCCCTTATGATCGGAATGGCAGCTCAGACAAGTGCCCTTAGCTAACGCGTGGAAGCCCGTCTTTCTCGCTATCGACTTCTTTATTTCAGTATGACACTCAAGGCACTTATTATCAGGAACGCCATTACCGGCGTCATGACATTTTAGACAACCACCGTGTTCAAACTCTTTATGACCCTCCATCAGCGGACCAGGTGCGAGCAACGAATTAATCAGACCTTCCCCAGAGGGAATACTCTTGTCCACCCCCTTGCCCTTAGCTGTTCCAGCATAAGTCCAATTGGGAAGCAGACAACTTGTAACGACGAAAAGCGCTAGGATCCAGTTTTTCACAAGATGCGCTCCAATCTCGGGGTTGTGTCTCGCATTGGCGTCAACTGCCGATGATTGATTCGGTAACCCAGACTTAACAAGACACTGAACACCGAAGCCTGTTCATCGCGCGCAGACTCCAACATAATCGATCCCATGAGTTGCCTGTTGAACATAGAAGAGGCCTCGAGATCGATTACCATTGGATGAAGCTTGACACCGGTATCTCGGTTTTGAGTCGTATATTGGGCACTACTAGATATCGATGTACTACTTGCGTAGTAGGTCACACCTGCTTTTGTAAAAATATCGTTACTAATAAAATTTTTCCGGTAACCTGCACCACCAAACACTGTGAGATGGCCACGCATTAACCCGGTCGCAACGACTTTCCCGCCTAACACGACCTGATTCTTTCCGTCATTGCCACGTATACCGTAGGAAGTCTCACCGACCACAGCATACTGATTACTCAATTTCCAGCGAGCATCGCCCCCAACTTGAGTGTAGGCACTAGGAGGCAAGCGATCGAGAAGATCACGGCGGCGCTGATACTCCGTTAAATTCAGATGAATGATCCCTAGAGTACCGATAAAATGCGGAGAAATTGGCTCGTAAAGAGAAGCCCAAAGATTTCGCACACGCAAAGATGGTTGAATATCTACATGCGACAGGTAGCTTAAGCGCTGGCCATTTTCATATTGCCTAATCGCATTGGTATACCAGAATAAATAATTCCCTAGGGGATGATCTGGCGGGAGGGTCGGAGATTGACCGGGAAGAGTACTTCCTAACAATGGAGCTGCTGGATTGTCTAAAGACTCAATGTCAGAGACTGCTTTCCGCATAACAAGGCTCGTGGCGGCGTAAGTATGGCTTTCACCAGCACGGCCCAAATCTTCATAGACCCCGTAGGCCCCGCCCTGCCGATCTTCCTCCGTTATCTTCAATGAGCGGTTGCCGCGGTGTTCGGGATATAGACCACCGAAAAAAGCGATACGACTGTTGGCATTCCATTTATAGCCGCCCTCGACCCCATCGTTACCGAGCACAGAGGCATCTGCAGCCACAAAACGGCCGAGCGACCAGTACAAAGCCCCACTACTTGGCGGGGACTTCAGGACTAGCTGCCGCAGTTGAGGCTCATTCGCCTGCACCAAACGTCCCAGCGTTGGCTCAACCCGCCCAAAAGAGTCATATTTATCTCTAGCATCCACTATTAGTTCGAGATTATCAGATCCTATCCTAGTCACATCGACGTAGGCTCGAGCTAAAGTGAGAAATGCATCATTCTCGCGAGATCCCGAATCAGTCGTATTGAGATTCTCTCTGGCTGCGTAAACACCTAAATTAAGTCGTCCGGTATATTCATAAGCCAGTGCTGGCGTCGATAATACCGACGCGAACATAGCCAACAGCGATGAGATACGAACCACCATCAATACTCGTTTAAGTTTTCAGCTATGGCACCAGAAAATTCGGCAGCAAATTAGTCCCTGCTCCGGTGGAAAAACTCGTAGTATTGTGACATGAAACACAATCAGTCTTTTGAGGATGTGGGTCTGCCGGACGCTGCTGAGCATGGCACTCATTACATGAACTCGGCTTTGGCGTGTGCTTGAACGGGTTGAGAGGTAACCACCCGGATCTATCATCCTTGGGTGTGTGACAACGAATGCACTCTCCCCCCGCACCATGAATCTCATCATCTATTGGAGCTGGCCTTTGCGACTCATGACAAGCAGAACAGGTGTTGCTGCCAATAAATTCTGCATGCTCAAACTTTGGAGTGACAGACTGCGATGCACCTATACCTGGGGTGCGCACTAGACATGCGGTCAGGCCACAGGTCGCAACCGTGACAACGAGACATCTCATTTCCTTTGCAACCTTTCACCAAACTTCTTTTCCATTTTAATCCCTAGTCCCTTCAGAAAAGCCGAAGGAATCTCGGCACCGGCAAATATAAAAACATAGCTATTATTCAATTTCATCTGACTACCACCATAATCGACCATGATATGCGTTGGATGAATGGAAGAAATAGAACTCTCAAACAGTATCCAGATCTTACCTTGTAGAGCTAGGGCATTAACTGCTTCAATATTCTCTTGATTAGCTCTATTAAAGGACTTACTACGAACAAGCAATGTCACCCGATTTTTTAATGATGGATTTGCTAACTGAAGCGCCGCTTCCACAGCTGCATTACCGCCACCCACAATAGCTATTTCCCGACGACGATATTGCTCTGGCTCAAGCAAATTATAGGTGACCTTCGGGAGTTCCTCGCCAGGCACATTAATCTTCCTAGCTGTACCCCTCACGCCCATCGCCAGAATCACTTTTTTAGCTGTAATGACACCTAGAGAAGTCTCCACAGTGAAGACCTCATTATTTTTCGAAAGGTTGATGAACTTACAACCCTCGCGAATTTTCAGGCGGTATTTTCTCCGTATTTTACTCCAATAGCTTAAAAGCTGCTCTTTCGAGACTTTATTTCCTGGAAACTCCATTGTCCCAACCATCGGTAACTCTGCGGGCTGAGTCATGACTATTTTCTGACGGGGAAAATTGTAAATGGTCCCACCCACACTATTTTGTTCAATACATGCGTATTTAATTCGCGCTTGCGCAGCAGCCAACGCTGCCGACAATCCCGCTGAGCCGGCACCGACGATTAACAGATCTAATTCTGCCTGAATATTTGGTGACATCGTTGATATCGCATGTATCGCAGCCATTTTACCCTGGCGCACTGCATTTCGAATTAAGCCCATCCCACCAAGCTCACCCCCGATATAAAGACCCTTAACATTGGTTTCGTAGTTAGTCGTGATACGGGGAAGTTCCATCCCCCTTCGCTTAGTCCCGAACACCAAATCAATTGCACCAAACGGACAAGCAATTTCACACTGCCCATGCCCGAGACACATGTTTGGTTTTACAAGAACAGCCCGATGGTTAATAATTTGCAGAATCTCACCTTCAGGGCACGCCCTCACACATGCCGTGCAGCCGGTGCACCGCGCTGCGTCAATCTCTGGATGCAGCGTCGTTGGTTCTATAAGGTCATTGGCAACTGTGGCTTTAAATGCCTGAACTGCTCTTTGTTGATCTAGACGACGCCGTCTGACGCTCCAATATGCCATAGCTCCGACAAGGATAAATCCCATCGGAGCTACTAGTTTAGCCATATATACGGAAAGTAGACTCCAAAAGTGCATAGGTCACGTAGCCTCGGTAGGCGAGCTTTCGCAAAACAACCAACACACTTGAGTATACGTTAGCTGACGTTACTATGCGCGATATAGGCACAACCTTGCATTTCAATGCTTTTTTTGTTTACCAAGAATTTCCCGACCAACTATCAACAGAAACGCAGCATTGGAGGCATATCTCTTCACTAGTCGCCTTGGGTCGCTAAGCATCCGATAGATCCATTCGGTACCGGACCTTTGCATCCATAGTGGAGCTCTTTTCAGAAGCCCCGCTTGAAATTCAATTGCAGCGCCAACACCCAAACAGACACCAACATTTAACTGTGACCTAAAGCGCGCGATCCAAAGCTCTTGCTTAGGGCTACCCAGCCCAACAAAAAGCACTCCAGGCGCCTGTTCGTTTATTAATTTTATAATTCGTTGATTCTCTATTTCATCAAATTCGAAACCAAAGGGAGGACAGTATTCCCCCACACCTAAATCCGAATGTTTCTTCCTTAGGGAATCTGCAGCATTTTTTGCAGCTCCGGGGGGGCCGCCGAGAAGATACACACCGATTCCCTGAGCTGCCGCACCTTCACAAATTGATGGCAGCAAATCTGCTCCGGTGACTCGTTCTGGCAATCCTTTACTCTGCAAACGAGACAACCATACCAAAGGCATTCCATCAGCAAGCACTAGTGCCGCGCTTTGATAAATCTCCATAAGTTCTGGCGATTTTTCCAATCGAAGCAGATGGTCTACGTTGGGCGTAACAACGAAGGGCGCCGGCCGATCCCTGCGCTTCGCTATCGAAATAATTGTGTTTACAGCTTCGTTAAATCTTAAACTATCAAATTTAAGTCCAGCTACTTGCACCCGATTCATAGAAACCTCTGACGAAATTAAGCACCGTGTAATTATGATAAGATGAAGCAACCTTGATAGGAAACTTAACTACAGAACACCAGGATCTTTGGTGGCAAATGTTCTCATCATATCGGCACTTCAGGTATTTCCACCGGTTTCCGGAGGAAACTACCGAACAGCCATGATCGCTGAGGGGCTAGCCGCATATGGCCATTCCATACGTGTCCACTCTCTCATTGGGCGTAAGCATGACATGATCCGAGGCAAACCAAGGGGTACTGCCAAGATCAGTGAACGAGTCACCGAATCTGTGCAGCGCCCAAAGGGCCTCTGGCTCGAGGCAATGTTGTCCTATAAACGAAACCGGCCGCCATTCTGGGCAACCAAAGCTCTAAACAATCCGTCCACTCATCTTAAGTCTGATGCTGAGTGGGCAGACACTATTATATTCGATTTTCCTTTCTCGTTTTGCGATATCGCTAAACCACATCAACTAACAATACTCAATACGCATAATATTGAGGCGAATATATTTAATGTCCTTGCAGATCAACAAAAGAACACTTCGATCAAGGTCTCCGAGCAAGAAATCCATACACTCAACAACGTGAACCTTGTTTGTTGCTCGTCATTTGAGGAATTGACATATTTCTCCGCCGCGGCAAAAACTCAACGATTTATCATAGTACCTAACTGCGTAGACAGAAGCCGCTTTCAGGATCTTTCTATTCAAAGGGAAAGAGTCCGCTATCAAATCGGACTTCATGCACAAACTAGAGCGTTGTTATTTCCAGCCAGCCGTTACGCACCCAATCAAGAGGGATTTGATTTCCTCTCTAACTTCGCCGAGCGAAATTTCGCTCTACTCGATAACCTCGATCTGACTCTCGTAGTCACCGGAAGTGTTACAAAGAAAGCACTAAATGCCGGACGTCTCATAGCGACTGGCCCAGTACCAGAGATCGAACCTTACTTCAGAGCGGCAGACTGGGGCCTAAATCCGATATTCAAGGGGTCCGGAACCAGCATCAAGGTCGCTGAAATGATCGCAGCTGAATTACCACTGCTTACCACAACCGTTGGATCGCGAGGTTTTGATTTAACCAATCGGGAGGACGCTATTTTTTTCGACCGCGAAACATTTGCTGAAACGTTAAAAACCTTGCCCATCACTCACCTAAGTCTGAGGAAGATGACTTCCCAAGCAGCATTTAAAAACGCGCGATACTTCGATCCTAATTTGGCTGTGGAATCCCTACATCATGCGATTGATCACTCGTTCCGAGTAATACGCAGTTAATCCGGATTAAAAATTTTCTATACGGAGTTAAATTTCTGAAAAAATTGGCGTATTTAGACATATTTTAATAACTAGAAAAACAGTTAGATCACAGTTCCCAGTGTGAAATGTTACTATTAAAGAAGCCACTTGCCGACTAATGCCCCCCCCCGCCAAGAAGCGTAACCTCCATTGATAAAAATGCTCCTAAAACTTCTGAACCTAGCGGTAACTCCAAGAGTTGCGGTTGGTTCGGATATTGTTTGGGTTCCTGACATTAGGGCATCAGTTGAACAATTCGGAGAACGCTATCTGAAATTCATTTTCACAGAAAAAGAGATCGCAAACTGCACGAGAAACAAGGAAGAAATTTCTTGTTGGGGATTAGCCGCCCGCTTCGCAGCCAAGGAGGCTACTATGAAAATGTTAAGGCCCAACCGCGACCAACTTCTACCCTGGCGTTCCATCGAGGTAGTGCAGAGTCCAAATGGGGCAGTAAATATCAAGCTTCATGCACCTGCGTCACGAATGGCGGGTGCCGCCGGTATCGATCAGATAACACTGAGTATGAGTCATGAACGCGACTACGCAACCGCGGTGGTCGTCGGTATGGGCAAGGCTACGTACCACCAGTAATTAACGCCGGCTAAGAACAATTAGCGTTGAACCTCAATGAATTACAAATTTAAGGAAGTTGACACATGGAAGGAAAGATTCGGCAAATCCTAAAAGACCATGGGCGGCTTTCCATCGACACGACCAAACTGGCCGTGGATTCCGACCTTTACCAGGCTGGCATGACTTCTCATGCAAGTGTAAATGTTATGTTGGCGCTAGAGGGTGTATTTGATATTGAATTTCCTGACCGCATGCTCAAGCGAAGCGTCTTCGAAAGCATCTCAGCAATTCTAACCGCAATTTCCGAGCTAAAAACCAACTAGACAATCACATCCGGTACAATAAGACCTACTAATTCACCATCAGCGGAGACTGATGCCTTGACGAAATCGGCGACGTCATCATTGATAGAAATTGCTCGCAGCATTGGTCAGAACATTGCCGGTCCTGCGGCTAATGACGTTGACGAAAAGGCACGATTTCCGATCGAAGCACTAAATGCAATTAAAGAGCAAAGCTTGCTTAGTGCCTACGTACCCCAATACCTAGGCGGAGCGGGCGCTAGTCTCAGAGATCTATCTATGATCTCTGAAGAACTGGGGCGTCACTGCGGCGCCACAGCGATGATCTTTGCCATGCATCAAATCCAGGTCGCTTGCATCGTACATCATGCACTCGACCGGGAATATTTTAGAAATTATCTAAGCGACCTGGTCAACCATCAGCATCTAATTGGATCGGTCACTTCTGAATTGGGGGTAGGCGGCGAGATGCGATCAAGCATCTGCGCCGTCGAGCACGACGCTGACAATTTCACCCTAGTAAAAGACAGCACAACTAGCTCTTATGGAGCTCACGCTGACGACCTTTTAGTTACTGCGCGAAAGTCGTATTCATCAACTGGAAACGATCAGGTCCTCGTGCTTGTAAAAAAGGGCGATTTCACCATGGCCCAAAACGGCAACTGGAACCCTCTGGGGATGCGGGGAACATGTAGCGCTCCGTTCAAATTAACGTCGAAAGGTAACATCGAACAGATTTTGAAAGTTCCTTTTTCAACAATTTCCAGCCATACCATGGTTCCGGTTTCCCACTTTGTTTGGGCTGGTACATGGATTGGCACAGCCCGATCTGCTGTCAGCAAGGCTCGCGCTTTTGTCCGAGGTCAGGCCCGCGCAAATCCCGGGACTGTGCCGCCTACAGCCCTGCGATTAGCCGAAGTAGTGCCTCTACTCCAACTCCTAAGAACCTCATCCGATGCCTTACTAAGCGAATACGAACGCTTAATTTCATCAGATCCACCAAGCGAAGAACTTTCTTCGCTTTCCTATGCCTTAAAACTGAATAACCTGAAAATTTCAGGATCGGAACTTATAGTCGAAATAGCCAACCGAGCCTTAAATATTTGCGGTGTAGCCGGATACAAAAATGATTCAAAATTTTCTCTTGGTCGAGTTCTTCGCGATGCCCACGCGGCTGCTCTAATGGTCGGAAACGACCGCATCCTTCATACCAATGCTGGGATGCTTCTGGTGCTAAAAGACGACTAAAAAGTTACGAGGTAATTATTTCATGACAACAGAATTATCTTCAAAAATTCTGTACGACGACTTAGTGAAATTTGGACACATCATCCCAGTCGGCGTACCAGGTATTTTTGGCCGCGGTGCCGTATTTGAAGAGATTCTGAATCGCTTCGATGCAGCTGTAAGCCGACTGGCTGCAAGTGATCATGCTACTAAGGTGCACTTCCCCCCCTGCATTAATCGGCAGGTGCTGCAAAAGAGCATGTATATCGACTCATTCCCACAGCTGAGTGGGACTGTATTTAGCTTTACCGGTAATGACGCCGCTCATCGCGAACTTAGCAGCCGCCTGAAAGATGACAAACCATGGGGCGACTTACAGACAATGACTGATTGCTGTCTAACTCCAGCAGCCTGCTACCCAGTCTATCCTACCTTCACCGGTACTCTTCCGCCTAATGGCGCCCTAGTTGACGTTCAGAACTGGGTATTTCGCCATGAGCCGTCGGAGGAACCGACCCGAATGCAGGCCTTTCGAGTTCACGAATATGTTCGCCTAGGGACCACGGATGTCGTGGTAGCCTGGCGCGACCTGTGGCTTCAACGGGGGCTCAAAATTTTGTTGTCGCTGGGTTTACCAGTTAAGGCAGAGTTGGCGAGCGACCCATTCTTTGGTCGCGGAGGGCGAATGCTCGCGGCCAACCAGCGTGAGCAAAAACTAAAATTTGAGGTGGTTTGTCCGGTTATATCTTCCGACAAGCCTACGGCACTGTGCTCTTTCAATTATCATCAGGATAAATTCGGCACCATCTTCAACATCAAAACTTCAACCGGCGAAACAGCTGACACAGCTTGCCTCGGATTTGGCCTCGAACGAATCGTCATGGCGCTACTTAAAACTCACGGCATGGATCCAGACAGTTGGCCAAAATCAGTCCGCGAGGTCCTCTGGGCATGAGCATCTCCTGCTTTCGATCGATTAATCCCACATCCTACGTACCACACGAGTTACATCGCCTTGAACGGGCCTGGACAGAAACAAACTGCTACGTGGATGTCTGGCTTGAAATTCTCAACACAAAGGGATTGGATCCCACGGCCTGTCTCGCGATGGTACTGGCTGTAGATTTCGACGGCGATCAATGGACATTTTTTAAACCACCGCATGAAGATCTATTTGAGCTATACGGCGTCGATGTCCAAGAGCTGAACGTCTGGCGGACGTTAATCGAGAATTCTACGGAACAGCTCCGTCGAGGCCGCCTGGTACTAGCAGAGACCGACGCCTTTTATTTGCCAGACACAGCCGGTACGGATTACCGGACGAAGCACACAAAGACTACAATCGGAATCCAAGAAATCGATCTCGCTAATCAAACTCTTGGCTACTTTCACAATGCAGGGTACTTCCGCTTAAGTGGCGAAGACTTCGTTAAATTGTTCCGGATAGATTCTGGGCATGACCAACACTTCCTGCCTCTTTTCGCTGAATTTATCCGCTTCGATCGACTTACCCATCGGGAACCAGAAGAACTTGCCGTTATTTCAAAGAACCTGGCAAAAAAGCACTTGCATAGGCGACCACAAATCAATCCGGTGCGTCAGTTTACCCCACGCTTCTTAACAGATATTGAAGCCATAAAAAGTCATGGGCTGGACCGTTACCACGCTTATGCTTTTGCAACTTTACGTCAACTCGGTGCAGCGTTTGAATTAGCGGCATCCTACTTATCATGGCTAGGACGTTACGGTCAGCTTAGTCACACCGATTTGGTAGCTGACTGTGAGGGCATCTCAACGACCACAAAGTCTCTTCTCATGAAAACAGCTAGAGCCGTCACCACCAGGCGCGAAATTGATCTCGCACCAATGTTAGGCGAGATTTCCGACCGCTGGGACTCATTGATGACATTATTACAACGCGAATTCAAATGATGCCTACCATGATTCAACCCACAGATTGTAAGCAAACTCCGGTAGACTCTGGCTGGGCGTATGTATCGATCTCTCCGAATCAGGCGACTACTCCATCCTGCCTCTCCGATCTGAGCCTATCTTGGCAACATGCACTGGTACCAGGAACTGTGGCCGGCAGCCATCAGGCCACGGGCGTTTTCAAATTCGGAGAAAAAAACTACGACGAGCACGACTATTGGTATCGATGTGAGATCACATTACCAACGGACGAATTTGTCTATCTCTACTTCGCCGGATTGGCGACATTAGCCGAGGCTTTCTGGAATGATGAGCTCATTTTAAGTTCAGACAATATGTTTCAAAGTCACTGGGTCGACATGACCCACAGGATCAAGACCGGCGTTCTTCACATCAGATTTCGCGCCTTAAAAACTGAGCTAGCAATAAAGAGGCCGCGCCCCCGCTGGAAGACCCGCCTGGTCGATCATCAGCAGCTAAGATGGTTGCGTACTACACAGCTTGGCCGGATAGCGCCATGGTCACCGCCTGTTGCACCGGTTGGTCCCTTTCGGCGTGTCGCCATTTATAACGGTGATAAGATATTTGTGGAAGAAACGCAGGTTACTGCACGCCTGGATAATTCCAGGGGAGTCATCGACACTGCAATTGTTTTAAGGATCATGGGCGACAACGTTTTAACTAAAGCCACACTGCGAGCTGGCTCCGAAAGTCAAAGCTTACAGATCAATGCCATTGGAGATCAGCTATTCCGCGTAGAAGGCGATGTTTATATCGAGAACCCGCCATTGTGGTGGCCCCATACCCACGGAAATCCGTCTTTGATCGATGTCAGTTTGGTGCTTGAAGCGACTGACTTCACCACGGTGCTAGAGCTCGGCAAGACCGGATTCCGTTCAGTTGATGTAGATCAGCAACAGGGCAGCTTTACGGTTCTTGTGAATAAAACTCCAATTTTTTGCAGGGGCGCATGTTGGACGCCTACCGATATCATCGCTCTTAGTGCCGACAGCAAGTCTATGCGGGCTACACTACTTGCTGCAAAAGAGGCCGGCATGAATATGCTCCGCATCTTTGGTTCCATGTTGTATGAATCAGATGAATTTTACAAAACCTGCGATGAACTCGGCATCATGATCTGGCAAGACTTCATGTTTTCGAATATGGATTATCCACTCACAGACGCAAACTTTCTCGCATCCGTGTTAGAGGAGGTTAATCAATTTGTCAGCAGGACGCAGCTATCTCCTTGTATCGCTGTATTTTGTGGAAATAGTGATATCGAGCAGCAAACCGCCATGCTTGGCCTCTCCAAGGAACTCTGGCGCGACTTCTTCTTTGCCCAAACGTTACCCGATCTCATCAAATCATTAAGACCTGACACCATTTACTGCCCTTCTAGCCCTAGTGGAGGCGACCTACCGTTTCAGCTGGATGCGTCGATTTCGCATTATTACGGTGTGGGTGCATATATGAGGCCCCTTAGTGACGCCAGGCTGAGTGGCGTTCGCTTCGCAGCGGAATGTTTAGGTTTTGCTAACGTACCGGAGGAATCTACGATAAATGGATTTCTCAAAGACGGAGAAGCACCTGTTCATCATCCGGCATGGAAATCGCGAGTACCGCGCGATGGCGGTGCTGGATGGGATTTTGATGATATCCGCGATCACTACACGCGAGAACTCTTCTCAGTTGACACAACTAAACTCCGTTATTCCGACATGACTCGATATCTTGCACTATCTCGCGTCAGCAGCGGAGAAGTAATGGCTCGCACTATCGGTGAGTGGCGACGTGTCGGCTCTAGCTGCCAAGGAGCGCTCATTTGGTGGTTACGCGACCTTTGGCCAGGCGCAGGATGGGGTCTGATAGATGCAAATGACATCCCAAAAGCAGCTTATTTTTACTGCAAGCGAGCCATGGCTCCCGTGGCGCTAGTGATCACTGACGAGGGTCTCAACGGACTTGAGATCCATGCAATTAACGAGACATCACAGGACATTCACGGAGTTCTCAACCTATACTTCTACCGTGATGACTCAGTCCGGACAACTCACGCCGAAAGCAAGCTACTGATTCCTGCTCGAAACAAGATCAAACTGAAAGCCGATGCAATAATCGGTCATTTTATCGATACAGCCTACGCGTATAGGTTCGGGCCACCGAACCATCACATAGTTACGGCCAACATTCAATGTCATCCGAATGCAGCTGCAATCTGTGAAGCGTTTAGTTTTCCTCTTGGTCTGGCTTTCAGACAAGAAAGAGACCTTGGACTTCGCGCCATCGCTTCACAACGTCCTGATGGCTCATGGCAATTAGACCTACATACAATTAGATTTGCTCAATCCATTGCCCTCGACATCAAAGGATATTTATCAAGTGACAATTATTTTCACCTAGCGCCCGCAAGCAGCAAGTGCATCATCCTAACGCCAACTTCCGGTGAATCAAAACCCTTTGGGTCTGTGACACCATTAAATGCCATCAGCTCGATAAAAATTCAAATCGCTCCGACGTGAGCATAATCGATGAAAAAACAGCAACACATTGCAGAAGACTCGCAAGGAACCACATCATCACCTAACGATGGATTCGGGCATCCGCGTTGGTTTGGAGATCCCAAAAGACCACTTTTCGGCTGGCTTCACTCCCCGCCTGCTGTCAGCCGCAAGGCCGCATTAGTGCTATGCCCTCCGTTTGGGCACGAATATATGGTGGTATATCGGGCCTACCGAAAACTCGCAGTGCAACTCGCAGCTGCAGGCTTTCCGGTTCTTCGATTTGATTATGACGGCACTGGCGACTCGGCTGGGCTTGCCACAGACGCCCAAAGGATATTTTCTTGGCAAGAAAGTATCATTTCTGCTGTCACAGAAATTCGACAGACAAGCGGCATAGAACAGGTAATCTTATTTGGCACTAGACTGGGCGGACTTCTAGCGGCAAGCGTTGCCTCTAAAGCCAACACCGATAGCCTGATCATGTTAGCTCCAGTACTATCAGGGCGCCAGTACACCCGCGAGTTACTTGCCTTCCGAGGGATTAACAATACGGATATGAGTAGCTATAACACCGCCGCAACTGATGAAGTTGTGGGTTACCCTCTTACTCAAGAGACCAAAGATGATCTTGGGAAACTCGACTTGACCAGGCTGGCTGGTCAGCTTTTAAAGAGTGTACTGATCATTCCCCGTGATGATATCCCAAGTAATGAACGACGCATTGCCGAAGCACTAATGGCAGATGGCACTGCCGTTGAGATCAAACCAATCGCTGGATACAGCAATCTAATGAAGGACGATGCTCTCGACTCTCAGGTCCCTGAGACAATATGGACCTTCATCACCGAATGGATGTCAGACCAATACCCAGACACACCCACCTATAATAAGCGCAATCACACAGTCAACACTGTCACTACATTTCAGCACAATGGCGAAGAAATATCGGAAGAAGTCCTCCGGATTCACGGGAATACAGGCATCATCAGTGAAGCCACAAACTTTGCCCGATGTAAGGTAAGACCGACGATTATCATTACGAACACCGGCGCCAATCACCGCGTCGGAAACCATCGTCTTTGCGTCACCATGGCTCGAAACTTGGCTTTGCGAGGATTTCGCGTCATTCGTTTTGACCGACCAGGTATGGGGGACAGCGTCGCACCAATTGGCGTCGGGGAAAATGAAATCTACTCGAGCAGTGGACTTCAGAGTTTAATTTCGCTCATGGACTACCTGAGTGAACACTTTAATTACGACCAGTTTATAATGGCTGGGCTATGCTCAGGTGGATACTTTTCTTATCAAGCTGCACTTTCAGACAAGCGCGTTGTCGGCCTGTTAATGATCAATCCCCTTACCTATCAGTGGAGAGATGGCGACACGGTACTTGTCCCCCACCGTCAGATTTACAAATCTACCGGATTCTATATACGCAGCTCGACTCAAAAGGAAACTTGGCTCAGACTTATAAGAGGCCAGATAAATTGGAGAGGTATCGCCGGCGCGATCTCTACTAGGTTAACTCAAAGTACCATCGCGATGTGGAATAAATTCATTTCCTGGTGCTTGCAGCATGATGCAAAATTGTCAGAAGTGGGTCGCAACTTCATGTCCCTGGAATCCCGCGGCACAGATATTTTCCTGATCTTCGACTCAGCCGAGGGCGGCATCGATCTCATGGAGGAACACCTAGGAAAAAGAGCTCGTTTGATGGTTAAAAGAAAAAACTTCCGCATTGAATTTGTTGATCAAGCTGATCATACGTTCACCCCAATTTGGTCTCAGTCACATCTATGCGATCTTGTCGGTGACCACTGGGTAAAGCGCTTTGGTAGGTGATGACATTATGATTTCTTACAAAATTGGAAATGAACTACCCATTGAGCAAGTTATTGATGTCTACCGAGCATCAACCCTAGGGTTGCGTCGGCCCGTTGATGACCAAGAACGCATGCAAAAAATGCTTTCAGCTGCGAATCTAGTGATCACTGCCTGGGATCAAGATTCTTTGGTTGGGATTGCGCGAAGTTTAACGGACTTCGTTTTCTGTACCTACCTTTCTGATTTAGCGGTCGACACACGCTATCAACGCCAGGGCATAGGCAAAGAGTTAATGCGACGCACCCAGGAAGCAGGGGGCAAAGCCTCGATTTTCCTGTTTGCCGCACCCGCGGCTGAGGAGTACTACAAACATGTAGGCCTCACTGCGGGTTACGGGTTTCTCCTACGTGAGGGTGAGACTATTAAATAGGGCACACTGCAACGGGCACTATTTATTCATGGAGCAGTCGCAGAAATGTTTCACAGAATTCTTTTTTTCCTCGTAACTATCTGCCTACCAGGCGCTGCTTTGGCCGCGACAATTTCCGTAGAATTGGCAAGACCAACCACCGATAGCCCTAAGATTAGTCCTTATATATACGGCCTTGGAACATATATGGGCGAAGCCCATGATATGGAGAACACCTGGTCTTTAAGACCGACCTGCTTTCGCTTCGGCGGCAACATGGCCGAGGTGTTCAACTGGAAAATTGATTCCTGGAACACTGGCTCAGACTGGTTTTTTCGTAACTTTAAACACAATAAAAGGAGCATCATAGACACGTTCATGGCAGAAAACGTAGAGCGAAATGTAGCCTCCGCCATCGTCGTACCATCTATGGGATGGGTCGCGAAGGACGGGGAGTCAGGGAGCTTCCCTGTATCCGCATACGGCAAGCAGGTCGATGCGAGGGATGGTTTTGGCAACGGCATTTCTATAGAGCGAAAGTCTAGGATCACAGCGCTTCCGGAGCGTGCGTATATAAAAATAACTCCAGACTGGGTATCGACCTGGGTGCAACATCTAAAGTCGCGCTTTGGCAACACGCCCCATTACTACATAATTGGGAACGAACCTATGTTATGGCACGAAACCCACCGAGATGTGCACCCGGCGCCAGCAACCTATGACGAGGTTTTGGCGAAATATATACCCACAGCTAGCGCCGTGCGGCATGCCGACCCCGCCGCTATCATTATTGGTCCAGCGCTTTGGGGCTGGTTACCGATGCAACAATCGGCATTTGACGAACGAGGACCTTGGAACGGCTATCGCAAGTTTGCAGACCGCGAACAGCATCAGAATAAACCGTTTCTACAATGGTTTCTGGAGGCAGTCGTCAAAGAAGAAGAGAAACGGGGGACTCAACTTCTCGATGTGGTGGACGTGCACTACTATCCAAATAACGAGAAACTCCGCACTTTTTCCGAATCCACATCAGAATCACGCGGGGCACGAATAGCAGCCACGAGATCTTTATGGGACTCCACATACATGGATGACTCCTGGATCAAAGAGCGCATCTTTCTAATTCCGCGACTTAAGCAATTAATAGCAAGGATAAAGCCTAGTCTCAGAGTGGCAATCGGTGAGTATAATTTTGGGGCAGAAAATGATATCAGTGGCGGAATCGCCCAAGCAGAAACACTAGGCATCTTTGCTAAAGAAGGTCTTTGGTCGGCCAATTATTGGACAATCCCCGCACGCAATTCTGCAGCAGCACAGGCCTTCAAACTGTTTCGGAATTACGATGGGAACGGGAGTTCATTTGGGTCGACGCTAGTTAGCGACTCAAGCTTTATCCGAGATGATCACAGTGTTTTTACGTCCTACAACACAGATCTCAACTACTTTACTATTATCTTAATCAACAAATCACAATCAGATTCCAAAACATTTTTTTTCAAAGTTAACCCAAAAAAACAGGTAAAACAGACAGTTCGCACATTCCAAATCGATTCAAATCAATTAGGAAAATTAAGCGAGAGAAAAATGAATTTTCTCGGAAACTTTAAAATCACTATACCACCCCTAAGCGTTTCCCTCGTCGAGGTGAAATCCTTACGCTGATGGACGATCAGAATTTATTGAACTCTAAAAAGATCACGATACTTTTTTTCTCAAATTCATTAGGTAAATTAGATCGTCTCGGCGCACCAGACGAGTAATCCACAGATAAAATGGCGCTATCAATATCAATGATACTCGCAACCAAATATTCCATGACAATAGAACTTGAAAGTTTATAGCCAGTACTGTGCACGGAATCACGGCGACCATCATCAAGCCGAATAAACGGTCGTGTTCCAGTCCCTGCGGAAATATTCTGCGAACCGACATCAACACAAAGACCTCTGATGCCACAGTTGCGATGCTGGAGCCTGCCGCCGCACCACCATCACCCCATAAAAACGTCCCTATTCTAATACACACAATGTTAAGCAGGACATTTAAAAGCAAACTAATCGCAGTGACCCAAAGAAACTTCTTTCCATCACTGATGATATTTAGGCAGGATCCAATGAGGACATTCATGTAAGTCATCATTAAAACTGGAGCTAGAAACGATATCGATCGATATGATGATTTGAATTCCGCGCCGAATATCACGTCCGAGAGCAGATCCGGAACCAACATGAGCACGAGGGTTAAAGGCAGGGATACAGCGGAAAGAAGACGCATCGAATTAGACACAAGCCGACGGAACTCATCTCTATCGCCGTGCCATGCTCGGGACAGTACTGGCTGCAGAGCAGTCTGCATCACCGGTACCATAAGCAAACCCATCCCCTTCAATTTGTCCGCAGCACCAAAGTAAGCGACCTCTTGATTATTTGCTAAGTAGCGGAGCATGATGGCATTGATATTTCCATAAATCTCAACCAAGGCCCCAACAGCAAAAAAAGGCATGGTTTGACCGACCATTTTATTTAGTAAAGATCTGTCAAACTTGCCAATCAGATGCCCGTCTCTTGAAGCTCTCAGTAATAAGTAAATGACGCCGAGCACCTCTGACACTGCATAACAGCACACTACACCCAATACTGACGCACCGCTAAGTACTGCTAATAACACTAGAATCAAAAGCAATATTCGCACGACCATTTCTAACTGAGCCGTAAATGCCGACCTTCCAAGTGCCACGTAAGTTCGACGCAAAATTGCCCTCTGAAAAACCGTCGCGGCACTATATACACCCATAGCAGCAACACATAGGACAGTAGATTGATCGGCACCAGAGCCGTACACAGACACCATCATAACGCACCATATTAAAGCAGCCCACAGGCCCAATGCTGGCACTAAAGTTGGTAAAATGGCGCTTGCCTTACGATGATCAACGGGCACTTCGCGAACAATATATGCGGTCAAACCAAGAGGCAAAAATGTGAAGAACAACGCGCTGAAAGATTCGCTAAAATAAAGAATTCCGATGCTATCTCGCCCCAAGGCTCGTGGCAAAACGAGACGCAGTATCAGCCCCAAAGACATAGAGAACAGCGCCGCGGCGCCGAGATGGGATACAGTCTTTACGGCGTCGTGCGCGAAATCATTTCCTACGGCGATAACTTGTTCGACTGTGGCCTTTTCTTTTGGCTCTACCCCCACTAAAATCTCCTCTCTGTTCGCACCCAGGTTGTGGGAATACGACCCAGAGTAATCAAAAGACGCCAGATCGCGTAGTAGGGCAACATCAATACCGCAGTTAAAACAGACCAAGGCAATCCGAAAGACAGGAAGGGACTAACCCCATAAATTGCCATTGCGCCCGCTAAGATGGAGGTCAAGATTATTAGCCATAGTGGTATCGTGATCCCAATAATTCCCGCTGTCACAAGAAGTAACATCGATATCAGGATCACCCCAGCGACTACCGTAAGGGATGGCATACTTAGGTCGAGCGCCCAAAGAATTTTATTATAAATAGAAAATCTAGTATCCCAAAGCTGAGAGCGCATTGTACGCCAAAGCCCATGGCGACCCTTTTCCCACCGGCGCCGTTGATTTGCCGATACTGTGGGATTTATGGGCATATCAGCATAAAATTTCGCGTGAGATGCAAATCTAACGTGCTCTCCTGCCAGCCGCAATTTCCAGCTAAACTCCAAATCCTCAGCCAAACCATTCGACGTCCAGGCGATTCGCTGAAGCCCCCTACGCGACAAAGACATGCCGTTGCCTCGTAGGTGCGCACCCAGACCTAATGCTTCACTCCCAACTTGGAAGGATCCATTAAAAAGCGCAAACCCGAGGGCTAGCAGCTTCGTTCGCCAAGATTCCTCTGGATTGGCAACTAAATCCAGGCCCTGAATCCAGTCGCTGCCTTCACTTACAAGTGGTGCTAATGTATTTAGAACATTTTTGTCAACAACAGTGTCTGCATCCACAATTACAAATGCATCTACATGCAGCAGAAGGTCATCTGCCAGAATTTTTGGCAAAGTATCCTCTAAAGCAAATCCCTTGCTTCGTCTTGTCGCATGCTGACGCTCAAAAACACGAACGCCCATTTCGCGAGCGACTAAAGCCGTCTGGTCACTGCAATTATCCGCAATCACGACAATGAGGTTATATTCCTTCGGATAATCCACCGATTGCAGCGAGCTCAGCGTCTTTTCAATCGTTCCTGCTTCATCATGAGCGGGAACTATGAAGGCAAAAGAAACTGCAGAGTCTTGGGAAACAACTGGGTATTTATCGTCTCGTTGACGAAACGTTGATAGTCCAAACAGGCCCAGTAGTAGTGCATAAGGCGCCACCAGAACTAACCCAAGACCAGACAACCAAAGTAATAATATCATTTTTTTGCATCCAAACCGAACTAACCACAGGGCCCAAGCAGCCAAGTACCGCCTGATGAAGCGCCTGATAAGATCCACGTCCAGGCATCATAGCGGTCTGACCCATTGTCATTATCGGAAGCAATCCATTATTATTAATGGCCACCGATCCCAACAATAGGGATTGACGCTTTCAGCATGAAACCCAAAGTATGATACTGAAAACGATTTTTCAGCCCTCACCTATTCGGAGGCAGCTTGGACTGGAGACGGTTGTGTAGAGCCTTCAATGCCTGATCTTTAAGTTTGCTTGTGACCGGCACTGACACAGATGTAGCAATTAACCTGGTTTGATTTAGAGCGGTCTGATGTGAGCGAAAATTCTTCGGTGGCTGATTGAAGGTTCCATGAAAACGGCGCGAGAAATGCGCAAGAGTCGCAAAGCCACATTTACCTGCTACGCTCGCCAATGATAAATGCGGAGCCACAGTGATAAGTTCAGCAGCTAAGCACGTCCTAAATTCCCAAAGCCAACGCATTGGAGTCATGCCGTAAAACTGACGAAATTTGCGATTTATCGTCGCCTGGGACACACCTGACACATGTGCTACTTTCCTCAATGAGTGCTGGGCACCATGATCTTTCACGAACATATCGATGATAGCCTCAAGTTCTGTTGGCAGCTCGGCAACGATTGATTTTTCGAAATCGACCATAGCAATCACCTCAGATTGCTAAATTGCAACAGACATGCCAGCGACCATCACGAGAAAAAATGCCCGATATTATTCGCATTTTTCAATTTTTTTGTTTTCTTGAAGAGACAGTGGAGGGCACGGGCAACTTTTGTGTCCGATTTTCAATCCAGGCAGCTAAAAATCAGGACAACAATTTCCTGTTTAGTTTTCTGCACTTAACCCATGGCGCTTAAAATCTTGTCGCAAGTCAACGTATCCATTGGCATTGACGGATGACGCCATTTACCACGGGTTAACTATTATCAGGTTTACCTGCTCACTTAGGAACAATCCTATGCTGCGATCAGGTTCCTAAGATCGAGCGGCAACTTCCCTATTACGCGGTCGACCGCGCCAGCACATTCCGCTTCGGTGACCACCGCGTCCGAGCTCAGGTAAATCGGCAAACCTGGCCGCTTTGCTTTCACTACACGGCCAATTTCCAAACCGTCTCCACTTGAACCATCCAAATATAAGTCAGTTATGATGCACGTCAGTCGATTTAAGAATCCTGGATCCTCAGAAACTTTTCGATTCAGCTCATCTAAACTGCTCATCAGATGAACCTGTGCATCGACTTTTAAAACTTCCTCCCAGGCAAACCGAATAAAAGGATTGTCCTCAATCAACAGCACTTCAGGCCTATGCCCTTTGGTTATGAGTGACAGAGATTCAGTGGCCAATTCCAACGTATTTCGACGCTCGTTCTCAGTGAATGCCTCACCTGCCTGCAATATCAATCGTAAACACTGTGCACGAGCCATAGGCTTAGGCAGATAAACATCGGCACCGAATAATAAAGCAGTTTTCTGATCTGATGGAATTATTCGGTTAGAGTGCACGCAAATTCGAGCGGGAACTCCTCGATTTCGCAATACCCTAACCAAATCAAAGCCACTTTGAGAATCGCCGCCCATATCAATATCTGTGATTATCAGATCAAAGTTCAGTTTATCTATCGAAGCTAGTGCCTCTGTCGGG
>Ga0315274_10000732_pt1 | contig 50818 bp, 36 predicted proteins | sample YL17G02_20_MG_FD_203700 | JGI IMG/M metagenome (GOLD analysis project Ga0315274, IMG submission 203700) | Sediment microbial communities from Yellowstone Lake, YNP, Wyoming, USA - YL17G02_20 | ecosystem: Environmental > Aquatic > Freshwater > Lake > Sediment | place: USA: Wyoming | collected... | reverse complement strand
ATGCGCCGCCATGAAGCCCACCAGCTCCGTGCCCGTCCAACCCATCCGGATGGGCCTGCACCCCCCCTCGGCCAGCCCTGCGCAGAGCGCCTCGGCGAGCACCGGACCGCTCAGCCGCATGTCGTGTCCGACTGCTATGTTGACCGGCGCAACGGCCGTGTTGCGACGGAAAGTTTCGGCGACGCTCCTGCCGAGCGCACGAGCGAACGCTACGTCAATGGTCTTGCCGTAGACGCCGCGGATGTCATCCCGCTTGATGGCCTTTTGCACTTTTTCGCAATAGTCGCTGACCGGCATGTCTGTCCCCCGATCGGGTTGGGCATGATCCGACGGAAACGAACTGGCAGCGCCACTGATTTTTTCAGGCTATCACACCCCAATGGGAAAAGCAAACGCTGCGTTTTTTGGCCCCTTGGTTCGACTTGACAGGTCGCCGTCAGGCGGGCATTATCTGACCATCGCTAATCGCGGACACGAGGAGACAGGCGATGGCAAATGGATTGCCCGGGCTGGGACAGCACGGGCCCGACCTGCACGGGGGCTGCTGTCGGCCGGCGGGGAGTCACAGTTATCGAACCGCCGGCGCGCTTATTGTATGTCTGGCGGCGGCCATGGCCCTGGCTGCGGGTTGCCTGTGGCGCGGCGCCGGGCAGGAGTCGGATCAGGGACTCGAATCGCTCATCAACCTGGAGTTTGTCGGGCGGGCGGAGGCGGAGCGGATTAGGTTCTATCCGGACCTGATTCCAGGTCCGGGCGCGGAAGGGAGGGTGGGAGACTACCTGTTGCAGAACGCGTTCGTGAGGTTTGTGGTAGGGGCCGAGGACCACGACGATCCCTCGCCTGCGTGCGCCGGCGGTCTGCTGGACGCGGCCGTCCAGGGAGGGGAGGACAGGATGCGGCTGCTCGTCCCGCAGGTGGGCGCGGGCGATGCTCCGAATGTCGTCTGCGAAGAGGTTTCGCTCGCTGAACAGCCGACCGATTCGGGCAGCGCGGTAGTCGTTGCTTCGGGCCACTTGCGTGGGAACAGCTCTGTGCTGGTCCGCACCGAGTACAGACTGCAGCCGGGCTCGCGCAGCCTGGAGATCGCCACAAGTGTCGAGAACCGGGGCGAGTCGGTCGCCGGCGGTCTCGAATTCGGCGATCTGGTCTATCAGGGTCGCACGGAACGTTTCGTCGAGGGTTGGGGCCTGCACCCGGCAGGCAGGGAGCTGCGCACGGAATGGTTTTCCTTTTTCGGCGGCGGCTTCGTCTGGGGCCTCAGCGCTGCCGACAGGGGGCCGGTTGACAGCACGCACTGGGGGAGCCATTCGAGCGTGGTGTATGAGAGACGTGACGTGGGGCCGGGCAAGGTGCGGAGGTACTATCGTTCGCTTACAGCCGCCTATGGGTATCCAGCGCGGATCGGCTCGGAATTGCGCGGGACCGACGCAGCGATGACGGCGGAGTTGACCCTGCACGTCACGGAGAAGGGGACAAGGCATCCCGTCGAGGGTGCATACGTGTCCTTTTCGTCCCCGGCAAGAGCCGATGTTGCACTCGTGGTGACCGACAGCGGGGGCAACGCGACGCTTCGCCTCCCGGAGGGGTCGTACAAGGTCACGTGTGGCGCGCCGGGCCGGAACGTATTCGAAGCGATCATCAGCATAGCACGCGGCGCTCCGCATGTAATGTCGATCAGTCTTCTGCCGCGAGCCGGGTTGCGCCTGCGCGTGAATGCGTCCACCCATGGATTCGTCCGACCGACCGGCGCACGCGTGACCGTTCGTCCGGCATCTGACCGGTCGCCTTCAGTGCACAACGGACCTCTCTTCTCGGGTCTGGGTGGCAGCAGAACCGTGCTCGTGCCGGCGTCGGGGGAGGCCTTCGTGCCCCTGTTGCAGGCGAAGGCGGGGCCTCTGGCTGAGTACGAGATCGTCGCGTCCAAGGGGCCCCTTTACGACACCACGACCACGCGCGTGAGCGCGGCCCCGGGCACGACCGTGGAGGCGGAGGTCACCCTCCAGCAGGTCATTGACCCCGGGGACTATGCGGCTGTTGATTGCGGGCAGCGGGTTGATTGGAGCCCGGACTCGGTCCTGACGCTTGCAGAGAGGGTCCTGCTTAACTGCTGCGAGGGTCTGGATGGGGCTGTGGCAGTGCGGCAGGCCCAGCGTGTCGAGGGTCCGTTAGAGCCGGCGGACGCGGATCCGCCGGTGATTGCCGCCCTTGAAGTGATGAATGTGTACACGGGGCGGATCACCGTCCTGCCCGAGCCTGCCGCCAGGCTGCCGTCGCCGGACGAGTGGGGCGAGAGCGCCGATGAGGTATTCAGTCTGCTGCGGGATCAATCACCCGGTTCGCTTATCCAGCTCGAGGCGCCCACCGGCAGCACCGGCTACTTCGCGCTGGCCGGCTTCCGGCCGGAGGCGCCGGATTCGCCGCCGCTTTCCGAGCATTTCGATGCGATCCGCTTGCTTACAGGTCGCCAGAGCAGGGACGCCCGCCTGATGCTTCCGTACTGGTTCTCCCTGCTCAACAGCGGGCGACGGGTGATCGTCACCGGGGGGAGCGACTCCGGCTCTGTCACGGACACTGCTTCCCTTGGAGCGCGCACCTACCTGCACTGCCCGAGGCTCACCGGGCGCCCCACGTCGGACGAACTCATCCGCGCCGTCCGCGCGCTGCCTGCCACGCCGGACGCTTTCGTGAGCAACGGCCCTTTCCTCAAGGTGACACTTAACGGGCGTCCGATCGGCAGCCTTGTGGCCGCGACGGAAGGGAGCGTGCGGCTGCGCCTGAAAGTGGAAGCGCCGCAGTGGGTTGACGTGGCTCGGGTGAAGGTCTTCCGCAACGGTGAGTGCGTGCAGACGTTGGAGGCGGGCGAGCGTGAGGACGCCGTCGTCCTGGAGCGTGAGCTTGAGCTTGAGGCGGAGTCGGACTGCTGGTTCGTGGTCAGTGTTGAGGGCGACAAGGGAATGACCCCCGTCTACTCCGACGAACAGGGCAGGGGCGCGGTGCCGTTCGCAGTCACCAATCCGTTCTGGGTGGATGCGGACGGGGACGGCGTCGTGACGCCCGCGCCCTGAGACGCGCTGCGCGTGCGCGCACTTCGACGCTTGAAATCCCGACGCCACCCCATAGAATACCAGCCGGGCGTTGTCGCGTTGCGCTTCCCGCGTTGAGAGGAGATCGAAACGGAACATGGCGGCCAGAGTGCTCATACTTCGGACCGGCGGCACCAATTGTGACGAAGAGACGGATTTTGCGTTTCGGCTGGCCGGTGCGCAGACGACCAGGCTGCACGTCAACGTGCTGCGGAAGGAGCCGGCCGTGCTCTCGCAGTTCGCCGTGCTTGCCATCCCCGGGGGGTTCAGCTACGGGGACGACCTGGGCGCGGGGACGGTCCTGGCCAACGAACTCATCACACTCCTTCGCCCCGCGCTGGAGGAGTTCATTGACGGCGGCAAGCTCATCATCGGCATCTGCAACGGCTTCCAGGTTCTGGTCAAGACCGGCCTCCTGCCCGGGCTCACCAGATGGCAGCAGCAGGCGACCCTCACCACGAACGACAGCTACAAGTTCGAGGACCGTTGGGTTTATCTGAAATCCCCCGCGAGCCGGTGCGTGCTCGTCGAGGACGATGAGTCCATTTACCTGCCGGTCGCACATGCCGAGGGCAAGTTCGTCCCGGCCGACGAGGGCGTGCTCGACGCGCTGCGGGAGAAGGGGCAGGTCGTCTTCCGCTACGTGGATTCCGAGGGCCGGTCCGCCGGCTACCCGTGGAATCCGAACGGCTCGGTGGACGACATCGCGGCCGTCTGCGACCCCACCGGCAGGGTGCTGGGCATGATGCCTCACCCGGAACGACATTGCCTGCCCATACAGCATCCACGCTGGACGCGCGAGGGCTTGAAAGAACGCGGGGATGGCCTGCGCATCTTCGAACGGGCGGTCCGCTTCGCCGAACGGCTTACGTAGCCACAGAGGCACAGAGAACACAGAGAAAGGCACGAACGACGATTATTGATGTTCAGAAAAAAAAGGAACACCGTGCACCCCCTCTCCCTTTCCCTCTGCCGGTGGGGAAGGGTGAGCGCGCCTTCCTTCACGTAGCCACAGAGGCACAGAGAACACAGAGAAAGGCACGAACGGCGATTATTGATGTTCAGAAAGAAAAGGAACACCGTGCACCCCCTCTCCCTTTCCCTCTCCCGGTGGGAGAGGCTTGTCCGCCCGGGCGGGGGAGGGTAAGGGCGCCTTCTTTCACGTAGCCACAGAGGCACAGAGAACACAGAGAAAGGCACGAACGGCGATTATATAGGACCACAAGAAAGGGAAAACAGATGCCTCCGACCTGCCATAGTCACAAGTGGTTTCTGGAAAGCATCTTACGGAGCCACACGTGCGCCGCGCACCGCTTTACCTATTCTGTTGACCCATATAAAGTGGTACACGTGGATGACGCCACGGTTGTCTGATGGAGGAGACGATCGGCTGCGCGGCAAGAAGTCCGTTGTGTTGTGCCTGTGGGTAGGGCGTTGTCGTTGTCCGTGTCGTTTGTCGTTATAAGAATTGGCTCCTTGCCGTCCTCTGTGTGCTCTGTGCCTCTGTGGCTAAAGCCTGGAAAGGGATGGCCTTGCCCGATAGGGACGCACTAACCGAGAAGATCATCGGCTGCGCGATTGAAGTCCACCGCAACCTCGGTCCAGGGTTGTTGGAGTCACTCTACGAGAACGCACTGGCCATTGAGCTGGAGGCTGCAGGGATCCCGTTCGAGCGCCAGGTTGCCGTGCCTGTTCTGTACAAGCAGAGGCCGATCGGGGAATACCGCATTGATCTTGTTGTAGAAGACAGGGTGATTGTTGAAGTTAAGAGTGTGGAGAGGCACGATCCGGTTTTCGAGGCCCAGATACTGACATACCTCAAAATCACCGGCAAGCGGCTCGGCCTGCTCATCAACTTCAATGGCAGGCTTGTCAAGGACGGCGTCAAGCGCTTCGTGCTGTGAGTCAGCCACAGGGACACAGAGGACACAGAGAACGGCACGAACGACCATTATTGATCTTAACAAAAAGCAATGGACGCTGCCTGCGTTCCCTCTCCCGGTGTGAGAGAGAAGGGTGAGGGGCTTGAATCCCTCCCCCCCTCCCTAAGGGAGGGGGGGAGGAAAGAAATCGGTCCCGGAAGATGTTCCATTTCTTTCCAAAAGGCCAATAATGAGGTACATGTGGATGACGCGACGGTTGTCTGATGGAGGAGACGGTCGGCTGCGCGGCAAGAAGTCCGTTGTGTTGTCCCTGTGGGCAGGGCGTTGTCGTTGTCCGTGTCGTTTGTCGTTATAAGAATTGGCTCCTTGCCGTTCTCTGTGTCCTCTGTGTCTCTGTGGCTAATGGAATGAAAGGACGCGCATAGATGAAGCTGAGTCTGGGCCTGGATTTCGGGACGGAGTCTGTGCGGGCTCTGCTGGTGGAGGTGGAAACCGGGCGGGAGGTCGCGGAAAAGGCCTTTCAGTATCCGCACGGCGTGTTGGATGAGAAGCTCCCCGTCGCCGGCGCACCGCCGCTGGGGGCCGACTGGTTCCTGCAAGACCCGCGAGACTACCTCGACGGCCTCGACGTGGTCGTCCCCGGTGTGCTGAAGGAGGCACGCGCCCGGGGATCGGACGTGGTGGGCATCGGACTGGACTTCACCTCGTGCACGGTCATGCCCACTGACAAGCAAGGCACGCCGCTCTGCGTGAAGAAGGAGATGAGCGCCGACCCGCAGGCGTGGGTCAAGCTCTGGAAGCACCACGGTGCCGCGAGCGAAGCCCGACGCATCCAGACCGTCGCCGAGGAGCGCGGCGAGGCGTTCATGGACTACTACGCGCACGCAATCTCCAGCGAGTGGGTGCTGCCAAAGGCGCTCGAGACCTTTCACAAATCGCGCCGCGTTTACGATGCCGCGCACACCTTCGTGGAAGGGGCCGACTGGATCGTCTGGCAGCTCACAGGCAGGCTGGCCCGCAACGCCTGCTGCGCCGGCTTCAAGGCGATGCACGTGGAGGGGCTGGGTTATCCGTCTCGCGATTTCCTGGAGGCCGTTGAGCCGGGCTTCGGAGGGTTCTTTGAGCAGAAGCTGATGGGAAAGATCATCCCGTCAGGGGAGTCCGTCGGCGGGCTGAGCGCCGAATGGGCGGAGAGGTTGGGCCTGGAGGCCGGAACGCCGGTCAGCGCCGGGATGATTGACGCCCACGTGGGCGTTCCGGGCGTGGGCGTGACGGAGCCGGGCACGATGGTGCTGGTCCTGGGCACGTCCTTCTGCCACATGATGCTCGGCGCGGAGCTCAAGCTGTTCGAGGGGCCGCTGGGCATTGTGAAGGACGGGATCATCCCCGGCTGCTACGCGTACGAATCGGGCCAGAGTGCGGGCGGAGACATCTACGCGTGGTTCGTCAAGAACTGCGTTCCGGCCGCGTATGAGCAGGCGGCCGCTGAGCGGGGTGTCAACGTCCACACCCTTCTGAGCGAGAAGGCGGCGGCGCTCGCGCCGGGCGAGAGCGGACTGCTGGCGCTGGACTGGTGGAACGGCAACAGGAGCATCCTCATGGACGCCGAGCTGAGCGGCCTGCTGGTCGGCGCCACGCTCAACACCAAGCCTGAAGAGATATACCGCGCGCTCATCGAGGCGACTGCCTTCGGGACGAGGCGCATCCTTCAGGCCTACGTCGAGGCCGGGATCGAGATCAACGAACTCGTCGCTTGCGGCGGGCTGCCGGAGCAGAACCCGTTCGTCGTGCAGGTCTTCGCGGACGTATGCAACATTCCCATGAAGGTTGCGGGCACGGCTCAGGCGATGGCGCTTGGGGCCGCGATGTGCGGCGCTGCGGCTGCCGGCAGGGAGCGGGGCGGCTGCGATTCCATCCAGGAAGCGTCGGCGCGCATGGCCAAGCCGTTCAAGAAGACTTACAGTCCTGCACCGGAACGGGCGGCTGCCTACGACGAGCTATACCGGGAGTACGTCTGCCTGCACGACCTGTTCGGCCGGCAGGAGCGGCTGATGCACAGGCTCCGCGCATTGCGCGGGAGGTAAACGGGAGGCGATGTCCGGGGGACCATCGAAGAGAGCTTGGCGGTTTCGAGCAGGAGCATGATAGCCGATAGCTGAATGCTGAAAGCTGAGCGCTGACTGCTCGACGACGAGGACGAGTTGCCTCCCCGAAACATCAACAGGGGGCCTCTTCGTCCGGAGGTACGTGTTGCGGACCCTCCTCGCCGCGGATGCTCGGGATGTGGGTAACGATGTCGAGCGCGCATTGACCCATGTCCGTGAAGGCGCGCCCAACCAGCGTGAGCGCAAGAGCAACCTGCGCATTCTGCTTCGCCGAGGCAATCTCGTTGGCCAGGTGCTCGAAGAGCTGCCTGTTCAGGGATTCAAGCTCGCGGCAGGCCGTGTGGAGGTTTCCTGCCTCGATAAGGCTCCGGTTGACGAGCGCTTCGCTCGTATCGCCGAGTATGCCTTGAGTGAGTTCCGCCATGCGGGGGACCAGGTCCGTTGCGGCTCCGCGCGAGAGCTTCTGGGCCGAGCACATGCTGATGAGTTGCGATATGTGCATGGCCTCATCGGCCATCATCTTCAGATCAAACGCAATCTTTATGGACGCACATACCAGGTTCACTTCGTCCAGACTCAGAGCGCCGCTGGCGAGCAGGTCCACGCAGAGCCTGTCCGCCTGGAGCCACACCTTGTGCGCCTTGTAGTCCTCCTGTCGGACCTCCCGCGCCGCCGTCAGGTCACCGTCCACCAGTGCGATGATGGATTCGGCGAACACGGATTCCACTATGCCCGCCAGGGACGCGAGCTGCTCCTGGAGTGTCTCGATCTCCTGCGCCACCGCCTGGCTGCGCTCGTCATCTGCGTTCACAGCTTCCATTCCCCAGTGCGCGCGAAGGTCACGGTCGTTTTTTCGGCTTGCCGCTGCGCGCCCGGCTGCTCTTCCTGGTCTGCTCCTCGACCGCCTGCGCGAGTCTGCCGAAGAACCCCGGCTTCTGGCGCGCTGGGCGGGCCCTTTCGCCTTTCCGCGCTCTCGCCTCTTCCTCAGCTACGGGCCTGAGTTTGATCCCGGCCAGCCTCCTGCGTATGAACCATTGCTCCAGTATGCCAAACGCGGAGCTCGCCGTCCAGTAAAGGAGCAGACCGCTGGCCAGGCTATAGAGCATGAACGTGAAAAGGAACGGCATGAACTGCATCATCTTCTGTTGCTGCTGCGCCTGAGGGTCAGAAGGCTTCGGAGTGAACTTCTGGTTCAGGAGCCAGGCGGCCAGCATCAGGAAGGGGAGCACATTCACCTGGTTGACGTTGAGCAGCGGCACGTAAAACGGCAGGTGGAATATTGTGTCCGGCCCGCTGAGGTCGTCTATCCAGCCCGGTACGAACGTGGCTTGCCGCAGCTCGACGGCGCTCCTGAGGGTCACAAACAGGGCTATGAAAACGGGCATCTGCAACAGCATCGGCAGGCACCCGCTCATGGGGTGGACGCCGTACTTCTTGAAGAGCGCCATCTGCTCCTGCGCCATTTTCTGCTTGTCGTCGCCCAACTTCTTGCGCAGCTCGGCGATCTTCGGCTGAAGCTGCTGCATCTTGTGCATGCCGACCTGCCCCTTCCGCGTGAGCGGATGCAGCACTATCTTCATCATAACCGTCAGCAGCAGTATGGCAATCCCGTAGTTGGGAATAATCCAGTGGAAGAACTTCAGGATCCCCAGCATCATGGGATTGACCCAGGAGATCGTGCCCAACGACAGGGCCCACGTTACCCCGGGAATGCTGCTTGCGCGGAGGGCGCTTGTCATTCCGCGTCCGTAGCGTTCAAGAGCCTCTGTGATCTCGGGCGCAGCGATGAATCTGTAGGTGCGCGCTGTCGTCTCGCCGGCGGAAAGCTCCAGGGCTTTGAAGTGGATGATGACGCAGACGTTGCTGCGAGCCAACTGGGCCCGGCCCCTTTCCTGCCTGGGGGATATGCTTCCCGGCCCCCATCTGCCCTGTGCCTTAAGGATATCCGTCTCGGTGATGGATCGGGATTCGACGCGTGCGATCTGGTCGGGCCCAGCGGGCTGGTCAAGGGCCGCGAAGTACTGGCCCACGGTGCCCGCCCAGACCAGGCCCGCTGATTCGTTCGTCAGGTTCTTCAGCAGCTCCTCGGACTTTGCCTGGTCGCCGTTTTTCTCGGCTTGCTCCGCCGCTCTCTCGGTTCTCGCCACCTTGTAGGCGGCAATCTCCGCCACGTGGTAGCCGTTGGCGCCTTTGCTCCAACCGACGGCGCTGGCGAGCGATGAGCCTTGCAGCGTTTCGCGTTCGATCCCCGCCGCGCCGCGAAGCCGGTAGGAGAACTGGAGATCGCTGTCCGTGCGGTTCTCGAACTCCAGCTTCACGTCGAAGTTGTAGGCGCCCGGCTCGATGCTGACCGTCTTTCGGACCTTCAACCATGGATGCAGTGCGCTCTCGAAGACGATGCGGTTGTCGCTCTCCACGACCTCGTATACCACGTCGGCAGTCGGCACGTCCTGGCTCCAGCCTTCCTCCTGGTGGCCCGGGCCGCGGGAGAACGTTATCCCCTCTATCACGTCGCTGCAGTAACCCTCCTGAAACTCCTTCACCAACGTGAGGACGGGGCGCGTCTTCTCACCGTCTTTCTCAACGAAGTAGGGCGCCCTGTACCCGAGAAGCTGGACCTGCTCCAGGGCGGCGCCCACGTTGGTCCACGACGTGCCTAGCAGGTCGTTGCTGAGGGGGATGCCGCGCACCACGTCCACTTCCTTCTCGGGGGCAGGCGGCTGCTCGACGGTGGGCTCCTTAAGAGGCTCTTGGGGTTCGACTTGATTGCTCGCTGCGGGCGGCGCAGGCGCCTGCTCGGCGCGCATCCTGGCGAGGCGCGGCCCCATGAGGAGAGACCACGCGGTCATGATGACCATGCTGACGAGCAGGAACTGTATGAATGTCTTCTTATCCATCCTGCGGTCCGCCAATTGTGGAGGATGGCAGTGCCCGTGCCGCTGCACGGGGCGCGCTTCTCACCGGCCCTCCAGGAGACGCTCGGCCAGGGTGCGGTCGAGGTCGGGGATGTTCGCAATCTTGGTTGCCGTCTCCAGGACCGGGTACTTCAGCTTCCGGAACGTGACCATGTCCCCGTCGCGCAACACGTAGCAGGCTCGCGGGTCCCCGTCGCGCGGCTGACCCACGCTGCCCACGTTTATGATCGTCTTCTCGTCGGCCGGGAGCCGATACTTGAACTTGACCTCTTCAGGTGAGTGGTAACCCAGCTCATCCGTCCAGATGCCCGGCACGTGCGTGTGTCCCACCATGCAGACCCACTCGAACATCCTGAAGATCTCTATGATCTTATCCGGGTTGTAGATGTCTTTGGGATAGAGGTATTCGCCGGTGGGATCGCGCGGAGTCCCGTGCACGTAGAGGATATTGTCCGCCATGTAGGTTTCATCCAGGGAGCCGATGAAATTCCACCGTCTCGCGTTCGCTTCCCGGTCCTCGCCCAGCATGTCCAACTGTTGGCGCGTCCAGTCCACGGATCCTCTCGCCCTCATGTTGAACACCATGCCTTCTCCCTGGACCAGCAGGGCCGCCTCGTGATTGCCCAGGATCACCACGTCGAAGTCTACGGCCATGTCGAGGCACTCCTTGGGATTCGGCCCGTAGCCGATCAGGTCGCCCAGGCATATGATGTCCGTGGCCCTTTGCTCCTCTATGTCGGCCAGGACGACCTTGAACGCCTCGAGATTGGCATGAACGTCCGATATGATCGCTTGAGCCACCGGATTTCTCCCTATCGTCCCCTGCCTGGTGCCGCAGCGCGCACTGCGGCGACAGAGGCGAGACGCCAGATTCTAACACAGAGCCGGCCGGTCGCTCAAACTGACTCCGCCTCGGGAGCGCGTCGCGCGGCGTCGCCCGCGTGGTCTTCCCCGCTCAGCCGGGCCAGGGCAATGCTGATCTGGCTTCTATCACCTTCGTCCTGCTGGAGGGCGACGTGGCCCAGCCTGGCAAGCTCCAGCACCGCCAGGAATATCCCGATCATCCGCCCGCGCGTTCCGTCCCGGACGAGGAAATTCAGGAAGCTCTCCCGTCCCCCCGCTCTCGCCATCGCCTCCATGATCTCGTCCATGTAGACCCTGATCGGCACGTCGTCATAGATGATTCGCCGAGGCTGCGCGAACTCGATCTGCCGCACGATCTCGCCATAGGCGGACAGCAGGTCCCACACGCTCACGTCCTCAAGCAGCTTCTCCGGCGGAACGGTGTCCGGCTCGGCGTCAGGGCGCACGAAGATGCGCGAGAACTTCTTCTGTCGTTCGCTGGCCAGCTTGGCCAGCGCCGCGGAGGCCCCCCTGAAGCGTTTGTACTGGAGGAGCTGTCGGACCAGTTCGTCGCGTGGGTCCGCTTCCTCTTCCTCGTCTTCGAGGTGGGTTTCCGGCAGCAGGGTGCGGCTCTTGATGTCCATGAGCGTGGCCGCCATGACCAGGAACTCGGCCGCCACGTTCACGTCGAAGGCCTGCATCGCCCGCAGCACGCGCAGGTACTGATCGGTGATGTCGGAGAGGGAGACCTCGAGGACGTCCACCTCGTCGCGCTTGATCAGGTGCAGCAGCAGGTCCAGCGGACCGCTGAACACCTCCATGTCCGCGCGGAAGTCGCCCAGCGAAAACTGAACGCTCGAACCGCCCGTCTGTCCGTGCTCGAGTTCGTTGTCCATAGGATAGTCTAACCCAGCCTGACACCCGCCGCGAGGCTGCCCAGAAACATGACCAACCCGAAAAAAACGTTGCCTACAGGCGTCGCAAACAGCACGAGTACGAACACAATCATCGCCACCGTCCCGTACTGGCTGTTGAACTCGCGGTACCTTGTGGCCGCTTCGTAGGGCAGTGTGTATTCGAGGATGTGATGGCCGTCCAGCGGCCCGAGAGGGATCAGGTTGAACGCGGCAAGCATGAAGTTGATCAGTATCATCATCACCAGCACTTGTGCCACCAGGCTGCTTCCCGCCAGCACGCCCGGGCTAAACGTGTAGACTGCGCGGACCACCAGCCCCCAGAACACCCCCTGCACGAGGTTCGCCAGTGGCCCCGCGGCGCTCGTGATGATGATGTCGCGAGAGGGATGGCGGAAGTTCGCCGGATTGATGGGGACCGGCTTGGCCCACCCGAACGGCGCGAACAAGATCATCAACGTCCCTATAGGATCCAGGTGCGCGAGCGGATTGAGCGTCACGCGCCCGTGCATCTGCGGCGTCGGATCGCCGCACCGCCACGCGGTGTAGGCGTGTGCGAACTCGTGAAACGTGAGTGCGGGCAGCAGCGCCACAAAACGCAGTACCGCACCCTGCAAGTTGCCTAGCATCTGTCTGCTGCGCTCACTTCCCGAACAGTTCGGATTCCACCAGGTGGCAGATGATGTGGATGATCGTCTGGTGGGCTTCCTGGATGCGTGGGGTGTGGTCCGCGGGGACGCAGACGACTGCGTCGCACAGCGCCGCCATCTTGCCGCCGGCGCGACCGCTCAGTCCTACCGTCACCGCGCCGATGCGCCGCGCCTCTTCCAAAGCGCGGTTGATGTTCGCGGAGTTCCCGCTGGTGGAGATGCCCATCACCACGTCGCCCTCGCGGGCGAACGCCTGCACCTGCTTGATGAACACCTGCTCGGCGCCGTAGTCGTTGGTCACTGCGGTCAGGACACTCGTATCTGTGGTGAGCGCAAGGCAGGGGAGGGGGCGGCGTTCCTTCTCGAATCGGCCCACCAGCTCGCCTGCCAGGTGCTGCGCGTCGGCGGCGCTGCCACCGTTGCCCATCACGTAGAGCGACCGGCCCGCCGCGAGAGCCTTGATGATGAGCCTCGCTACGGACTCGATCGCCCCCGCGCTGCCCACCAGTGCCTCGTGCAGCGCGGCCGTCTCCCTAATAATTCTCTCTATCCGGTTCCTCATCGCTCTGGGCTATCCTTCGGATCAGTTCACTGGTGGAAAGGCCTTCCACCTCAGGGGCAAGCTCTACCCTGCCTCCGTATGACTCCACAAACTCGTGGCCCACCACGCCCGTCTTGTCGTAATCCCCGCCCTTGACCAGCACGTCCGGCCGCACCATCTCCACCAACGGGCGAACGCTCACCTCACCGAAGATCACCACGTAATCCACGTCGGTCAGGGCGGCCAGCACGCGGGCCCGCACCTGCTCGGAGTTGATGGGCCGTCCCGGCCCCTTCAGCTCCCGCGCAGAGCGGTCGCTGTTCACTCCCACTACAAGACAGTCCGCCTGCTCCCGAGCGTGCCGGATCAGGCCCATGTGACCGAGGTGAAGGAGGTCGAACACGCCGTTTGTAAACGCGATCTTCTCGCCGCGCTTGCGCCGCTCAGCGAGCGCCTCCAGCAGTTGCTCGCGCGTCTTGATCTTTGCAGCCAGAGGATCACTGTGGGACCTGAGTTCGTCAACAAGCTCCGCGCGCGAGATGGCGGCCGCGCCTTGACGGCTCACTTCCACACCGGCCGCCAGGTTGGCCAGCTCGGCTGCCTGGCTGAGCGCCATGCCGCCCGCCATGCCCATGGCGACCATCGCCGCCACCATGTCGCCTGCGCCCGTCACGTCCGCCACGTCGCGGGCACGCGTGGTGACATGCTTCCGCTGGCCGTCGGCGGTCGCGTAGAACAATCCCTCCCGATCCAACTTGATCACGACCGATTTGAGCGACAGCTCCTTGATCAGCTTCTCCGCGGCTTTGACGTAGCCCTCCTCCTGATCCAGCTTCACTCCCGTAGCCGCCTCCGCTTCGGAGCGGTTGGGCAGGAGGCAGGTCGCCCCTTTGTAGCCGGAGTAATCGTCGCTTCGTTCGGGGTCCACCAGGACCGTCTTTCCCTCCGCGGAGGCCGGCGCGATGATGTCCTGAAGGGTCTCCCGACTCAGCAAACCCTTCGCCATGTCCTGTATGAGAATCAGGTCCGCCTGCTGCGAGAGCTTGCGCACCCTGGCGAGCACTTCCTTGCGCTCGCTGGGTTTGATGAAGCTTGTATCCTCCTCGTCAACGCGAAGCATCTGCTGCAGTGCTCGGCCGGCCGACTGCACGTATCCCACGTAGCGCGTCTTCAACGTTGTCGGCCGCCCCAGGCAGCCCACCAGTCCCGACGCGTCGGCTCCGCAGGCTTGCAGCTCTTGGCGCAGTTCCTGGGCCGCATCGTCCTCGCCCACCACAGCCACGCACGAAACCTCCGCCCCCAGCGCGCAGAGCATAGCCGCCACGCTGGCCGCGCCGCCGGGACGGTGCTCACGCCGGTCCGTGCGCAACACGGGGATGGGGCCTTCCGGCGAAACGTGGCTCACCTGTCCCCACACGTACGTGTCGAGCATCATGTCGCCCACCACGCATATGCGCGGACGGCCCAATCGCTGAAGGAATTTGATGAGTTCTTCTTCCACCACTGGCACCTTTTCGCAGTGCTTTACCCGCCTCGAATATATGGCAACGGGACGGCGCGTGTCAATCGGCGCAGCAGGGCCGGGAACGAATGCGGCAAACCACGAAGAGCACGAAGGCAAGAGACGGAACGACTTTAAGGATGATAAGGAGGCCAGGAAACCAGGAGGAGGAAACGGGGGGTTCAAGGTCCAGGCACGGCGTGCGGTTTGACGCGCCGGACTACGACTCATACGCCCGCTGCTCGGGCTTGACAGCCCTGACGTCGGGTAGCCTCGCTTCGCGGCCGCTTATGCTGAACCCTGAACCTTTCCTTCTTTCCTCCTGGCTTCCTGGTTTCCTCATCATCCTCGCCTGTCCTGCTCCCCTCATAGGCGCCTTTCACTTGACCCATCCTGCCGGTGAACGTACAGTCTCCAGTAATCAGTTATCAACCAGTTGTCCGCGTTTATCTGCGTGAATCTGTGGCCCGTTTCTCGCGCCGTTGCGGTTCGTGTTGCGGGGCTTGCCTCCTGCTGAAGGCACATCATGACCGAAAAGGTCGAGCAGCTATCTGAGGAACTCAACAGCTTCGATCCTACCGAGCGGCGCGAAGCGCTCGAAGTCCTCGCCGAGATGGCGCAGCAACATCGTATCCAGCTCCCCGCCCCGACCGGCGCCGTCAACCTCCACTGCCATACCTTCTTCTCGTACAACGCTTACGGCTACTCGCCGTCGGCGTTCGCGTGGGAGGCGCGGCGACGCGGACTGGAGGTCGCAGGCATCGTGGACTTCGACTGCCTCGACGGCACGCGCGAGTTCCTGGAGGCCGGGCGCTTGCTTGGGCTCAAGACCGTCTCGGGCTTCGAGACGCGTGTGTTCATCAAGGAGTATCGCCATCTCGTGACGAACTCGCCGAAGGAGCCGGGCGTCTTCTACCTGATAGGGGCCGGCTTCGTCGAGCCGCCTCCGGCCGGGTCAGACGGGGCGCGCCTGCTCCACGACATGGCCGCCCGCGCCCACAACCGCAACCTGGACATCGTGCGCAGGGTCAACGCGCACCTTGATCCCGTGCGCATAGACTACGATCGTGACGTGCTGCCGCTCACGGCGGCCGGCAACGCGACCGAGCGCCACATCCTTGACGCATACGAGCACAAGGCGCGTGAGCACTTCGGGAGGGACGCGGAGGTGCTTGCGGGATTCTGGAGGGAGAAGACGGGGGAGACACTGGCGAGGCTGGCCACACTGCTGGACGACGTGCCCGCGCTCAAGGACGTGATCCGCGCCAGGCTTATGAAGCACGGCGGCGTCGGATACGTCCAGCCCGACGAGGGGATGTTCCCCGCGCTGGAGGATGTGGTGCGGATGACGCTCGATTGCGGGGCGCTGCCGAGCGGGGCGTGGCTCGACGGCGCGAACGACGGTGAGGCGGACGCGCTGAAGAACTTCGGGTTCCTGCGCGACAAGGGATGCGTGAGCATCACCATCGTCCCCGACCGCAACTGGAACGTTGATCCGGATGAGCGGGAGCTGAAGGTGGGGAAGCTCAATGAGGCGGTGGCCGACGCGCGAGAGCTTGAAATGCCTATCCTGGTCGGCACGGAGATGAATAAGCCCGGCAGCAAGTTCGTGGACGATTTCGCTTGCGGTGCGCTGGCGCCGCATCTTGGGGAGTTCCGGCGAGGGGCGCACATCGCGTGGGCGCACACGCTGCTGAAGATGACGGCCGGCGTGGGCTACGTGGGGGAGTGGGCGGAGGCGCACTTCGGCGGCAGGGTGGGGGAGAAGAACGAGTTCTTCGGCAGGATCGGCGCGGCCCGTTATCCTGACGCTAAGGTTATGCAACATTGTATAGAGCTGGGTGTTGACGCCGGGCCTGACGATTTCCTGAAGGTGCTTTGCTCCTGAGCGGCGTCGCTGAAGCACTGTGCCGGTTCGCGATGTGGCGAGCGGCGGTTGAGGGCGGACGTCATGCTGCGGCGAGGAAGGGGCTGACGATGCGGCGTTCTGAGGGGGCGCCGGAGGCGGGCGGCGGCCAGGGTCCTTTTGCTGGGCGAGGATTGTGCCAAATTGGGCCCAACATTGGCCCTAGATTGGCCCTAGATTGGGCCAGGTTTGCGCATGAAGTGCAGCGAGTCTGTCGGGAGGCGAGATGGCCGGTTTCTGCCGATTCTTGTGCGGTATAACGGCCTCATCGGGGCGCGGCAAGGCTGCGGGGTATGCGGCGTGGTGACGCGCTGGGGGAGACGATTGAACATTTGTGCGGCTGTTTGCACTAACGAGTGGAAAGATGGACGTGTTGGTGCGTGAGCGGTCTTCAGTAAGGCTGTCGGAATTCATTGTTTAGCAAGATGTTGCGACCGCTCCCACCTACGTCCCTGCGGCATTTGCCGGCCGTTTTGTTGCCGCCGCGTGCTATGCCATCGCCGTAAAAGGCTGTGTCTGTGTACTGGTAAGGATACCGGTTTTGCTCGGAAGTCTGTGGGCCATCACGAAGAACTCCTTCCGGGAGACGACGCGGCAGCCCGTCTACGGGATTCTGCTGTTGACGGGCATGGCGATGATCGCGTTGAGCCCCACTGTCGTGGGCTTCGCAATGCTGGAGGACCTCAAGCTCCTCATCGACATGGGGTTGGGGACCATATTCATGCTGGGCCTGGTGATGGCTGTATTGAGCGCGACGCAGACCGTCAGCCGGGAGATCGAAGCGAAGACGGCGGGAGCCATCATAAGCAAACCCGTCGGCCGCTTCGTGTTCGTGCTGGGCAAGTTTCTCGGCGTCAGTCTGGCAATGACGCTGGCCACGTTCCTGCTGATCATCATCCTGCTGATAACCATGCGGCTCGGCGTGCCGAGTATGGCGAGCTGGACACTGGACTGGCCCGCGTTCCTCGGCGAGGTGGTCCCGTTTCTGATCGCCATGGGTCTTGGTCTCCACGCCAACTATTTCTACCGCTGGAATTTCACCTCGACTGCAGTCACCGCTGCATTGCCGTTGTACGTCCTTGGATTCCTTTTTGTGTGTCTCGTCAGCAAGGAATGGACCATTGACTCCGGAGATCATCTCTGGATCGCCAACTCGCTTCTTGAGCAGCACGCCGACCAAGTGTTTCTTGGCGCGATCCTGGTGTTCCTGGGCGTTTGGGTCATCTCTGCGGTTGCTGTGGCCGCTTCCACGCGCCTCAACGTAGTCCCGAATGTATTGGTCTGCCTGGGCGTGTTCTTCATCGGCATGGTATCCCATTTTCTGTTCGGCTGGACCGTTGACTATGCCTGGATTGACTGGGTGCCCGAGAAGGGCCTGGAGACGGTCACGATATCCGGCAACGTAAGGGATGCGGAAGGCATGGGCATCGCCGGAGTGGGGATGGCTGGCCTGCCCGCCGGCTCTGTGACGGACAAGAACGGTTACTACGAAGCGCAGGTCGCGCTCGGCGGCTACGGCACGGTGAGGCCCAAAGCTGAGCGTTATCTGTTCAGCCCCCGCGAACGCGTTTTCGGCGACGTCACGGCAAACGAGCTCCAGCAGGACTACGTCGGCTTCGAGCACTACAGAGGCCTGGCGCGCCACGCGTACACCGCGTGGGCGGGCGTAGCGTGGGTTGCGTACCATGTCGTGCCCTCTTTTCAGCTCTTCTGGGCGGCCGACCAGCTCGAGCGGCCCGATCCGTACATACCCAGACAATACGTCGCAATGGCGGCCGTCTACGCCGTGCTGTGGTGCGCGGCTATGGTGGGGTTCGCCGCATTCTTGTTTGAGCGCAGGGACATCATCTAGCCATACTCTGTAACGTGAGACGGAGGACAAGCTCTCAGATGCCAACCAGGAAGAAAACCGAAACGACGGCGCTCGTCGGGCTCGTCGTGCAGCTCATCTGCGTGGGCGTGACCTGGCTGCTGTTCCTTAGAACCGGGGCGGAGCCATGGACGCGGAGCCTGGCCGTGCTGGCCCAGACGTGGTTCTTTGCGCCAGGGGTTCTGATGTGGGTCGTGGTGTTTCTACACAGCCGCCAGAGACGCCTTGCCGCGGAAGAGCGTGAGGAGATGGAGGAGCTCAGAAGGGCGCGCCTGAGCGAGGAGCTGTTCGAGGAGCAGGAGCTAGACCGCATGCGCGCGCACAACGCGCTGCTGATCTTTGAGCGGTTCCTTGTGCCCGCCCTCTCCATCATCTTCAGCGGCGTGCTGATCTACCTGGCCTGCCGCAGCATCTGGATTGCCTACGCAGTGGAACGCATGCCAACCGTCACCGAACCCATCGTCGTGGCGATAGGCACGGCATTCCTGGCGTTCCTCGGGTTCCTTGTTGGGCGCTATGCCGTAGGGCTGGCCCAGAACGCTGAGATGCGCCTGCTGCGCGCTGCCGGGGCCTACCTTCTGGGCAACGTGTTGGGAAGCCTCATTTTGGCCTTCGCCATGGCTATGGTGCACTTCGGTCTCACCTGGCCTGAAGTGGGTGCGGCCTTCGTCATCCCCGGCATCATGGGTCTTGTGGGCATGGAGATCATTCTGAACCTCATCCTCGACATCTACCGCCCCAGGGTGCCGGGGCAGGAGGCGAGGCCGCCCTACGATAGCCGGTTGCTTGGGCTTATCGCTGAGCCGGGGAGTATGGTGAAAACCCTGGCCACGACACTCGACTACCAGTTCGGGTTCAAGGTCTCGGAAACCTGGTTTTACAGGTTCATGGCACGAGCCATTATCCCGCTGCTGTTCATACAGATAACCTGTCTTTGGCTGCTGAGCTGCCTGGTGGTGGTTGATCCGCATGAGGTTGCGTTCATCGAACGGTTCGGCAGTCCGCGGCTGAGCGCCGGCGACGCCGCCAGGGGCCTGGAGGCGAGCGTGTTCCGCCCAGGCTACTACCTGAAGCTGCCGTGGCCGTTCGAAGTGGCCCGTCGCGTTCCGGCTCGCAGAATCTTCTCTATGGAGATAGGCAAGATCCTCTACGAGGAGGGGGAGATGCCGGCCAGCAGCAGCAAGAACATCATGTGGGTAGGCGACCCGGACACGATTCTCTGGTCGGAGTATCACGTTGACCCCAAGAAGGGATTCGAAGCGAACTTCCTGGTGCCCAGCGGTGGTGGCCTGGAGGCGGGGGAGGCGCCTGCCACCAACATCGCGCGAGTAGAGGCCTACGTCTGCTTCCGGGTAAAGACGAAAGTAGGCAGCGACGAGGTTGACGAACAGGCCGCCTACGACTTCTACTACCGCCACGCCGAGCAGTGGGATCAGGCGCAGGGGCAGGTGTCAACGGTGCCCAGGCTTGTCGAAGACTTGAGCTATGGGGTGATGTGCCGGCTGGCTGCATCGCAGGACTTCATCCGGTGGGTCAACGTCGAGCGGGAGGAGGTCTCCCGGCAATTTGTACAGATGCTGCAAGAAGAGCTCGACGATCACAAGGCCGGCGTCGAGGTCGTGTATGCAGGCATTCCGTCCGTGCACCCGCCGGCCGAGGTGGCAGACGGCTTCGAGCAGGTCATCAAGGCCTACCAGGAGATGGAAACGACTGTGCTCGAGGCCCAGCGAGATGCCATCGTTACGGTGAACCAGGCCAAGGGCAATGCAGCCGTGCTGGTCAACGAAGCCGAGGGCTACAGCGTTGCGCTCGCGAAGCTCGCCGGGCCGGCAGCGGCGCGGTTCCAGGTTCAGCTTGATGCCTACAGGAAAGCGCCCCGCGTCTACCGCTATCGCAGGTACCTCAGCGCCTTGGAGGACGTGCTCAAGGGGCACAGGCTCATCGTTGTGCCCGTCAGCCAGAAGGAAGTGCAGATAATTGACCTTGAGCCGAAGCTCAGGCCGGGCATCGGAGGGATTGACATACAGGAGACAACGAAGCAATGAAAGAGAGCCGAATCACAGTAGCTGCCGTGGCTTTAGTCATCCTCGTGCTGGTGGTGTACTTCTTCGTTTACCAGGTCCGCGTAACCGAGGTTGCAGTGCACTATCGCGCCGGCAAGGTCCAGAAGGTCATCAATGCGGATCCGCAGGTCAAGGACGAGTCGGGTTGGTATCTTCGCATTCCGTGGCTTGACAGGTTCGTCAAGTTCGACCGAAGGGCGCGCGTGCTGGACGGAAAGCTGGTCGAAACGCAGCTCCAGGACAACTGGCAGGTCATTATATCCATGTTCGCCGCCTGGCACGTAAGTGATCCCGTTGTCCTGAGGGCAAAGCTGAAAGGCGAGGGCGAAAGTCCCGAACAGATCGTCAGGAAAGCGGAGGATATCGTCAAGGAAATCATCCAGAATGAGACCTCCAAGGTTGTGGGCAAGCGCCGATTTGACGACTTCGTCAACACGGATAAGGACAAACTGAAGTTCCGCGAGATTACGGAGGAGATCGCGGCAGGTGTGCGCGGGGCACTGGAGAGGGAGAACTATGGGCTCACTGTCGGGGCGTTCGGCATCAGACGAATCGCGATCCCGCAAGCCACGACCGCAGCGGTTTTCCGGCGCATGACCACGGAGCGCAGTAAAATCGCGCAAACATACAGGTCGGAAGGGGAAAGGGAAAAGACGACGATTCTTGCTCAGGCACTCGCCGAGAGGAAGAACATAGTCGCGGAGGCGCAGGCCCAGGCAATAGAGACCCGCAGGACGGGCGAGGAGGAGGAGGCCAAGTACTACCCTGAATTCGCGCGGGCTCCAGACCTGGCCATCTTTCTGCAGAGGCTGGAGACATCGGCAACGATCTCCAAACAGGCGAGCGAATCGGGTTCGCCCATAACGTTCGTGCTCGGCCCCGAAGTAGAACCGTGGTCGTTCCTGTTCACGGGGCCCGAGCAGCGGGCAGGGGAGATCGGCGAGCTCCCGCAGCCGGTTCTCATACCGCCCCGGCCCGAGGGGCAGACGGAGGAGATTGACCGCCTGCTCCAGACTGAGCACGGCGCTGCGGATCAGACTCCAGAGGTGAAAGAGGAACAATAGGAAATGGCCAATCACGAACACGAAGACAGGCCGGAAGAGGCTGCGGAGCCTGAACCCGAGGGCATGCCGGCCGAGGGGGGCGGCGAAGGCGCCGGCGGCCCACCCGAGGACATCAGCACCAAGGCGCTATCAGATGCGCTCCGGGTCAGCTTCCGCTTCCTGAAGTTCGCCATGCTCTTCCTTATTGTTCTTTACCTTGCTCGGGGCATTTTCTACGTAGAGGCGGGCCAGGTACGGATCAAGCTCAGGTTCGGTCGCCCGGTTCAGGTGAACCTGGGGGGCGGCAGGGGCCGTGGATACGTGATGGATTCAGAGAGCGGATGGCACATCCGCTGGCCCTGGGAAGAGGTCGTCACCATCCCCACCGGCGAGCAGACCCTGGAACTGGGTGACGAATTCTGGTATGGAAGCCTGGAGCCACGGACGGAACTCGAGAAGCAGATCCGCAAGGAGCTGAGTGACAGTAGCGCCCGCCCGGGGCAGATTCAACCTGGCACAGGCCTCAATGTCAGGTTGGACAAGTACCTTGTTACGGGTGACGTCAACATCGTTCACCTCAAGCTCCGTGTCCGGTATCGTGTGCGTGCGGACGAGAAGGGCGCGATGGACTTTGCGTTCGCGCACGCAAGCTGGGACCCAGTGCGCGGGGAGTATGTCTCCTCCTCGCAGGATCTGCTGGAAAGGATCGTTGTGGGCTCCGTCATAGAGACGGCAGGCTCGTGGTCTGTGATGGACGTGATGAAGGAGCGCAAGGAGGATCTCCTCCAGGGCATACAGCAAAGGGTTGACCAAGCGCTCGCCGACTTCGAGCAACGCAATAGGGAGTCGGCCGGGATAGTCGTCACTGCTATCGAGTATATCAACGAACCGGTGATGCCCGAAGACGTGCGCGATGCGTACTACGAGGCGCAGGAGGCGGACAGCGAGAAGAGTCGTCTGATAGACGAGGCGAAGACTGAACAGGACAGAATCCTGGCTCAGGCCAAAGGCGCGGCACGGGAGGTCATAGAGGAGGCGAACGCCTACAGCACCAGATTGGTGAAGGTGGCAGAGGCGGATGCGAAGGCGCTCCAGAAGCTGCGGGAAAGGTACGGCGAGTCGCCTCAGGTCGCCAGAATCCTGCGCCACTGGTTCTACTACCGGATGGTTAAGGATCTTCTCGGCCAGGGCGGAGTTACCTTTGTTGTGCATAAACCCGGAGAACTGCGAATCCTGTTGAGTCCCCCCATGACGAGGCTGAAGGGAGCGGAAGAGGAGCAAACGCAGGCCAGATAGCGGTGTCACATTCCGTCTGCGCTGCCCTGTGGGGTGCGAGGCGGGTGCATGTAGCGGCAGCGTGAAGCAATCTGAAGGAGGAGAAAGGACATTGGCGCAAGCACAGGCAAGAGCACACGAACACGAACACAAGTCCATTCTGCATGAACACGAGCATTTCGGCAGCGTGCAGACCCGCCTCGTCCTGACCTTCGTTGGCGGGGTGTTGATCCTGAATGCCTACCTGGCGGATTGGCTGTTCTACCGGGGCCAGGAGCAGATCGGCGACATAAGCGCCATGATCGGGGCGCTGGTCCTTGGCGTCCCCATCCTTGTGGCCGGGTTCCGTGAGATGGCCCGCGGGCGCATGCACATGTCGGTGCTGGTTGCCATTGCGGTGCTTTCGGCATTCGTGCTCGAAGACTTCAGGGTGGCCGGCATTATCGCGCTGTTCATGCTGTTGGCGAGCCTGATCGAGGAGCGCACGGCCGAGGGGGCGCGGGATTCAATCGAGAAGCTGATGCGCTTCCAGCCCACCAAGGCGGAGCTGGTCTCGGGCGAGATCGTGGAGGTGAGCGCCCTGAGGCCGGGCGACCGCGTCCGATTGCGCCCGGGCGACCGCGTCCCGGCCGACGGGCGCCTGGTGACCGGTGAGACGACCATCGACGAGGCCACCATCACCGGCGAGTCATTCCCTGCCGACAAGATGGTTGGGAGCGAGGTCTTTGCCGGGACGCATAACCTCACCGGTGCCGTGGAAGTGGAGGTGACAAGGGCCGGCGAGGACACCACCCTGGGCAAGGTCAGACTGCTCATCCTCAAAGCCGAGTCCACCAAGACGGGTCTGATGCAGCTCATAGACCGTTACGCCCAGTGGTACACCCCAGTGGTTCTGATGGTCGCGGCGATAGTGTGGGCCTTCACCAGCAACACCCATGCCGTCATCACGGTGCTAGTGTTCGCATGTCCGTGTGCGTTCGTGCTCGCCACGCCGACAGCCATGGTGGCAGGGCTGACCGCTGCGGCCCGGCTGGGCATACTTGTCAAGAACGTCAGCCATCTCGAGGCGGCCGGGGATATAACGGCGATGGTGCTCGACAAGACGGGCACGCTCACTACGGGCCAGCTCGCCGTTACGCGGCTTTCCCCTGTGGAGGGGGTGGACGGCGCTGAGCTGCTCCAGGCCGCGGCGAGTCTGGACCAGCACTCTCGCCATCCCGTGGCGCGGGCGGTAGTCAGGATCGCAGAGAAGGCCAACGTCCCCCTGTCGAACGTTACGGACTTGCATGAATCTGCGGGCAAGGGCGTCGAGGGCCGCGTGGGGAAGCACTACGTTATCGTGGGTCGCTCCAAGTGGCTCCAGGAGAAGGGCGTTGACATGGAGCCGAGCGAGAGCGCCGGCCGCAAGCCTGATGAGGAAAGCATGAGCATGATCTACGTGGCCAGGGACGGCAAGTGCATCGGGTGGATCGGGCTGGAGGACAAGGCCAGGCCGGAGGCCCAGCGCGCAACTGCGGCTCTGCGGGAACTGCACATCAGAAGGCTGGTGATGCTGACGGGCGACCGCTGGAGCGTGGCCAAGAAGATGGCAAGCGAGCTGGGATGCACCGAGGTCCAGGGCGAGTGCCTGCCCGAGCACAAACTGCGCCTCGTGGAAGCAATGCGCAGGGAGGGCAACGTGGTGGCAGTGGTCGGCGACGGCGTCAACGACGCACCCGCGCTTGCGGCGGGGGACCTGGGGATAGCGATGGGCGCCGCCGGGAGCGACGTGGCGATCAGCAGCGCATCCATCGCCTTGATGAGCAACGACCTGGAACGGCTCCCCATGCTGGTAAGGCTTTCCAGGAGGCTGCGGCGCGTCATCGTGCAGAACCTGCTGGTCGGGGCCGTGTTTGTCATCGGCGGCATCACGCTTGCCTCGCTTGCCTACGTGGGCCCCATCACCGCCGCCATCCTGCACAACGTTAGCTCCTTTATCGTCATCTTCAACAGTGCGCGGCTTGTTCGGTTCGGGGAAAACCTGGCGCCGTATTCGGCCACAGCGGCGGATCAGTCCAGGCCGACGGCAACCGCCGCGTGAGGGACCTTGATGCCATGGCGGCTGAGAACAAGACCGTCATAGAGACCGTCGAGCTTACGAAGGTGTACCGCGACTTCTGGGGCCGCCAGCGCGTGAAGGCGCTGGACGGGCTCAACATGGAGGTGCGGCAGGGTGAGGTGTTCGGCCTGCTGGGGCCGAACGGCTCCGGTAAGACCACCTGCATCCGGCTCGTGCTCGGGCTGCTGTTCCCGACGCAGGGACTGGTGCGCATGTTCGGCAGGAGCCCGCGTCTGGTGGACGTCAAGAAGCGCGTGGGCTACATGCCGGAGGAGTCCCATTTCTACGGCTACCTGAACGCCGAGGAGACGCTGGATTTCTTCGGGCGCCTGTTCAGGCTAACGCGCTCGGAGCGCCGCAGTCGCGCTGACGCGCTCATAGCGATGGTGGGGCTGGAGCGGGCCCGGAAGCGTCCCATCGGTGAGTTCTCCAAAGGTATGGCCCGCCGCATCGGCCTGGCACAGGCCCTGATCAACGACCCCGACCTGCTCATCCTCGACGAGCCCACTACGGGCCTTGATCCCATAGGCACGCGCGAGATGAAGGATCTCATCACGACCCTCAAGAAGCGCGGCAAGACCATCTTCCTTTGTAGCCACCTGCTGGCGGATGTCGAAGAGGTCTGCGACCGTGTCTGCGTGATGTACGGGGGCAAGAGCAGGTCTATGGGAAACGTCTCTGAACTGCTCAAGAGGGAGGAGGTCACCCAGATACGCAGCCCTCGGCTCCCAGCCCACCTGGTGGAGCAGGTCAAGGCGCTGATCCGTGAGAACATCGGGATGCAGGCGGCGATCGAGGTAGGCTCACCCAGCAGGAAGCTGGAGGACTACTTCCTGGAAGTGGTCGAACAGGCGCGGCGGGACAAGGCCGTCACGACGGGTGCGGAGGCCGGAGGACCGGCGGCCGAGTTCCTGCTCGGTGAACCCGAAGGAGAGGTGTTGGTCGAGGAGCTGGTGAGCGCCGGCAAGGGACATGAGCGGGGCGAGGCCGCGCCGACCCCCGAAGCGCTGCCCGGCATCATTGAAGACCGCGAACTCATCTCGGAGCTGGTGAGCAGTGCGCAGGAGCCGGCGCCTGAGTCCGATGTGGGCGCCCCAGGCGGAGTGAGAGAGGCGCAGTCCGGAGGGACCGCCGTGAGGCACGAGCTGATAGACGACCTGACAGAGGCAGGACAACGTTCGAAGCAGAAGGACGAGGCGAAGCGTGCTGACGACGGCAAGGGATAAACTTCGCGATATGTTGAGACTGGTGGTCTGGCGCACGCCGGAGGCGCTGCTGGTGTTGTTCCTGGTCTCATTAGCACCATTGGTGTACTTTCTTGGCGCTGCCACGCTCCGGACTGTGATAAGGTTTGCAGCTGACTCGGACCTGTTCGTCAACTCCCTGAAGCGCGACCCCTGGCCGCTGGTGACGTGGATCGTGTGCGTCGGCGGCGGCGTTGGCCTCGGCTTCCTGATGTTCCGTTGGCGCACCTTCATTTGGGCGGTGGCACGCAAGTTGATCTTGGAGGCGATGCACCGAAAGGTCGTCATCGTGCTCCTGGTTTTCTTTGCCATTCTCATGCCGTCCCTCCCGTTCATCCTGAAGACGGAAGGCAACCCCAAGAGCCAGATCCAGATCGTGCTGACCTATGCCCTCGCGCTTGCCGAGGTGCTGCTGTGTCTGGTGGCCGTTTTCCTGTGCACAGCCTCCATGTGCGGCGAGATAGAGAGCAAGCATGTCCAGGTGACGGACACCAAACCGCTGGCCCGGTGGCAGTTCCTCGTCGGGAAGCTTTTTGGCGTGGTGGTATTGTGCTCGGCGGTGCTGTTCTCGATGGCCGCTCCGGTGTACCTACTGGTGCGCTACATGGGGCGAGACAGGGACTTCTCTTACCTCTCGCCTGCGGAAATGCAGAGGCAGCAGCGCCGGCTGCAGATGGCACAGTATGAGGTCTTCTCGAGCCGCCGCGCCATCCCTGCGCCGCTGCCGGACGTGACTGCGGCCGTCGAGGCGGAGATCCAGAAACTTCGCGCTCAGGGGGAGCTGGGCCACCCAAAGGCGCAGGCGCAGAAGCGCAGGGACCTTACGAACGATTTCCAGAGGTGGCAGCTGACCGTGGCCCCTAACGCGGCCATTGGGTGGCACATATACGGGTTGACTCCGAACACCAAGGAATGGCTCTTCGTGCGCTTTAAGCTGCAGAGCCTCAACCTGAAATCTGACCGGCAGCTTGCGGGCGCGTGGCAGTTCTACTGGCCCGGGGATCCGACCAAGGAAGGCACAGGGGGCGAGGCCGAAGGACACCTTCGACTGGTCGGTCAGATGACGGGCTACTGGGCAGCCTGGTCATACCAGGAGATCCAGGTGCCGGGCAACGTAGTTGACCCGAACGGTGGTGTGCACGTGGTCTACCGCAACCTGCAGCCTGATACTAGCGTGGCCTTCTACCCCGAAGACAACATACAGTTCTTGCAGCGCGTAGAGGGCTTCTTCCCCAACTACTATCGCTCCTTGCTGGTCATACTCTGCCACGTTGTGCTGCTGTCGGCCCTTGCCCTCATGGCAAGCTCGGCCCTTTCGTTCCCGGTCGCCAGCTTGACTGTGGCGGGCATCTTCATCGCCGGGCTCGTCGCGCCCTGGGTGTCGGCTCAAAACACGAACCTTCTGATTGAGGAGACGTCCTCGCGCGCGGGATTCGTTGCTGTCCGGGTCTACTGGTTGCTCAAGGTCGCCATGCATGGTATTGCTGCGGTCGTGCCGAATTTCACAAGATACAGCCCCATCAGCAACTTGGTCAACGGGAAACTGGTGAGCTGGTATTTCGTTGGTCAATCGGCAACGGTGCTATGTTTCTTACAGGGGACGGTGGTGATGCTGCTGGCTGTGTATTTCTATCACCGGCGTGAACTTGCCAGAGTGATTGTGTAGTGCGCTCGTGTCGTTGGACTGTGGTCACCTCGAGCGAGGCATTATGCCCTGCGGGTAGAGTTGCCGGCCCGTCGCCGAGTTCGGGGATCTGAATGGGAATTGTCGGAATGGGCACGAAGATGAAGAGGTTCATCATGTTGCTGCTCGCGGTCACGTTCCTCGCCGCGTCCGGCTTCCTTGTGGAACCGCTGCGTTACACGCAGGTCAAGTACGACCTCACCAACGCTCCGGTCAAGGGCGTGGCCCCGGGCGTTGTGCTCGCCACAACCGTCCTTGGCGCGTTCAGGGGCATCATAGTCGACATCGTCTGGATACGGATGGAGAGCCTGAAGGGCGAGGGCAAATACTTCGAGATCGTTCAGCTTGCTGACTTGGCATGCCGCCTGGCCCCCAACTTCCCGCAGGTTTGGGATTTCAACGCGTGGAACATGGCCTATAACGTGAGCGTGAAGCTGCTGGACTTCAATGAGCGTTGGCTGTGGGTCAAGCGGGGCCTTGAGATCCTTAGAGATCAGGGCATTCCCAACAACGCGAACGAACCGCAGCTGTATTTCAGCCTGGGAATGACGTACCTGCATAAGGTCGGAGGCCACGACGACAACGCTCATTTCGTCTACAAAGAAGGGCTGGGGCTGGAAATGCATGAGGCTCTGGGGGGAAGCGGCACGCAGGAAGACCTGCAGCGCTTCGCCAACGCGCCGACCCTGGACGAGGGCCTGTTGGAGGACCCGAGGGTGAAGGAGTTCTGCGAACGTTCTGTCGCCTTGGGCTTCGACCCGCTGGCTGAGATCCCCGACGAGCGGATTCTGCGGTTCTTCGTCTGGGTGCGCAGGCCCGAGTCCATCCCGCAGGCGGCCGCTGAACTGTGGCAGGCTGAAGAGAACCAATACGCCGTTGGGAAGATTGCGGACTATGCCCGAGCCAAGAGGCTCAGGGAGCAGTTGCACCTCGAACCGCAGAAGATGAAAGCGCTGATGGACGAATTCGGCCCGTTGGACTGGCGGAGTCCGTTTCCCCACGCCATGTATTGGGCCACCGAAGGGTTGAGGGCCGCGCAGACCTACAAGAAGCACGTAGCTGACAGGCGGCGTAGACATGGCATAGCGACTCCTGAGTACCGCACCGGTGCGGATGTCATACTTTACTATCCGGAATTCCTGTACCACGATCGAGATTACGATCGTATAATCTATGGCGCGCTTGACGACCTCGTCACCCGCGGCCGCCTCATCTACGATGGCGAGGGACGCATCCTTCCGATGGAGGCCCCGGATTACAGGTTCACGGAGAAAATGATCCAGTACTACGAGAAAGTCATAGCAAAGTACGGCGACTCCGCGTTGGGTCCGAAGGGCACTGTGGATTCGTACGGCGGCTTTCTCAAGACAGTGACCATCGAGTTCTACTACAGGGGCGACGAGGCCAAGTCGCGGGATTACTTTAAGCGGCTCATACAACGCTTTGGGGGCAACATTTCGTACGAGGAATTCATTGACAACGAGCTGAGGAACTACATTGGGGGCATGGGCCCTGCCGAATGCCGCGGGCTCGTCCAGGGCCTGATCTCAATGTACTACTTCTACCTCGCCTGTGGCGATGACGAACAGGCAAGCGTCTTATTCACCGAGGCCCAGAACACTGTCAACATGTGGCAGCAAAAGAACGACCAAAACCTCGACCGCCTGACCGTTGACCTCGATATGATAACGGACTTCGCTCTCACCGAGATATTCGCCGGCAGAGCCGGATTCGCCCCCGAGGTGATCGCAAGGTTGGAGCAGAGGCTGCCCATCGCAGCCGTTGAAAAGGCAAAGAAGACCGTCGCAGAGCAGGAAAAACTGCGCGAGCTTCAACCGCTGCGGATCCCGGAGGAACGCAGGTGGGACCCGCGCTGAGGGCCCACGGTCAAGCTTCGCTGACCTGCTCTTGCACGCCTTGGGCTAACAGGCCGCCTTGCAGTGACTCCCCGGTTGTGCGCTGCCACACCAGCAATTTCAGACGAGCCGCTTCCGCTTCCGCACGGCCCACTCAACCCCCACGGCCAGCACGAAGATGACGAACAGGGCCGGCCTGTCCCACACGTCCCGCCACTGGCTTGTTGCCAGCGTCAGCGGCTTGCCCCTGGCGGCAAGCTCGTCCACGAGGCGGTAGGCGTTGGCGTAGAAGTAGTACTTGCCGCCCGCATCAGCCGTCGCGGCCGAAAGCCTGCGCAGAAGGCTCAGGTCTGCCTGCGGGTCCTCCAACTCACGCTGCTCGCTGATCGCCTGGAAGGAGACGGCGTCCTCTCCCACCGATTTGCCTGATCGAACCGCCTCCGCGCGGGCCGTGTACTCGCCGGCCACTTGTGGCACGTACTCCGCCCGGAAGTAACCTTGTTCCCTGGAGAAGGTCATTTGAAGCGTCTTTGCGCGCTCCGCCTCCGGCTGCATGTCCCCTTCAGCCGGCGTCTCGACCCTGAGGTCGATCCTGGCGTCACGCACGGGGTTCCCCTCGCCGTCGTTCAGGTGGGCTTGGATGCTCACACTTTCTCCCACCCCCACGCGATCCTTGCTCAACGTGACCCAAAACTTCTCCTCCCGCCCTTCCTCGATCCCGCCGGACCAGAGCACTAGCTGGCGCCAGAAACGCTTATGTTGGTCCTGGCTGTCCGCCTCGGTGAAGAACCAGCGGAATGTTGTGTCGGTCAGGACGCATGCTGCCCGCCCCGCACCTGATCGCTGCACGGCCAGCAGAGGCAGTCCCTCGGCATCGCGCGCCAGGACTTCGGCGCCCAGCTTGGGCTGCACCCCCGTTGCGGCCCCGGAAAGGGGGGGCATCTGCTTCCAGCGCGCAAGCGTCTCGGCCGCGTCCTTGCCGAGGGTCAAGATCGGGTGTGAGGCGTGGTCAACTTCCACCTGCCAGCGCCGCTCCCCAGCGTCGTACTGCCATTCTTGCGGCAGATGCACGGGCAGCACGTCCCGCAGGACCGTGCCGCCGAATCCCGCGCTCCCTACGCTCTCCTTACCAGCCAGCAAGATCAGCCCCTTGCCGTCCTCCTGCACCGAACGCTTGAGCGAATCGAAGTCACCGCCCATGAAGCACAGGGCCGACACGTCGCCCAGGATCACGACGTCGTATTTGGCCCAGTCCGTGTGCTGCTGCGAGAGCTTGCGGCGACCGGCCACGACGATGCGTTTAACGTTGATCTGTTCGGCGCCCTGCAGCGCGAGTGCGATGAATTTGCTTTCAGGACGCAAGGCATCGAAATACCCCACGCGCAGCCCGCCCCTCAACACCTTTACGAATGCGCTGCGGACGTTATTGTCCAACAGGATTTCGTCCTCTACCTGCTCCGCCCGCACGGTCAGCTTGATTTGGCCCACCTTATCCGCGTCGACCTCGAACTCAACCAGCACTACCTCCTCGTCGTGCGAGATGTGCACCGTCATGAATTGCAGCTTCTGGCCTGGCAGATCGAGGCGGACCCTCACACTGAGTCCGCTGCACCCCCGCGCCAGTATGCGGCCCCGCACGGGAAACGTGCTGAACACGTAGACGTTACGTGGCACCTCAAGGCTTAGGATCCTCACGTCGCGCATCGTGCTGCCGGTCTGCTCTCGTCCCACGCCGATCGTGTAGAGCGGGATGCCGTGCTCGGCAAGTGCGGCTGCCACGTCAAGTGGATCGGGCGGGCCCAGGTTGTGGGAGCCGTCGCCCACAAGCACAACGCCCTCGCATTGTCCGCCCGGCGCGTGCTTTAGCGCCTCCTCAAGCGCGACGCCGTATGCGCTGTAGTTAGCGGCCGTTCCGTCCGGGCTCTGGCCCACCAGTAACTCGCGGGCAAAGCCGAGCGTCGTGACATCATAGCTTTCCCCGAGCGCCTTAAGGCCCCTTGTCTCGTCATTGAGGATCTGTTCCGCAGCTTCCAGGCGGCTGACGCCGTCCAGCGTGTCCTGGATGTCCGACATGGAACGGCTCCGATCCACCAGTACGATCAGCGGCCGTTTCTCCACCGAGTAGGTGGTCGTCTCCATCGTGGGCCGAAGCAGGCAGATAAGGAGCGCCGCGAGAGCGATGAGTCGCAGCGCGACCAGCAGGACCTTTGTGCGGCGCGGCAGCGGGTGCGTCGTGCGCCGGTACGCCCACAGCGCTAGCACGAAGAGCGAAAGCGCAAGCAGCACCAACACCCAGCCATCCAGGCCGCTGCGGAAAATGACACGCGTTTCTTCCATTATTGCACCGGCTCCATCCCTATTCTTGAATATAACGCGAAGGTCCCATGAGCGCCACAGAGAGATGGAATCCGCGCTGGTTGGTTAACCGATTGGCACTGAGTTTCGAGGTTAGGGCGGGGGACAAGCCGCGTGGAGATCCAGTTCGGCTAAGGATTGCACTCCGCGGCGCGAGCCCCTACGTCTTACAACCCATGAAATGAGCGGTGTAGCCTCAGGGCTCCCGATACACCGCCCCCGTGGCGGCGCTCGTGACGAACTGCGCGTAGCGCGCCAGGTAACCCTTGGCGATCTTGGGCGGCGGTGCGGACCAATCCTTGCGGCGGCGCTTCAGTTCCGCCTTACCGACCAGGACGCTCAGCTTGCGGGCGGGGATGTCGATCTCGATCTGATCGCCGTCCTGAAGCAGTCCGATCGGCCCACCTTCCATAGCTTCGGGGCTGACGTGGCCTATGCACAGGCCTCGCGTGCCGCCGCTGAATCGTCCGTCTGTGATGAGCGCGCACTTGCCCCCGAGCCCGATGCCCACCAGAGCCGCCGTCGGATTAAGGCCCTCTCGCATGCCCGGACCGCCCTTGGGTCCCTCGTAGCGGATGACGATGACGTCGCCGGCCTTCACCGTGCCGTCCATGATGCCCCTCATGGTCGCATCCTCGCTGTCGAAGGTCCTGGCCGGCCCCTTGAAGCGCATCATCTCGTCCGAGACGGCGCTTTGCTTGACAACACACCCCTCAGGCGCCAGGTTCCCCTTCAGGATGGCCGTGCCGCCCTCCGGGTGGTAGGGCCTGTCGAGCGGTCGGATCACGTCATCGTCGTAGATCTCGGCCGACTCGGCGATTTCGCGCGTGGTCCTGCCGGACACCGTCATGCAGTTCTCGATCTTATCGATGAGTCGTTTGAGCACGGCGGGGACGCCACCCGCGTAGAAGAGGTCTTCCATGAAGTACTCGCCCCCCGGAAGCAGGTTGGTGATGTGCGGCACCTGGCGGCTCACTTCGTCGAAAGCCTCCAGCGGAACCTCCATCCCTGCCTCGTGAGCGATTGCAGGGATGTGGAGACAGGTGTTGGTTGATCCCCCCAGCGCCATGTCCACTACGATGGCGTTGCGGATGCTGGCTTCGGTTATGATGCGGCGCGCCGTGATGCCTTCCTTCACGAGCTGCACCACGCGCTCGCCGCTGTCATAGGCTATTCGTTGCTTGGCGCTTTCCACGGCGGGCGTGGCGGCGCAGCCCGGCAGTGACATGCCCATCGCCTCCGTAGCGCAGGCCATCGTGTTGGCCGTGTAAAGCCCTTGGCACGCGCCCGGGCCGGGACACGCCTGAAGCTCAAGGTTGGCCAGCTCAGCGTCGTCAATCTCGCCGGCCCTATGACGACCGACAGCCTCGAACGTGTCGCGCACCAGCGAAAGCCGCACCGGCGCGCACTCACCCTTCTTGCGCCAATGGCCGCTCATCATTGGGCCGGCCGTCACAACGATGCCCGGGATGTCGAGCCGCGCGATGCCCATCAGCATGCCCGGCGTTATCTTGTCGCAGTTGGTCAGGAGCACCAGTCCGTCGAGTTGGTGCGCCTCGGCTATCGTCTCAATGATGTCAGCGATCAGCTCGCGGGACGCCAGAGAGTAGTGCATGCCGCGGTGTCCCATCGCGATGCCGTCGCAGATGCCCGGCACGCCGAACAGGAAGCCCACCCCGCCGCCGGCTGCCACTCCGAGGTCGATCGCACGCTCAAGCGCCCTCATTGCGGAGTGCCCGGGGATAAGGTCCGTGAAGCTGGTGGCGATGCCGATCATGGGCTTGCCCAGGTGCCTTGGTGCGTAAATGCCGGTCGCGTACAGCAGGGCGCGCGACGGTGCGCGCTCGACCCCTTTCGTAGCCGTGTCACTCCTGAGTTTCATGGTCTCTTGCCTCGTCACAAGGGTATTACGGTTCCCTGAGAAGAGGGAAAGACCCGAGTCTAACCCGCCATCTTGTGGAGTGTCAAGTCATCGGAGCGGTCAAGTTTCGGTTGCACTGCGTGGTTAGGTTCTGTGAGAATCGGGCCGTTTCTCGTCCCTGCCCGTCAAGTGGCTCTCTGGGCTGGAAGGAGGCCGACACGCAGCCAGCTACGATCAGAAAGGGGAGGCTGATTGCCTGCGCCCTCGTTCTGTTCCTGATTCAGGGAGCAGTTGCGCACCGGCTCTCGGGTGCCTTCTTGCGGTTCGATCTCCTATACCTATTGGCCGCGTTCCTGGCGCTCGAGGCAGGCGAAAAGGGGGCGCTTTGGTCTGCCCTGGGCATCGGTGTCCTGCGGGATCTGGGTTCCACGGGGCGCTTGGGCGGGAGCGCAGTGCTGCTCGTCGTGGCGGCCGCTGCTCTGGTGCACCTGAGGAACCGGATCTACCGCGAGGGATTTGTGACCGACGTGCTGCTGGTGTTCGTGTTTGTGCTGTTCTGCGGCATGGGGCATGCGGCGGGGACGGCGCTCGCCGGACGCTATGCGCAATGGGGACCGCTGCTTGCGCGCGCATTGGGGCAAGCGCTCATCACCGGTGTGCTCTACCCGCCGTTCGCATACGTCTTCGACGCAATAGGCGTGCTGGAGCGACAGGAATCCGTGCTCGCATAGACGGCGCGTCATCAGTTACCAGTAACCAGTGATCAGTGGTCAGTGCTCGTGCGCAATCCTTCAATGATGACTGGCTACTGATAACTGATCACTCATCCGCTGCAATGCTTCCCGAATTTCCTCACTGAAAACCACCGCGCCCCCATCCTCGCATGGCCTGATTTGATCGTGGTAGGGCGCAAGCAGGGCGGCCTCGACCTGCTCGATGTTGATCCTGTCTCGGGCGGAGATGAGCAGGTGCGGCATGTCCTGTAGTTCGGGCGGCAAGCGCTGGGGCAGTGGTTCCCCCTGGCCCGTAGCCTCCTGTGCTGAGATGGGTGGCACGGGCGAAGCCGTCGGATTGCCAGTGCAGGCGCCGAGGAGGTCGATCTTGTTGCCGACAATGATCTTGCGTGTTTCGGCGTCGACCCGAGGCACAAGCCCAAGCGCGGCCTCAGGTCCCTGTGTCACGTCGTAGAGCAGCACCACAACGTCGCAATGGGTCAGCAGGTCGGTCGCTCTGCGCACGGCCTCTTGTTCGAGTTCTCCCGGGGCCTCGCGAATCCCCGCCGAGTCGATCAGCTCGAATGGCACGCCGCGTATGGAAACGGTCTCCCGCACCACGTCGCGCGTCGTCCCCGGTCGATGATGAACGATCACGCGCTCCCTCCGCAGAAGAGCGTTCAGCAGTGTCGACTTGCCCACGTTGGGCGGGCCGGCCAGCGCCACCCTGGGCGGAGTGAGCAGTGCATGCCCGAGGGGAGTCGTCCCAAGGAGACGCCGAAGGATATCCGCAGGGTGGCCCGGACGGCCTTGCCCTCCAGGTCGCGCAGCGACAGGAGGCTGGCCAACCCTGCCGGCGGACAGCCCCTGACGAACCGCCTCCAGCTCACGCCTCAGGGCGCCCCCCGCCTGGTGCAACAGCATTTTCGCAGCCAGTCGCGTCTGCGCACGCTGAAGGCTGGCTATGGCGCTGGCGTGGATCGCAGTGGGGGACAGGACCGGCTGGTCCGCCGCTTCATCCGACACGGCGGACCGCCACGCAACCACCTCCGCGCCGGCCTCCCTCAGGCAATCGAGCACCGCCTGAACCGCGACCACCCCTCCGTGGCAGTTTACCTCGTAGTGATCCTCGCCCGTCGGGCTGGCCGCTGCGTCGAAGTGCGCCACGATGACCTCGTCAACGGTCACCTCGCCGCGCACGATGCGCCCGTGAGCGATGGCGCCGGACGGGATCTCGCACGCCGCACGGCGGGTGCCCCGGAAGCAGCGCTGGAGCACCTCCGCCGCCCCCGGCCCGCTCAAGGCCACGATCCCTATCCCGCCTTCCCCCGGCGGCGTGATGACCGACGCTCTCGCGTTGGGTTCGCCTACAGCCATTATCTTCGCCTTGCGAGTCTCGCCCTTGAGGAAAGCATGTGGGAGAGCGGCCGGGGGACGTTCCAAGAAGCATGTGCGTTATGGAGGCCCTGTCATGCCGACCGCTATGGAACTTGACGCGCCGGGCAGTCATTCTATAGCATTCCAGGAGGAGCCGAAAGCGACAGGGCGACGGCAAGTAAGCAGTGAGCAGTTATCGCCGTGTCGTCTGTTTCTCTTTCAGAAAGGGTTTGCTGTGCTGGGAGACTACACAAGGCGCGTTCTGGACAACGGTCTTTGCGTAATAGGCGTGGAGAATCCCGCCTTGCACTCGTTCGCCTGCGACGTGCGCGTGCATGCGGGCCCGCGCTTCGAGCCCCGCGAGCATGCGGGGCTGACGCACTTCCTCGAACACATGATCCACCAGGGCTCTGAGCATTACCCCGATTCCAACACCATCGTGCGCGCAGTGGAAGACCTGGGCGGCGTCATTGACGCCGTCACGCACGCCGAGTCCATGGAGGTGTCCCTTGGCTTGCACCGTAAGCATTGGCGCAAGGGATTGGGTATCCTCATGGACGTCCTGCTGCACCCGCTGTTCGACGAAACTGAGGTGGAGCAGGAGAAGGGAATCGTCGCCCAGGAGATCGCGGAATACCGGGACGAACAGCAGCGCAACATCTGCGCCTCCGAGCTTGCCTACAGCCTGATGTTTAAGGAGGAGTTGGACGAGCTGGGCACGCGAGGGAGTGTGGCAATGATCCAGAGCTTCGACAGCTCGCTGGTTCGCTTGTACTACGAACGCTTTTTCACGCCGCAGAACATGGTGATCTCGCTTGCCGGCGCGTTTGACTTCGACGAGGTGTTCGACGAGCTGGCGCAGTACCTGGGCGAGATGCCGGCGGGGCAGGGGACTCCGCAACTGCTGCATAGCGAGGTGAGACGCCGTCGCGCCCGTGCAGTCTTCAGGGTAACGGAGAGAATCCCCGTGGTGGACGTGGAGCTATGCCACCACGCCTTCGGGCTGGGCGACGATAGGTTCGACACCGCGCGCGCCGCGGCGCACATCCTGGGCGGCGGCCTCAGCTCCAGGCTCTTCAGCGAGGTGCGTGAGAGGCGCGGGCTGGTCTATGAGATCATGAGCTACGCGCAGGGGTATTCGGATGCCGGCTCCGTTGATACGGCACTGAGTGTCGATGCCAACAACTTGCCCGATGCGCTCGCGGCCACCCTCGAAGTCGTCGCGGAGTTCCGAGAGGGGGGTGCCTGCGCCGAAGAGCTGGAACGATACAAGGAGAGCATACGCTGCGGCATGGAGATCATGTGCGACCAGCCGCACCGGCTGGCGGACTGGTTCGGCAGGCAGGAACTGCTGCTGCGCCCCGAGCGTCTGGTGACGCCCCAGCAGTACGTTGCCCGGCACGAGGCCCTTACCGTAGACGGACTGCTCGAGGTGACACGGCAGGTTCTGGCGAACAGTGAGAGCAACATTGCCGTGGTCGGCCCGTTCGACCACGCGGACGTGGGACGCCTGCGCGAACTCTTCCCTGCCGAGGAACCGGCCAACGGACAAGTAACCGGTGGTCAGTGATAGGCGGCAGCGCTTCCCCATATTGATGGCTGACTACTGCCGCTTCATGCCCCGCGCGTCTTCGCCGGCCATAGTATCTTGTGTATTTGGAGCTGGAGTCTCACGTTAAGGCCGGATTCCAGGATCCAGTCTGCGAGTTGGGCCGCCGGGAGGACGCCGTGGGCCGGTGCGAACAGCACGTGGCACCTGCCGAGCAGCCCGTAGCGCCGCGCGAAGCCACAGGCCCAGTCGAAATCCCGCCGTGAGCAGAGGACGAACTTCAGCTCGTCCTGGGGGCGCAAGGCGTTCAAGTTGCTCATGAGTGTGCGTCCGCACTCGCCGCTGCCCGGGCACTTAACGTCCAGCACTCGCACCACCTCGGGCGGCAGGGGGGAGGTGTTGCGGGTCCCGTTGGTCTCGACCAGAACGGTATGCCCCAACCCTGTCAGCTCGCCTGCAAGCGGAACCGCTGCGGGCTGAAGCAACGGCTCCCCGCCCGTGATGCACACCAGGTTCGTGCCCGCCCCGTGGACGCGTCCCACCACGGTGTCCAGATCCACGGCGGTTCCTTCCTCTTCGGCGGCATAGCGGGTGTCGCAGTAGCTGCAGTGCAGGTTGCAGCCGGACAGGCGCACGAACGCGCAGGGCAGCCCCGCGCGCGTGGTCTCGCCCTGGATGCTTGTGAATATCTCACTGACCTGGAGCGTGTGCTCGCTTGGAACGGCCATTTGCGATTCCGGACCCCCACGTTGAACGTAATCGGCCCAATTATATCAACCGGCGAGTATGCAATGGAAACCCCGGCGCTCACCGCCGCGCAAGCGTGAAGCACTGATACCCGTGCCGGCAGGGGAGGCCGGGCGCGATGCAGAAGCGGCCTTCAGCCGGCGCGCACATGCCCGACCAGATCGTGCCCCACGGCGCGCCGTCGGGATGGGTGTGATCGCCAGTGCAGATGGGACCCTCGTGGTCAGCGAGGACGGCTGCGACGTCGTCTTCCGAGATGAGCGATGCGGCGGCGTTCAGGAGGGCCCGTGCGCGCTCGACTCGCCGCCTGGCGCGCGCGAGGGCGCCGCTGCGGTAGTTGGGCGGCGCAAGGCGTATGGGCTTGGGAAGCACGTAGCGCGGCTTCTCCCGTGTTCGGTTGCTCACAAGCCGTCCGCCCTGCGGGACGTTGGCCGCAAGGACCATGCCCTCGGTGGGCGGACGGAAGCGGACCTCCCGCGGTGTCGCCTCCAGCACGCCGATGCCGCCCGCCGCATCCGCCACCAGGTAGCTCATGGGCCGCAGGTGGCGCACTGCCGCGCAGGCTTCCACCGCTTCGGAAACGGTGCGGCACTGCTCAGCCATCATCTCCATCACAGTATTCCACTGCACGCCGGGGGCTTCGATGTCGGCCGGCGGCAGGGACGCGATGGCCACGTACAGCCCTTTCTCGGTGAGGACGTCGGCGCATCCCGCCCAGTGGTGGGTGTAGCCGATGCGGCGCGGACCGTCCGCGAGCAGCACCCGCTGCAGTTCACACCAGCGAAGGTCGCTCACCGCCCAGTCGTAGTTCCGGCCAACAATGGGCCCGTCACCTCCGGCCCGGTGTTCGGAATCCACTGCGAACATAGTGCAGCCTCCGAGGCGGCTTTCGACACGAGCGAAGTAGTAGGGCATCATGGCCTCTCGGTCGAAACCCCCGCCCTGAACGATGCCCTCGAACTCGTCCACGACGGGCGGGAAAGCCGCTGTCGCCGCCTCGAAGCACGCCTGCACGAACTCAGGGGTTACGCCCTGCACGCTCGTCACGACCAGGGTTTCACGAAGTCGTTGGCCCCGCTGGAAGCCCCGCTCGAATGCGCTTCCGCTGAATGTAACCTCGCGTATCTTGCGCTGCTCGGGCATCATCCGCCTCTTGTGAGTCGGCCCCGCTGCGAGGGCCGAGAGACACCCATGAACCTCGAATCAGATGTAGAGGAACGCTTCCGGGTTCTTCGACTCCTTCTCGTGAGGAAGCATCAACACTTCCCGGATTCTGATACCCATGTCCTCCAGCTCTGCAAGTGTGCTGCGCACCACCGCGTCGAAGTCGCTCTGCGCGACCAGGCCCTGCCGGACAAGCCCGGGGCCTGCCTCATACTGCGGCTTGAACAGCGACAGGATGACGCCTTCCGGGCCAAGCTGCTTGAGCGCGTTGGGCAGGATGTTTCGCTGGCGGGTCCACGCCACGTCAATCGTTACTACGTCCATCGGTTCCGGCAGCTCGACGTGCATCGCGTTCGTGCGCTCCATGACCACCACACGCTCGTCATTCCGCAGTCTCCACTCCAGAGCGCCGTAGCCGGTGTCAACCGCGTAAACGCGGCGGACTCCCTCCTGCAGCAGGCAATCGGTGAACCCGCCGATGTTGCATCCGAAGTCAGCGGCTGTCTTCCCCATCAAGTGCAGTGCCAGCTTCTCGATCGCGTACTTCAGCTTCTGGCCGCCGCGGCCGATGTATCGCTGCTCCTGGTTTTCGCTCATTGCCAACCTGCCTCCGGGCATGGCCGGAGCGAAGGCCCGCTCTATAACCGTTCGACATCATCGCTGGACAGCAGCAGCGACAGCACACCGCGCTCAAGAAAGGCGACCCGCACAAGGACGTACTTGCCGGCGGAATCAACGCTCGCCACAACGCCCTCGCCATAGCTCGGATGAGCCACGCGCGCGCCGGCGGAAATCCGACCGTTGCCATCGCCATCCAGGACCTTGAGTTGGGCGCGCTTGCGCTCGAGCACGAACTGCGTTTCCTGGACAGGCCGGGCGGCGCCGAATCCCACTGTCACGGCGGGCCCGTCCGATTCCCAGGCCACGCCCTCCTCGGGAAGCTCCGAGAGGAAGCGCGACGGGCGGACCGTCTGCTCCATGCCGCGTATCATCCGCTTCAGCGCGTGCGTGAGGTAGAGCTTCCTGCGCGCCCTCGTCATGCCCACGTGCATCAGGCGGCGTTCCTCCTCCACCGCGTAGTCCTCGCCCCCGTACGGGTTCTCCCTGAGGGCACGTTCGTGCGGCAGCATACCCTCCTCCAGCCCGCTGATGAAGACCACGTCGAACTCCAGCCCCTTGGCCGAGTGCAGGGTCATCAGCGGCACCGCATGAGCGCGCGGGTTCAAGCCGTCCACGTCGCTGATCAGAGCCGTCTGTTCTAGGAAGCCCACGAGGTCGCCTCCGGGTTGGCGGCGATCGTACTGCGTCACGTATTCCAGCAGGTGATCAATGACCTCCTCTGCGTCCTCGCGCTCCTCGGGCGGCACGGCTTCGACATATCCCGTCTCTTCGATGAGGTGTTTGAGGAACGACAGCACCGTCTTGTGCTGCACTGAGGCCAGGTCGTCGTAGAGTGTGCAGAACCTCTCCAGCGCGTGCCTGGAGCGTGAGTCAAGTTCGTCCAGTTCGGACGATCTTCTGGCGGTGCGGAGCAGCGAGCCGCCGGCCCGCCGCGCACTTTGCCTGAGCTTTTCGATGGTCTTGTCACCGACGCCGCGCCGGGGCACGTTCACGGCGCGCAGGAACGCCTCGTCGTCGTCCGGATTGACCAGGAGTTGCACATAGGCGCGGAGGTCTTTGACCTGCTTGCGTTCGAAAAAGCCCACCGTGTCCACGATCTGGTACGGAAGGTTCAGGGAGGCGAACGAGTCCTCCAGCGGCAGGGACTGGTAATTCGTGCGATAGAGGACGGCAATCTCGTTGGGCTCGGAGCCGCCCTCGATCAACTCCTGCACCGTCTGAGCGATGCGTTGCGCCTCGTCGTACGAGTCCCGGAACTGCATCACCCGCACCGGCTCCCCCGCCTCGCTGTCGGTCCACAGCAGCTTGTCGTGCCGCATCTGGTTGAAGCTTATGCAGGTTGAGGCGGCCCGCAGTATGTTGGCCGTGGAGCGATAGTTGCGCTCAAGCGTGACGACGTGGGCGGCGGGGAAATCCTTGTCGAACTCCAGTATGTTCTCAAGCCGCGCGCCTCGCCAGGTGTAGATCATCTGATCCGGGTCGCCTACGGCGGTGATGTTGCGGTGTTTGCCCTGAAGCGCGTGCGCAATCAGGTGCTGGGGCAGGTTGGTGTCCTGGTACTCGTCGACAAGAACGTGCAGGTATGTCTCCTGGTACTGTCGAAGTATCTCGGGGCACACGTTGAACAACTCGATGACTTTCCCGAGAAGGTCGTCGAAGTCCAGGGCGTTGCTCGCGCGCAGGCGCTCCTCGTAGCGGGCGTAGACTCGGCTCTCGGTTTGCTCCCCTATGCCCACCGCCTGGCCGGTGGACTGCTCCGGTGTTTGAAGGCGGCGCTTGTGCAGGCTGATCCGTTCACGAAGCCTGGCAGGCTGGTACGTGGTGGGGTCCAGCTTCATCTCCTTGCAGATCTGTCGCACCACGCGCGCCGAATCGGCCTGGTCATAGATGCTGAAGGACGGCTGCATTCCGAGCGCAGCGATCTCGCGTCGCAGCAGCCTGGCACAGAACGAATGGAAGGTTGTGACCAGCACGTCCCTGCCCACCAGCGTCTCAACCCGCCTCCGCATTTCGTCTGCGGCCCTGTTGGTGAACGTGACGGCCAGTATGCGGTCCGGCGCGATACCCTCCCGCGTGAGGTGCGCGATTCGGCGGGTGATGATGCGCGTCTTGCCGCTGCCGGCCCCCGCGATCACAAGCAAGGGGCCGTCTCCGTAGAGGACCGCCTCGCGCTGCGGCTCTGTGAGGTCAGCCGTGATTGGATCAGCGCTCCGTTTCGGCATGGCAAGTGCTCACTCAAGTGGTCGCCCGGCCCGCGGACGTTGCGCCCGCCTCGCCGCACTTCCTGTGCAGCAGCTCGCCCAGCGGCATGAGAATCGCCGTCGTGGCGGCGCCTCCTAACACGTCGACAACATAGTGATATCGGCAGTAAACCGTTGATAGTATCAAGAGTATGAGGACAACAAGGTGCACATATCGTATCTTCGGGATGTAGCGCCAGGAGAACCAGATCGTGCAGATGGCTATTGCGACATGGCTGCTGGGGAAGGCGGCGCCGTGAGCCTCAAAGTGATCGTAGATGAACTTCATGATGTTAAAGAACGGGCCTCTTTGAACGACCTCTGGAAACGGCACAAGCGTTTGTTGCGGGAACATATCAACCGGCGCCCAGAACACACGAGGCCCGGCAACCGGCAGAACGATATAGGTCAGGTAGCAGAGGCAAAACACGAACGACACAATCGACACGTAGTGAAAGAAGTTACGCTTGTCCTGGAAATACAGGATGAATCCAATCCCGCCGATCATCACGTAGTAGGAGAAATAGGAGGCGTAAAAAAGCTCGCTCACGGGCAGATACGGAAGCCAGTCCATGAAGGCGATGCTAGGCTGAAAGCCGAAGAGATACTGGTCCGCCCCAATGAAGAGATTGTCCAGCATCCCCCTCACAAACATCTGGTTCAGTGCGCCGGTTTCCCGGTAGAACACCGCGTAGAGCAGGATGGGATAGAAATGGCGCAGGAGGTCCAGAAGGCGGCTCTCGGGCCGCCTGTCGTGGGCCTTGAGCAGCAGGTGAATGACGAGCATGCAGGTGACATGACCCGCGACGTAGACCTGCCACCATGGCACCTGCTGTCCATGGAAGAGGACAATCAGCAGCCCGACAACCAGAAGGTAGAGCTGCGTAAGATAGTCAATGAACCTGTAGGGCTTCATCCGTCCTGGTCATGTCCTTTCCCGTTGTTGACCCGTTGGGTTGTGCACAGACATGGTTATGATCGGACGCGCGAACTCCCGTTCTCAGAGTGGGCTCTCATGCCCTCACAGCCATCCGTTGCGCCGGTACCAGTCGAGGGTACGGGCGATTCCCTCTTGCAGCGATGTGTGAGCCACGTATCCGAGCTCCCGCCGGATCCGCTCCGAGGAGCAGACCCACCCGGGCGCACTGAGCTCCGCATACTTCTGGCGGTTGAGGATATGCGGCTTGCGGGTGATGCGGGATAGAATCTCACGCGCGACACACACCGGGTAGAGCGCAGCCAGCGGGAGCGGGACGGGCACGGGCCTGACCCGCATCTGGCGCCCTATCTCCTCAAAAAGGTCCGCAGTCGTGCAAGGTTCCGGCGAGGCGACATTGTAAACCCTTCCGAAAGCCTCGCGGCGATCCAGGCACCGCAGGACGGCCTCAGCCACGTCCCTCGCGTAAACCAGGTTGATCTGTTGCTTCCTGCCTGTGAACGCCGGCATAAGGCGGAGTTGCACAACCTGAAAGGCGAACAGGAACGCTTCGTCCCTCGGACCGTAGACGGCGGAAGGCCGCAGCACGGTGTATGGGACCTCGCAATGCTCGGTCACCTCCCGCTCTCCAAGCAGTTTGCTCCTGCCGTAATCAGAGATCGGTTGGGACGGGTCGTCCTCGCGCGCTGCATTCACCACCGTGGACGGTCCGAACACAGCACGGCTGGAGATGTGTATGAGATGTCGCAGCGATCCCTTGTGCGCGTTCGCGGCGCGCACCACATTCCGAGGGCCCTCCCGGTTCGCCCGGTAGAACTCTGCTGTCTTGAGCACCGATGTCTTGCCCGCGCAGTGGATGATACAGTCCACCTCGCGTACAGCTTCGCGCAACACGTCGTCGTCCTCCAGCGAGCCGTAACGGACTTGCACGTGGGGCAAATGCTCCTCGATAAAGCGCGTGTTGCTCGTCCTTCGCAGAAGTATGACTACTTCCACCTGTGAGGCCCGCAGAAGATCCAGGATGTGACTGCCGACCAATCCGTTAGCTCCCGTCAGAAACACCCTCATAGCTTCTTCTCGTAGATCCGGTATCTCTTGTAGGGGACAGCACCCATGCGCCTTGCTGCCCTGTCCATCATGACATTGTCCTCGAGGACCCACGAGATCTCACAGCTTGTGTAGCCCTTTTCCAGGCCGCGCTTGAAGGTCTCGTAGTAGAGCAGGGCGTCAACGCCCCGATTGCGGTATTGGGGGATAATGCCCAGCAGAATGACCCTTACCCTGTTTATAGACCGTTTGCCCAGAAGCAGGTATAGGAAACCGAACGGAAACAGCCGGCCTTTCATCTTCCTCAGCAGCCTATTGTAGTCCGGCAGGGACAGTGAGAAGCCGACCGGCTCGCCTTCCTTTTCTGCGATGAGCGCGATGGCGGGATCCACGATGGGCTTCAGGCCCCTTGCGGCGTACTTGAACTCTTTTCTGGTCATCGGCACGAAGCCCCAGTTCCGCTCCCAGGCCGAGTTGTAGATGTTGAACACCGTCTCCACCTCCAGCTCGAACCTGCTCATGTCCATCTTGCGGACCTTGATGTCCGTTCGTTCGCGCACGCGCTCGCTGAACCGCTCCAGGTGCGCCGGGATGCAACCCTGGTAGGCGCAGTCGTAGGCAAGAAGGTCTTTGGCGTGCGTATAGCCCAGCTCTTCCACGAACGCCACGTAGTAAGGCTTCGTGTAGGGCATCATGAACACGGGAGGCTTGTCGAATCCGTCCACCAGGAAGCCGCACTCCTCGTTGGTAGAGAAGTTGAAGGGACCCCTGACGACCGTCATGCCCTTCTCCCCGAGCCAGCTATCGGTCGCCTGTAGCAACGCTCGAGCGACGTCCAGCCGCTCGGCGCACTCGAAGAAGCCGAAAAAGCCCGTGCTCTCCCCTGTGAATTCGTTGTGGCGGTGATTAATGTGCGCGGTCACCCTGCCAACCACGTCGCCTCGAGCGTCGCGGGCCAGGAGGTAGGTCACGTCAGTGAACTCAAAGAGGGGGTTGCCTGGACCGAAGAACTCCTTCCTTTCACTCAAAAGATGCGGTACGAAGCACTGGTCGTTTCGGTAGAGGCGCAGGGGATACTTGATGAACGCCATGAGGTCCCTGCGCGAGGTCACCGGTGTCACGGTGAAGCCGTCAGAGTTGGCCGAGTTGCCCACCGTCATGCCGGGATGTCTGCCGAAAAGTGAACAAGGTGCGTGCCGTCCGCCGCTTGCCGGCCGGTCACTTCCGCTGCAACGTCGCCAATGCCTCTTCGAGCATTTCGGGGATGGGCAGACCGGCGGGGCACTTCTCCACGCACTCGCCGCATCTCTCACACGCCTCCGCGTCGGCCCTTAAGCGCCTTGCCGATCTTAGTCTCGCTGTCGCCATAGCCCCTGTGCGTATCCACGAAGTTGATCCCCAGATCGAGCGCTCGGTTCAAGCACAGGTGTGCTTCCTCGTCGGATATGTTCGGCAACTTGATGCCGCCGTACCCGATCGCACTGACCCGGAGCTCAGTCTTCCCCAGCCTGCGGTATTCCACGTCCGTACGCGCCTTTCCGGAAATTCGTAACGGTATTTTAGCCCGCGTAGAGCGGTGTATCAACCGCGCTGGTTTTGGGAAGGGCGGACTCGCTCTTCAGCGCGCGTCGGCGCAAGCGATACAGTTCTGAAGGCGTGGGGAAGGGCGGTGGGTCAGATAAGGTGGAGTTCCTTGCCGACCTGTTCCAGCTTCTTGAGGGCGAACGATATCTGACTCTCGGTGTGGGTGGCCATGAGGCTGATGCGAATCAGCGACCCCTTTGGATGCACGGCCGGAGGAACGACCGGATTGACGAAGATGCCCTCGTCCTGGAGCCGTTTGCACATCTTCAGGGACGTCATCATCTCCTTGGTATGGATGGGTATGACAGGGGTTTCGCAATTGCCCACGTCGAAGCCCAGCGACTTGAGCCCGTCTTTCATCATATTCGTGTTGGCCCACAGCCTTTCGATACGTTCGGGCTCCCTGCGCATGATCTTCAGGGCTGCCAGCGCGGCCGCAGCGTTGGCCGGGCTCATGCTCGCGCTGAAGATCAGCGCCCGCGAGTTGTGCTTCAGGTAATCTATGGTATCGGCATCGGAGGCGATGAAACCTCCCAGCGACGCCAGCGACTTGCTGAAGGTGGCCATGATCAGGTGCACTCTGTCCGCCAGGCCGAAGTGGCTTGCCGTGCCTGCGCCGTTCTTGCCGAGCACGCCGATGGCATGTGCGTCGTCTACCATCACCGTGGCTCGGTACTTCTCCGCCAGGTCGGTGATCTCAGGCAGCGGGGCAATATCGCCTTCCATGCTGAACACGCCGTCCACGACTACCAACTTCCCTGCGTCGGGATCGATACCCTGCAGCCGGCTCTCCAGCCCCTTCATGTCGTTGTGGGGGAACCGCAAGAACTCCCCGGACGCCAGCAGGCAGCCGTCAACGATGCTGGCGTGGTCCGACTTGTCCGCGATAACGTAGTCCCCTTTTCCCACCAGGCAGCTTATCACACCTAGGTTGACCTGAAAGCCGGTGGAGTAGAGCAGCACGGCGTCCTTCTCCACGAGCTTGGCCAGCTCCTCCTCCAGCTCCAGGTGGATGTCCAGCGTGCCGTTCAGAAAGCGAGAGCCTGCGCACCCCGAGCCGTACTTGTCAACGGCCTTCTTGACGGCTTCTTTGATCTCAGGATTGTTGGTGAGGCCCAGGTAGCTGTTCGAGCCGAGCATCAGCACCCGCCGCCCGTTCATGACGACTTCGGTGTCCTGGGCCGACGAGATGGGCCGGAAATAGGGATAAAGACCCGTCGCCTGGACCTTCTTGCTGTCCTCGTAATTCTTGACCTTCCTGAGCAGCGGCATTGGGTCAGGTGGGTCCTGCATGTGATGAACCTCTCCAGAGCCTCCCGGTCAAGGGCAGCAACGAGCTCGACACCGCGAGCGTATTATACCGCAACGCTGCTCCTATGCAAAAGCCAACCCCGCCCTCACGTCCAGGCACCGGGCCGCGTGCCCCCGCCGCCGCGCACGCCCCCACGCGAAATAAAGGCGCGGCGCAAGCGCGTCCCCGGCGAGCCATCGGGTGCGCAATTGCGCCGTGAAAGGCCCGCTCTGGCGCATACACAAGGCCGTTTACAAAGGGGACGGTTTTGGTGTAACCTTAGGGGTGTTTCGGGTCAGAGAGGGGCCGGATAAGGGCCAAATTAGGGCCAATCTTGGGCCAAAAAGGCCGAACCGGGCCGACAAAGGAACAATTCAAGCCCCGAAGCGTCTAACTAGGTGTCGGAAGCATGGCCGAGGCCTCCCAGAAAGACGTTGATCTGGTAGCGCGAACTTGCAGCGGCGAGTGCGAGGCGTTCGGCGTCCTGGTGTCCCGATATGAAGGCCAGGTTTACAACGCCGTGGTTCACCTGGTCGGTGAGTCGGACGCCGAGGACATTGCGCAGGAAGTTTTCATGAAAGCGTTTCGCGGCCTGGGCGGATTCAGGCGGGAGGCCAGGTTCAGCACGTGGCTCTACGGGATCATGATGAACTGCGTGCGCACCCACTGGCGCAGCAGGCGCCGGCGCAGGGGACTGTTCAGTCTGGACGGCGGCAACCCGCACGAGGATCCGCTCGTTGATCCGCCGTCACTGCAGGATGGACCGGTTGCAGACTCCGTCCGCAGGGAGACCGTTGAGATGGTCAGACGCGCGATCGGAGGACTTGACGGCGACCTGCGCGAGGTCATCGTCCTGCGCGACATCGAAGGGCTTTCATACGATGAGGTGTCACACGTGCTCGGCCTGCCGCTCGGCACGGTTAAGAGCCGTCTGTTCAGGGCGCGCTCCGTCCTGAAGGACAAGATGGCTCCGCTGTGGCGCGACGGCGGCTGAGGCTGTCCATGGAGACGAACGGTTGTCATTTCTTATACATTCCGGGTGAGAAGCGATGAGATGCGAGAGTGTACAGAACGAGTTCTCGGATTACATTGACAAGGCGCTCGCGCCGCCGCAACGCGCCGCCCTGGAGAGCCATCTGGCACAGTGCGCCGAATGTCGGCGTCAGCTCCAGGCGTGGCAGCGCACGAAGGAGGCTCTGAACGGGCTGCCGCGTTGTTCGGCTCCGGAGGGTTTCGGACTGCGGCTGATGCAGCGCGTCAGGGCGGAGGGGCACGCCAGCGTTCCTGCGCTGCGCGTCGTCTCGCTCTGGCCGCGCGTCGCGGCTGCGGCTGCGATGTTGCTCGTCGCCGTCGGGGTGGTCTTCGTAGCCGGACGCCCCGAGGCCGGCGGTCGGGCCGCGTCCGCTCGCGGCGAGGCGGAGCGTATGGCCATGATCGCCCGTGGGGTCGAGGGCGAATACAAGGCACGCGCCGCGGGTGGGCCCGTTGTTCACGCGAAAGAGGGCGTGCCTGCCATGGGTCTCGTCGCCGGGAAGGCCCTCGCGGATAAGGGCGCCGTGGGTGCATTCGGCGTCGCTTCGAAGAGCGGTGAGGCCCCGGAAAGTGTCGTCCAGTCGCCCACGGAGGCGCCTCTGTTCGAGGGCAGATCGAGCTCGAATCTCCAGGTCCCGGCTGGGCAAGAAGAGGGGCGTGCTGGGATGGCCGAGGGGGAGGCTCAAGCCGTCGCGCCCTCCAAGAGCGCGCTGCCTGCGCTGCGCGGGGGTGAGGCCGGGGATGAGCTTGCCGATCGGCTGACGGGTGTGGCTGGCGAGCAAGCGCAAGATCTGGGGAAGGCGGCCGCGGGGCCGAGCACCGCTCCCAGTGCTCCGTCGCCCGAGGGTGCGGAGCAGCGCGCTACTGCGCCGGCCCGAATGACGGCTGAACCGGAGAAGCAAACGGCTCGCGACGCGGCGACGGGCTTCCACTACGCAGGGGATATGTCCCAGACAGGCGACGTGGGGCAGCGGCGGCTGGCGGCGCCTGGGCCCGGCTCGACAATGAGGCAGGAGCGGCCGGCGACCGGGCAGAAGGTGGTCAACGCCCTTGTTTCAGAGCTTGACCTTGTGAATGCGGAGCGCGCTCCCGGGCGAGCGCGCATGCAGACGGCGCCTGACGAGGGAAGGCCCGTCGCGTGGGTGTTGGCCGACCAGATGCTGACGATCGTGACCGATTCCCCGGCGTCGGTCGCCGAGCAGACCCGGGAGATCGCACTCGCCAACGAGGCCCGGACGGTCATGGTTTCCGAACCGGCACACGACGAGCCGGAAGCCGATATCGTGATATCGCTCCAGATGCCGGCGGCCAACTACGACCGGTTTTTGCAGCAGGTCCGCGAGGTGGCGCCGCTGCCCGAGCAGAGGCTGGTGAACTGGCGGACGGGGCGTCGCGACGAGTACTTCAGGCGGGCGGCCTTGAACTATGAGATCGACCGCCAGCTTGCGCTCCAGCTCCAGGTCGCCGTTCAGAGGAACGAGATTGCAGAGAACCTCGTGCCCGGCGCACCTGCGCAACCTGCGTCAGAGGCCGCCCCATCACTCCAGCCCTCTCCCACGGCGGGAGTGAGCGAGGGTGGGGGATTGACGGCCGACAGGAAGGAAGCGGATGCCGCGGCCGAGTTGCTGCGGCGCTACCGCGAGAGCCTTGAGCGGGCGGAAACGGAGCAGGCAGGGGAGTTGCTGGCGCGCTACCGCGACCGGCTTGGGCAGACCGTGACGTCGCCTTGGGGCGTCAACGGCCATATGGGCGAAGGAATGTTTGCCGACGAGTCGAAGCGGCATGGGCAACGGAAGGATATTGCCTACAAAGCGCCCGCCGAGGTTAACCTTGTCATACGCCTGGTTCGCAGCATAGCGGCTGGGGTTGCCGTCAAACCTGCAGCCGAGCCGGAGCCGGCGCACGGAGCAGCCGAACCCGCCCAGCAGTCTGAGCCCAAGTGATACCGTCCCGATAATGCTGTCTACCACGAAGGGCACGAAGGAACGAACGCAACATGGAACGAATCAAAGGCAACGTATGAGGCAGCCATTCACCCGATATCGCTATAGCCTTCCCAGCCTGGTGTGCTCGGCAATCAGCATTGGTGCCAGTTCATTCTATCAGTCTCGTTGCGCCGAGCACGTGGGCCGCCGGGCAAGGGAGGCGGCCACGGGGATGGACATACCGGCGGGCCGGCAGAGCAACATTCCGTCCTGGACAGCCGGTGTCGCATGGGTGATGGCCCTCGTTGGGTTGGTCCTTGCAGGATATAGCGTCGGCCTTGAGGAACGTGGGCTTCGGTCTATTGCCTTGGCCCTTGGCATAGCTGCCCTAATAGCGTTGTTTGTGATCGTGTAGCGGTGCAGGAAGCGGTAGCTCGGGGCGCTGTACAATCCCCGGGATGCGGGACGAAGTCTCTAGCCCCCGTAGGGGGCCGCGCCTTCGCTCGAAGAGCTTCGGCGCGCAGGGTTTGAGTCGTAGCCCAGGGCGTCGGCCGATGGGGTCAAGTTGTCAAGTCAGATGAAGCCTGGTGGCTGGCCTTTCATTTGAGCGCGCAGCGCGACAGTGTGTAGCCACGGGCGTGAGCCCGTGGACTGAATTGTCGAATCCAATCAAGTCCCCGCAGGGGGCGACAGAAGGCTCCGGGCAAGTCTCGGAAACCCATTCTGACGAGTTCGCTTTCACAATTCCAACCAACCTGGAGCTCGCGATATCGAGCTGCACCCTCGCCGGCATGTGGACGTGGAACGTTCTCGTGCTACGTAGCGACTCTGCTTCGCCCTGCGTAGCGGCTTCCGGCCTTCGCAGCCGAAGCTGCTTCGGCGGAGTAGGCTCGCAGAGCAG
>Ga0315274_10000731_pt1 | contig 50883 bp, 69 predicted proteins | sample YL17G02_20_MG_FD_203700 | JGI IMG/M metagenome (GOLD analysis project Ga0315274, IMG submission 203700) | Sediment microbial communities from Yellowstone Lake, YNP, Wyoming, USA - YL17G02_20 | ecosystem: Environmental > Aquatic > Freshwater > Lake > Sediment | place: USA: Wyoming | collected... | reverse complement strand
TGTGTTCAAGCAGGTCTTGGATGGTGCGACCCAAAAACATCTCCGAGCGTGCAGGAATAATCACCGTTAATTCATACATCTTTCCTCAGTCGTCTTATAAATTCTTTTCTTACACAGAACCTGGTATGTCCACCCTCCTCCGAATCTTCCATCCATCCGCCTGCAAGAAGGTTGAGGAAACCAATTGTCTCATCTCCTGTAGAAAAATCTTTGAGACCTACAGATGTATCCCAGGAATTGTCGTTCTTGGCACATTTCTCTATAATGACACGGGCGGCCTCTTCCATCTCTACCATTCCAAATACGGAATCAAGCGAGTGGTCAATAAACTCTAGTGGTGTAGGCGTCTTCATGTTATTCTCTCCCAAAATCCCTTGATTATTCTTTCCCAATTGAACCGTCTTTTAGTCTCTTCGATTTCATCTTTCGTTACCGGACAATCCTCTCCTCCCAGAATGTCTCTCAGGCACTTGACGGTTTTGCTAACGGTGGTCTCTGGAATGAATTTAGCCAACCCGTTGAACCAGCGCACATAATCCGGTGAGGCGAACATGATAGGGCGGGTTCCACACAACAGCGCTTCAATGGCGGTCATCTCGAACCCCTCTTTCCGTCTCAGGGCAGAGAACCAATTGCATTTGTTGTAAACTAGGCGCAGTTCCTCGTCGCTGATATAGGAGTAATACGTCACTATCGGATTTTCATTCGGTTTCTCTCCAACGTGGACAACCTTTCCTCTCACCTGATACGCGGCTAAATGAACCTCTCCAAAACATTCCGCTCCATAGCAAGCCTTCGCGCCAAGTGTGCCAACCAGGAAATCTTTTTCTGCCTCGACGGGGAAGAATATTTTGGGATCCGCGGCGAGAGGGGCAAGATAAAGATTCGGGGTGGGGAGGTCATAGTAACTCCACACAACCTTCGCTTTATCCCAAATGGGCATCCAGTCCTTCGGGTTCGGGTTGCGTGTGCTTTTCATGGCGTACTGAACAATCGCGTACTGCTTCCCCTGTTCCAGAATGGACTGCGCCTCGCGCGCAACGTGGTCGCGCCTGCCATACACATGTAGGATAACCAGGTCGGCGGCCTCTTTGTCGGGAGTTCTTGCTGAACCTTCTGGCATGTATCGCTCAAGGTTCAACACAACCCTGTCAATGGCTATGGAGTTGGTGGGGTTATCAAAGTATACTTTCATTCTTTCATCCAGAACCAAGACCGTGAGGTGTCCCTGATCTGCCCTTCTACTTTGGCTTGTGTCCCAATCAGGAACCACGTTTTGATAGGCTTCAATTCCGTGTACCAGTTCACTGCCTCTATTACCCTTAGCACCGTAGGACGCTTTGGATGTCCTCTGACATAATCATGTCCGGCTACTATACCCCCAGGTCTAACCTTCTTCTCCCATTGAATAATGTCGTCCATCACCCAGGGAAGATTGTGGTTCGCGTCAATGTAGACAAAATCCAGAGAGTTATTCGCAAAGTGGCGCACCGCCTTCATGCTAAAATCTTGAACAAAATGCACATTGAATCCTTGCAATCTTTCCTGCGCCAGCTTCAACTGAGCGGGAAGGTCTTTATCATTAATCGGGTCAATGTATCCATCGTAACTCTGCCACGGGTCTACACAGTATAATTCCAGTTTGGGGTGTATGGTCAATAATTCCAAAGAAAACTTACCGCCTTCAACGCCAATTTCTGCACCGACCCTGTACCCAAGTTCTCGGAATAAATGCCCCAATATCTCTCTCCCCTGATTGGGAATTTCTATCGGGGAAGGTTCGTTCGGGTCTAAGCCGAATCGCTTGGCTATGAACTCTCTGGCATCCATGTATTCGCATCCTCGGGCCAACTTGGTATTGGAGAAAATCTGGAAATTAACCAGTCAAAGTCGTGTATTCGTTTCTCCCATTTATTTTGCATCCAGTAAAAGACGTTGTACCGATTGCCGCGTTTCCACTCCGTGCCGCCAATACGGGTATAGGCAACTCCGTACATGGCCTTGTACTGATCACGATACGGCTGTCCTTTCCAAAGGTGGGCATACCACGCCTTCTTGTTGACCATGACCTTTCCTCCCCCCAGCCAGGTTTTGAATCCCAACTCCTGCGCTTCTGCAACGAACGTGCCGTATCCCTCGTCGGACAAACTACCAATTCGCCGCAGGAAGAACTCTTTGGGAACAAACCAGCATGAACCCTGAAATGTTAGGGTTTCATCCAGCAACAGATTTATTCTCTCGGCCGTACGAGAGTCCCACATACGGCCTATCAGACCAAACTTAACCACGTGCTTCGCCCACGGCCATGTCAGATACTCGTAATCTGTGAACGGGCGGTGCCAGCGAATGCCCCAGGGGACTACATCCGTTTCCAGGGAGTACCGCCTGGGGATTACAATCCAGTCCTTGTCACAGTCTGCTTTCAACGCTTCGTCAAAACCCTCCGAGACCATACAGTGGGCATCTATTTTCATAATGTGTTCCCCCTTAGCAATAGCAATCCCCGCGTTTATGGACGCCCTCATTCCTCTCTGTTCTCGGTGGACTACAATCAAACGGGGATCGTCTTTCAGAGGAGGGTCAGGCCAGTACCCGTCCAGCACCACAATTACTTCTATTTCCCCTGCGACCTTCTTTAGAATATCATCTACGGTTTGCTGAAGGTACAGTTCCTGCCTTGCGGGAATCACTATCGAGAGCTTTGACATTCACGACTCTTCTCCCGCCTTCAGGATGCGCAGCTTTACGGCCTTCACCCAAATCGCCCCCCCATCCAGCGTGGTTGTGACGGCAATCATTATTACACGCCCGCCATAGTTGGTAGTAGTAATCACGGGCGTGATGGCAACGTTGCCATCGTTCTGTGATGCTCCAGAGAGAATACTACTGGTAATATCCTTCTTGAGATAATATGCCTTTGTTGAAACAGAACTAATCTTATTCGCGCCAAGAAACTTCAGGCTCATTGTGTTTATCCACCCAGCCACCTTGACGATTTCCTCTTCGTAGAAATACTCGTCCCCGGGCTTTTTGACATCAATCATTATCTGCCTTACGGTAATGGGGCCGGAATCCTCCGTTGCCGTCAGCGCCCAGACCAACTTTCTTCCCCCGTAATTCGTGGTGTCCAGCGTTCGCGTGGTTAGGACATTGCCAGAGACAGAAACCGCGCCGGAAAGCGCCGCAGCAGAAACCTTATTATCATATATTAAGTCAGAGCAACTCGCGAGAGTAGTAACGTCCGAATAGGTGCACGAGAGGGCGAATTTCGCGCCCGCGATACACTCTACGGTTTTCTCACCAGCAGGCCAAACGGTGTTGATTGTCATACGCCAAAGAACTCCCGGACAAACGAATCGGCGTTGTCCTGATCCTGTAAGTCGAAAAGGTATTCATTAGATGGTACACGCACAACGGGCTGCGTGAGACCACTTAGTCTCTTGTTCAGCACCGCGTCCCTATCCCTATCGCGCGCCTTCTGAGAGGCCGATTTGTGGGCATAGGCACCATCACATTGAATTGGATAATACAAACCGTCACTGAACACCAGAAAATCGAGCCGCACTTCTCCAGGTAAACTCATCTGGGCAATATACGAGGCCTGAAACTCGTAGTCAATGCCCTGTTTATCCAGGGCGCGCGCCATCCTTTCTTCAATATCGGTTGCGTCCTTGTTCTGCACCTTGCCGGTCAGAACTTCGACTTCAGCAACGGGTTGCGGGTAGACCGCCTTCGGCTCTTTCGCGGCGCGCTTCTTCTTGGTCTTATAGCGGAAGGTCACGGCTAGACCTCTTTAAGAGTAATCACGGCGTAGCCAGACCACAGTTTAGTGATTTTGTTCCGGCTTTCGCGGAAGATCGTGGGAGGTTCCAATATAACTTGGAGATCGTCAATCTCGTAATAGAGCGCGCGCAGAGTCATACCCGACGCGTTCATCGTACTTGCCCACATCCAATCGTACAGGGCGCGCAAGTCGGTCTTGATAGTCCCGCGCAATATTGAGTTTAGGTTAATACGTACATCAAACTGCCGCTTCACCGGAGTCCTGGCGAATCCCTTGAGGGTGCTGGCAAAGAGAATAGCAGGCGTGGTCGCATCCGAAGTCATCAGTCGCAATCTATAGCGGAACAGGAACTTGTTACCTAACGTTAGAATACGGCTTGCGTCTGGCGATTCGAGATACTCCCCGGCACGCGTCCAATCATCCGTCCCAACGTCCTTGTCTACCTGGTAATCCAACTCAACCCACGTCACACCGTCTTTTAGGTTCTTTGTGGTGATCGAGAGTTCCTTCAAATACTTGGGAAGCGAAGCCACGCCCATGTCAATGGTGGAAGAAATCAACACCGCCTCGTGAACATGGGGCAGATCGTCATCCTTTAGGGGATTGAAACTGTTTTGAGGATATTCCTGGCAAATCATATCGCCACCACAGTCTACCCACAACTGTTTGTGTGCATCTGGGCAAGGATGAAAGGCTAAAGCCCTTATGCGTTTTCCGGCTGTGTAGCCCCGCAGAACTTCATGCCATCCACCACTTGTATAGATCATCACCGAAGATGTCCCCGCTCCGCCATCAATGGCCTCAAACAGGAACGGCCCCACAGACAATAATGCTGAGGCCGGCCCCTGCCTCCCATCTGGAATGCCCGCATCCCTGTCCGGCCCAATCGAGTCGAACTGGCCTCCATACAACTGCATGGTGGAGTGCATCAAAGAGAAGTACAGGAACATATTGTGAGCCGCGTTCACCCCATTGGTCGAGGCTACTGCTGCACTAAAATCTGGATTAGGGGCATAGCACATATCATTTTGGTCGTTCCACATACTATCTTCCTTGAATACCCAAAGATAGTTGTTATACTGTGCAAAAGCGGTTATCGGAAAGTCCGTTGACCCAACTGGAATAGGTGCAATCGGAAGAGGCACTAAGTCCACCCCCCATGCACAAGTATTTGCTCTTGTAATGGTTTTTGTTGTATTATTCGCCGCCCAGACCTGCGCACTCGTGGAAGTAGTAGATTCAAAACCCGTGAACAGTAAATCGGCCTTATTTGCACCATCGTCCGCAAAGTCATAGGATGAGGCATTGACCCGCATCCGGCGGATATTCACACTCTGCCCTTGTGGGAAATAGGCGATATTCCCAGCCACACAGGGCTTGCCCTTAACCACGCCAAGACCAGTTGAGGTTACTTCCGTCCAATAATATTTAGAATAGATAACAAATTTGCTGTCGGTACTGGGGGCTATTGTCCATGTGGCAACGGTCAACTGAGTATCGGTATGCGAGATGATTGCCCTATTCTGCCCCGCGCCCGTACCAGAAATGATACGCACCCTCGCACCCACAAACCGTGTCGTCCCCCATGTCTTACCGGTACAGGTCAATGTAGTCCATGTCGCGTCGGTTGCCGTACCTCTATCCCCATTTATAAACACCAATGAGGCCGAACCGTCCTCGTGAAGGGAAACGGCATAAAGAGCATTTTCCAGCCAGAAGTATTCCCAGTGGCAGGTGGGGTCAGTCCCCGTTACCCTGAATTGCATCTTGTAATCTGCTGAAGTCCAAGTCGTTCCAGCAGTTGAATACTTGCTCCCAGTCGTGTTCGGGTCAACCCCGACTTCCCAATGACTGCCCTTATTGTCTGTTGAAGCCCCATAGACATAAAGATGGTAGATCGTTCCCAAAACAAGAGCCTGTGAAGTAGTGCCGAATATCTCGAACAGAGACACCCAGTCTGTAATAGTCGCGGTTGTCTTAGTTGTGGTCTGGAGGGTGCCTCCTGGGTTCCCCGCATTGTCGGAGCAAAGTATAAACGTCAACGTTCCAGGACTGCCAACCCGCCTTATCCATAGACCAACTTGGGTGGCATTGTAGCTTGCACTGGCGGTAAATGCTACAGAGATATACCGCGTCACTCCTTCAAGGGCGCGCCAGGCTACATCGTCCACGAAGTAGGTGTCTGCACTGCGCAATCCTACTGCGAACTTCCACTTTGGCGCGGGGAAGACACAATCAGGAATGAGCGAGTAAAGGTTCTGGCTATCGAAAAAACGCGTCTCGTCACTCTCGAAACTCTCCTGTCCTCGACCCCCGTGCCAACTGCGCTGTTGAATATGACTAAACGAAGGTTCCCATAAGCCGAATCTCTGTCCTCCAGTCCCGAATTGGGTTGTCTGTGGAACATTTCCTCGTTCTACAAGACCCTTCTCTCCGCCTCGAAGGGACATCTGCCACACAGAACTGCCATCGCGAAGTTCGATGTTGAAGTCTGTTTTCTTCGTCTCGGGAGTTACTCGACTCGGCATGATGCACCATCTATTTAGTCAGGAAGAATAATACCCTCTGATCGTCTTCGGACGAATTCTCTATCCCAACGAGCGAGAGACTCATCCAATAACGCGGAATATTTATTGAACTCCTCCTTGATGTAGTCGTTCTCACCTCTCTCGCGCGCATTCTGCCAGTTCATTATCTCGGTCAGTAGGGCATAGCGCACAACTTCAGGGGGAATGGTCTCGTCTATCACACTGGAATAAGTAGACAATACGGCGTGTCGCCCCACATACCAGACGCGCAATAACCTGGACGCTGTGGGGTCGTATGAGAGAACCAACTTGCCAGCAGAACCAGCGGCGGCAGGAATATAAGTCCAACCGTAAACTGTCTGGTACTCATAATCTCCACTTGTGGTAGAGGTTTGTATCTGCACCTTGAACGGTTTGCGTTTCAGAGCGACGGGGAGGGTATATTCCGTTTGCCCCGAAACGGTAGTGAGAGACGTGTCAACTGCAACGATGTCGCCAATCTTTTCTGAACGCAGGGCGGTATTCAGTCTCTCGCGCATGATTTCAAGAGGATACTCGTTGTTTGTGAACCCAATCGTGTCGCCGCTATCAACGTTGGCAGAGAATGAGTCCACCGTGAACGTGGCTGTGGTTCCCGTGAAGTCGGTAATGCGCATATACTCGCCCTGCGGCGCGGCGGCATCAGAGGTTCTCAGGATAAACATGAAGCCGTTGTTGAACTCATCGTCCTCATAAAGACCATCGCTCTTGGAGTCAAGGATGGATGTCTTGGAGGACGCGCCGGTTGCCGAGGAAATATTCAGCGCACCCAGATCGGTCAACACATCAACAAATACATCAAATGCAGTTAGAGCCATACTCTATCTACCTCCGCCCCTTCTTGGGCGCGCGCTTGCGCTTTCTGGCCGCCTTCTTTTTCTTGTCGGTGGCAAATTCTTTAGGGGTATGTACTTTCCCCGTCTTCATGTTCTTGGCCTCGACAACCGTATTGCCGCGAAATGCAAGTCGTATTTTCGTCCCTTTTTTATATCTATAACGAACGCCCTTTAGTGGCATTTATTTGCCTTTCTTTCTCTTTCTTCCAGCGGCAGACAAGTTTGACATTTTCTTTGCGCCATATTTCTTGCGTCCGATCCACGCCGCCAAAGCACCCGGACTCTTCGCGCCCTTCTTCGCGAGTTTGCCCTTCAGTGCCTTGAATCTTTTACCGCTTCCGAGTTTCGGTTTCTTCGCCATCTTATACCTCATTCCGCGGCATTCGTCACGGTGATATAGTACGTCACATCATCTGTCAGACTTTCCTCTGTCCACGTCGCCCGGATCGTGACGACATAGATATTATCTGCGTCTGCATCGGTGGGAGTTTCAAAGTCTGGGGCGGACGCGAACACAAGTGCACCAGACCCAGAGTTGATTGTAAACGCGGCTCCGTCTCCTCCCGCAACCACACTATATGCAATAGTTCCACTGGCAGACGTGACGGCGGCTATGGTTCTAACGGCCGTAGAATTCTCCGCCACATTGTTCGTGTTACCGTTGCGTATAATTTGTACGCGTTTTACCGTCTCTATCTTGAGAGACGCGGGAAAGTTGAGAATCATATTAGCCCATCGCGAACCAAACCACGTCATCGCCCGTATTGTCGCAAATGATGTAGAGTCTGTTTAGGTTGTCAATTGGCAGAGGGCCAAGAACCTCTCCGGCGTCCAACTCATAACCGGCAAGGGCACCCCCCGTTCCGTTCACCTTTATCACGGTAGAGGGGCCGACATAAACGTTGCCCGCATTACTCGCAACCGCCTTTAGCCAAAGCATACTACAAGCAACATCGGGCAATTGGTGGGCAGTCGCGCTTCCGGCATGTTCTCCAGTCTGTACACCCATTAGGGGATTACGGAGTTCACTCATTTTGTTGTCTCCTTTTTGACGCGAAACCATTTCTGGCCTCGCCTTACCCATTCATATCCACTATTATACCCCGTATCTCGTAACCCAATGACGGGTACGGTGAAGTGCGTCTTATTAATACGCTTTTCTTTTCCAACGGTTCCGGTAAATTCGTTCTCGAAACCAGGGATGGGATCGTTGGGGTTCCTCATTCGATCCATCCCACCGCTAGTCCGCAAACAGTATGGATTAGGGTACACTCTATTTTGCTATCTATAATTGCTTGGTGTATGGGTTTCATAAGTGCATCGTGGAGGATAATTAGTCCACCGGGTTTTACAACTCGCCTTGCATCTCGAATATCTTTGACGCATTGTTTGCGGTTGTGATACCCGTCAATAAAAGCGGCATCAAGTCCTCCTGGTACGTCCTTTATATCGCGGTAGAAGAACACGTTCGGCGGCAGGACTACATTTTCTGCAACCCACGGGTCAATGTCTACTGTGTGAACCCAGTTCGCCTTCTTCGCAATCGCCCTAGTGGAAACGCCAAGTCCTGTGCCGATTTCAAGAACAGCCAGTCCGCGAAACAATTCGGAAACGAGTCTTGCCTCTGTGTCGTTGATAGACCACCGTTTTACACCAAGTCCTGGCTCCCCAGGGTCGTTGGGGCACATCCATCCATTGCCGGCGGGGATAAGGATCATCATACGAAAAACACCCCCGCGTGTGCACATTGCAAATCCCAGTCCACATAGATTGGAAACCCGGCCTTCTCGATAGTCTTACAGAATGTCAAATCCTCCCCTCCAAAATCCAACGAGAATGGACTTTTACCAACCGCCTCCGCGACATCTCTCCTAATCATCCAACACCCCGCCCCCATTCCATCCACCTTCTCAAGACCCTTTCCGACCTTGAGTCTTTCATGGAAGAAGTATTTCTGCTTCTCCTCGTCGAACCGATTGAAGTCGTAGACGGTTGGGCGCTGTATGATACTAACGTTCCCGTTGGCGTCCCTGATCTTGAACTTCTCTTTCTTGAAATAAACCCCCCCAACAACGGGTTTGTCGTGGGCGAGTAACCGTTCAATTGTGTCGGGGGGAGGAAGTACGTCAGAATCAACCATAAACAGATGAGTTGCCTCTGTTTGTTCCAGGAAAGTGTTATGGATACTGTTCCTGGCGTCGGTCACAAAAGTGCTGGTGGCTGTCAGTAGAACGTCCCAGGGCATGACGGAGAGGTACATGAAGTTGGAAAAGAACTGTGAGAACATCAATTCGTCCATTGGTATACCAATGGCGAGTTTCTCTGTTCTAATCTTTAGTACTTTCCTGATTTTGATGTCGGTCTGACCATCAAAATCAGAATGTACCACCTCGTCCGGTATCTTGTCTACAAGCTTCTCTGCCAGTGCCTCAAGGACAGGGTCGGTCTGGGGAGGATTGTAGATTTTGGGGTGTCTATGCCTTGGCATCTCCAATATCTTTCTGTAACTGGACTGCGAATTGTAGTGCTCCATCCAACATGGCGGTTTGTTTCAAGACCTCATTCTTTTGCTCGGTCATACCCTTGATGTAGTCAACCAATCTGTTGTTCGTCAGTCCACTATCTTCATATCCATATAGGGGCATGTCAAAGGTTCCACGTGAGCAATGGAGCGTGACGGGAACTTTCCTCCCCGTGGCAAGTCCAACCCAGAAGGCGAAGTTATCCTTCTCGCTTCGATACTCACTACTCGCAACCAATTCAACGCCCCAAATATCAATCAATGGACGTTGTTGGTAAAGAGCGAGGGCAACAGCATAGGCGACAGACGAACGAAATATTTTGACCCTCTCTCCCTCAAAAGTTAGGGTGGTCATAAACTCCGTGTTGATTTCATCAAGAGGGTATTTGGCCGAGTCGGGAACTTCCTTCAATGCTTCCTGCATATAAATCAATTTACCCCGCTCCTTTGTCAACCACCCCCAGTAATCGGGGATTCTGGCATTGGCGGGGTTCTTTATTACACTTACAGGATGAATGTCTATAGTTGCATCAAATCTCTTGCACCAGTCATGTGCCGCCCAATCATTGAACAACCAAATATCAAAATCGGGGTTATCCCACGGGGCAAGAGCGCGGGTCTGTTCCTCCGCGCCAACAATTGCAACTCGCTTCATATGAGAAACCAATCTGGGGGCAGTTTAGGTCTGCCCCCAAAACCTTTTGAATTAGGTGGTTGCGCCGGAATACACACCAAGATAGTAGGCTGTACCACCTATTAGAATGCGCAATCTGCCAGCCAACGTGGCCGGGGAGACAGCTTGCCACAGTTTGCCAACATTGGATGTCAGTCCGGCTATCTCGAAAAGATAACCGCTGGTATCAACATTTGCTCGACCAGTAGCATTACCGTCAAGACAGAAGCGGATGAATGAGCTAGTCCCACCGAGAGTGCTGGAAGAACCATCGCTCCACAACTCGGCCATGATGGCGGCGGTAGTTCCGGTCAAAGAACGACTGGGAAGGTGGAAAGTAAACCGTCCCGCAGTTCCTAAACCAGTAATGTTTCCTGCACTCGAACCGAAGGCTAACGAAATGTGAGCACCATTAACGGTATCGGCAGGGGTGTTGCTCTCTACTTGCGCAAAGGCACGAACGGCCTCACCGCCAGCCCCACCGGTCAGGTAAAGGCGTAAATACATACCGCGCGCAGTACCACTTGCGGCAGGGTCTGTCAGATAGAAAGACATCCACTTTTTGTCGGCGGCAGTAGACCCGACGGCAGGATAGGACTCTGTACCGAGTCCCATAAGAACGGCACCAGACGGATTTACGCTGGAGTCGCCCCGACGCCCAGAAACAAACAATCTAAAATCAGCCATTTCATACTCCTTTTATTGATTGAGGGGAGGCCTTGGTCTCCCCTCGCTAAACTAAACCTATGCGGAGGTTGAATAGCCGCTCAGGATTGAATGGAACTTGGTCGCCGCAGCCACGAAGCCGTACTCTCCGATGGTTTGGCCGGTTTCGTAATCGCCAGTCTTGGCGAGTGGCTCGTAGAAGAACGGGTCAATGGTGATGTACCCAACGTAGCGGGTATCGAGCATGAAGGCATATCCCGAAGGACAGAGGCGGTCTACAACAACCCGAACCAGGTCTCCGGTGATGGGATGCATGAGTTGCTTAATCATCATGCCTCCGATGGTCTCAGAACGCTCCGTAGTAACGAACCCCTCGTAGAAGTCGTTGATTTTCTTCTGGAACCAGGCATCGCAGAGGATCAGGTCTGTCTTTCCGCCCGCGGCTTGAATCTGCATGAACTCGGTGTCAATGTGGGAGCGGAGTAGAGTCGCACCCGCCAATGGCGTTGCATTGGTCGTGACCATTTCAATGAGTCCGGCAGACGAACGGGACGCCGAGACGGTGCCGACGGCAGACTTGCCGTAGTAGGCAAGTTTGCACAACTGCATCATCAGAACATCCATGTTCTTGTCAATCCGATAAGTCCGTAGATTGTCAATCCCATAATTCGGGAACAGCATGTCGTCACGGGTGATCTTGACTTCCTTGTGGAAGATGGTGGAGTAGTTCGAGTGGGTGGCAACTTCTGTCCACGGACTATCAGAACTCTCCGCGCCCTCTACGCGAGCATTGTAGCGGATGTAGGCAGTCGAGGTCGTGGCATGGGTTGCAATGGTCGTTGATGCATAGCCACGAGTCACGGTGACCTCATTCCCACTGATGGAAGCGACGTAGACGTATTCGCTGTCCAACTGAATAATGTCGCCAACGTGGAACAGTGCGCCATTAACAACAGTCATCACAGTCGTGTTGGTCGTGGTGGCAATGTCAGCTTCATTGGTGGCATCATACTGGGCGGGATAGGCGTCCTCAAGCCAGGTGTATGTGCGACCCGGAGTATTGACAAAGGCAAATTTCGATTCGTTGTTCAGACCAAGAACCGTAATTGCAACAATGTCGTAGGGGTCGGCCATGATAATACGATCAGTAATCATGGTCTTTCGGACAAGGGTATTGCTATAACTGGTTTCTTTTCCAGCATAGGTGGTCATTAATTATCTCCTAGGGGGCCGTGAGGTCTACCTCCTCTATGGGAGTTCCGAGTACCCGATATTTCTCCTGGATGGAGCGGGCTAACTCTTTCTTGCCTCGTGCGGCCAGCATTTCTTTCTTGTAGTTCCCTATCAGTTCTGCCTCATTGGGTTGATTAATCAACCCGCCTGGAATTGGCGGAGAGGACGCACTGGAGGGGACTGGTTTGGATAGTTTACGCGCGACAAGAAGTGCGGCTTCGTGGAACATGTGATTGTAGTCACGATATGTCCCTGAAAGCAGTTGCAACACCTCTGGGTCGGACGTATCCAGTTGAAGCTCCTTAACGATCTGCTGGACGGCGTTGCCGCTATCAATCCCCGCCTCTGCCGATATGCTCTTATCGGCGCTTGGAGGAACTCCCCTTTCAGAAAGGCGTTTGTCAATGTAATCCTGCATTTGGAATTGTTGTTTCAGTGCAGGAGGCAAAGTCACGCCGTGCTCTTCCAGGGTAGCCAGCACCTCTCTCATTGCACTTTTGCCTTGTTCAAGTTGCGAGAACCGTTTGTCGGTAGTGCTTTTGAACTTGCGGTCAATCGTGTCCTCGATCACTGGTTTCAGTGCTTGAGAAAGTGCTGCGATTGATTCGGGCGTGAGAGCAGATGTTGGGCTGACGGGTTCTTCAGAAAATTGGGGCTGTGGCAGTCCCTTATCCTTCGGTTCCTCGCTCACCTTTTTCTCAATTACCGTTTCTTCAGTCATCTTACATCTCCTATTTTATCACAGATTACTTTGATTTGGGTAGAAAAGATACCGGCGGTTTCGGCCCCTTGCCAAACAGCTTTTCAAGTATGCGCCCCTCATACTTATAGGCAAGAGAGAACAACCGGAATCCGATTGCGATACCTACAACTAACTTGACTAACAGAAATAACTCATTCATCTAATCTCCTTTCATGGTATGGTTTGACCAATTGCGGAAAGCAACTGACCATAACTTGTTCCTCGGTCTTCGGCAATAGAGGTAAGTTGTTTCTCCGTAAAGTAAGGAATTGGCGCGCCGTTCTTGAAGTAGACCAGTAACGCATCCTCTGCGGAAGAGGACAACATGCTTTTCCAGTCGCTCCACGTCATCGGAGGCTGTTGGGCGGCGAGTAAGTCCTGTCCCGCAATGGACTGCATCTGATTTTCTTTGCGCAGCACGATCCCTTCGCCCTCAGGTAGGGTTTTGAGCAGTTTGTTTATGGAAAGGTCAATCTTCACCTGCCATTTATCGTAAATGTCATAATACTTGGAAATATTCGGGTGCAATCTCTTATAGGCATTCACGTCCTCTTGATTTCCGTATCGGGTCAAGTCCCAGTAGGTTTGCATCTCGACAAAGATGCCCTCGCCAAGTTGGTTGTTCATGTCCTTCATCATCTGCCCACGATAGTAGCGGTAGAATATCTCCTCTCCTCCATAGTAGGCCGAGAGCAGAGGAGATGCCAACACATATTGGGCTTTCCAGTCCAGGGCGGCCTGCACCTGGGGATGAGATTGCAGCCAGACATCCTTATTGTCCTGCTGGTAGAACAAATCAACCTCGTCCCAAATCCCCTTGCCGAACAGACTTTCGCCTGCATCCGCCATTGTCCTGTAAGCCGATGAGGCCGCCGACCATTCAGTACGCGTGGCCTGCGGGGGAATGTCAAGCGTCGCCCCTATTCCCACCATCGCGGACACAAAAGCCAACCTATCACTCTCCGACCACTTATCAATCCTACCTTTCTCATCGTAGAACTTGTCAATCAGGCGTCTGTCGAGAGAAACGGCGTCCGCTACGTCGTCCAGTTGCGCAGGAGGTATACGAGATAGAACCGAGTAAGAATAACTGCGGTCTCTTTCTATACTTCCCTTGCGCGCCAAGAGTAGTACGTCCATGAAGGGATAATCTTTTCTCAACCTGTCGAAGGACGCCTTCAATTCCTCACCAGACAGGTTCGCCTCGTTGTTCCAGATGGAATTATAGTCATTGTAGAACTGGTCAATGGACATATCGGATACAGAACGGTTTTTGAACCCAAGACCGAGAAAATATCCGGCCAGTTGTCCATATTGTCTTTCGTTCATTGCCCGCGCCTTTGCGGCTTCCCAGAGAGGGCCGGATTGGGTTCTGGCGGCCTCGATTGCCTCGGCTTCATTTGCGCCCTCGTTCACCAACATCCCCAGGGCGCGCCCAACGCGGTTGCGCTCGTATGGGTCAAGATTGTCTTTACCTCCAGAGAAAAGAACAACTGCCGGATCGAGTTCTACTCCACCAGCCTTTACGCCCGCGATATTCGTGAGTGCCTTAATCACAGTTGTTTGTGGAAATATTCTCCCCGCCCATCTTGAGGCGGCATCATCTTTTCCCTGAATATGTAGGGCGTAGGCCGTCGCCAATTGAATTGGGAGCCAGGTTGAAGGGCCAAGTTGGTTTACATCATCCAACATGGAAGTCCACCAGTTGACGCGCTTATATGGATCGCTGAAATCTACTCCGGTAATCCCATTCAACGGGTTCAGGGTGGCTTCCAGGTTGAAGAAAAGTGGACTTTTTAGAGGAATGCCCAAGATATTGTCTACTTTGATATTGTATCGCCACCATTCGGGTAAATTGGCGTTTTCCTTTTCCATTGCACGCCGGTACTTTGCATAGGCGGCTAGGACTTGAGGGTCTTCCGCCATCCTGCGTAATATCTTCGTGTAAGTCTTGCGGTAGAAGAAACCATAGGGTAATAGATAGGCGTAGGCCAGATCAAATACGTCCCTTTCAGCATAATTGTGTAAAGCGAAGTCGCGCGCGTTACTGGCGACAGAAACAGCTACGCGGTCGGCCCGAGCAATCTTCATCTTGGAGGCGTCTTGCCATTTGTAGAGAGCTTGTTCCATCTCCGGCGTGAACGTACCCAGTTCCACTTTTCCCCAGTAATTGTTTATGCCATAAGAAATATTATTGATTGCGTTCCGAACATCTGGAAGTGTTTGGTATGCAACCATCTCTTTGCTCGGCAGATAATTTCCATCGTAAGTCGGGGCGAGTTTCTTTATATCCTCGATTACTTTAGGAATTTCGCGTCCACCCTCAGTTGCCCAAGCGTCCAAAGCCTTGTGTACCTCTTCAACAGGAACCTCGTCCAGAGATTTATATTGTGCTTCAAGATATTTGTTTATTGTCGTAAGCAGGTTCTTGTCCATCGTTCCGGCAAAATCCGCCGCTTCAGTACCACGAGCGGTAGCATAACCATACTTCTCGGCCAATATCCTGACCGCACTGGCATTGTCGCCGCGCTTTATGGCGACCTGGAACGCGTCATATAAAAGACCCCTCCCCTGCTTGAGGGTTGCGTTGGAAACCAGGTCGGCATAGGAAACTGCCTCTGCCGCATTCCCCATTGCGATACCCACGTCCGCGTTCGGGGCAAGAGCAGTCAATCTGTCAACCAAACTGGTAAAACCAACCGACATGCCATTCACGGCCTCGCGTGCGTTTAGTTCTTTCGCCGGTGCCCAAAACTCCTCCCACAAAATCCTTGAAAATTCACGACTGTCCACAGGCAAGGTTTTGGATAATCCAAGTTCCCCCCAGTTCTTGTCTTGTGTGATAATGTTCCAAAAGTCCTTGTAATTCTTCCGATTGGAATACCATTCGCGCACTTGTTTGGTAAGAGTATCGTTCTCGAAATACATCTTCTGGCGCAATACCGCATACTGCTTTTCCCATTCCCCGCGAATCGGTATTCTTTCGGCAGGACTTATGCCCGCCGCATCAACCGCATCGTAGATTTTATAAAATGATTCATTCAGGGTTGAACTTGCATATCTATCAGCAGCAACCCGCGCGGTAAATAGACCGCCACGTTCCTGCGTCATGTGTTCCACAATGCCCTGTAGGTCTTGTAGAGGGTGTGGAGATTCGGACAAGACCTTTGCCGCCAACTCTGCGCGTTGGTTATAAATTTCGCCCAGTTTCTTTAGGGAATCTTCCTTTGTGCCCTGCATGGCCTCTTCAACAGCATCAAACAGATTGAGACTCTTTAGATTGTCTACGTCCTGGGGGTGCAACCAGGTCTCCAGGTTACGGAATATCTCAACCCCGCCAGATTTGCCGAACTCCCCCCGCAATGCCTCAATGGCCTTCGCGGTATCTCCCTTATTCAAGACGGTCAGTTTTTCCAGTCTGGCAAGCATTGGTTCAGTAAACCCGGCCACGCGTAAAGATTCCGGATCGCCCAATGCCATACCAAAATGTAGACTTTGCACCATCGCCTCGCGATAGGATTTCCCAAATATCCTGAGACTGGAATCCAACTCGGCTTTCGCCATGATGGACATTCCCTTTTCTTCAATACCCACCGAAAAAGCGCCTCCCATGAACGCACGCGCGGCGGCAGGAGGAAGTGAACCATGCCAAGCAATGATTTCTTCCTTTGCCACCTTCGCCGTGCGCGTCCAAATTCCCGGCCCCTCATCAATAAGTCCCATGACCTCGTTAGTCAGGAAGTTGCGTATTGCTGTTGCCGGATGAGTAATGCCCATCCAGACTCTTGAGAAGATGCTGTTGAACTTGCGAACGCCTAGTTTTGTCTGTGCAAATTCGTGTGCCCGCGCCAACTTTTCCAACACGGGATTTATCTTGATCTTCGCGGCGGCCTCAATATCTCCCGCCTCGAGTAATGCAACCCTCCGTGCGGATAGTTCAACCACTGTTGGGTACATTTCTTCTAGGGATGTACTTAGTCTTGCACCCATCTTCTCGATAAATTCGGCTTGATCGAGTTTACGTGCATCTTCCAGGAATCCGACTGCGTCTATCTCGCCCTTCGCGTTAGTCAACATCTTGCGCAAGATAAGTCCAGCATCACGTGAACCGTTTTGGAACAACGCGTCCCCATATTTCAATGCCGTTGGTATTGCTACTGCCGCTTCGTCCGCATTGGAACTACTCATCTTCACCATCGCGTCCAGTATTTCTCCCGCCTCGTTGGGGTTGTCGCGGAATGGACGTAGTAAAGATGTAATGGTATTGAAAACCGCCTCTCCTACGCGCGCGCGCCTTGTGGTCATTGTCCAGCGTTCTGCTTCTGGAATGGTACTTTTAATGATTTCGTCCCACTTGGTGTTATTGACAACAACAAGTACCTCGGCCAATTTCGCTTCTCTTGCTGCCGCCTCTGCGGTCTTACCAGCTTTCAGGCCTAATACAGTTGCTTCGAGAACCTTGCTTACTTCTGGCGCAACCTCAACCAACTTGGCGGCCTCTTCGATTTTCCTAGATACCTTCATTGCCTTGCCGACGACTCCGCCAATCACATTCAGCGGGTCGAAGATAATTTCACCAGCCATCTCGATCCAGGGATTTTGTAATTCCGATACAAGATAGTCCGGATTCTCTCCGTCTTGATAGCGGCGAATGAAATCCTGCCTCTTCATCGGGTCAATGATGCTTGAATACATTATTCTGGAGGCTTGTAGGTTGTTCTCGATGTCGGTTCTGGCCTGACGCATATTTTCTTCTTTATCACCAGGCGCGGAGAGTATCCTGTAGGTATTTATCCCCATACCAACCGGCCCCGCGTTCCAAATGTAGTCCCAGAATTGAGGATTTGTCGGTGGAACAATCGCATTAATATGATTGGCGGCGTCTTCCAGTCCCATCCCAAAACCATACCATGCCTTTACGGACTTGGCGGACAGATTGAGAATATCGAGGACGCCGAAGAAAGATTCTTTAGCCAATCTGCCAAATCGCTTCATGTAACTTGGGGGAATCTCTTCCAACTTTCCGGTTTCCACATTGAGTTGTTGCTGTGGTTCATAGACCCTAGAATATTTGCCCATGAAATATCCACCCAAGCCCGGGCCATAGTATGGTTCGCCAGAAGGAAGTGTCCCAACCGCACCAGCGGGAAGTTTAGGCGGTTGCTCAACCTCTCCCTTCGCGGCGAACTGGGCGACTTGCTTATTTTTCAACCACTGACCTGCAAGTTGTTGAAGCGAAGAAGTCCCCTGCCCTTTTGCCGCCAACCACTGTCCTGCTAATTGTTGGAGATTCTTGTCTACCATCCGGTTCTCCAGTTGAACAGTCCATTCAGCAAACCACTATTACGGAGCGGCTCGGAGGCCAACGTCTCGGCATAATCACTGACGTTCTGGAATATTAATGTGCCCCATTCAGATTTGGGGGCGAACTCCGGCCCCGCCCCGCCCCCATAATACGGATTACCATACAGGTAATATCCACCGGGGGCAGCGGGCGCGGTTGCGGCAGTAGTCGTAGTTGTAACACCAAAATACTGCGCCACACGCGCTTCTACTTCTGGCGTCGCCGTCCCTCGATATACAGCCGACATGTCAGCTTCACTCGGCTCTCCGGCTTGTGGGGTTGCAGCAGGAGTAGTTGGTTGGGTGGCGGACTGGTTTGCCGGAGGCGTAGTATAACTATATCCAGGCGCGGCGGCGGTTGTAGCTGTTACGGGAGTCTCATAAGAACGTTGGAGAGGATTTATACCCGTCATCAATCGCTGCCAATCCAACACTCCTTGATATGCCCTCTCCGCCGGTACTGGTTGTCTATATCCAGAACGCTGTAATGCTTCTTGGGTTGTTTGGGGAGTCGGTTGTCCCGTGTAAAATTGCCTCTGTCTACCCTCCGCAGTTTGTCCCACGGGTAGTGGCTTGGGAACACCCCGCGGCTGTTGAGCAGGAGTATATGCACCGGGAGCATAGCCTGTGGCGGGTTGCCATCCTGGTTTATAGCCTCCCTTAGTAGGTGCCACAAACCCTCTCTGTTTTCCCTCCGCCGTTCGCCCAACAAGTGGAATATTGGCCGCTCCAATGGCAGGAGTGCCTGCTACCCCTCCCATTCCCGACCACGCGCCAGGCATTCTGCCGACATTATTCGGGCTTGCATACCACTTCTCGATTTCAGAACTGGTGGCATATCCCGCCATTGCCAGTTCACTTCCGGGCGCGACGGAAACATTCGGAGTTTCGGGAAACACATCTGGTATATTGATGACCATACCAGGAGCAAGCATGTAGATATTCGGATTTGCCTGGGCGAGTTCAAGGAACTGCCGTTGGTTGCCCGTTAATTTACCGGCGATGCTTTCCCAACTTTCCCCGGCCTTCACCACGTAGGTTGTTGCCATAATCTTACTCCTCCGGTATCATCGCGGCCCTCGATTGGCCGGTTATTTGTTCGCGCATTGTGTCCGGCGCGGCGGCCATTGGGGACATCCCTCCCATTCCGGGCTGCATCGCTCCCGTCCCCGCGAATGGGGCTTGCGCTACCGTTCCTGGCTGTTGAGACGTGGGAGGCCCTTGTGTCTGCGCCTGTTGTTGTTGCATAGCGAGTTTCTGCATCTCCAACTGAAGTGCCATTTGAGCCTTTCCAATAATGGTTTGAGCCTCGGCTTGGACTGCGGCCTTATTCAACTGTTCGGTCTTCCATTCATCAAAAGCGGTATCCGGGTCGGGAACATTCAAGTCTTCTAGGGCGCGTGCTTGTGGATATGCCAATCCCGACACCATCATGTTCGCCGCGTTGATCTCTTGCACCCTATTGGAAGTCACCTTTGGCTTCAACCGGACTTCGATATAAGCCTCATCGGGGATAACCTCTGGTTGGAGAGCAAGTTGCCCACCGTACATGGGCAATTTCTTGTTGTCCTGGTAAGCATACAGGGGTTCGCCAGTATATTTTACCCAATTAAGCATTGTCTGAAAAATATCCGCCAGAACGCGTTCTGTCAACGATTTATAGTTGTCAATCGCGCTCAGACCGGACTGGACTATCGCGTTGTAGGTCGCATAGGCTGTTCCCTGTGGAATATCTGCCATCTGTAAAACGCTCGTACCAGAACCTTTTGAGATACCAGAGGCTAGGCGGTCATACATCTCTTTGATGGTCGGATCAAATTGGGGAGGAGGAAGCCTTTGGTATTCCTGTCCCACCTTCAAATTTACCTGTCCACCCGCCTCTTTGTAAGATACGTCCACGCCCTCGCCCTGGATGGTCTTGGAAACATCCACCGGTGCGGCGGAGCGGAAGGCGGCCAGAGAATACATAAGACTGCCGAACAGATTTTGCGTCTCCCACTCATTTGAACGAACATCATTGAACAAGAGGGGTTCCATCTGGTACTTAGATTCGCTCTCTAACTCCGAACCGCCAGAGGCGATGATCCAGGGCATGAAGGGAAGTTTATGCTCGTCATCCATTTTCACCCTTATCTTCTCGCCGCCCTCTACTTCATCCCACACAAAACGATAAGTATCGTCCCAACAGTCATGGTGAACAACATTGATGGTGGTATCAATTGTACCGTCATCTTTCGTTATCTTATCCTTCAACTTCTTTGCCCCCTCCCCGTAAAAGGACACGACCTCGTGGGCTTTCTTTTTCTCACATAAGAGGACGCGTTCGAGCATGTAGTCTGAGAAAAGAGCATGAACGTTAGCAGGATTATAAACGCGGATGCCAAATCTACCATTCAGGTTGGCACGTTTCTTGCGTTTAGAGTCAAGGGAAAGATGGGCGAGGTCAAAAACAGTGGCAGCAATCATGTCATAACGAAGTGCACTGTGAACCAACTCGCGCGTGACGCTGGATTTTCGTCTTATATTGGCGCGTCTATAGTGCCACATCAACACCTTCTCCCAGGTATTTGTCAACGCGATACTCTCTGCGTTACTGTACAATGGATGTATCACAAGTTGCGGTTCGTTCGTCCCCAGGATGCGTGTGGCGATGGTGATGACGTTCAGGGGTTCGGCGGAGATGATGGACTTGACCCAAGACATTTCTTCGTCTGTTCGCCACTTCTCGGGAAGTGACCAGTCACAATGGATTCTTTTATCAATCTTATCAAAGACTGCATTTCTATCCCTGTCCGATTCGACTAAATCCTTAGCAATATCTTGTGCGGATTTCCAACTCATGTTGGTAATTTTTGCCATTACAGTCTCCCAAAGGCGAATCTGTTGAAATGCGCCTTTTTACTAGGTATAAGTGCGTTTCCCTCCGTGGTCGGGACTGCTAAGCAATCTGGGCATCCTTTCAACGCCCAATAAGTAGCATCCGCCGCGTCCCACCCCGAGTCGTGTTCGGAGATATTCGGAAACTCCTCCAACCACTTCCTTAGAGCGTTTAGGAACGGTGTATCTTCATCAGATATACGGATACGACCCAATTCAAGTGGCGCGGACATCCCCTCATACAATCTTTGAGACTTCGCCACGCCCTTTGTTTTCATGGGAACGATACGCAATTCGGGATTTCTCTGAATAAGAGCAATGAATTCCTCACCCTTCCCGTCCCCTTCCACGATGGTATGTTGCCAAGCAGGATAGATATTTTGACCGCGTTTGACATAAACCTCAGCCTGTGCTTGAGTACACTGTTCCAGAACACCACCCCCCACGATTGCGCCTCCCTCGGGAGGTTTCAGGACATAGGCCAGGGCAAAATGGCTTCTCCCGCCCTGTCTTTGTCTGGTCGGGATGATGACACTGGCGTAGTCCACCCCACCAACAATCGGCCAATCCCATTTTATCTTTTCATGGGGATAAGGTTGATACTTGAGAACTATATCTTTGGCGCGCACCAGATCGCACATATAGGCGCGGTAGAACGTACCTTTGGGCAACTTCCGCCGCCACGATAATATTTCTTCTGCCGGAAAACCCTCCGGCCAATTTGGAGTCCACCACTCGCCATCCATCTCGAATCCTTCCCCCAACTCAGCTTTTGTTGCAGCCGGAGTGCGGGTGTGTATCATATCCCAGTGTTCTTTTAGATAGGCATAGGTATCTTGTTCGTGCCAGGGGGTATAAGCAACGCCGAAGAATGGTTTTTTTCCTTCCCTGCGCATGGTCGGAGATATATTCTCTAAAACATTACTCTTTACGGCCTCGCGTTCAACGTCACTGATTGAGTTCATACGATCATGGATGTCATCAAGCAGTAAAAACAAACTTGGGTGCAAACCAACAGGAAGGTTGGACATAGCGCCACACCCCACAAAAGACGGGTCTTTTAGGTGATCCGCCTGAGTCTTCTGTGTCCACTCCCCGTAATTCCCTCTACTGTCTTTTACCCAATACCCCTGTGCCCCCCATCCGCCCTCTTTATCAGGAACAACGTGTGGGAAAGAACCAATTGGAATATTGTTCTCTTTATCGTACCCATTCCAGCCAATGTTGTTCTCAATAATCGAGGCCATTAACTTAGTTGTGTTGTGCGCGGCCAAATCCGATCCCTGAATAATTAGTTCACTTCCCCACGGTCTGTGTCCCAATATGTAAAGGGCAAAGGTAATCAAAGTCGTACTTTTGGTAAATCCACGAGCGGCCTCTTCCAATATACCTCTTTGTTCCTCATACGCCCTGAATAAATCCTCTACCCATTTATATCCATGCTTAGGAACTTCGCGTTGCCAGATACACCAATATCCGTGCATAAAACCGTCTGGCGAAAAGTCCCTTCGCGCCTTCTCTGCCCTAGCAGACCTGACAAGCACCGCGTAATGCTCGTCTTTGGGCATTGTCTGTAACTGTTTTATGAGTTTTTCTACTTCTTCAACATTCATGTGATGTTCTCACCACCAGTATAATTCTCCAAATCCTTTAATAAAAACGACATATCCATCCCGTTGTCTCGAAGTACCGTATAAAGTCCAGCCTCCAATCGCTCCATTATAGGATGCTCAAGCCCTAAACTCAAATGCCTGTTCAGCGCCTCGATAATTTCATGCAATACAGTAGACTCCATACACTGCCGTACCTGATCCCTGTCTACTAATATTGTCTGCCTAGTTACAGTACAGCATCCAGAAGCGTCCGCCCCTCCCTCTTTTACCCTCGGTAAGTATGAAATAGTGTAATCATATCCTAGTATCTTCATTCTGTCCCTTTCTGTATTCAAGAATGTTCAATAGGTTTCTTAATATCCACGGTTTAATGTACCTTTATGCCGCGAACTCTGCGAACCGCTGCCGTTCTCCGATTTTCGCGAAACATACGCGCTGTGATTGTATTTGTTTTTGGATTCAGGGACTCTACTTCAACACGATGAACTAGTCCACAATCGCAACAAGAAAAATACAGAATACCACCACTCTCGTTGGCAACCTCAAATCTGTCTCCGTCGTTGAGTTTTATATATTTACTCTTCATCGTGTCCCTTTCTTTCCCTTCTTTCCTTTCTTGTTCAACTGCTGAATTATAACACGCGCTATCAGGATAGAGTCTGGTGTTCCATACTTACATAAACACCAGGTGGGGACTTGTACCCATTGACCTCATCACTTCGTCGGTCAACCCACGCCTTTTACTTTATATTTTTATTTCTTCCTGCGTTTCTTTGGAAACGGCGGCTTGCGCCATGAGGCCTGACTCGGAAAAGCCTTGCGCCCTCCCTGCTTCGGGGACGGCGGCTTGCGCCCGGCAGTTTGGCCCGGCCATGCCTTAAATCCTCTTACACGAGTTGACGCAAATACCCCCTTTGGCTTTTTGGGCTTGGGCGGAGGCGGCGGTTTGACAGATTTCTTTATTTTTGTAACCATGCTCCTACTCCTTTGTTTTATCGTTTCTGACGCGAATTATACCATCTTTGGGATTTCTAATATGGAATAGGTTTGGGAGCTAGGCACCACTACCAACAACACACCAACAATCCACCAACATACCCCCGTCTGGGTGGGGGGGGGGGGTGCTGTCTGTCTGCCGCTGCCCGCGCTGCGTCTCTGCTCACCCACGATGCGCGCTGCCGATCACAACACAAACAAAAGCCCGTGTCGTGGCACACGGGCGGGCGGCATCATCACACATCACATTAGGAACACGCCTATTCCTGCTCTCCACGCTCCCCCAGCAGAGCCAGCACGCGCTCCAGCGCATCCCCCCACAGTTCCAGCCGCACACCGCCCGCTGCGTCTCGCTGATCGCCGCCTGTGCCATAACCAGCGTGTGTGAACACAAACTCAGCCGCGCGGGTGCTGTCTCTACCGGCCTCGAGCGCAAGCTTGGCCTGGCTCTTAGCGATGGGATAGGCGAAATCGACGGCCATGGCATCAGCTGGGGCGTGCCCGGTCTCTATCGCTGCGTCTATGGCGGCCTGTGCTACACGTTCGTGATGTCGCTGCCAGCGCGAGGATGCTATTTTGCCTGCATCAGCCTGCGAAAACTCATTCCGTCTAGCCGTAGTCCCAGGTAGAAAATGCCCGTTAGCCGCCCTCACGATGATACCGTTCGGCTTCACCTCTATCCGCGCACCGGGGGGCAATGTCGCCAGATCAGGCACCACAGGTTGCTTCTCGTCAGTATCCATGCCCTGAATTATACCGCGTAATATTACATGTCACGGCCATAATTATAACTATTGACACTATCCCTATCTGTACAGCGTGCTATACTAAGTACATCGTATCCTGTCACCCTGGAGGTAAAAATGTCTTACAAACCGCAAGTAAAAGTCCCCAACGATGAATTCACCTCGAATGGTTTGGCCTTCGCAACCGAAGAAGAAGCACTTGCGTCCGCCCGGTGCCTCATGGACCGCTGGTTCCTAGTAATAGACTACCGCGCCATTGAATCCGACCAGCCTGTTAATTATCATCACGTTGACGGTAAGGACATCAGCCTATAATCCCTACATCCGGGCCGCGCATGGTACACGCGGATACTATAACCTGTCACCCTGGAGGTAGACACATGGTAGAACGCAAACATTGCCCGAAATGCCACAAGGGCTGGTTGTACAGAACGGGTACATCCTGGGCATGTGATAGATGCAATTACTCGAAACCATTTACCACGCCCAAACAGGGCCAAAGTCACCGCCCAGATAGTGGCGAGGCTTGGACGGAATGGTACGCTCGACACCCTGACGCGCATTAGTGGCCGCCTGGTGCCTAACCGGGAAGGATAACACAATGAAAAAGCAAACATTCAATATTCACGAAGCCGAGGGGCGCCGGGACGGTCAAAGGCGCGAGGGTTGGCTATTGGCCCTGAGGTATCAGTGCCTGCGCAATATGCGCGAGGTTATCCCCGACGCACCTTACTTAACAGCATACTTGGAACCATCTTATGAAACCTACAAGACCGCGTTCCTGAAGGCATATCACCAAGAGGTGAAACAATGACTAAAACAGATTTTGAACGTGTCGTAAAGATATTTGATAGCCTTAAGGCAATCAGTAAGAACGAGGCGAAGTTATCATCTGTAATACGCTTCAACATAAGCTTTTCCTGCCTTATGGCCGCGCGCGGGGTTCTCGCTGAGTGGGACAAGGACGAGGACGCGTCCTACACATTCCTAGAATTGCTCACCGAGCAACTAGGCCACGCTATCTATGACATGGCCGAGATCATCTTGGAAGAGCAGAATAAAACCTAGTGGCCGCCCAGTGCCTGAACCGGGAAGGAGAATAAAATGATTTACAATCAACCGCAGAAATTCTCTAATATCGAACGCGCTGTAGACTATTGTCATAACGTCCGCCCGAACATCGTAGTGTACATCATCCATTCCAAGGATGATTATTACGTCGAGGAAGAAACTTCGATGGTCCGCACCTGGGAAACACTACTCTACGAAGGCCCTGGTAAGTTAGCGCAAGCGCCCGCTTGACTTCCCCGCCTGTGCTGGATTGGAGAATTCAGCATGGGATGGGCAGCACAAGCCGCCCCCGGCATAGCCGGTCTTACTACTTCGAGAGGAGATAAACCATGAACACACCCTGGGGCATATCTGACAATAGCCGTCAATTCGAGGCAGGAATAGGGGAGGTGTCTACTCCCTCACACGGCGGTATTTATGTCTCGCTAAAGTATGCCGACAACCTAAGCGAGGCTGCCAAGAAAAAGGGAATCAATCAAGGCGGTTATCTGTTTTATGAGGAGGATTGCGACTGGATGATCCCCGCGTGGGAATTCCTACACCTTTTACCCCTATTTTTCAAGCATTCACGCACCCCGCCCTCAGAATGGTCTAACGAATTGCTAGAGGGATTATCCTACTGGAATCTATCCTATGCCCTCGAGGTGGGAATCGTGCCCCTTGACGCTCTCCCCAAGCGGTACTTTTGCCCGAAGTGCTGTAAGGGTGGTGATCTTCACACCACCCCCGCAGGCAGTGTAGTATGTTCATGCGGTTACTGTTTCAAACACGCCAACCCGCCCGCGTTACCGTCGCGGAAATTGTCGAGGCGGTATTATCACGTCCTGCCTAGTGGCCGCCCGGTGCCTGACCGGGAGGAGGTTTACCATGTCTAACATACTCGTACAAGAAGATTACGTTAATGCTACTGAGGGCTATCGCATGGGCGATAGTGACCCGCAGGAATCCCGCTTCGATAACCCTGGTGATCTGTTCCACTTTTGTCAAAAGGAATACGGGCGCTGTATAGGCCGCGTCTATATTGACACCCCAAGCGGCGTGAAAACCATCGGCTGGGTATTCCAGAAGCGCGAGAAGTACACCGACTGTAACGAACACTATCTGCAAGAGGCCTGGATTACCATGCACTCAGCCCCGCCGGAACGGTCAATCAAATTTAACTACCTATAACCGCTTGACTTCCCCGCCCCTATCCGCCCCCAGGATAGCCCGCTAATCAACCCCGCTATCCTGGGCGTCAATAGCGGCATGGATGACCGCTAAAACCATTCGAGAGGAGATAAACCATGAACAAGCAGAACTACACCGATTACAACGCGGCCATATACCGGCACAATCCACAAGCCGACCCCCACACCGTTAACCGCCTGCATTCCATTTCAGGTTCGTTGCACCGCCTATCTGAACAGCAATGCAACGGCTTTAGCAATTGGCGCGGCGACTGGGACGAAGCCGCCGAAAAACGCGCCGACAAGCGCGAAGAGCGCTTGACCGCCGAGGCCACGAGGCTCGCCGCCGAACTGGGCGCTAAATTGTATGTGCAGGGCGATCCGCGCGGCTGGCCTTTATATCTGTTCTGGCCGGGCGATCCTGGGTATGATAACCCCGATAGTTGGCACGGCGAAGGAATCCCGCCCCGCTAACCCCTCAGCTCTGCCAACTGGACTAGCCGCTTTTCAATCAAGTCGGGCCGGTATTCTTGTAAATTGTGCGTATACATTTGCGAATTGTGATGCCTACACAAGCAAAAACAATTTTCAATGTTTGTCCCGCCTCCATTTACTACCGCGCAGTCATGCGCCAAGGTAAGGTTATCATGGCTGTCACAAACCAAACAACCATAGGCAAGAATCAATCTTGCCTCCTCAACCGTCAAGGAGCAATCTGTATTCAAGAGTCGCTCCTGGCGATGGCGACGATGGCATCTTTCTTGCTCCGCCGTCCTATGATAAGGAGAACGAACTCGACGACATGTGTATACCTTGTCCTTTATTCTCAGCAAGTCCCGATTATTTTCCCTATATCTGCACGCGTACGCGAGAATATCCTCATGGTGTCTCTCTCTGTGCCTTTGCCCATATTCTCGCTCGCTATCGGGGCGACTCTTACGATAATCATGCAAATGCTCTTTATTAAGAGCATAATAAGCACGATTCACCTGTCGCTTTTTGATTGCCCAATCTTCTTGCGACATCCCTATAGGCTTAGTCATGCCTATATTTTATCACAAAATCGGTAGGCGGTTAGACCGGAGAAAGGATTATTATGACTGAATTACGCGATAGGGCAAATGATATTTATCATAACTGTGAAACTCACGGCGAAATCGTTGACAAGATCGAGAGAATGTTGATACTCGAAGCCCAAAACGCCGACCTGCTCGCCGCATGTGAATGGATGATTAAGTATGGCCTGCAAACCTGGACACCCGGCGGGGATGACGAACCGCGCTTCATGGATCGTGTTCGAGCCGCTATTGCGCGGGCGAAAGGAGAATAATGAAACCCCACCCCATACCTGATAACTGCCCCCGCTGTGGTGAATTGAAATATCCCGCCGCCCCCATCTGCCACCTGTGTTATAGGGACGACTTAGACAAGGCGCTTTCCGCCCTACGCCGCGCCCTTGAATGGCTGCCCCATCAAGACGGGTGTGCAATCCGCCGAGGCTATGCTTGTACCTGCTGCCACTCTGGACTTTATGATACCCTGAGAGAATTGGGGAAACCATGACCCCACTTGAAGCCGCCGTTATCCTGATCCTGGCTACCCTGGCCCTCCTGTGGGCTGAATATGAAAGGAACCGAAAATGAACACCCCCTATGGCCTCACACTACGACGAGACATTACTCTCTGGTGGGACAACACAGCCTTTATATATGGCAGAAGCGGTTTCTGCTATTCAACAATATTGGCAGTATCCCACTCCTCGCGCAATCGAATAAAGGAACTTTCCGCGTCTAAGAAGTATCTCTCCGGTTTTATCTTGGGAGAACATGATATTCTCGCCGTCTATGTCCACGCGGTCTGAATACGAACGCCGAAAACCGTAGAGAAAGTCAAAGCCCGCGAAAGCGGGCTTTTTTATTATACGAGTCGGAAGATACTGCCCCGGCGTTGCCTCTTGTGCCAACATTCGTAACAGAGAGGCATGAACTCGCCATTGTCCAGCAGCACATAGCCGAAAATCGGTTTCTCGTCCAGGCAATCGTAGCAGGTGCGTATTTCGCCGTAGACAAAGGGATCGTCAAGGGTTGTCATCATTTCGCCAATATGCCATTATTGTCTAATTATACGCCTGAAAACCTACCGGTTGTCGTTGTCCCGCCTACTATTACAATCGGCCAATCAATCCATTCGATTGGCTGACTACACGGCTGTGCTAAACCAACAACAGCCAAAACATAAAAGCGCGCGTTTTCTTTCCGGCATAGCCTTTCAGCTTCGGCACGCGCCTCCTCAAGTGAGGAATGCCGCTTATGCACATACGTTTCGGCTTTATCGCACAAAACAACCCAAAACTTATCCATTCCATCGCTCCTTTTCTAATATTTCCAACACATGTTGGGAGATTAAAACCATGCCGCAAACTCCAGCCGTCCCGCTTCACCCTCTTCCCGAAGTGCGGTCAGGGCTGATAATTGATGCTCATAATATTTTGCAATCTCCCCGCGCCCTTTCGTGCGCCGATAAGATTTCCCACGGTCAACATTGTCGTGGATTTCAATAAGTAGATCAATGTGAGGTTCTATGTGTTGCTTCATCCAGCCCACGAAGGCCAGATGATGACTATCAAGCAGCTGATGGTGATAGAAACACAGCGCAACGCAATTCAGCGGTTCAAAACGCGTTGACCAGTCGCCGCGCGGGAAGAAGTGCGCACACTGTAGGCCGCGGGAGCCTCTAGGATATGGCTTGCCGCAGAATTCGCACCGCCAGCCGGCGCGCTCTTTAATACAAGAGCTAAAGGCTTTATCTGCGGGAGTTATTAGTATTCCAGTCATTCAACCACTCCTCTACAACCAGCCCCGCCGCGTGTACCGCCGATTGTACCTCGTCCGGTAGGGTCTGCCACTGTTCCAAATCCTCGTATATGCGCCTGTAAATTCGCCACCACCGCCGGATCATGGCTACATACAGATTGTGGCCGTCCGCGCCGTGGCGTTTCGTTGCCGTTTCTACCAGCATCTCCGAAGACCAGCCCTCTTTTATCGCTTCTGCGACCAACACGGCGGCCTCTTTGTCGTCCATGTTTACCCGCGCCGTTCCCGATTTCTCGTCTACGCGCCGGAGATGATGGAGGCGGTAGAAGTGCGAGGGTGTAAGCGGGGGCCGTTCGAGGCTTTTCGCGTCCGAGCCAAAAAGAAGTAGAAGCTGCTCCCAGGCGTTTTTACGGTTGTATATCGCGGTGTCGCTCAGGTGACAAGCCTGGGTCAGGGTTGCTATGGTATCCCTGCTGTAGTCTCCGTACCGCTCAAATAGCGCGAACGCGTCCTCACATGTGCGCCAGACCGCCCCGCGCCCCTGTTCCTGATGCAATATAAATTGTTCGAGCAAGGTCTCGTAATCGTTCATACCGCCTCGACCACGGTTGTGGCAACGCTACTACCCGACGCGCCCGCGTCAGCGATAACACGATATTTCGCCCAATCCACCTCCGTGGCTTTGTGGGGCGCTTGCCACGAAATTAACATGGGGCGGCCCTCGTCTGATAAAATCTCGGCCGCGCAGAAAATATGCCACGCGTTACGGATTCCGCACTCAACGCGGACGCCATTCAACAAAAGACTTGAATTACATACATAGTTAAGCATGGTTTTCGCCTCTGTGTCCATTCTACCCCCGTTCCTCGGCATAGCAAGACTTTGTTATGCCGCTCAATTTTCATAAATCAATTCGTCTTGGACTTTTCCGCACTTTTTGCAGGTGCGCTTTTGGCGATGGTCAATCGTACTAAGAGCCTTGCCGCGAATTTCTTTGGGGGCGAGTATGCCCGGAAAGACGCTCATTGGCAAATCGTATTGTGTCCATTTAGACCATTTGTGAAAGATGAAACACATTTTTAGAAACCTTTCTGCCGCCAAGAAACGGCCCAACTATGCTTTAAGCCCTCAGATTCCAGTATATGTCTACTTTTTTTACCTTTCGCTATTCTACCCCTATTCCTCGTACTGCAAGGTTTCCTGCGGGCGAATATGACAAAAAGGTGACATATATCACTATACGCTTTCAGCTACCCCCGTGGTAAGATTGACGTGGAGGCGAAAATGACATACTATAAATCGCTCACAAAAGACAATCAAGGCCCTTTCTCTGATTTCGACTTCAGCCCCTACTTACCTAAAGGCAAGAGGCCCGGAAAATGGTTGCCGAAGGTCGAAGAATTAATCATTTGCCATTCCGGCTATCACGCGTGCAAAGACGCTGATATTATCGGCTATCTCAATAGCAAAATTTACAAGGTTGAGATTCGTGGAAAGATTGTAGAGGACGGCGGTAAACTCACCACACAACAGATTCGCTTTGTGCAATATTGCAACAACTGGAACGAGAAAACAGCACGTCTCTTTGCGTGCGATTGTGCTGAACGGGTATTATATGTTTACGAAGATAAATATCCTAAAGACAACCGACCGCGTTTTGCAATTCAAGTTGCGCGCCTATTCGCACGCGATAAAGCTACACCCGAAGAATTAATTGCGGCAGGGGCCACGGCATGGAATGCGGCATGGGCTGCGGCAGGGGATGCGACATGGATCGCGGCAAGGGCCGCGGCAGAGGCTGCGGTAGAGGCTGCGGTAGGGGCTGCGGCAGGGGCTGCGGCAGGGGATGCGGTAGAGGCTGCGGCATGGGCTGCGGCAGGGGATGCGCCAGGGGATGCGACATGGGATGCGACATGGATCGCGGCAAGGGCCGCAGAACGGAAATGGCAAAAAGAAAGATTGCTACAGATATTGGAGGCACCCCATGAGAATCCAAAACCATGAACTCCTGAAGGCGCGCCTAGAAGAACACATCCACGGACGCACCAGGGAACAGGCGGCATTCTTCCTGGGCGTATCCAAGGGGAGTCTGTATAAAATCCTGGCCGGTACGCGCCGCGCCCCCGACCGGATACTTGAACGGTTAGGACTTTACATTGGCTATATATCGTTCTATGAGTTCCCAGAAGAAAGGACAAAAGAGCCATGAAAATATTTGGGGATAGTTTCAAGAACAAGGACTGGGGTGCGATCATCGGATTGTCTATGATGATGTTACCGTTTATTCTTCTGCCCGTGCTGTGGCTATTGATTATCGTTTTCGAATGGTTTAATAAGTAAGAACGCCGCCCAACGCCAGAAAAGATGTCTTATAGTGAAAGGATGAAGGAACCATGAGCGCATTTGAAACAAGCGAGACAGAACTGATCGAAAGAATCTGCCCTAACTGCGGAGACGATTTCTTTAGCGTGATTTGGGATGTGTGTGCATTCTGCCGCAATGAGGATAAGCGCGAGGCATATTTCAGGGCGCTCGATCCCCGCACCGATGAGGAGCGGGAACTCGACCAACTCGACCAGGAATGGCGCGAGACGATTAACTCAGTGCGACCAGGAGGCTAAACCGAAACAATAACCGAACCGCAACCGCTCGTATCCTATCCAACTCAAAACTGCAAGGAGACTGAAATGAAACAAAACGATGTATTCCCATCACGCTTTTTGAAGGCCGAAGATATACTCGACGAAGAACTCACGCTAACTATTTCCAAAGTGGAAATAGTTGAGCTTGAGGACAAAAAAGGTGAGGCGCAACAGAAGCCAGTTATCTATTTCCAGGAACAAAAAAAGGGGTTGATTGTGAATAAAACCAACTGGAAGATCATTACGGAGGTAACCGGCGAGGAAGACTCAGATCGCTGGGTCGGCAAGCAAATAACTTTGTTTACCCTCGATGTGGACGCCTTCGGGGATGTCGTTGCAGCGATACGGGTGAAGAAAATCACTATAAATCGCGCTGCACTTCTGAAACGATACCATACTCTATTGGCAAAGGCCGAAACTATCGGCGTGGATGGTCTTGAGGACTTCAAAATCACAGACGATGCTGATGAAGCCACTATCATAGATACCGGAAAGCAATTAAGGTCTCTGATAGAGGCCGCAGAAGCCTTCGTCTAAGCGGCTCTCACCTCCCCGGCCTCCGCTTCGGCGGCGGGCGGGAATGGTGAACCCGCTAGTAGTAGGGGCGCGACGCCCTCCTCGTCGCGCCCCAGTACCTTCACATAGCATTTACGGGGCGGCCGCACGGTGAGGCGGCGTATCAAAATGTTAGTTGGCGGCCCGTAGGCGATCCGACTAAACTGTTCTACGGTTCAGAAAATACAGCGAATAGTGAAGACGTGCCGAGATCACCGTCCCCGTTTATGTACCCCGCCGTGTCCCACAGAAAAACTATCGGTCTTGTCGTGGTGAAATCGGCCGAGCGGCGGGGCTAAATCAAAGGAATATGAAAGGAATATGAAATGAAAATAAAATTGCCGAATATAAATAAGTCCTTTCTTCTAATTTTACTTTTCGCAATGCTCGCTACAACAATTGCTGCCGGATTGGGATATTATCTTTCCGAATCCCCTCTCGATCAATACACAACCTGGCGAAATTGTGATTTCATCCAGATGGGCGAGTTGTCCGCCGCGTCCTGTACCGACGGCACTACCTGGAGCGTCGCGCCATGGGTTCCCTGATCCTGGCCGTCGTTCTCGGAATCGCGATCCTGTTTTTCATCGTCGCCGTGCTGTTCCTGTGCGCGTATGTGTGAGGGGTAAACATATATTGGAGATTAAAGATGCCTAAAAGAATACAACGCAAGCGTAGTAAAGGTTGGAAAATGTCCGAGGGCGCTATTTATGTAGGTCGTCCGACTGTTTGGGGCAATCCGTTTCGGGTAGACGATCCAGAGTTCAATACCGATGGTTCCGTGACACATAATACCTGCATCCTTCTATATGAACTTTATATCAAAGAAACTATTGATAGCATTACAGAATTCGACGCTATGCAGGAATGGATTATAAAACCCCTACGCGGCCGCGACCTTTGTTGTTGGTGCAACGAAAATGAACCGTGTCATGCCGATGTGCTTTTGAGGCTGGCGAACGCATGAGCCGCTACACCAAACTCCCCTATAGAATAGAACGTCACGCCCGCGAGGTCTTCCGCCGTGGTTCAGGTTCGATCACGATCATCTACCCAGACGTTGCCACACCGGATCACGTCAGCAAGGAATGGTTGAAAGAGCATAAATGCAACCTGCCATACGGCACGGTGGTCAAGGTAGACGAAGTTACGTTCTTGATTACATGAAAGGACAATATGATGGACTACAAATTTACTAAGGAAATGGACGAAATTTCAGGCTTCGGCGGGTGGTGTGAGGAAACATGCCGCAATATGCTAATTGCTGGGATCAACTGGCTTGACGCGCATCCAGGAGCAAGTCCGGAGTTCGGCAGCTACGAGAGTATTTATGGGATAATTATAGAAAATAACGAGGACGCCAAATCCCTTACCGAGGCCGTGGTAGTCGCATCGGGACGTAATTGTACCGGTGTAATGCACCAGGCGGTAATTTCACATTGTCTTTGGATTAAAAAGTACGGATGGGATAAATATGTGATTGAAATGAGCAAACGCGAAAGTCCAACATGACTTGGGGTTTTTGGGGTAGAAAAAATTTTAGGAGCAATTATGAGTGCTTTTGATGACGATGACAGAACAACTTGATTTTCTCGACCTCGTACCGATTGGCAAAGACATCATCGAAGTCCACGTACACGATGACGGATCGGGATTATATTGGGCAACCATTGGTGACTGGTGGTACGCAACCGGCGCAACGAAGCAAGCAACAATCAAAGCGGTGGTTGATCGTTATCAGCACGAAATGCCCACGGCTTGAAAATCCACCGCGCAATGACTGGATTTCATGGTACAATGTTTATGCGGAAACGTGGTGCGGGAAGGGAGCCAAAGACTCTTTGTCACTGGCTTGTAGCTGGATACCCTTCCCATCCATCCGCAAGCTGCAAGTCAGCGACAAGGAGTTTTTGTTATGGAGATTACTGGACAATCGTCTCAATTAGAGCGCATCATAATCAAATTTAACCAAAGCGATATTCTCGATGCACTCATTGATAAAGCCATAAAAGATTGTAAGAGCTATATGCCATCCGTCTTAGCAAGGGGCCGCTGGGAGTTTGAGTGGGATGACGACGAAGAGACCAATAAGTTCTCAATAACAATCACAAAAGTTTTAGAAATAAGAAAAAACAACGCGTCCGCCTTGCCCGAGGCGTGACGCGTTTTGATTAGATATTATGACCCACATAATATTGGGCAAAGTTGGTGATACATCTTCATCGTAGGGAACTGACAGCACAACGCTATTCACGACGTAATTCGGGAACTTTGGAAATGAAACCGTAACCCCCCTACACGGTCAAGTTGGTGGAAGGCCAACAAACAACGCCTATCGGGCCGCGCTCCGGTAGACCACAAGATTGATGCGGCGCGGCGCATGGGCTAATACCTGCCATACCGTAGACAACTAGAGACACCCCCGCTCGATTGGGCGCAAGCCCAGGGGATCGTCACCGATGCGGTAACATCGAGAACGGCGCGATTGAGGTGACGGTGCGCGGCAGGCGCGATAAAACTGACTCGGGTGAGCATCCTGAAAATTGCTCCTTATACCGTGTCTATCCTAAACCCTGTAGTCCCTGATCTTATCCGTAGGGGGATTCTGCCTACAACTTAACCGTGTAAGCAGTAAGATCCAAGAGATAGAGGTTTAGTATTGACCTGGTAGAGGCTAAATAGCCCACAATAGAGCAGAAGAAAGCGAGGAACAGTGGACATTCTTGACGGTATGATACATTATGCACAACAAGAGAAAGACAACTGGCCAGGCCGCGAAAAAATGCCGGAGCCCATACGCGACCTGCTGGATATATTCGTCAAAATTAGTGGAATAAGGCCACTTAAAGGACAACTCATGGACTGGCTGGGATCGGGCCAAGATTGGCTGGAAATCGGCGCGCATCCCCAGGATATTAGCAAAGCCTACGAGGAGTCCCGCCCCAATGAGAAGGGCTTTGGCGGCTTCGCCTGCTACCGCCCTGGTTCTCTCACGGGGGCGATCCAGAAGGTTGTCGGCGAGAGACGGAAAGGTTCTCAGATTTCGAGGCCGAGTCTGGGCCAGGCTTTGGCGGAAATAGAGAGGATGCAGAGATGATTCAATTTCCCCCTGAATTCGAGCAACTCATACGCGCCACGGGCGTTCGTGCAGCGTTCGTCTCGGAAACCACAAGTCCCCATCCCGCTGATTGCAAAAATTGCGGAGGCTTAGGCACCTTAAATATTTTCCTCGCAACGATTGGCCCGCTCCAATCACCGGCAGTTGGCAGGAACATCATTGCGAAATGGGTAGACGGGAAGTGGTGGGGTGGTAAAACATACGAATTCGACTGTCCAGTCTGCCATTCGCTCGCCCTGCCCTATAAGGGAACTGAAACCGTATTCGAGCGCGATAAACAAGTGAGCAAGCAGATTGAGTTGCTAACCGAGGGCTGGGCGATGAAAGAGTAGCATTTATATTTGAGTTAGGCGGAATACGTCCGTCTATACACTAGTTGGGCGGCTCTCGCTCAACGAGGAGACTTATGAAAAAAGTTTATTGCATGTGGTGTTTGAAAAATCAGCCGTCAAAATTATCAAAATCAACTGGAAAAATTTTGTGTGCTGTTTGCGAAAATTCCGCCGTTGGCATAGCACGCCGCCCAACAAGGCGTGCAGCGGACGGTAGAACGCCGCCGCTAACGTAAGCCGTTGGGCGGCTACGCCCAGGAGAGGCAAACATGAAACGAATCGGACTTTGGTTTTACTACCTTTGGGCATTACTTACACCAGTGCATGACACGTTTATCTGGTCACCGTTCCTGGCGTGGAAGTGCGCCGGAATTGCAAATTCGCCGCGCTTCCCCGCCCATGACGGCACGGGCATCAGCCGCTAACGCAAACCGTTAGCCCGCACTCTTGCAAAGGAGTTGAATAATGGAAATGATATTTTTGGTCAATCTACAATGGCGTAAAAATCCATATCGCCGTCTCTATGGTCTGCATTGTAATCCGTTTGGATGGACGAGCCACGATGTAGGTAGAAACGCCCTACGATCCGGCATCCCCAAGTCACTTCTGCAACGATATGTTCCCATGCTAGGTCTGAGCGCGGAAGTTACCAGAATTTTGAAACGGGCAACTAAGCCCAATCGCAAATATTTGGTGACTGTTAGTGAAACGAACCTGCGCTTGCAAGAAGCGGCATAACACAGCGTGCAGCGGACGCCGGAAACCGCGCCGACGCAAACCGTTGGGCGGATCTCGCCAAAGGAGAAGCATGAATCAATCTGATGTCGTCAAACGCATTGAATCAATCTGCCAAGAATTCGATAGCCGTGTCAACGAAGTTGGTTTGGCAATCGCACGCCTTGAATTGGCGAAGGCATTGGCAGAATGTGAAGCTGCCCAACAAAGCGTGCAGCCGGACGACTATAATGCTGTGCCAACCATCATAAAATCATTTCCAATGCGCGACGCGTATCCGGTGGGTCATAAGAACCGCCGCCGCTAACGCAAACCGTTGGTCGGAAAGGAGAACAATGCTTACATTTGAAGAAAGGGTTCATGTTCAAAAAGTGTTCAACCGTGAGATCGGTGAGCAAAAGACGGCGGAGTTTGCTGTCCATCTACAAGAAAGCATAGATGGCTTGCAGTCAAATAATCAAGCCTATGTTGAAGAGTACCGCAGAATGCTTGCCGCCGACCACAGCGTGCAGTTGATCGCCTCTGCCGTAGGTATGCTGGCGCGTTTGGGTAAATTATTTGTTCGGTTCGGCTGGTGGCTCGCCAAAATCGGCGGCAACTAACGCAAGCCGTTGGGCGGCTCTCGCTCAACAGAAAGGCTCGCAAATGATTTATGGCTTTTTTTATCGTCTTGTTATGAAAATTGCCCATCATTACAACTGGCATTATGCTCCGCCAGTGTATCCAGATGGCGATACTCAATTATGGTGTCGGTGGTGTGGTTTTCGGCAAACAATCAGAAGCCGCCCAACAAGGCGTGCAGCGGACACGGAAAGCACGCGCCGCTAACGCAAACCATTGGAGCGTGGAATGAATGTTGATACCATAATCTGTGGCGACGCGGCGGAGGTAATAGTAGGGATGGAGGCGGAGAGTATTCAGTGTTGTATAACCAGTCCTCCCTATTACGGCCTTAGAGACTATCAAGAAGACGGTCAAATCGGCCTCGAAGAAACGCCGGAAATCTACGTCGAGAAGCTTGTCGCCGTGTTCCGTGAGGTGAAAAGGGCGCTGAAAAACGATGGAATTGTTTTTCTTAATCTCGGAGATTCTTATAATGGAAGCGGTGGGCCTGGTTCGCAATATGATAATAAAGCGGCAAATGGATACAAGGGCGAATTCCAAAAGTTTAAAAACCCCAACCGAAAGATAGATAATCTGAAACCAAAAGACCTTATAGGCATCCCCTGGATGGTCGCCTTCGCCTTACGCGCCGACGGGTGGTGGTTGAGGCAAGATATTATCTGGGCGAAGCCGAACCCGATGCCGGAAAGTGTGACCGACAGATGCACAAAGGCGCACGAATACATCTTTTTACTCTCGAAAAGCGCGCAATATTATTACAATGCAGAGGCTATTTACGAACCCGCCAATTATGACGGGCGCAAAGATACAAAAATGAAGGGCAGCCAAAAATATGCAGGTGGTTTCTATGACAACGAAGAGGCGATACAGACAATGGCCGCTCGTGGCCATGAGAGATGGCCTCGGAAGTTAGACGGCACCGGCACCGCTGGGGATGGCCCCGGGCTTGCTAATCATTCTGGTTGTGTTGACATGATAACAGGTGAATATCTAGGCCATACACTGGATGGCGTTCCCGCCCGGAACCGCCGAAGTGTCTGGACCATCCCCACAAAACCGTATAAGCAAGCCCATTTCGCAACCTTTCCCCCCGAACTACCCCGCCTGTGCATCCTGGCTGGAAGCAGGCCAGGCGACGTGGTGCTCGATCCCTTCTGCGGAAGCGGCACAACTCTCGTGGCGGCGAAGGAACTAGGCCGTCACTGGATCGGAATTGACATATCGCCTGCTTATTGTGAGCTGTCCAGGAAACGCATCGCGGCGGCGCGGGTGCCGCTATTCGTGGAGTAAATCTAGCGGACTGCTCGACAGAAAGACAAAAATGATAGATACATGCCCATTGTGTTTTGAAAAGTTAATGCCTATGATGATTCATAAAGATTTTTTTATGTGCGATTTATGCGGATGTTACGCAGAAGACTTGAATGAGGGCGACGTTGATGAATTGCAAGATATTATAGATAAGCACAATGCCGCCGAACAAAGCGTGCACCTGACTGTTGACACGTGCCCCGATTGCAAGATTTTGGTTTTCTGATATAAATGACCGGCAGTCCGCCGCCTCGAATGTAGTATCGGGGGTTGCGCATCCGAGAACCACGCGAATTAAGCCAACGCCGCCCCATGGGGCGGCGTCCGTACTCCTCCCGCTCGTGGCGGGCGAGCTATTCGTTTTCCACTGACATTATCAGAGCCGATGCGCTCGTTGGAGTCAGTGACATCGTTCCTGACGAGACAGGTTGGGCGGTGCTTAGCCACCGCACTACAGCGGGCGGGCAGTTTTATACGGGACTGCTCCGACAGCCCACTGCCGAGAACGGGGGTTTTGCCTTATCCCTGTGAAAGAGCGCACTCTACAAGGGGCCGGAGATTGATTCGCGCCATGCGCGGCCGCCCGTTCATTGATTATATCATATCTGGGGAATGTGAGACACAAAAGAGCTAGTGTCTTATAGGCGAGAGACGATCATATCGTGATTCGTGATTGAATCAATCACAAATTTACATTTGTATAACTATATCATCGCCAACTTGTCAAATGGGGTGTATTTATGCAGCAACCAGGGAAAGCCATCCCTTACAATAACCGCGCCCAAGATATGTAATGGAGCTATATTATGCCTTTGGGCTACATATGGCAACCTCGCCTCATCGCAGCATAGACCACATTCAATAGCATAATGCTTTCCACTTAAATCAAACGTAAAATTAAGATGGTGGCTGTGCGCCATAATTATCGAACAGCCATATTTCGCGCACAATTTAGATGCGCTGAACTTGGCGGCGTTTCGCGGGTGTTCTATTTGAAAAGTAATTCCTCCACTATGTAAGATTGAATAATAAAAGGGGGCAATTCTCCATTGCTTATCAACAGTCAATAATCTAAGAAGTTCTTCGGGGTCAAGCATGGTTTGCAATGTGTTCAACAATCGCGAATCGTGATTGCCGATCACGTAATCAATACAATCAAATTGTTCGCTCAGGCGACGCAACCCCTCCCGCGCCGCCGACAACTCACTGGATACACCATCGCCCTCCTCGAAATGACCAATTTCAACGATTGTGTCAATCATTTCCTGTTGTTTGTTTTTTGAAAGTGTCATTGCCAAATTCATTAATTTACGTTCTGCCCCTTCCGTTAATCCATTTGTCTTTGGTTTTATCCAGTTGGGATTGAAGGATGAAAGGCTATCGAAGTGCAACACATCTCCCGCCAAAATTGCTTGGCGTATCCCCCACTTCTCCGCAAGATTCAAGCAGCGATTTATGAACTCCGCATGGTGATAGGGAAATTCTATATCACCCAAAATAATTGCATCGCCCTCCATAACCAGGGGGTTGTCATAGGTGGGGTATTTAGATTCGGGAACCCTCTCCCGCCCCATTTCGCCTCTCAACAACAAGCGGTCAATTCTGGAGTCCACCGACTCCGCGCTCCTACCAGTGGTTTGACCATACATCTCCGCCCAGGCGCGTGTTGAAAGGTCGAGAGGGCGCGTTCTATAGGCCTCGATTAGCGCGTCAACTTCCTCCTGCTTCCAAGGTTTTCCAATGTTTGGCATCTTAATCTCGATCTAGGCCATAGCCTCGCTTGGTGTGTCTGTATCCCCGCCGATGGAAACGTCTAATTCCCTCTTGGTCTTCTGTGCGCGTATAGTGTCCTTTCGGACACCAGAATAAATCCCCATTAGTGTTGAGTAACGCTCCGCACTTCGGGCACGGTTCGTCCGTCTGCCAACACGTTCTTGATGACCAATAATGGTGGTTATCCGATTTGGGATGTTGGTCTATCATTCGCTTGTCAGTTTGCTGAAAAAACCGAGAATATTATGCTTTACCGCGTACTTCTTTGCAGCCTCCAGACCATTAGACTCCAGTACGCGTTTGACCTTGTGCTTCTCCCCACGCTGTTGACTGCGATATTGGGCACAACGCCCCTTATCCCTTCCATGTTTCCTCGTTCCGCCCCCGCCCTTCTTTTGTTCCTTCATTTGATTGCGGCGGCCAGTTGTGTTACCTTGTCCACCAGGTTCGCGGCGATGATAGAGAATAAAATTGTGACCATCGTCCACGCCCCCGCACCCACCGCGAAGACTAGATTTACTCTGTTGTGTTCTCGGTCAACGCGCATGTCCAGTCCGTCTTTGCCGTTGCCCCTCAAGAGTTTTTCGTGGTCTTCGATGTCGTCGTCCCTCAGTTTGATCCATTGGTCAATCCCAGCCAGACGACTGTCTAAGGTACTAACCAACGATGTTAGCGTTATTAATTGCCCCAGTATTTTCTCTATGCTGTCGCGGCTTTCCAGTGGGGTTTGTGGCATTAGGATACCTCCTCCACATATAAATACTCAGCACGTTCACAAACATACCGCCCGTCTTTCAACTTCAACCAGGTAAACTCCCCCGTCTTAATCTTTTCGGCCACGGCGAAAATTTGACCCTGGTTCATCCCGCCCACAATGGAGGCATTTACATTCGGGGCAACCCTGATGTTCAAGTGCCCAACCACGACCCTGTACTGCTTCTCGTTTACGGGAGGCGCGGCGTCCAGCCTCAGCCAGAGGCGCATTTCGTCAACCATGCCGTTGTAGATATTCAAGTCAACTGAATTGCCCCCACAACCGTATTCGTGCCCATGTCCGGGATAATTAATCTCCGATGCCCATTGCCAAATATGCCAGTCGCCTTTCTTGCGCTTCTTTGGCAGTGCGGGGTTTCTGTCCGGTGAGGGCGTTTTCCAATATTGCGCTATCCAGAGGGGATATAACTGCATCCAGTCGCCATAGGGATACAGGTCGGCGTCGTAATGGGAGGGATTGGTGTAGAGGACAACGCGCTTCTTGGTCTGCATCGCTACGTATGCCATCCAGGATTGAGCCAACAGCGCGAAGGTTCTGTCGAGAGTATTCCCTATCCCCTCGAAGTCAAGACAGTAAAAGTGAAAATCAAGGGGCGTCGCGAGTTCTAGGAACTTGTCCGCCTGTTCTTTCCACCCCCACATCGAGCGAAGATAATGATACGCGCCCCTTATTGGCACTTTCTTGACCCCTTCCCATATCTCGGTAATCTTTGGGTCGGGGTAAACCGCCTCACTCAGTTTCATAATAGCGAAGTCAATCGGCCTGGAGGCCTTTTCGGGTTCGAAGGAAATATCCCAGTGACTCACGTCCACACCTTGTGCTCTTGTCATAGAATCTCCAATACATATTGGGAACCCAGGACGGCGCGAGAGGAGACGCGCGCCGTCCCTGGGGTTACTGACTATTCAGATAAGCAACATCTTCCGCAGCGATTGAAACAATCACTGCAATGATGATCGGCTGCCATGTTGCAATAACCCAAAGAATATTCTTGGCTACATCCGGCGCGGCGTATGCCGTCAGGAAGTAGGTTGTGGTCGAAACCACGATGTCGAAAACCATGATCCAAAATTTCCTGCTTTTCCATATTGAGGGCTTGTTCATTTCATTCTCCTTTTCTGATACTTATTGTACACCAATTTCATGCCGTAACCACTCCATTATGATACCAATAATGGTCGGTGTGTCCCCCGCACATTGCGGTTGGTATATTGTGATCGGTGTCTCCGTCTGCGTCTAAGGGTGGAACAATTTGGCTATCCGCGGTGTAATATGGGTAAAATATAACGGCGGGGGCTACTGTGCCTGTCCAATCGGTGCCTCCATGTACTGCCGCACCAAGGTAATGCACACCTCCTATAATCGGACTGCCATGAAGAATTACGTCCTCGGGATATTTTGGGACGCCGCTATATGGATTTATTTGTATCCCGTACCCGGCAGTATATCCCAATTGGTCTGTGCAAAAGAATGTTTTGAGAAGAGTAATGTGATCGCAATATCCTAATCTCAACCCAACATTAGTCGGTTGAGGACTTCTTGAAAAACTACACCCAACAAAGGTGCATTCGGATACATTATGGCAATTCCCATCCCAGGGAGAGGCAATGTCTAATCCATGTGCGTCGTTGCCGTATGGGTTTCGCATGTGAACATTTGTCCAAACCTGTTCCATCGAACCAGCGCTGTAATAATACTGGGAATTATTGTGTATAACCGTAGAAAAGTCTCCCGACCAGTGATAACCAAGAACATTGTTTACTCTCAATAAAGTAGCACGATCCGCGTCAATGAGACGGCTTACATGATTACCACCATCTAAAACTATGTTTTCTATCTTGCACCCCGTAATTCTACCTCTAACACAAACCAACACTCCGCCGCCAGCAGAAGTCCATTGTAAAACAGTTGCACCGCCGACATAGGCATCCCCAGACCCAGAACCTTTGAAGAATTCGCTTCCCCCCATTCCGGCACCCAGTAATGTAATATTGTTATACGTTGAGGGCGAGTCTGCCGTCCCGTCGCCGATAAGAAGCTCGCTGTCAATGTTATATGTTCCTGGTGGGCAATAAACCACTCCACCACCTGAACCAAGAGAGGCAATCGCGGCCTGAATTGCAGCACGCGTGAACCCACTGGGCTGAACATACATGCTTCCTACTGATATTTCTGACCATTGATGACCGTCCAGCAAGTCGGCGTCGAGGCCAGAACCAGTACCATCTACGGTTTTAGTTGCCGTCAGAATCTCATTGGCGGTCTGATCTGCTGTTGCCCCACTTTCTATTCCGTCTATTTTTGTTTTATCGGCGGCGCTCATGCTCCCTGCCGTACCCTGGGTGGCGGCAGAGATTGAAATCGCGGGAGTAGTTCCTCCAGAGGAAGCAATTGGTGAAGTTCCTGTAACTGCCGTTACTCCGCCGCCAGCAGCCGCCTTGAACTTGGCATTTCCGGTTGCCGTATCTTTTGTCAGAACATGCTCATTTGTCGCCGCAGAAACGTTTGTGAGGGCGTCTATGGCTGATTGTTGTGCAGTTTGCCCGCTTCCGCCATTGGCAATTGGCAGCGGAGAGTTCTGTGTGGCAATTGTTCCCAGACCAAGCAGGGTGCGAGAATTTGCTGCACTGACATCTTCGGGGTCTCCCGTTCCGGCGGTATTTCTCGCCTTGAATGTGGCATTTGCCATGTTTGCCAAGTACGCGTTTGAGATTGAATCGGCCTTGACATCCGCCTTCAACTCTGGCGTCGCGTCTGTGTAGGTCAAATCAATTGTGGCGGTATCCTTAATCATCGCCCCCACTGCGTCTTGGGCGGCTTCGGTTGCTCCCTCAATGTCTCCACTTGGAACGGTTGTGGTGGAACTTAGAACACCGGCAGTACCTTTCAGATAACCGGAGAACGAACCAACCTCGGTGCGGCCAAATGAATTGATTAAATTTTCCAACCGATTGAATTTGAGGCGGAAATCCTCCAACGCCCCCTTCTTCAACCCCAATTTCTCTAAAGCATGTATTAAATCATCGCCAATCATTATATGCTCGTGATGGCAATTCGATTGAAGCCGGCATCATTATAGAGAGTTAATGTTCCCCCGCTACTTTGGTAAGCGCGCACGTCCAAGTAACTTGTGGCGGCCATGTATACAATTGTACTGCCGCTCAATTGCATGAGAACAGAACCCGATGCTGTATAACTGTCTTTTCTGTCCAGGACGGCAACCGAAGCCCCGTCCACGAACAGAACCAAAGACCCGTATTCGGCGTCTGCCCATCCAGTTGAGGCCGAGAATAATATTTGAACATCCACATGATAATACTTTGCCGAGGGCGCGGTGAATTTCCAACTTGCCCCAGTGGTCACAGCGGTATTGGTATCATTCACAAGAGTATCAAAGTTCACGATCTCCTGCACCCCAGTGGCGAAATCTTGTGCCGTTGCTGTATTATAGATAGCTACAATAGGTTTATACGCCGCCGCCGCGCCCGCGGGCGTCACCGCCTTGTCCGTGACCGTCCCCGTGATTGTCTGGGCAGAAGTGGCAAGTATGGTTCCTATCGGCAGTTTTTTATCAGCCGCCGCTCCTGCGGGATCGTCTATTGCATGAAGTAGGTCTGTTGCAATCGGGTCGGTTAGTTCGGGTAAATTCACAACGTTTGTCATAGCATTGTCCTTCCTTTAATTATACTATCAAAAAGTAACACTGAGGTCTGGCGCGTGGACGGTGATTAGAATTGGATAAGATGTGGTCGTGGCGGCAAGGTTCAAATCTATTGCCCCCCCGTTCACCAGGAGTAGAGGTTCTCCAGTCATCATCGAGAGAGTGCCGGTGGTCATTGGATAATAGACATCGCCTCTTGGGAGGCTGTCAAAAACCACGTTCAGGTCTACTGGCTGGAATGTTATTCCATACTTCTCGACCAGTGTCGGAGGGAAAGAGGGGCTTGCCGACGGCGAAGCGGAGGGACTAACTGACGGTGAGGCGGAGGGACTTACTGAGGGGGATTTTGATGGAGACGCGCTGGGACTTACTGAGGGGGATTTTGATGGAGACGCGCTGGGACTTACTGAGGGAGACGCTGAGGGTGATACAGACGGAGAGGCAGATGCGCTTGGGCTGACAGAAGGTGATGCAGAAGGACTGACCGATGCGGACGGAGACGCACTTGGGGAGGCTGACGGAGAGACTGAGGGACTTACGGAGGGCGAGACTGACGGAGAGGCGGAAGGGCTTGCGCTTGGACTGATAGACGCGGAAGGGGATGCTGAGGGAGAAACGCTGGGCGAGGCGGATTCGCTTGCGCTTGGACTGATAGACGCGCTGGGACTTGCGGAAGGGGAAGCGGATGGAGAGACCGAGGGGCTTGCAGAAGGCGATGCAGACGGGGAGGCAGACTCGGAGGCAAAGGCTACTTCCCAATGGTCAACCTTCAGATACCATTGTGCGGGCGACGAGGGACTGGCAGACGGGGATGCAGACGGGGACGCCGATTCGCTTGCAGATGGGGAAATGCTCGCAGAGGGGGAAACAGACTCGCTTGCAGACGCGCTCGCGCTGGGACTAATACTTGCAGAGGGAGAGACCGAGGGAGACGCAGAAGGCGAGACAGAAGGCGAGACTGAGGGACTCGCGGAGGGGCTGGCAGAGGGGGAAACAGAGGGACTCGCAGAAGGGCTTGCAGAAATGGAGGCAGACTCGCTTGCGCTTTCTGTTGTATACACCACCGTCAGGATGGGGCGGTAGGCTTCGGTGCCCTCTTGAGAAGTTAAGCCAATATATTCCTCGCCTTCGGGCGATGTGGCAGCCTTGTCTCTATCGCTTCGCAAGGAATAATAAGTGTTGGGTATCGCGTCTGTCTTTTTTACATAACCGGTTGTCAAATTCCCACTTGTATAAAGTGTATTCGCCGCCATCCCGCTCGTGGAACGCCAATCAACGTGCGCTGTGGGCGAAAGGCAACCATCATACGCATCCTCTTGAGTTTCTGCCGCCAACGGGTCTTGGGAAACCCAGTCCTGTTCAACAATTTCCACGATAAAGTCAGTAGTAGAAGCATCAGCGCCTGTTTCACAAGCTAACTTTAGATTAACTTGGGTTACAGTAGCAGCATCAGGAATTGAAGAAGTAACAAATTTCAAGAAAGATCGGTTAATCCAATAATAAAAACCACTATAAATTAATTGCCCTACCATCAATATTGCATCTTCATTATCAAAAGAAAATGATGTTGACTGCGCCGTAGCATACGTGGGATCATGTCCATGCACATAACCATCCGCTGTGCTCTCTGCAAAATCCGGGTCAATCGTCACCGGATAAACTGCATCTGCCAACCACGCCCCAAGAACAGAAGAGTCTCCAACAATCTCCTTCCCGTTTTTGTCTTTTGCCAACATCTTCCCTTCTGTGAACTTGCTTGGAAGGGTGCCGGTTTTCTTGACAACGATCTTATTAATCTTTTTGTCCAGTATGATTACTTCCCGAAAGCCCGTCTCGGTCAGATAAAGATAATGTTTTCCCTCTGCGAAAGTGCGAACAATTGCATCCCCTTCAACAACTCCCTTCGGATTTCCAGGAAGTTCAACGACCTGTTCGTAGTCGCTATTTTTGACACGCACGCGTCCGTCGGGATGTATCCTTACATCCAGTCCGGGCGCACCATAAAACCCATCTGCCTCTAGTATGGGAGTAGTATCAAGCGGCTTCCATAGGCCTGGCGATTCCTCGTAGTGGCACGGCGCGCCGGTGAAGTTGGCTTCAATCTTCCCGTCGGGACGTTGTAAATGGATACTATGCCGTGCCCGTTTTACGACCGGCCACTGCGCCTTTTCCGGATTGCTTTCGAGGAACGACTTAACCCAGTTCATTAAATATCCGCCTGATAAACACGGCATGCAATGACATCTTGCGCGTCTTTGTAGCCCGAAAGGTCACCGATCGTAGCCATCAACAGAAAATCGGTTGAAGCGGCAGAAGTATTGTCGGTGTCCACAGTTTCCCATCCGTTTGTCTGATGATATATCTGTAAGTAAACTGGGGATATTGATGGGGCAAAGGTAGACTGAAGTTCGCAACTCAGATAGGCTGTTGCATAACTGCCGACAAAATTCTTGAATTGATGGATTGCAAAGTTACTGGTCGCCTCCTGGCTGACCCTAACATCATCAGACAGAGAAACGTCTATTAATTCCTGTGCGTCGTAGGAAGTAGACAGGTCACCATCATCGGCGGGTAGAGACGCAAGGCTTGACTTGGTATAGTTCTCATAACCGACACTTGGTGAAGCTGAAGGAGAGGCCGATTCGCTCGCACTTGGGCTTACTGATGCGGAGGGTGAAACAGATGGGGATACCGAAGGCGAGACCGATTCGCTTGCCGAGGGACTAATGCTCGCGGAAGGTGAAACAGATTCACTAGCCGAAGGTGAAATGCTTGGAGATGCAGACTCGCTGGCACTTTTGCTTGCGGAAGGTGAAGCACTTGGTGAAACGGACGGGCTGATACTAGCAGAAGGACTTACTGATCCGGACGCCGAGGGCGAAACGCTTGGGGAGGCTGACGCACTGGCTGAGGGCGAAACTGAAGGGCTGGCACTTTCGCTCGCGCTGGGAGATATTGAGGCAGAAGGACTAATACTCTCACTGGCACTTGGAGACGCGGACGGCGACGCACTTTCCGACGCGCTGGGACTTACTGATGGAGAGGCCGACTCTGAAGCAGATGGACTAACACTGGCAGAAGGGGAAATAGAGGGCGAGACAGACGGAGAACCCGACAACGACGCCGACATGCTCGCAGAGGGCGACACGGACGGCGAAGCAGATTCAGAAGCACTCGGACTGATGCTGGCAGAGGGTGAAGCCGATTCTGAGGCCGATGGCGATTTAGAAGGGGAAGCGGATTCGCTTGCACTGGGTGATACAGACGGCGAAGCAGATTCGCTGGCAGAAGGACTGATACTCGCAGATGGGGAGACCGACTCGCTGGCGGAAGGCGATACACTGGGAGAAGCAGATTCAGAAGCACTTGGACTTGCCGAGGGCGATGCAGACTCACTTGCGCTGGGACTAATGCTAGCGGACGGCGATACGGAAGGCGAAGCAGAGGGAGAAATAGAGGGGCTGGCAGAAATGGAGGCAGACGGACTCGCGCTTTCTGTTGTATACACCACCGTCAGGATGGGGCGGTAGGCTTCGGCATCTTCTTGGACAGCAATACGAATAAATTCATATCCGGTTGGCACGGTGGCGGCTTTGTCTCTATCACTTCTTAGACTATAGTATGTGCTTGCGGTCACTTTCACATAGCCGGTCGTTAGATTGCTACTGGTAAAGTGATAATGCCCATCTACTAGGACAATATCTACTGTGTTGCCCAAGTCTATATGATTCGCCGCCGCTAAACAAGCATCATAGACAGTCTCTCTATTGCCCGCTGTTATTGGATCGCTCGCGCTCCAATCCTGCTCGACAATTTCTACAATAAAATCGGTAGTTGAATAATCTAATATAGCCGTAAGTTTAAGATTGACTTGAGTTATTGTCGAGGCATCTGGGATAGCACTGGTATCAAATTTAAGAAATCCTCTATTGCAATAATAACTATTGTCTTGCCCAAGGTTCAAAAGGAGAGTTTCATTTTCTGTGGATGTAGACCGAGCCGTTAAATAGGTTGCATTAGACCCCGCTATATATCCGTCAGCTGTTTCTCCTGCATAATCAGGATCAATCGTCACCGGATAAACCGCATCCGCCAGCCACGAAACCGGCACGCCGGTGTAGATATACTGAACTCCCCCAACCGTGCGCGCATATCGCTTGCAAGGGGCTTCATTTCTGTTCGCGTCATAAGCTCGCGGGGGCGGGAACATGAAACCGTCCGCGCTGAAATCGGCTAGCCAACCATCGGGGAACGAGACGCCGGTAACGATTGTTTCCAGCACCGCCCAGTTGTTGACCAGATTCCCCAATCCGGCAGGCAGGGCAGAAATGATAATTTCTTCGCGCAGTCCTGTCTCGGTCAGCGTCAGGACGCGCTTGAATACTCCATTCTCAGCAACGAGTTTGTCGTCTTGAACCGTACCGAGTGGGAGCGTCTTTAACGCTGTGAATTTCTTGGTTTGGGAATTGAATACACCGACTCTCGTGCTTCTGTGCGAGTATATTCCCCCCTCTATCCGCACCGTTCCGTCGAGGGCGATTCGGGTCGGAAGTCCTGGTGCGCCTAATTCCGAGCCGATGGCTATTAGCTTCGTGTCAAGTGGATGCCACTCGCCAAGTATGTCTTGAAAGTGCATCGGCGCGCCCGTGAAGTTTGCTTCGATCTTCCCGTCGGGGCGTTGCAGGTGAATAGAATACTTGGCGCGTTTGAATACAGGCCACGCGGCTTTTTCTGGGGATAATTCCAAGAATGACTTGACCCAATTGGCCATTTATACCCATCCAGGCGGCTGAAATTTGCTTATCAGCCACGAAAACTTACGCGTTGCTCCTTTCCATTCATCGTTCGCGAATAATCTCTTGGACAATTCTCTATTCTCCTGCACCTTCGACATTGGATTCGCGTAGGGGAAACTGAAATCTCCACCCTGCGTTCTAAATAAATGTGCGTAGAAAGTGGTTCTGTTCACCAATACACGACCACCAGAGAGCCATGTCTTGCACGCCACCTCGACGCCCTGCTGCCCCCAGGAATGGAAGTCCTCGCTACACAAGTCCAGCTCAAAATACTTCCGCCTCGTAACCAGGAAACACGATCCTTGAATGCTCATCGTTTCTGTGAGGTCGCCCTTCAATTTCTTGCCTCGATCATTGTCGTATTGAAAATGTAGATCGGTATCAAACCGATACGCGACGCTCTGTGGATTCCTCTTAGCTATCCAAACAACGTCTATTATAGTCGGTTTACCACATTCCACGCAGGGGCCGGAAGGCCCCTGATACCGTCTGTGCCCTTCAGGACATACCCAATCGAAGGCGTGCAGGTTTCGCATCACGGGAACCATCGTGATGTCATCTTCCATCATACGTATCATCTTTGTATCGAAGCCCTGATCGAACGCGCAGTGGGCGTCCACTTTCATGATGTACTTAGCATTCGACAACCTGGCCGCCTCGTTGGATGCGGCGCGCTGGCCGATGCTTACCGGATGATGGATAAGCGTCAGGTCGGGATGGTCGGGAATTGGTTGGTGCGGCCAAGTGCCATCAAGCACAGCGATGATTTCTGTGTCGCCTTCTTTGTGTTCAAGCAGGTCTTGGATGGTGCGACCCAAAAACATCTCCGAGCGTGCAGGAATAATCACCGTTAATTCATACATCTTTCCTCAGTCGTCTTATAAATTCTTTTCTTACACAGAACCTGGTAT